>Ga0187771_10000157_pt1 | contig 35931 bp, 36 predicted proteins | sample 0116_SJ02_MP15_1_FD_133139 | JGI IMG/M metagenome (GOLD analysis project Ga0187771, IMG submission 133139) | Tropical peat soil microbial communities from peatlands in Department of Meta, Colombia - 0116_SJ02_MP15_10_MG | ecosystem: Environmental > Terrestrial > Soil > Wetlands > Peat | place...
GCGGAAAATCCTTTGGCATTCGCGCCCGCCGGACGGGAACGCACGACTACTCCAGCAGAGACATCGCCAATGTTGTTGGAAGAGCGATCGAACAAGCAACAAAGGCCCCCGTCAGGTTATCAAGACCCGATGTCCGGCTGTTCATTGAAGTGCGCGCAGACAGCGCGTATCTCTATACCAAGATCGTTGAAGGAGTTGGGGGCCTGCCTCTAGGAACCCAGGGAAAGCTAATTGCTCTTATTTCAGGAGGAATCGACTCCCCTGTCGCAGCTTGGCTGATGATGAAGCGAGGCTGCACGATTGTCCCCGTTTTTTTTGACTGTGATCCGTACATTGACAAGGTGGGACGGGAGCGGGCAAATGCGGTAGTCAAAGCTCTCGCGGTTTGGGCAGGGCGTCCACTGGACTTCGCAGTGGTGCGTCACGGGGCGTGTTTAACCGAATTCAGAAAAGTAGCCCCGAAAATGACGTGCGTGCTTTGCAAGCGCATGATGTACAAAGTTGCCTCACAGATCGCGCAAGAAGAGAACGCGCACGGAATTGTAACGGGAGAAAGCATCGGACAAGTCGCAAGCCAGACTACTCACAACCTATTCGCTATCGACGGGGCTTCAGACGTTCCAGTCTACCGCCCGCTAATAGGACTCGACAAAACGGAAAACATCAAGCTGGCGCGACGTATAGGAACGTATCGGTTGTCTACTGCCGGCGATTCGCACGGCTGTACGGCCGTAGATCGGCACCCAACGACAAATGCGGACCAAAAAGAACTGCAAAAGTACGAAGCTGATTTATTAGCACACGATCTGAGTGCCAAGGAAGCAAACAGCCTTACGTGGCAGCGGATATTCCCCAATAAGTCATTTGGCTGGGTGCTTGACTCTGAGCAAACGAACTCGTGACGATCCCTTAATTTTGACCAAACCTGCTTCATATCTGCGATTACTGGTTTGCGTTTCCGAGGGGCTATGCTGATATCTCACGTTTGAAGATCGGTCCAACTTCGTGTCACGTCGTCAAAAGGTCTGCAAAGGTATTTTTCCTGCAGCAAACGGTCGACATCGACCTCGAGTAGATTCGCTATTGACAAAGCACAAAAGACTATGTCCGCAACCTCTTCGCCTGTCGTTGCCTTTTTGCGGCGAATAGCTGTTGCAAGCTCACCGCATTCCTCCAACAGCACTGAAAGGAGGAAAAATGGACCCGACGTCTTATCGATCTGGCCATACCTCTCTTGTATTTCCGCTTGAAAATCCGAAAGATCCATTTTAAGTTCGGGAAGCCGCTAAACGGACGTCATCGACACGAATTGTCTTCCTTCCCGCATGCTGAGCCAGTATTAATGCCCTCTCAGTCAGATCAATTACGTAGTTTTCCATAACATTGGCAAGGGCTTCCGCTGCCTCCTGGCTTACACGCTCAGCGCCAGCTTTTCGAATGATCCTGTCAACAGGAGCTATAGGCAATTCAGTCATTTAAACCTCCCAACACAGTTTCACATTTTTTGCTTCGTTTGTTGAATCATCGCGGCGTCGCTATTACTTGAAACTAGTGAGCATCCAGTCCCACGATTTTCCGCATCTAAGATCTTTCGTCTCGCCGTTTATTGTCGATGGGCGGATTGAAGGATCATTCCATGGGCGGCGCTCTTCATCGGGTGATGCATATTCGTAGAGGTTGTTCACAAAGTAAACCACATACGCTCTCTGATCACCAAGAGCCTTAAATCCGTGCCAGTAATGTCCAGGAATTCTTACCGCCTCTAAGACGTCGCCAGTCATTATAATCTCACTGAGTTCTGAAGTTGTGCCATCGTAGGCGCACAACTTGATAGCTCCACGCAAAACAACGAAATGATCTGTTTGCTTTCTGACATGTCTGTGCCAAGCCCTTACCACGCCTGGATATGTGATGGAGAAATTGCATTGTTGCATAGAGCCATTAGCGATCCAATCCTGCCTCATCAGCTCCGTGAAGAAGCCTCGCTCATCCGCGTGTTTGGTAAGTGCTTGCGTCTCTATTCCTTGAAGCATGCCAGGACACCCTGTGCGCTATTAGTTTAACTTGTTTGCGTTATTGAGTCGCTTTGCTCCTAATCGCAACGCTCACGTCAAGGCTTGTCCAAACAACATCAAGACGGATAACAAGATGGTGAATGTGGATGCGATCAACATCACGCCAAGAGCACGGTTTATGGTAGCCCCTGTTATAGGACCCCCATCGCCAATCTCGTAACTTGAAGGTTTTGTCAGCGTAACACCCAATCCACCTGCAAACAACGCGACAGGGATGCCCGAATTAACGGCCGCTTTTTTGTGTCGTTCCGCTTTTAGGGTGTTCCACGCCTTACTGCAAGCCGCTTTTCCGGACACGACGTGAAATCCAAGCAGCATTGGAACGATTGCCAAGCGGGTCGGCACGTAGTTGAAAACGTCGTCCAGCCTCGCTGAACACAATCCTGCGTGTTTTCTGTGATCCTTGTAGCCGAGCATCGAATCAAGCGTGTTTACGGCACGGTAGCAGAGTGCGCCCGCTATCCCAAACAAAGCAAAGAACAGGAGGGGAGCAACTACACTGTCAACGGTGTTCTCGCCGACAGACTCACATACGCCTGACAAGATACGCTCACGATCAAGATGCGACCTGTCCCGACTGACAAGAGCGCGCACTTGTACCCTAGCTGAGTCGAGGTCGGTGTAAGCAAGGTTTGCCACCTTCAAGGCCTCTTTTTGTAATGTGAATATCGTGAACGACGCCTTGAGTAAGTACGCACTCAGCCCCACATAGGCCAACATCAACAACAAGTTCGCTCCAGCTGCTCGATAGCCTAGCCACTCAAAAAGTGCGGCGGGCACGGTGACAGCAATGATCAGAATTGCAGCGACAACGCCTCCTTTGAGGCGCTGTGCACTATCCCCACCTTGGTACAAACGTCGCTCAAAGACTGTAACGACCTTCCCCATCCAAACAACTGGATGCGCTATTGACGGAGGTTCTCCGAGGCACAGATCGAGTCCGAGCGCAGCAACAAGGATTAAGATCTGAACAAGCACCCAAGACGACATCTTCACAACCCGATAATCGAGTATAACACTTCCATATCCACGTGTTCAACGACGACCCGAGCCAGCTCCTCAAACGGATCCATCGCGTGACTGGCTAACATATGACGCTCAGACCAAGCAGACTCTACAACGGCAGAGCAACGACTCCTGTGGTGCTTTTGAACGTGTTGCGCTTGCAGAAATCCGAGCAACGCAGAACGAAAGTTGTCGTTATGGAAAAGGCCGTGCAAGTACGTGCCCAGAACCAAACCCGAAGCATCCTGCCCGCCGTCATCGTCAAATATCGGGTGCGCGGATATCGTCGTACCCATATGAATTTCGTAGCCGCGTACGACTTCGTTCCTTAAGCGATCGAGTAACGGGCCTGCCCCGGTGACGCGTTTTTGTACCTGTTTCGTTCGCTTTTTGGAAGAAGTGAACACGGTTCGAGCTTCCAGCAGCCGCAACCCTTCCACAACGTTACTTAGGTTTCGAGTTCCCTCAAAACCTTCGTCAATGATTGTCTCCCCAAGCATTTGAAACCCACCGCATATTCCAATAATGGGGACCTGGCCTGCGCGCTTTTGGACTCTCTTATCCATGCCGTAACGGCGCATTTCTCTCAGATCGTCCACCGTGTTCTTAGTGCCAGGAATGATTATCGCATCTGGTTCACCAAGCTCGTCTCCGAGCGCAACATACCGAACTCGCGCAAAGGGCTCAAGCGGTTCAAAATCAGTAAAATTTGAGATATGCGGCAACTTAATCACGACAATGTCAAGCACACCGGGGGAGGCCGGTCCTGCATCATTCAGCGAGACAGAATCCTCGGACGGCAGTCGCACGTTAACGTACGGTATGACGCCTAGAACCGGAATCCCGGTGAGTTCTTCAAGCTGCCGCAGGCCCGGGTCAAGCAGCTTTTTGTCACCTCGAAACTTATTGACGATGAAGCCTTTGACGCGTTTCCGGTCGCCCTCTGCCAGCAATTGCACAGTGCCGTAAAGACTGGCAAAAACACCGCCTCTTTCGATGTCCCCTATCAAAACCACAGGGGCATCCGCGCTGCGTGCGACGCGTAAGTTTGCAATGTCCTGCTCGTAGAGATTTATCTCGGCAGGGCTGCCGGCACCTTCCATTACGATAACCTCATAAGAGCGAGCGAGCGCCTTCAATGATTCACAAACGCGCTCAAAAATTGCATTGGTCGCGTCGTAGTACTCGCCTACTTTCCTATCGCCAAGCGGCTTTCCTTGCAGGATCACTTGTGATATCAGGTCCCCTTTGGGCTTCAACAAAACTGGATTCATGTCTGCGGACGGTTGAATCTTGGCAGCCCACGCTTGCACCGCTTGCGCAATTCCGATTTCATCGCCGTTGTCCGTCACCCAGGAGTTCAAGCTCATGTTTTGGGATTTGAATGGCGCTACCTTGCATCCGCGATTCACCAAAATCCTACAGAGTGCCGCAACCAGAACACTCTTGCCGACGTGCGACGCCGTTCCGCTGACCATCAAAAATCGTGTCACGCGTGATCAACACCTGAGACTGTTTCCTGCGCTCTGGCACGCTCTACCACAGGCCGCGATAAATACTTGTCGTGCACAATCGCGCGGTCATTCAGGTTAGCTTTGAAAAAAAAGCTGAAGGTTACTCGTTCATTGCCAAAGACGCGCCGGATGAACAAAACCACCCATGAGCATCAAGTCTGCGAGCACGATAGCGACCATTGCCTCAGCGACGGGAACGATCCTTGGCAAGATACACGGATCGTGCCTTCCTTTCACCGACAGATCGGTTTCTTCGAGCGTTTCCAAATCCACTGAGGTTTGACGGAGCCGGATCGAGGGAGTCGGCTTCACGGCAATTCTGCAAAGAATCGGTTCCCCCGTCGAGATACCGCCGAGAACTCCTCCGGCCCTATTCGTCCTGAATTCTATGCGCCCAGCAGTTGCCGTGAGTTGATCGTTCATTTCGCTGCCTTTAAGCTGCGCGGCCATGAAGCCTACGCCCATCTCCACGCCCTTCACAGCGCCGATGCTCATAAGAGCCGCGCCTAATTCTGCGTCGAGTTTGCCAAACACCGGGTTTCCAACACCGGGAGGGACGTTAAAAGCAACGATTTCGGCAATTCCGCCGACGCTGTTGCCGGCTTCTCGCGCGCGCTCAATGCACGCCACCATCTTATCCGACGCCTCCAAGTCGCAGCATCGGACAATGCTTTGCTCAGCTAGCAAAAGGTCCTCGGGACTCTCAAAAACAAACTTGGACCGAATGCCGTGGATTTCCACGACGTGTCCGAGGACGCGAATCTCTCGACGTTCGAGTAATTTCTTCGCCACAGCTCCGGCAGCAACCCGGGCCACCGTTTCTCGAGCCGATGCCCTTCCTCCGCCCCTGTGATTTCGCCACCCATACTTCGTGTGGTATGTGTAATCTGCGTGGCCTGGGCGTGGCACATGACGAAGGTCATCATATGGGCGAGAATCGACATCTTCATTTTGAACGACAATTGAAATCGGGGTGCCGAGTGTCCTGTCCTGGTAAATGCCCGAGAGAATTTGCGCCGTGTCTTTTTCTGAGCGCTGGCTGGTCACAGTGCTTTGTCCTGGTCGTCTCCTGTCAAGCTCTTTTTGAATGTCGTCGCGCCTCAGCTGCAATCCTGCGGGGCACCCGTCAATAACTGCCCCTATGGCCTGACCGTGACTCTCACCCCACGTCGTCACCCTGAACAAGTGGCCCCACGTATTCACGAGTGGTAAGTCTCCTTGTGGTGATCCTTATAAGGTCTCAATGCTCGTAGGCTCAAGATTTGCTCCTAGGGCGAAAATATCATCAAAGAAATCCGGGTACGAGACTTTCACTGATTCTGCACTGTCGATCTCAGTTTCTCCTTCTGCTCCCAATGCCGCAACGGCAAGCGCCATTACGATGCGATGATCTCCGTATCCGCTCAAACTGGCTCCTTTAGGCTTCCCACCATGAATTCGCAGGGTATCATCCGCCTTCTTAATCTCGACCTGCATCTTTCTCAGTTCTGTCGTTATGGCAACAAGTCGATCTGTCTCTTTATAACGTAGGTTGGCAACGTTCGAAATGTCTGTCGTGCCCTCGGCGTATGCTCCCAAAACCGCGAGTATAGGAACGAGATCTGGCACGTCGCCTGCGTCGATAGCAATGCCCCGTAGCTCAGCACCGTCTGCGGTCACGACGTCTCCGTCCCACGAGATGTTCGCCCCCATTTCCTTTAAGATCGAGACAATTTTCTCGTCCCCTTGCTTAGATTCTGAGAGGTTGTGGACGCTCACGCGAGAATTTGTGATTGCTGCGGCACTCAAATGAAAGGCGGCTGACGAAAAGTCGCCTGGAATTTGAAAATCGGTGTCTCCGTACTCCTGACAGCACGGGATCATGAATTCGTGATAATCAGTACTGATGTTGACTTGCGCTTTGTTCAACAGTTCAAGTGTCATGTCGATGTACGGACGCGATGCCAGGTTTTCAACGATGAGGGCGCTGTCAGCTTGGCAAAGCGGACACGCTATCAAAAGCGAGGACAAAAATTGAGAGCTCAGCGGATTTGTAAGCCTCGATTTTCCGCCAGATAGCACGCCTTGGACGATCACAGGTGCGGTACCGTTCGACTTCGTCGAGAGGACCTTTGCGCCAAGTTCATTGAGGGTGTCGATCAGCTGAGAGCTTGGCCTAGTTCTTAACGACGCATCGCCGGTCAAAACCGTCGTGCCGTTGATTAAAGAGCAGACCCCCATAAGAAACCGCAACGTAGTTCCGGAGTTTTTGCAGTCGATGATGTTTTCGGGCCTTTGCGGCTCTCCGCGAACACCGTCAACAAAAAAAGCGTGGCCAACAGGATTTATTGTTGCTCCGATCGACTCGCATGCGCTTACCGTCGCGCACGTGTCCGCAGAGACCAAAGGCTTGATGACCCGCGAAGTCTTCGCCAAACTCGCCATGACTATAGCGCGATGGGTGTAGCTTTTAGACGGAGGTGCGTCGAGCTTGCCGCGAATGGTGGATTGCGAGACCTTCACGTTCATAGTATATGAATGATAAGAATCAATTTATTTAAACGTGTGGTAGAAATGTTAGATCGACTGGAAAACGAGCTGGAGATGCTTGAAAGGCACTTAGAGGTTTTGAACGCGGTCGTTGTTGGTGAGCCTATTGGCATCTCAAAATTATCAGAAATGACGGGCCATTCCAAGTACAAAGTCCGTTACTCGCTGCGTATATTGGAGCAAGAGGGCTTGATCAAACCATCACCCTACGGCGCAATCACGAGTACACGGATTTCAAAGTTTGTGCAAAACTATGAACAACTTCTCGATCAGTTTCTTAGGAAGCTCAGCGAAGTGAAGACCAATTATAGGACCAAACGAGCTGATAGTTAACGCCTATGGTGACCGTCAATCGTCGCGTGAATCGTTCTAAACTCAAAGCTTAAGTAAAAAAACACTCTAGAGAGATGTATTCGAGCCGCCATAACTCAGTTGGTAGAGTGCGTGGCTGTTAACCACGATGTCACAGGTTCGAGCCCTGTTGGCGGCGTCAGGGGCCTGTAGCTTAGCCAGGTCAGAGCGCCCGGCTCATAACCGGGCGGTCACCGGTTCAAATCCGGTCAGGCCCATCTCAGATTCTGAGCTGCAACTCGCATTATCTTACAAGCGCATTTTACTCACGTCCACTTCGTTCAAGAGCTGATCTTTTTGCAAGAGACCTCTGGCGCTCCTGCCTCATAGTGCTCGATAATTAGCTTTTGGAAGGCACAGAACAGGTTATACCGAGCTAAATAAATATGAGATCCTCCATTAGGCGTACGGAAAGCAAATCCAGCGCCAGAAGTCTTTAGTGTCTTTAAACGTGTATCTGATTCCTCCGCTGTGCTTAGAGTGAAGTTCGAACAAGTCATGAAGAACGTCGAAGAGGCGGTAACAGAAGACGAACTAGTGGCTTTGCTGAAGAATGAGACACAAATTACTGCCTATGCTGGATACGAACCCAGTGGACAGCTCCATCTCGGGCATCTTCTCACAGCGTTCAAACTCGTTGACCTTCAGTCACTTGGCGTCGACATTGTCGTGTTGCTTGCTGACTTGCACGCATATTTGAACGAGAAGGGCACGCTAGACCAAATCCGCGACTGGGCGGACCACTATCAAATGTGTTTTTCCGCCATCGGACTTAGCGAAGGCACGAGATTCATACGCGGCAGCGATTATCAGCTTGAACCAGAGTACACCAAGCTCGTTCTAAGACTCGCACGAAACACCACGCTAAACCGCGCGAGGCGGACTATGGACGAGCTGTCAAGAAATGCGGAGGATCCGGTCGTATCTCAAATGATCTATCCGCTGATGCAAACGGCAGACATAGGATACTTAAACGTGGATATTGCCGTAGGTGGGATAGATCAGCGGAAGATTCACATGCTTGCGCGAGAAGAGCTCCATTCAATGGGATTTAAATCCCCTGTCTGTGTCCATACGCCTATACTTCTCGGCCTCGATGCAAACAAGATGTCTTCGTCAAAGGATAACTTAATTGCCGTCGAGGATTCGCCTGAGGCAATCAAAAAGAAGATTCAATCCGCTTATTGCCCGCCGCGGACGATAGACGATAATCCTCTCCTTCAGTTGTATCGATACTATATCTTTCCACGATTCGAACAAGTCGAGCTTGAGCGACCGGCGCGTTACGGCGGCCCGATAAGTTACGCGAACCTCGCCAAGCTCGAGTTAGATTATGCGACTGGGGACGTGCACCCCCTCGATCTTAAAAACGCAGCCGTGACGTATATCGAACGGATCCTAAAGCCCATTCGCCAAACGCTAGAGAGCGACTAGACTATTTGTTCGAACCGTGTCCAGCCACGAGGTGTTTTTTCGGGTCAAGAACCGCCTACTAAAGTGAGATTGCCACAACAGGAAAAGGGAGAGATCCTCAGCATCGTTGAAAGTGTGCTTGGCGGGAATAGGGTTAAAATTCGTTCTACGGATGGCAAAATTCGTATAGGGGGAATTCGCGGGAAGATGAAAAAGCGCGTTTGGTTGCGTGTAGGCGACATCATCATTTGGTGCCGTGGGCTTTCAAGACGATAAAGCTGACATCGTCTGGCTATATCAGGGAACGCAGGTTGAATGGCTCAAAAAAAGGACGGTTACCTATAGTACAGAAGAACAGCACCTTTACCGCTCTCCATAATGACTGACGTGCCTGATTCTCTTGACGACAAGATAAAACGCTTCGAAAGAGACGTTGACGTATTGCGCGCCCGCGACAAAGAAGCGGACGATTTTAAGGTTCGCAGTGAAGTATTTGATGAGCACACGCTGAAGGCGCTGTATCGAATCGCGAGCTCTGGACTCATACAAGCCCTTGGAGGCCCGATTTCGACGGGCAAAGAAGCGAACGTGTTCCATGCAGTAGGGCCGCACGGGCGCGAGCTCGCAATTAAGATCTATCGCATAAAAACGAGCGACTTTAAAGCGATGCACGAGTACATAGTTGGCGATTATAGATTCGCACACGTAAGGCGAACAAAAAAGGACGTAGTTTTTGCCTGGACGAAAAAAGAATTCCGCAACTTAACGCGTGCGTGCAAGGCGCGTGTGCGAGTCCCTGAGCCGCTCACATATAAGGGGAATGTTCTCGTCATGCAGTTTATAGGTCGGGACGGCGTTGCGTGTCCCCCTCTGAAACAGGCAGTCACACGCTTAGAAAATGTGAACGATGTGTACGATGCCACGGTCGAATTCATGATACGGCTTTACAAAGATGCTCGCTTAGTCCACGCGGACCTTAGCGAATATAACATACTCATAGACGACACCGCCAATCCCGTATTCATCGACATGGGACAATCAGTTCCCGTGCAGCACCCTCGGGCACCGGAGTTTTTGCAGCGCGACGTCGACAACGTTGTAAGGTTCTTCAGGCAGGCAGGAGTGCGCACATCTGCCGTGACAGTGCTGAGGGAGATCACGCAATGAGGGAGTACCTGAAGGTTCCCAAAGACCGTATAGGAGTTATCATCGGAGTCGGTGGAAGCACGAAGGCGCATATCGAGGAAAAAGGTCACGTGAAGCTTGACGTGGACAGTACGGAAGGCACGATCACTATCGAAAGCGATTCTCTGAGCATCCTATCGGCAACTGAAGTCATAAATGCAGTTGCCCGCGGTTTTAGCCCAGAAAAGGCATTTCGAATTTTTGAAGATGAACAAATAACCCTCGACGTGATCGACCTTTCGAAGGTCGCGCATACGCCAAAGGAACTCAAAAGGATCTTGGGACGGGTGATCGGAAAGGAAGGCAAAACGAGGGAGGCCCTTGAGAGCCTTACGGGCGCGAACGTGTCGATTTACGGAAAAACTGTAAGCACCATCGGGTACATCGACCAAATTCAAACCGTGAGAACAGCTATCGAAATGCTCGCCGAGGGAGCAAAACACGCGGCAGTCTACAGCTTCCTAGAAAGAAAACGGCAGGAACGTAAGCGTTCCCAAATGGACTACCTTGAGTGAGGTCGGAAGCTCAAGGTATCAAAAGACTTCAAGACCTTTTGGTCCTGACAGGCAAGCGCAACGGCATCTATGAAAATGGCGCGGACGTACTTGCGCCAACACCTCTTATGTTTGCCACTGAGGAATAACATCGCCTCGGACCATAAATCACTCTTTTTTCTGAGCCGCAATCCTGTCATGTTTGTACGCTTCGACGAGCAGCTCAAGTCGGCGAAGTTCTTGTTGTTGTTTCATGTTCGCGATTTCGGTGTGACCCTTTTCGATCAGCAGCTCTAACGCGTTCTTATCAATCGTAATTAGGTTACCAGAAAGATCTAGTGCGACCTCTTGCGTCGAAAAGATGGGAATGCCGGCATCAAATAGCGCTTTCCGAGCTACGTGGGACATTTCGTTTCGCACGATAACAGCGCGTACTTGCTTACTCACCAGCAATTCGGCGGCAGCAACTCCTCCTCCGCTTGCGTCCTCAAATAAAATGATAGCGCTATTCAGCCCAAACTGCTCGTCTGCAGCTTGAATCGCTTCTTTGTTAAAGGATTTAACGATTTTTACTGCCTTGACTGCTTTATTGCGCTCAGTTCGCCCTATTCGTGTCAGTTTGCGCACACGTTTCTGCAAATCCTCATTGGTCCGTTCAGTGCGTACAAGCTCAACTGAAAGGCGATCTATTTCTTTTTGCTTGAATACGACCTCCCGGTCTCTTCTGACCTTTTTAGCATCTTGAGACTGGATTGCATTGATCCTGTTGTGAAGTTTAAGCGCGGTTTCGTTGGCTGCGCGTAACCCCTCTTTTAGGTCGGCGACGTAGCTCGACAACCTATTGATTTGATCATCTTGGCGCTTAATAATCGCCTTCAGATAGAAGATGTCAGGACCGAGAAGATTTCGGTCTTCAGCACCAACTTCACAATGCATTTGATCATCGGTCGAAGTGATAGGCTTCTTAAGCAAATTGATTGCAGCATCAATCGTATGTCCCCGCAAAACGAGCATCTGAAGTTCTTCAAGATCGACGTCAGACGGGGCTTTCTTCTGCACACTTTCCAATTTGTTTTTGATGCTTCTGGCTGCATCAATGGCAGCAGCGAGTGCATCCCTCTCGTGCTCGTTTGAATAACCAATAAGCTTGGTATCGCGCTGCTTCTGGTCTACGGAAAGAGATGATGCAGGTGTGTGAAGAATAGCGCTAAAAGCTCGCTTTATCCGTTCGACAGTCCCTGGAGCAGGATGCTTGTCTGTGGCCACAATGAGTGGGTGTCCTGATTCGATTAACAGCCCGACAAGCTCAGAAAAGCCCCAAGATCGAGAGCTGCTCAGCCTAAGCACTCGCCCATTCAAGTCTAGCACGGCAAAAGCAGTTGTAGTACCTGGATCGACTCCAACTATCGTGTACGTTCTTTTTAACGCAACTGAATCTCCGGCGTCTTCCCGAGTGGTCGAAATTGCGTCGCACCTCCAACGCGACGCCAAACAAGCCTCCGTTAACCTGCAAAGGGTCGCGCGGAATTAGGATCGCGTTGTTTTATATATACCAAGGCATCTTCTGTTTGTTTTGCTATTTGATATTTTCTGGCAAAAAACGAAAGGATCGTATCTAGGTCTCTAAAAAGTAATTCATCAGCGTTAGGATGCGTTACCGGAACCCATTGTGGCCAATCGATCAACGCGACGTTTCCACCAGGACATACGATCACATTGTATTCGCTCAAGTCGGCGTGTACAATTCCCAGCTCATACGTTAACTTAATCTGCGCAACGATTTTGTTTAGAATAACAAGCGGGTCTCCAAGTATTGTGTTGGTCATCTCGCGCCCGTTCATACGGCCCATCACGATAACATGTCGGTTGTGCGCGATCGGCGTTGGAACGATCACACTTCCGTGAAGAATTGTGATGGCTTCGTATTCTTTTTCTGCAGCAAGCCTTGAGGCAAGCATCCACGAGCAACGTTCCGTCTTGCCGAAATAGCCCCGAGATCGTTTCACATGCCGGAAGGTAGTGCCTTCTCGGTGGAACTTAACAATCACAATCCGCCCATCGTCGCGTTCAGCGTCGTAAATATCAGACTCCTTGCCCACGCCCACTTTCGATCCGAGCGACTTTATCGCCGCATGGCGGACGAGGGCGTCAATAGCTAGGGCATCATATCCACCAAAAGTGAGCTTGTACCCGACGTAATGCGCCGTTTTCCGCTCAACGAGTTTGAATCGCGAAAGGCGTGCGATTCGATAATCCACCTCGTCTCTCGGCAGCCGAGCGTAGCTCGGCAGATCGTCTCGTGGAACCCAGTCAAAAAAACGCATGCCAGTTTCGACTGCGTGGAGCACTCGAAAATCATATCGCTTCAGCTTCTTAAATTCACGCGCGATATCTTGAAGCATCTTCACAAGGCCACAATGCAGCTCTATTTCTAGGACGCCTTAGAACAGTTTATTACTATCCATCTGGGTATATACACGAGATGAAGTGCGATAAGTGTAGCGCGCCAGCCGTTCTATTTCAGAGATACTCGGGGCTGCACCTTTGTAAGGCTCATTTTTTTGCTGACGTCGAAAAGAAGATCAAAAAAGAAGTTAGGAAAGAACAAATCGAAGGCACGCTCGCTGTGGCATTTAGCGGTGGAAAGGACTCCGCTGTAGTTTTGACAGTGTTACATAGCCTTTTTGCCCACCGTGGCGCTGAAATTATAGCTATCACCGTCGACGAAGGCATTGCTGGATACCGGGAAAAGACTCTCGAATCAGCCGCCACGCTTGTCGCTAAGCTTGGCGTGCGGTGGAGAGTTGCTTCGTTTGAAGAACATTTCGACGTGACAATTGACCGCTTGGGGCAGCGGCAGTGCACAATTTGTGGGATTCTTCGCCGTTCGCTTCTAAATCGCCTCGCAAAAATGGTGGGCGCCTCGACACTGGCGACGGGCCACAATCTCGATGATGAGGCACAAACAGTCCTCATGAACTATTTGCGCGGCGACATCGACCGTCTTCTTCGACTTCACCATCCTGTGAAAGAAGGGTTAGTCCGGCGTGTAAAACCGCTCAAATACGTCCCAGAAAAAGAAGTCGCGTTGTACGCTATTCTTAAAGGGATCCCTATGAGCCTCGATGAGTGCCGCTTCGCCACGGGGGTGTTTCGGGCAGAGGTTCGCGGCCTAGTAAACGAAATCGAGTCTAATCATCCAGGCACTAAGTACGCGCTTGTCAAGGGCCTTGACAGAATCTTAGGACTGATGCAACCTGAGCCATTCCAACTCGGACGCTGCACGCAGTGCGGAGAACCTACTGTTACGACGCTCTGCCAGAGCTGCAAAATTCTAAAAAGTCTGAGACCAAAAGGCCCTGAAACCGACTAACGAAGCTAGCACTAGGACGTGGCCGAACGTGAGAACAGCTAGAAAATATTATCTAAAGCACCAGGCTTAAGTTCGCGGGAGAAGTTTCGGGCTTGCGATGCTCTTCTCGCGGCCGTACCGTCTGATTTTGCAGTTTCAAATTTGAATAGTTCGCCGTAAAGGGGCCCTAATACCTGGGCAGATTGCACGCCCGTCACGATAGACATGACGCGCACCCGACCTTCGTAACCTTTTTGAATGCGAGCGCCCCAAATGACGTTTGCATTTGGGTCCAATTGGGATGTCAGAGCTTTGGAGACCTCTTCGGCCTCTTTCAGGGTCAAGTCTGGTCCACCTGTTATGTGGATCAATGCGCCCTTCGCTCCGCGGAAGTCAACTTCGAGGAGTGGATGGTTGAATGCCTCGTGTACGACTTCTCGAGCTTTGTCTTGGCTTCGCGACTCCCCGACCAGCATCGCTGCGACGCCGCCACTGTTCATGATGGTTCTGACGTCCGCGTAGTCCAGGTTTATCAAAGAGGGTTGGGTGATCGTTTCCGCAATTCCTTTTACGGTTTCTGCGATAATTTGGTCCATCACTGAGAATGCCTGATCAATTGGCAAGTTTGGCACGTATTCGAGTAAACGATTGTTATCAAGAACAATAACCGTGTCTGCATCTTTCCGCAAGTCTTCAAGTCCCTCTTCGGCCTTTATCAACCGCGCACGTTCGACGTTGAACGGCGTCGACACCATAGCGACGATGATTGCGCCGTGCGCTTTCGCAATCTGCGCGACGATTGGAGCGGCCCCTGTGCCTGTTCCTCCTCCCATACCGGCCGTAACAAAAACAAGGTCAGTATCTTTGAGAAGCGTTTCGAGCGTCTTTCGACCTAATTCCGTCGCACGTCGGCCAATTTCGGGATCGCCTCCCGCACCCAGCCCCTTCGTGATCGATTTGCCTACTAGCACCTTGACATCGGCATCGATCATGTCTAAATGTTGCTTGTCAGTGTTGAGCGCAACGGTCTCGGCGCCGTCTACGCCCATGTTATAAAGTCGGTTGACCGTGTTGTTGCCAGCTCCTCCACAACCCACAATGAGAATGCGAGGAGCGCCAAAATCCTCTTCATCCTCGCTTTCAAGCATCTGAGTTCGCTGTCTTTCTATTTCGCATCGTCGCAAAGCTTCTTCGACAATACTTTGCATCATCGTCACCTACATTAGATCAAAACTGCGCTCCGTTCCTTTCTGCTGAGGAGCTTCTCATAGTGGGTATCAACCAAATCTCGCACGGCTGCACGTATCGCTTCACTTTTTGACGGGAATTCGCCTGCTGTTACCAGTTTATCTATGAGCTCTAGCTGTTGTTTTGGTAATCTTAGGGTGATTCGCTCCATAGCGATCTAAATTCGGATGTCAGACAAAAAGCTGACAGTTGGCTGCTTTAGAGACTACAAAAAGAAGCTCTTTGTCAGACGTATGTCAGTTTTTTGTCTGACTATTTCATCATACTGCCACAATATTAAGCTTTTGTTCTCAACTTTTTATAAAAACGAGAATATTAATACGCAATCTAACCTGCGTCTTTTAAAGCGCTTAAAAACGACAAGAGAGGCTCGACCCAGCATTGGCAACAAACCGCCGCACGTCGTACACAGTAAAAAATAAGTAATAACGACCGCAATACTATCGTCACCCGCCTTAACTCAGTCTGGCAGAGTGGTCGGCTGTAGACCGACATGTCCCCCGTTCAAATCGGGGAGGCGGGATTCACTCGCCTATCATGCTCCAGTAGCTCAGCCTGGGAGAGCGCCAGACTGAAGATCTGGTTGTCCCCGGTTCAAATCCGGGCTGGGGCATTCCTGTCACTTGCGCCTATTTTTTGTCAGGTTGCGGCAGCAGCGGCGTCAACCAGTCAACAAACATCTTTTCACTGCGGCTCTGTATGTAAACGGTCCCTTCTCCATTAAATTCCGTTACTAGCACTTCTCCGCCGAGCAAAGTTGATTTTACGCCTCCGAAAGCTCCAATTTTCCAGTCTAGGCCTTCAGTAAAGCCCACGATGTGTCCCGTGTCGACGCGAAATCGTCCGTTGATCCTGCGCTCCTGGATGGCACCGAAACTTGAGATAAATACGTACCCTGACTGTGAGATTTTCACAAAAAAGAGCCCTGTCTCAGACAAGAACGCCTTGACGCCACCCCACTTTGTGTCTAAATCTAAGCTCTCAGACCCCGCTAGGAAACAGTCCCCTTGAATGAGAAGGGTCTCATCTCGTATCTCTCTATGCGCAATATCACCAACGTACGGAGGCGCCAACCCTACAACCGCATCGCCTTGCGCAACAAATGTGTTCAAAAAGATATCGGCACCTCCAAGAACAGTGCGTTTGAGGCCACGAAGAACCCCCCCTTTGATTCCAGTGTTCACGGTTAAATTAGCGCTCATGTACGTCATCGATCGCCGTTCCGCTTGAATGCTTTCACCATCTGAGAGCTTCACTTCTGCGAGGCTATAGGTCGGTTTATAGAAAATCTCGTATTCCATAACGAATCGTGAACAGATTTTTTGTATATATTTTCCGTTGTCAGCACGGAGAGGGCAGCGTCGAACCAAAAACAAAAAAGAACAAACAATAAACACTGAATCGCAAGAGCCGCCTTTTTTTGCGAGTTAGGTGTAAACACTTGGTTTCCGTGACTCGCGTAAAACGCCCCAAAATGGAAAGACTTAAGATCGCGGGAACCTGCGAGCAAACTAATGCCGATGTGCTGAGCAAAAAATTTCTTGAATAAGTGCGACGTCGTGAGCGTCAAAATCAATACCAACAACGTGACTGTCTTTATAGCTTATGATGATACACGCACGTCCGGCTGCGAAGTTGAGGCTGTTTTACAAACTGAAATTGGAGCTCGAAGGTATCATTACCTAAACTGACTTGCCGCGACTGCGAACCCCCCTTCTTCTGGCTGGCGTAATCGCGCGACCGCCGTGCTGACAACTTTTATATAGATACGAGCGCATAGGAATGCTCGTTTTTTGCGCTGGTAGTGTAGTGGTTATCACTGAGGCTTGCCAAGCCTCAAACCCGGGTTCGAATCCCGGCTGGCGCATCTGGTATGCCGAGGTAGCCAAGTGGACTACGGCGCCAGCCTGGAGGTTTCGCGACCAGAGAGCTGGTGAGGCTTTCGCCTCGCAGGGGTTCAAATCCCTTCCTCGGCGTCAGTAATACTACTTCTTTTGAGCGACTACGTAAAGTTCGTCTTTTTGCGCGGTCATCGCGCTGACGATTCTGAAGCCTTGGTGCTCAACACGCTTCAATAAATCAATCTCCCCGTGCTCTGCTATCTTTGCTTTGAAGACCTGCAGGACGAGGCCTCCAACTTTCAAAGCGGCCGACAGTTTATCCAAAAGCGCCAGCGCGTCACTTGGTTCTGCTGTGACGTCGTTCAACACGACGTCAAAAACTACGCCCAGATGATCAAAATCATAAGAAAATGCGTCAGCGTAAATCACCTTCACTTTATCAGCATGCTGGCTCGCAATCGCCTCCAGAAGCGGCTTGCAAGACAAACTGAACTCAATCGCGTAGACTTGGCGAGCAAGCTCAACCGCATATAATAAGAAGCCACCAGCACTCGCCCCGACGTCGAGTACAACGTCGCCGCTTTTGATTAGCTCGCACACGTCTTGAATTTCTCTTAGTTTCGCATAGCCGGCCGGTTTATTAGCAGCGGCACTCACGGTTACAGCATTAGTACTGATGACGTCAAAGGAAGCCTTGACAACCGTTCTTCCGTCAACCGAAACAAACCCTCTTTTTATTGCCCTTTGCGCGCGTGAGCGCGATGCGATAAACTTTTCCCGAACGAGATATGTATCTAGGCGCATAATCCGCAAATTTATTGTATGTGTCAATTAGAATACACGCTAAAAAGGTTAACAACTATCGCTGTTATGTGGAGTGAAGTGCTTGCACGTTTTAGCAAATTTCCGGCCCAACAGCGGGTCGCAGAAGTCTTGCTTGAACACGGGTTCCAGGTCAACAGTGCAGGCGAGGTTGTCTCGGGCACCATAAGAATTCCCGACACCGAGATTTCTCGCGCAGCCAAAGTTGATCGGAGAGCTGTGGACGAGGCAACTGCTACTATTCTTGGAGACGAAATGCTTCGGCGTTTTTTTTCAAACCTAAAAACGCTGTTATTTCTTCGCGACGTCGCCCCTTTTCTGGGGCTTGGTGTAATCGTTATCACACCCGAAGATGCGGCGCAGATTGGCATTATCGAAGAGGTTGCAGAAACCGTTGCAGCTAGTGGAGTGCGCATCAGGCAGGCCGTGACTGACGATCCGTACTTTATTGATGAACCCAAGCTGACGATCATCTGCGACACGCGCGTCCCTGGTTCGCTTGTTGATGAGCTCCTACAACTTGGCAGCGTCAAAGGCGTTTCGATCTTCTAGAGAAGCAGAGTTTCGACTCGCTGGTGAGAGAAGTGATTGGTAACTTCGATTTCTGGTCTAGGTTGCGATCCGAGAGATAGCTTTCGCATTAACGTCAAGCAGCTTTTTTTGATGGCTCAAAAAGACGCTTTAGCTCCGCGAAAAACATCGTTGTGAAGTTTCCGTATACGAGTTACCGCTGGGTTTCCATCAAGCTCTTCGCGAAAGTCTGCTTCCGCCTTTTCAATCGAAACTCGCTGCGTCCCTTCGATTAGGTTGTCCACGGCGGCCACTATCTTCTCCTCAGGAGTCTCAGGCATGTACCTTCCTGGAGGTAGATGCAAACGAAGCGCTTCGGTCTCTGTTATCCCAGCGCCAACGTGCCGTTCAGCGATCTTCGCGACGCGTTCATCGACGCCGAGGCTTCGCAGCAGATTTGCACCGACTGCACCGTGCTCAATGCCATGCGTTTTGCACCTGCCGATGTCGTGGAGAAGCCCGCCGATTTGGACAAGCGCGATATCAACATCGCCCTGTGATTCGGCTACTTCGACTGCATATTTGGAGACAGCCTCAACGTGCTGAACAAGTGCATCACTACAGCCACTTTTCTTCAGAAGTTGAAGCGCATCATCCGGGGAGGGAAGGTTATTCGAAAACACGCCTCAGCTCAGCAAGTTTTGTGCTCACCGCGTCAACCAAAACGGAGCTGTCTTGAAAGTCAAGTCCTGCCTGACAAACCGGGCAGACAAAATCATAGTCACTAGCAGTCTCAAACAGAAACCGACCGCATCCGTGTTCGCACGTGTAGCAAACGTTTTGCACTTCAAAGTCCAAACGTGCGTCAAGTCGTCTGATAAGCTTTTGTGCCTCTTCATCCATGTTCCGCGAAATGTCACTCAAGTCAACTTTCCACAAATACGTGAGCCACCCGCTGTCCTTATCCCGCTCCCGTCGGTAGTTTGCCAATCTGTTTTCATAAAGAATATACAGAGTTCGCCTTACCGTGTTTAGATTCGAACCAGTCTCTTCAGCTATTTTTTCGTCGGTCAACTCGTTGATTGACGCACGCTCTATCATTTCCAAACCATCATCTCCAACGAGATTCTTCAAATAGCCTCGAATAGCAACATCGCTAATCATCATATTATTTTGCGCATCAAAGGGTCTTATATCTACTTGTAATGCATGCGACCACGAGCGGTGAAGCGTTTAACTCAGGTAAGCTCGTTTAGCAACGTCCATATAATGCGAGGCACCGTTAAACGCAGCGTCCCTCGATTTGCCGTACGCCATCGCCGAAATAATCGGCTTCGCACGCTCAATATAAGCCCCCTCTTGGGGGATATCCATGTATTGTGGACGATTACACGCCTTTGTGACTTGAAAATCTCGCTCTGCGAAGCAGATCATGCGGCATGCGAATCTGCGATACCTCGCGCGAGGAATTAATTCACCCTCGCAGCTCTTAATGTGAGCTTGCACAAGATTGACGCCTAACGATCCTTCAATCGTATCGAGAGTTCCCTGAAACCTTGGATTAATCTCAATTACGATCGGCCCGTTCGGACCGACAATGAAATCGATACCGTTTGTGCCTATCAAGCCGAGATCGATCGCTAGCGAGCTTGAAATCCTCTCGATTTCTTGTTCATAGACCGTTTTGAGCGGAGTTAAGCTTCCACAAAAGCTGAAGCGGCGCATGGGACCAAGGTTCCTAAGCCCGATGAGCTGTTCGTTTATTGCGAGCGTGACCGCTTCATCGCCGGTAGACAGTACCGAAGCGCTAGCATCGACACCGCGAACGTACTCCTCAATGAGAAAATCGTCTCCCCAGCCGTTTTCGTTATACAGTTCAACGCTTCGCAGGAGGTGCTCCTCATCTTTGACAAGAACGTTCTTGAACCCACCGGCGCCTCGCTTCGGTTTCAGAATGACTGGAAATGGCAAGTTGTCATCCAAGCTGTAATGCTCAGGCACTGAATAGCCTAAAGATTGCAGCTTGTCTCTCATTCGATCTTTGTCATTAATGAAATTCGAAAGCAATGGAGGGTTTCCGGCGGTGCGGGGGAGCTCCAATGTCTCAAAACCCGCGGCCAATATCGCGTGGTCGTAGTCCAGGCCATTTACGAGCGCTTTGACTCCAGCGTAGTCGGAATCGCCAATTATGCCAGGAAACTCGTCTCTTATGAAACGGGTTACATCACCGCATCCGATCAAATCGCGATCCTTATAATGGCTCACCGACTCCACGTAGTATCCTGCTCGCTTCGCGGAGCAAATAATATGCCTCGTGTTGTAGCCTATCACGAGGATCCGCTTGCCGGCACCACTTTGATCGGCGACGCTAGTCAATCTGCTCTGAACTCTTAACACCTACCTTGTTGCCCGTGTTGCCTACGATCTTCGTTTTTCCTGCGAAATCCGCAGTAAGCTCCTGCCCTCTCTGCACATGATCGAGAAAGACACTTAAAGCTGCTATCTCAGAATGTGGTTGATTCGTCACAGCTACGTTATAGTCGGCGAGGTGGTATAGGTCCGGAGGTACTTTTTCTGCCCCGACTACCACCATCAGCTTGTTTGCTTTGAGTCGGTTGACTGCTTTGGGAAGGTTCTCGCCATACATGGTCAAGTGCACGACGGTGCCCAGCTCCCGCTTCCATTTGACGATTTCTTCTCTCCAATTGACGTTGTCGCGCACCCAAAAGTCACCACCCCAGCGCTTCACAACGTCGCGCATTGTGTCAACGACGGAGTGGTCAGAGGCCGCAAGGAGCATCCCGTGAGCCCCAAGTGCCCTAGCACATAGACCCACGTGGGTGGTAACCCGTTGATCGCGATCCACGCGATGACCCAACCTCAATACGACGATTTCCATATCTCATTAACGCACTCTGCCGATTGAAAGCCTCAATCTTAAATAATCGACAGATCGTACATAAAGATAGCAGTGCCCAACTTGAATAGTGCCGTCAGCTGGATTTTGCGCCATAAAAAAGCAATTGCTGCCGTCTGGATTTTATTTGTTCTTTTTCCAAATCCGACGATTTTGCCTGTCGACGTGTACCGTTTGTATCAAATGCCGACGGCCCCCACAGATGACGTGAAGCTCATAGCAGCATCGCTACCGGCTAACGGAAGCACAATAGAGGCATACGTTGACACCCACGTTCAGTACACTTATGACTTTCAGGCTTACGGAGCTGTTTGGTACCTTCCCACACCCAGCGATGTGCTAAAATCGCATCAAGGAGACTGCAAATCGAAGGCAATTCTGACAGCAAGCTTGCTTGAAGCAAAAGGCATCCCGCACACATTAAGCATATCTCCTGTCCATTTCTGGGTGGGATACAGCGGCAAGCCCCAAACGAACTTTTCCGAGCGCTACGAAACCCCTCAAGTTGCTTTCGTTGACAGCGGCCGATTGAAATTTCCAGACAAAACCGACGCGTTCCTCTACCTAAACACGTACAAAGACATAGTATGGACTTCAATGCCATTATTGAGAAAAATAGCACTGATCAGCGGATTGGCGTTTATCATCCAACTCGGTCACTTTCGAGGGCCAAAAAATCGCTTACGCAGGTATTTTAGAGATGCATCAGCCAAGCAGCGACCTAAATCCTAGCTGTAAGGATTTGTCAATTCTGGGATGTAGCAACACGTATATATCCCTCCAGAAATTACACAATCAGACGCCTTAAACGCGGGGGTCGCCAAGCTAGGCCAAAGGCGGTAGGTTCAGGGCCTATTCTCGAAGGAGTTCGTGCGTTCGAATCGCACCCCCCGCATTTTGCTGCAAGATTCGAGCGAGATGGTTCGCAAAACGAGGCTCGGCTCAGCCACTAAACCCTGCCAAATCTCAGTAACGGTCGCCAAAGGTATCGTCTTCTGTAATGTAATCATCTTTGATATAGACATAAATCGCAAGTCGTCGTGCGATCTCGTCGACTAGGTCAACGTCCTCATCTGCAATACCGAACAGCGTGGGATCATCGTCTGGATGGTCGAAACGGACGCCTTTTTCGAGCAGCCCTGCTTCAAATTCTGCAGGCTTTGCAGCACAAAATACTCTCATAAGCTCTCCCATAATACAAATGTTACTGAGGATTAGTGCTGCCATTGCCTTAATAAAACTTTCACGCGAGGTCGTGAACGCTGGCTGCTAAGCGATTTAGGCTGCTTAGCGGTTCCAAAAACCCTAAACGATGCGGCTACGAAAGACTGTAAAGGTGTTAGCAATGAGCGACGAAGCAGCAATGAATGCATCACGTCTCACGGGGAGACATTGTGTTCCGTGCGAAGTCGGAACACAACCGTTTGACCGTGCTGCTATCGAAGGCTTGCTTCCCACGGTGCCAAAATGGAAGCTGGAAGGCAGCGCAAAGATCATCCGAAGTTTGAGGTTCAGTAACTTCGTTGAAGGGATGCGATTTATCAACAACGTAGCTGATCTAGCTGAAGCTGAAAGCACCATCCGGATATCTTCGTCTCCTACAACTACGTCCGAATCAGTCTCACGACTCATAACATAGGTGGCTTATCAGAGAACGATCTCATCGTGGCGGCGAAGATAGACGAGATTTTTCAGAAAGATGGAACTAAGCCCAAGTAGGCACACGCTTCGAAAATCAGCAAATCGCGACAGGCCTGCGCTAGACTTGCAGTGTAGCGCTAACTGCGTTCCTGTTTTGCGAGCACATTTCGCAACCATGGACCACCAGGAAGCCAAGCCAACGTGCGGCAGCTATATGTGAACGCGGGCATGATAAGCTGCAGCGCAGATAGTTGAAAATGATGGGCCCGAGGCGATTTGAACGCCTGACCTCACGGTTATCAGCCGTGTGCATATTCTCCGTCCTGAAACGCAACAGGATGGAATCAAACCTGGCTAAGCTACGGGCCCACTAGGTAGTGCACTGCCTATAAGTTACTGGAATATATAACGATTCTCATTCTCTGACGCAGACGGCGACGTCACACCCTTCTTGGCACGAAGTAAGCCTTATATCCATTGAATAAAGAACGTTGTTGAGTTAGCGCACTTGTTTAGCACAGGCTTATTACATAATGGGCCGGTAGATCAGGGGTAGATCGCTACCTTGGCATGGTAGAGGCCTCGGGTTCAATTCCCGACCGGTCCACTCTTTTTGAAACGGTTCTTGCCTATCTCTTCTACCAAGGAAAGCTAGATTTACTGGGATGCGGGCCATTATTTACTTGCCGCACAATTTACAGCAGTACCGCATTTCTCACGCACATGACCATCTCAGTGTAAACAACGCAAGCTTCTACATTATATAACGCAACAAACAACATACTCTCGATGAGCATTCGTTGCCCGAACTGCGGCAGCTTTTCTTGTGTCATTTCTGCCGAGCGTGTCCTCGATATCGCATCTACGCTGTACACAAAATGTCGTGCGTGTTGTGACTTGACTCTCCTTAAAACAAGCAAAATCGATTTGTCGGGCATGGATTTTGGCGATTTTAGGTGCACCGAGTGTGGAAGAAGCCCGCTCGATGCCGTAATGGCACACGTACTAGCGATCTCAACTGCGCACAAAGAGCGACCTGCACTCTCGCTTCGGGAGGTCGGTACTCCGTTGTTATCGCCCGGGGTTCCTACCAACGCGCCACCTCATATCGGATATCATAACCTGCTTCTTTTGACCAACCAAATGCTCATTGCAGATGCGAGTGACGAAATTCTCCGAGAAGTGCCTGAAGTCGCGGGAGTGATATTTGGAGATGCCAAGCGAGTCATCGGCCTAGCTCACACATCCGCGCGACCGTACACTTGCCGTCTGCTTGCGGGTTGTGACACGCGAGCCGACATGATTGCATCAGCCTACGGAGAATTGCTGATTTACAAAAGTCAATCGAAAATCCATATAGAGCACAATAACACCGCAAAGATGGGAAAACTAGGAGCTTTGCCAATAGCGGGCCGCGTCGTACTTGATGGACTCGCGGGGCCTGGCAGTCTCGGTCTGATGAGTTCACTCATGGGTGCTCAAAAAGTCATCTTAAACGACGCTTGGCTTCCCGCCGTAGAGAACGCTTTCTTGAACCTGCGGGTGAACAGAGAAATGCTCGGCATTCGAAAAATAGAACGCGCATCAATGACTAATAGAGGCTCTCGCAACACGCCCCAGCTATTCTGCACAGCCACGACAAAGCACGGCATCATAGAGCTCTTTCACGGTGATTTTCACGCGTTTAATATTCGAGACTCGGAAGCTGAAATTGTTTTGCTTGACCCGTTCCCAGGCGAAGAGAGGCAATTCAGAGCCATAGACGAAGAAGTTCGCAAGAATAACCCTAAAGCTGATATAATTTACTTTTAGGCGAACGGTTCACGCAGCTGTATAAATGCATGCGATGCTAAAACCCATTTGTAGAATCTCACCGTCGGCAAGAGTGGCGCGGGTCGTGCGCGAAAACACAAACCAAATGGTTGCAGACTAGCGGGTGCCGATTGACCTGTGCAATAGGCTAACGATGACTATTTCTCCGCTTGTGTTACAGCGTATTAGCTGACAACTCCAAACGCCTCCTAACCTCACCAGCGCGAAGTGAGGCGGCCAAAGGCACAGCGATCTTCACCAATCTGACAAAAGTTATCTAGCAGTTCTATCCATAGCGACTATTCATTACGCACGGCAGAAACAGTGGGCGAAATCGCTCCGCTGCAAGAACGAGAGAGTTGCAATGTCGTTAGCATTTGTTGTCGGGACTCGGCCTGAGATAATTAAGATGGCGCCGGTGATTCGCGAGTGCGAAGAACAGTCCGTAGATTCGCTAATCATACACACCGGACAGCACTATTCTTATGAAATGGACAAAGTTTTTTTTGAAGAACTTGAGCTCCGCGACGCAGATTACGCACTTGGGGCGGGATCTGGCAGTGACGCTGAGCAAACCAGTAGGATTTTGATTGGCGTCGAAAAAGTTTTCGTAGAGGAGCAGCCAGATGTGGTTTTGGTGGAAGGGGATACCAACTCCGTTTTTGCAAGCGCCCTTGCCGCGACAAAGTTGCACATCGAAGTGGGACACGTAGAAGCAGGCTTAAGAAGTCATGATCGGTTTATGCCCGAAGAAATAAACCGAATACTCACAGATCATATATCTGACTTTCTTTTTGCCCCAACGGCAGAAGCACAAGCAAATCTCCTTGCGGAAGGGATTCCTTCGGACACAATATCTGTGACGGGGAACACAATCGTTGACGCGGTCTACCAGAACCTCAAACTCGCCCAAAAAAAAACACGTGTTCTCGAGGAGCTGAATGTTGCAGAGCGTGAGTACTTCTTGACCACCGCGCACAGACGCGAAAACGTGGATAGCAAGGCACGCTTAAGCGGAATATTGAGAGGACTGAGAGAGTTGCACAATGAGTTCGACGCACCAATCATTTTTCCGATGCACCCACGGACTAAAAAAAGAATTACTGAGTTCGATTTATCTTCAAACGGTATCATACCAACTGCTCCAATCGGCTTTCTCGAGTTTTTGCTCCTGGAGGCAAATGCGAAGCTTATTATCACCGATTCTGGAGGCGTGCAAGAGGAGGCTTGCATTCTAAAAACTCCGTGCATAACCGTCAGAGACAATACAGAAAGGCCCGAAACGGTGGCGGTTCAAAGCAACATCGTGGTTGGAACTGAAGCTGAAAAGATTGTGGCAGGGGCACGGGCAATGCTGAAGAAGCCACGCAACTGGGCCAATCCATTCGGAAATGGCGACTCGGCATGGCGCATTGTCAACACACTTACGGGCGCTTTCGAAGCTTGCGGCGTCAACTTATAACGCAAAACGCTCGCTTCTGCCCTAAACTCGAGTTCCTGGCACCTTTCACACACGACTCAAACCGCACGTCGCTTTTAAGACGTATTTTGACCTGCCTTCTGTGCGACTTCGCGGCAAACTGTCAGCAATTCGTCACCGGCCTTTTCCCAGGAAAACTTTCGCGCTTGTGCGACACCTTTCCTGCTCATTTCTTTCTTAAGCTCGTCGTCTTCTAGCACCGTGAGCATCGCGTTCGCCATCGCTTCGACATCATAAGGATCTACGAGGAGGGCAGCTTCCCCGACCACTTCTGGAAGCGAAGAGACATTCGATGCAATGACTGGGCATCCACACGCCATCGCTTCGAGAACAGGAAGTCCAAATCCTTCATAAAGCGAGGGATAAACGAAGACGTCAGCCTGCTCGTAGAGGGCAAGTATATGGGAGTCTGGTAAGTAACCGGCAAGTGTAATTCCGTTGTTCTTGTGTCCACCCTTAACGTCTCGCAGGATGGCTTTCAATTCGGGAGTCGCGGTTCGCATGTATCCCGCGATTACCAATTCTAGAGGATTCTTCGATTGCTTCTTAACGAGCTCAAACGCCTTGATGAGCCGCAGGTGATTTTTCCGCGGAGAGATGTCAGACACGATCAGAACTTTGTTGCTGCCAAACTCATTGCGGGCAGGTTTTGGTGCTACAAACGGCCCATGGTGAATCACTGCAATTCTGTCGGCTTGTAAACCCCAAAAACGCATCGCGTCGTTTTTCGTGGACTGTGAGACTGCAATATATTTTTCAGGCACGTCACTGAAATGCTTTTGGAAAGTGTTAAAGAGTCGGATCGTTCGTCTGCCCTGGATTCCGTCGTCGGAAAAAATGTAAGGAATGAAATCGTGCACCACCTGCACCCATCGTGTTCTGGGCAAAAAGCCATACTTGATGAGCAAAAGAAAAAAATAGAGAGCTTCCAAAGGGTCGAGCACATCCCACGGAGGAGCGAGAAAGAGCACGACATCGCTTTCTTTGTACAACCTAATGAGTTTCACCATAGTTTGGGGCGTGAGAAATCGCGCTATAGAGAAAAGCGACACTTTTCGATTGACCAGGAGAGCAGGCGTGATGAAATCCATGCCCTGGCGCGCGAGAACCGAAACTTCATCCACATCATCAGCGTGAGCTATTCGTTTGAGAAGCTCCTCGGCAACACGAGGTATACCGTCTTTTTGTGGGGGAAAAGGTGCTATGACTGTGATTTTCATTACTCAATAATGCGATGTGACAGTCCTCACTAAAAATCGTTTCCGGATCAAAGGCAATCTAACGTATCGTTTAACCTATCTTTCGCTTGATCGTTTCGTTTGACTTGTCAGCTTTCAAACGTTAGTCGAACGCTGTTTTTCATTCAAGCGACTGTGCCCGTCAATACTTCGAGCACTTATCTGTGTGTCATATTACAAATAAATACAGTTAATAAAGGTATAATTGGTTTACAAAAAATCCATTCCCTCTACTAGCCATAACAACGGTTGACGATCATGAACATCGCGCAAGTCTGCATCAGATATCTCGCGCCGGGCGGCGTAGAGACGCATATCCAAAAGATCTCTGAACGTCTGGTGCAGCGCGGTCACCATGTGACCGTTTACACTACAAATCTGAAAACGCAGGTGCCTTGGCAGTGCTTCGAAGATTACGACGCAGAAAGTTGCGTTAACGGAGTGCGGATAATCCGCCTGCCTGTCAAAGGATATCCATTTCCTTACGCAGCTTATCCTACCATTCCTGGGCTGATTAAGACTATTTCCAACGCAGGAGATGACGTGGTGCACGCTCACTCGCACCGCTACTACCAAGTTTTTGCCTGCGCCGCCGCGAAGTTGAAACGTGGCCGTCACAACGGACAATACCAAATGCCGCTGGTAGTCACGCCTCACTTTCATCCGCCATCCAACCTTGAATCACCTGCCGCCCGCTTGGTCATGGGATTGGAGGATGTGCTTTTTTCGCGGCGCGTTTACAGGATGGTAGATAGGGTGTTAGTTGTGACTGACAGTGAAAAGCCGTTTAACAGAAGATTTGTACCCTTAGCAAAATGTGTCACGGTCCCAAATGGTTTAGATATTGAAGAGTGGACCCCCATTCCCAGCGGCCGCTCGTTTCGAAGGCGCTATAAGATAGGCGACGATGAGAAGATGATTCTCTATACCGGAAGATTGGCGGACAACAAGGGACTGGAACACCTGATAGATGCCTCCTTTGACGTCGTTGCGGCATACCCCGACACGAAGTTCGTGATAGTCGGGGAGGATTGGGGCGTCTTGAAACGGCTCAAAAAGAAAATATGGGCAAACAACCTAGATGACTACTTCGTATTCACAGGCCACATTGAAAGTTACGAACTTTTCAAATCAGGCTACGCAGCTGCTAACGTGTTTGTTCTACCTAGCGAGTGGGAAGCTTTCGGCATCGTTCTGCTAGAAGCAATGGCGTGCGGCACTCCAATCGTGGCTTCAGACGTTGGAGGAATCCCCGAGGTCGTTGGTGGCATCGGCAGAATATTTAAATATGGAGATACACGAGCTCTTGCCGAAAATCTCATTGAAATTCTTGATAATGAACAACAGGAGCGGGAGAAGAGCATCCGAGGCCGGGAGAAGGTAATTGAACAGTTCACGTGGAATGCCGTGGTTGATAGGCTTGAAGAAGTCTACAAAAGCCTTCTCGATGCGAACTGACCCTTTATTCTGCTTGAGTCTGCAGGCTGAAGTTTTTGGCGATTTAAAGACGAGCATATAAGAGATGGCATCAGGAAATGACGAAAGAGCGGCAAGACTGACACAAGGGTCGTTGGTACGCGGCGTAAAAAACAGCGTGTTTTTGTTTGGTGGAAATGCCATCTCCGCTGTGATCTCGTTTGTGATCACGATTTATATCGCCCGCATATTGCCTCTGGCAGATTTTGGCTCATATATTACGGTTATTTCTTTTGTCACCTTGTTCGGCATTTTTACAGATTTTGGAATCAACACAGTAGTTATCCGCGAAGGGGCAAAAAATCCAGAGGATACACACAGCCTCATTTTTAGCACGATGGGGCTCAAGTATCTCTTATCCCTCGCATCGATGCTGGCTGTAATTGTATTCGCCCTTTTCACGCCTTACACGTTTGAAGTAAAGGCATTGATCGTGCTAATGTCAATTACGCTCCTTATGGGAGGCGTCGGCAGTATGTTCAGCGCGGTTTTCAACATTTATCAAGACATGAAGTATATCTCAATAATACAAATCGCTGAACGACTCACTTTTGCCTCCTTTGCATTCGTTTTTTTAGTTGTGGGGCTTGGGGTGCCCGGAGTTATACTCGCAGTGATAATCGCAGCTTTTGTCAGCCTGACGCTGAATTTTGTGATAAGCCAACGGATTCACGAATACAGGCTTAATTTCAGACCGATATTAGATTCAAAAACACGTTCTGAGATACTCATGCCTGCATTTTGGTTTGGCATTGCAGGTCTGCTTGGGACCGTCTGGCAAAGAGTCGACACAATCATGCTGTCGCTGCTGGCGAACATGACACAAGTCGGACTGTACACCCCAGCTGTTAACTACGTGGGTATAGGGGATATGGCTGTCCTCGCGCTCACCGGAGCATTTTTTCCCATTATTTCAAGAACCGTGCACGAAAGAATCATTACCAGAAAGGAACTCTCTAAATACCTCGGCTACTTTGCCGTTGCAGGACTCGTTATAGTCGCAATAACGTATGCTTTCGGCGGCGAACTCATGATCTTGGCATTCGGGCCGAAATTCACCGAATCGATCGTCTTTATCAACATTTTAGTTATTGGATTTGCGGTGAATTTGATCACAATCCCGACTGCTCTCATGCTAGATGCAACCAATAATCAAAAAGTCCATGTGGTCAATGCAACTTATTTGACTGGTACAAATATCGGGCTCAATTGGATTCTAATACCAACTTTAGGCGCCCTCGGTGCTGCGTACGCGACAACCATATCACAGAGCCTTGGGGCGATTCTCGGCATACCTCTGGCGCTTTATGTCCTGAAGCGGTCAGGTTATCTCTAACAACTGCGTGAATGATAGGTCGCGATTTGGATTTTAGATGATATGTCTGTCTTGAAATGAGACTGTTCTCCAGGGTCATCTTTGCTGAAAAGCGCCTAGTTTCGCCGCACAACCAGCTTGATCAAGTTTTCGGATTATTGTTTCATAGCCCCGTTCGCGGGTAATTTATTTTTTTCAAGCGCTCGCTAAAACGTTAAATTGCGGAACGAGAATCGCGCACTCGCAATAGTGAGAGTTCACCGTGTGCAGGGATCTCGGTTTTGTTTGCCCTCGAAGTTCTGGCGTTGTATGACACGCAGTAATGGCGTCTCAGCACAAAGAAGAACATTGAACACCGGAAAAAATAATAGCTAACTCAACGTACCTATTAGTCGGAAGATTCTGTTAACTCAACTTTCTTTGCGACGTAAACGGCTGCTTTTATAGTACGTTGATCGACGAGGTAATGGACTTGAAAACGATTTCTGAGAAAATTCTGTCTAAGCGCAGTGGGACTGATGCCAAGAGCGGCGAGATCGTCACCGTCCCAGTCGATCTCGTCTTCGCCCACGACGGGACATTGCCGCTCGCGATTCAGGAATTAGGCAAACTCCCAGTGAGATCTCCCAAGAGCGTTGTGGCTTTTTGCGACCACGCATCGCCTTCTCCGTCCGAAAAAGTGTCAAACGTTCAAACATTCATGCGGCAATTTGCCCGCTCTCACGATATTGATTTTTATGAAAATGGAGATGGAATTTGTCATCAGATCGTCCTTGAACGATACGCCTCGCCCTACAAGATTATTGTAGGCGGGGACAGTCACACGTGCACCCACGGTGCACTTGGTGCGTTCGCAACCGGCATGGGCTCAACTGACGTCGCTGCGATCATGGCCTATGGAAGCACGTGGCTAAAGGTGCCAGAGACAGTACGCGTAGAAGTCAGCGGAAAGTTGCCCAACAACGTTCATTCGAAGGACGTATTCTTCGAGCTGTTGTCGCAGATAACAGCTGATGGGGCCACGTATAAGGCCCTAGAATTCTCGGGCAGTTGCGTGGAAATGATGAGCGTAGAGTCCCGGGCAACGTTGTCAAATATGGCTATCGAAGCCGGCGCGAAGGTCGGAATGTGCGCAGCAGATGAAAAAGTTCGGGCATATTTAGCACGCTACGGGCGCAGCAGCGAATTTGTGCCGTTAACCGCTGACAGTGATGCGATTTATGCTCAAGACGTCCGTTTGCACGCAGAAACAATCGTTCCTATGATCGCTAAACCCCATAGAGTCGACAACGTCGTTCCGGTGACAGAATTGGAGGGTCTGGAGCTCGATCAAGTATGTGTCGGCTCGTGTACAAACGGACGAATTGAAGATCTCCGCGCTGCGGCTCGCATCTTGGACGGACATCGGAGCAAAGCCCGACTAGTGATTTATCCGGCAAGTCGCTACGTTCTTCTCGAGGCTCTCAAAGAGGGGATCTTAGAAACGTTTCTGAAAGCAGGCGCCTCGATAGGTCCACCCGGATGCGGCTTTTGTATAGGACGGACGGTCGCCTTGGCGGACGGCGAAGTTGCTCTTTCTACCCAAAACAGAAACTTTAAAGGCAGGATGGGAAATGATGCCGCCTTTATTTACCTGGCGAGCCCATCAACGGCAGCAGCAAGTGCGATCGAAGGGAAAATAACAGATCCACGGAGCTTAAAACGTTGAACCACTCTGCAGGGGGCAGGTATGAAAATTGAAGGAAAAGTCGTAAGAGTTTTTCCTCGCGATACCAATACAGATGAAATCATTGCAGGTAAATACAAATATGATGAGCTCGATTTAGACATACTCGCTCGCCATACCTTTGAATCGCTTGATGTGCGCTTTTATGACGATTGCAAGCAGTTAAAAGATCCAATAGTAATCGCAGGCGCAAACTTTGGGTGCGGTTCGTCACGAGAGCAGGCGCCTCAAGTTCTCAAAGCTTGTGGTATTTCCTGCATCGTCGCCGATTCGTTTGCGCGCATATTCTACCGAAATGGCTTCAACATCGGCCTTCCACTCGTGGAGTGCGAGTACATCTCAAACAACGCAGCCCAAGGCGAGATGCTAAGAGTAGATTTCGACGAGGGCGTGATTCGAAGCAAGAATCGAAGCGCCGAGTATCGCTTCAAGCCTATTCCGCAATTTATGCAAAGATTGCTAGAAGAAGGCGGATTGATGCAATACTTGGACGCCTGTAAGGGGTTTACCGATTAGCAAAGGCCGTTAGTAGCTATTGAGGCTCGTCGGGAGGTCAATGCAAGAAGTTGCTGTTATATTAGGAGATGGAGTTGGACCTGAATTGATAAAGGCGATGATGAGAGTCGTCGCTGCTACCGGGGCACCTGTAAACATGATCCCTTGTCAAGCTGGAAGCGACTGGTGGGAGTCTCACGGAGGAGACTCTTTGATTCCCGACGAGACCTGGGATGTCATTAACTCAACAACAGCCTGTTTTAAAGGGCCCACTACGACGCCCGGAGGGCCTGGTTCTCCTCGCAGCGTCGCTGTCACGATTAGACAGGAAAAGGAGTTGTTCGCAAATGTTCGACCGATCAAGACGTTCGCCAACACCCCTCGCCCACTCGGAGACGTTAACTTCGTGTGCGTGCGCGAAGCGACGGAAGGCTTGTATTCGGGGAGTGAATTGCAGCTTTCGAACGATATGTACGTTGCATTGCGAAAAATAACGAAATCAGCGAGTCAGAGAATAGCTCGCTTTGCATTTGCAGAAGCGGACAAACGCGGCTGGACAACAGTCGTCGCGATTCACAAAAGCAACATATTGAAGCAGACCGACGGGGCATTCCTCCAAGCAGTCCGCGAGGTTAAAAGGCGGTACGCTGACATAGAACTCTGGGAGTATCACGTCGACAACGTCGCACAACAACTCGTCAAAAATCCACAGGTATTTAACGAATCGATTTTGCTTTCCACCAACCTCTTCATGGATATATTGAGTGAAGAATGCGCAGCATTGGTCGGGAGCATTGGGATGATCTATTCTGCGAATTTTGGCGACACTTACGCCATGTTTGAACCAGCTCATGGTTCAGCTCCCAAGTACCAGAACCTAGACAAAGTAAATCCGACGGCTACCGTGCTCGCGGGAGCATGGATGCTCGACTATGTTGGCTTGAAACACGAATCCATGACGATATTCAATGCCCTCGAAGAGACTGTCGTGGAAGGCAACACGACCTACGACTTAGGAGGCCCTCTCAGAACAAGCCAAGTGACCGACTGCATCATCGACAAAGTCGAGAGAAGTCTAGATCAAGCTGGTTGAGCTTCCCGCTAGCCTATTCTTTCTCCAAACAAGCCTCGCAGGCGTTACGGCTTTCATCAAGCACCAGGCGCTTCTTGCTGCAGATCACGCCTTCTTGAGAGTGCCCCCCACTCACAAATCGCTTTGTAGGAGTCATGTAACGACACTCGAAGCTTTCGCACAACCTGTCGATGCGACACTCGTCGCACTGAACTTCGTTAACCATTATGCCCTCGCCGGCAAGGACGCAAGACTGAAAATGCAGGGGTTCCGGGCCGAGAAAGACGCGCTCACGCTTACGGTAGCAGCACTCCTTCATATCGCGCACCCCATAAGTCATTCATAACGGGCGTGCGCAATCCAGGGCGGGAACACTTCTTCAGTTGTGAGGAAGTATTTGATCGCGTACTCCTTGAGCTCATCGTCTGAAACGCTTGAAGTGCGCGCCTCCTCGTCGTAAAGCTTGTGAATATCGTTGCAGATCATCTTAATCCTTCGGTCGTTTTTCCGTAGATTCACCTCAACGCCCAGAAGGTCATTCAACACTTCTTGCATCTTGTGGCGCACGACTTCCCTACCTGAAGAATCCCCGATCAGCAGCACGCGTTGTCCGCCCACGACCTCAGGTGGAAACGGCTCGTACGTAAAAGGATTCTTCAAAACGCCGTCAGTATGTATGCCGCTTTCGTGAGCGAAAATGTTTTCTCCGACAATGGCCTTGTTTCGCGGAAGCCTAAAGGCCAGCTCGTGTTCCAGATACCTGGTTAGCTCCGTGACTGGCGCGGGGTTGTACTTTTCAAATCCCTTTACTCGACAAAAAAGAAAGGTCAATATCTTTTCGAGCTCCGTATTTCCTGCACGCTCACCTATTCCCATAAAAGTCAAACTAGACCAGTTCGCCCCGTGCCAGTAGCCTGCCAGGGTATTAGCAACTCCCAGCCCAAAGTCATCGTGAACGTGCATTTCGAGATTGTCAACGCCGATTTCCTTGAAGGCTCGCACAATCTTAGGAATGCTGAACGGAAGCGGCGTATCGTCAAAGGGAACACCGTAGTTCAGCGTGTCACAGATCCTAAAAATAGCATCAGGAGCAATTTCTAGTGATTCCTTGACAAACGGAATTACGAAGTTCGGGATGTCGGCTCGCGTAATATCCTCAAGATGGCATCGCACTTTCAACCCGTGATCAACGGCATATTGGAGAGCTTCAGTGTACTTGTCGCGCGCCTGCTCCCGATCTTTTAAGCCAAGTTTGTCAAAAATGTGGGTGTCAGATATGGACATCAGGATGCCTACTTCATTTATGCCGTCGATGCTAAGATTTGTATCGATGTCCCCAGGGCTGGCGCGTGCCCATCCCGTAATCTCAGGATGATCATAATTGCAATCAAGCATGTCGCGGGCCAAGCTCCGGTCCCTTTCGTTGAAAACAAAGCATTCGAGCTTTTCAATACCCATTTCGTGCAAGAATTCAAAAATTCTCAGCTTCTGTGTTTTCTTTAGGACGATGCCCGGCATTTGAGATCCGTCTCTTAGCGTGCTGTCACTGATCTTGACTTCCACATCACCGGGAATCTCAATTTTCGGCATCTCGACATATGATCTGTACAACGTTAGGCTCCTCCGCTCTCTTAAAATGCGATATTACGTAACTGCATTCTTTTTTATAACAATAATTCTATATGAAATTACTTCCGCTTGTCTTCACTCGGTCGAAGCCAGCGATGCACATTGATATACTAAAAACGCGTATCAGACCCCGTATGGGCAAATCTCGGCTGGTTCTTAGATACGGCGATCGAGAGACTGCTGTTACATTAAACGAAAGAAATGTCGTCCAGGTTGTTCAGCCTAACGAACTCGAAGCGGGTGATGAAAAGAATGAAATTATCCACGCTATGGATCATCCGATCGGGACTTACTCGCTGTCCGAAATTGTCGCAACCCGCAAGGCTTCTAAAAAAGATTCGACCGCGGTTATCATCGTGAGTGATGTGACGAGGCCCGTGCCGACGAAGAAATTGCTTCCCCACGTGTTAAGGGAAGTGCACAAAGGCGGCATTGCTAAGGACTCAACAACGATAATGTTTGCTCTCGGCATTCATAGACCATTGGCTGAGCCGGAGATGAAAGCGCTCGTAGGGGATAAGGTTTTCAGTGACTACAAATGCGTCAATCACAGACCTAATGAATGTGCCTTTGTCGGTACAACATCGCGAGGCACCCCTGTTAGCGCGAACACCGCCGTCCTCGACGCAGACGTAAGAATTTGCGTCGGGGCAGTTGAGCTCCACTACTTTGCCGGCTACAGCGGGGGGTACAAGTCGCTGCTCCCCGGTATCTGCGCACGAGGAACTATCGAAGCAAATCATAAGCTCATGTTAAAACCCAATGCTGCGGCTGGAAGACTCGACAGCCCA
>Ga0187771_10000158_pt1 | contig 35922 bp, 63 predicted proteins | sample 0116_SJ02_MP15_1_FD_133139 | JGI IMG/M metagenome (GOLD analysis project Ga0187771, IMG submission 133139) | Tropical peat soil microbial communities from peatlands in Department of Meta, Colombia - 0116_SJ02_MP15_10_MG | ecosystem: Environmental > Terrestrial > Soil > Wetlands > Peat | place...
GGGATCTGAACCGGCACCTAGAAACGGTAAATGAGTGGATCGTCGGCAACATGCAGTCCCGCGAGATGTTGCAGGCGATGCTCTTCTTTTCGGACTATTTCCCAGGCCAGTATTCACCGACCGAAGGAAGAAAGGTCTGGCGCGGCCAAGCCCGTGCGGTCTTCGACGGCTCGCCCCGGTCCTACAGCTACTCGAAACACCAGGCCGAAACGTTCGCCAAACAAGCCGCAGAGTGCGGTTGGTTCGCCGAGCACTGCGAATCCCTGATGGTTGAGCGAACCGTCTGCTTTCACTGCAAGGACCAGCGGGCTTTTGAAATCGCGCTCGATCTCAAAAAGATCCTGAGCCAGTATTCCGCGAATCCGTACGGAGATGAACAGGAAGTCGTGTTGCTCAACACGCGACCAGAAGGCCCGCAGGCTCACATCTGGGATGTGGATCTAGGCTAGCGTTCCACAGACATACGACTATCGCGCGTTGCTGGCGGCTTTGGGAAGCCCAGTTGAGGCAACAGCATTTCCTTTTGCTACAGGTAACTCCGTGGAGCACGTCCGCATCACGGTTCCTACGCCTATTCCGAATCGGCGAGCGATTTCCCTCACCGGAACGCCTTCGGCTTTCAAACGCCGGACTTCGTCGCGCCGGAAGATCTTCGTTTGGCCGCCGATTGGTTTCCCTGAGCGTGTTCCAACTCTCCGGGCGTGATCCAGGCCGGCCTTGATGCGTTCCCGGTAGAGCTCGCGTTCGAATTCGGCGATTGCGGCAAGAACCGTCATGAACAGATTCGCGGCAGCTCCGGCGCCTTCGGTGTCGATTCCTTGCGAAACGCAGATGAACCGGACTTTCGATGTCTTCAGGCGTTCGATGTTGTCCATCAGGTCGATCGTTGACCGTCCGAACCGATCCAACTTCCAAACGAGAACCGTGTCGAACTTGTGCTGCGCGGCATCAACCATGAGTTTCACTAGTTGCGGCCGATCCCGCCGCGACCCGGACCAGCCGTGATCAGTGTACTCCGCTGATACCGTCCACTTCATGCGCTTCGCGTAACCGCGCAGTTCTTCGAGTTGCAGATCACAGGACTGATCGGATGTCGAAACGCGGGCGTAGAGAGCGCAGATCATGACATAGCCTGTAAATCAAGCACTTCCTGGCTCAATCGTTTCGCGGCGATCTCGCAGTAGCGCTCCTCGATCTCGATGCCGATAGCTGATCTGTCGGTATATTTCGCGGCCTCGAGGGCAGTCCCGCTCCCCATGAATGGATCGCAAATCCTTTGACCTGGTAGTGTTACTCGCAGCACCGCCCACTTCATGGCAGCGAGAGGTTTCGCGCAGGGGTGCTGAATCTGGTTCGCATCGTTTCCGTAGAGCCCGTATTTGCCATTAGGCCTCGAGCCAAGCCCAGCGGCGGTGTACGGATCTTTGCCATAGAACACGACATGCATAAAGTTCTGGAATCCCCACGGCGTTCGCCCGCAACCATTCGGCAGATAGATGCCGCCCAATTCCCCCTGTGGAAGTTGCCACACGTTGCGCCCTGATATGAAAACCGCACCGGCGCGGGCCCGCGATAGTGCCAACTGAAGCGCTGGCAGCACGATGGACTGGAAGTTTGCTGGCGTGTCCTCATACAGAGTGTAAGTATCGGTTCGCTTTGCATCCGGCTCATTCCTATAATGGCCGGCCTTCCCTGAAAAGTTCACCCCATACGGCGGATCAGTCACGATCGCGTCGACCTCGAACTGTGGTAGCACTTCCCGGCAATCCCCGTGGTAGATCGTGATTCCCGCGTGCTCGTAGTAGGGTTTCATCGCTTTATTCGTGTTTCCTCCACACTGCAGGAGCCTGGGCACCCAAGTAATCCAGCACCGCCAACCGGCAACCGGTCAAGTCGTAATCGTCTACAATGAGAAAGCCGCCAGGAGAAAGCAGCGGGTACAGATGACGCAAGGCCGTCAGCGTCGATTCGTACAGATCTGCGTCTAAACGCAGCACTGCGATCTGAGTCACTTCGCCGTTCGCCACTGCGGCCGGGATCGTCTCACTGAAGAATCCGACGTGGTAAACCAGGACAACATCGGGGATTCCCCAATCTTGCATGTTGCGCTGGACTCCTGCAAGATCACACGCTGATTCGCCACCTTTCAATTTGGCGAAGTCGAGATCCTGAGATCCAGGTTCGGGGATGCCCTGAAAACTGTCGAAGAGATGAACTAAGCGGCCTTCGGGATTAGCTGGACCATCCAGATACGCTTGAGCCATCAATGCCGATTGCGCGCCCGCGTACACGCCACACTCCACAAAGTCGCCGGGGATATCGCGCTCGATCGCGAGCCGCGCGATGTCGTATGTAAACTCGGTACTCGTACGCCAACCCAAAGCAGACTGGCGAACTCGATCGAACCATGCATCGGTCATCGGTTCAGAGCTATCTGCTGATCGCGACGGGCTTGTTCCCAGAACTCACGCTTGAGTTGACCAGCTTCTTTTTCAGTGAACTTGCCGGTGGTTAGTTTCCGCTCGATATTGGACCATAACCGGCGCCGCCGCCATTCGAGATTTTGGCAGCGCATCCAGGCGGCGTGGCATTGAACAGCGTAGTTCATGTGGCGGAACGGGCTGTTTGAAGCGCTGCCGTGACGGCTTCGCCCCAGCCGATCTGTTTGATTTTTGTGGCGTAATTCGGGTCGGTTGCGTAGATTGGTGCGATGCCGTCGATCAGATGGTTGATTAGATCTTGCTGAACAGGCAGATCAACCATAGCACTGATTGACATTTGAAACAGGTCCCATGCCTCTTTGTACGGCTGACCCGTAGTGATCAACAGAGCGTGATCCTCAAATGCTTCTTGTAGCGAAGCAAACGCCCGGAACTTTTGCATGACAGTTTCTGGCTTTCCTTCAACGAACTCGGTCGTTTCGGCTTCGACGAAAGGCTGATCTCCGACTGCTTTGATCCCGAATGGATTGTTAGAGCCGGGTGGCATTTTGCAGCCCCAGCCGCTTTCGAGCGCCCACTGCGCGAGTGTGATTTCGGCCGGAAACTGAAAGGCAGTCTCGCACGCAACAGCAGCGGTTGCGGCTGCGGTGAGATTCGTTTGTTCTTGTTCGGTCAGCATCAGAATCTATAGTCGGCTACCAAGATCGCACCGGTTTCAGGTATCGCGCCAGCGAGAAACGTGATCGTGTTGCCCGAAAGCGTATAGTCCGCTGCGGTTCCCTGCTGCATCCTGAGACCGTTGTGGTAGACCTTGAGCGACGTCGAGGGATTGGGAATGTGCGCCAGCGTGAAACTCGCCAACGTTCCGTTCGGCGTGCCCGCCGGAACCTCTTCATCAGAAAAGTTTGGTGGTGTCGTTGCGTTGAGAACGCCGGACGTGATTGACAGGTTGGCGCCGACCTTGGACCACGCCGTTGTGCTGGTGTTCGGGTTGGTAACCAAGATGCTGCCGCTGGCGCTCGCTGTATCGCCGCGAATCCACTGGACAGCGATGAAAGTGACGGCTGCCGCGCTCGTCGCAAAAGCTAGCAGCAAAGCGATCAGCGTAATGGTACGGCGCGTCATGGAATGGTAAACTCCTGCGGGTCCCAAGCCCCGCGGTAGATGTAGAGAAAATATTTGGCTGGTTCGACGCAGCTTGATCCGTGAATCCCCAGGTCACCTTGGAGCAAGTTCGCTTTCACCGTCGCGTCATTCGGCAAACGCGGGCCAAGAAACGCCTGCAGTAACGTATTTCCTGTCGGCGCAAAAGCGAGCCCATCCGCTAATTGCGTTGACATCGTAATCGCTTTGGATTGCCCGGCGAGACCGGCACCGGATGCTGCCAGCGTCGCGATGTCAGCGATGAGTGCCCAAGTGGATTTCTTGACGGTCCGGTCCAGAATCTGCCCGGCCAGGTCTGCCGCGATCGTGCTCACCGGTTTCCAGCCCGGCACCTTGAATAACCGGATGCCGTCGTAGACTGCGCCGGCCGGCCGCACGATGTCCTGGCTAGACCGGTTGCAGACTTCGACCGATCCCAGACCGATGCCTTTCGGGAGTTTCCCTGCAGTCGTCCTGAGTCCTTCCGCACCTTGTTGTGCGAAAGAAACGTGCACCTGGGAAAAGAGCACGGCAGGCATCAAATACAGCAACCAGCGCACGGGATTTAGGGGAGTGCCGGAAGCCCCTGAGCTGCAGCTTCGATGGCCGATTGAATCGCTTTGATCACGGCACTGCCTACGCCCATGCCGTTCAGGAAATTCTGCCAGTTGGCGAGCTGGCCAGGAAAATACAGCTGATACCAGCTCTGCAGTTGGCCCTGGTCGCCGGTCTTGAGAACTGCGAGCAATGCCGCGTATGCCGGCGCGATCAGATACGGAGCCTTGGCCGCGCCGCCGCCGGTGAAACAACCGAGGAAAGCCATCGGCGAAGCGTTGGTCGTCGGATCGTCCATCGCAGCTTCGACCGTGATGATGGTCGGATTCGGCATGTCTTCAGTCGCGGTCTGCTGGTATTCGTAACAACCGGCTAACGAGACGATCATGCCGTTGAAATGCGAGGGCAGCACGGAGTTGATCTGTTGGATCAAGAGCATGCTGATGTTGTTCGCGGGCGTCTTCGAAGCGAAATTTCCGGGATCACCGGTTCCTTGGGGCGGCTTCATTCTTGTTCCTCCAGTGCGAAATCTATTTCGTGCGGGGCCTTGCCGGGAGTTCAGCGAAAACACTAACACGATTCCGTGGATTTGGCAATAGTACTCGGTTTTGGTTTCGGTTCGGTGAATCCGCGGCCTTGGCAGCGCAGGCAGGTTACCGGCATAAAAACGGTTTGTCCGGTCTGCCAGTTCAGGAACGGTGCTTCAATCGTGCCCTGGCCTTCACAGACGACGCAGATCAAGTTTGCGGGCGTCTGAAGGCTTGCGGGCACGCGCAGCTACTGTTGGCTATCTCGCACGATCCATCCTAGCCAAATACCGAAACACAACACTGCTAGCATGAGACCCAAAACGACGAAGACCATCACGCGATGACCTCGGTTTCGCTCTGGTCTTTGACGATATCCAGTTCCCGGTTTCCTGAAGCCGAAGTCCCATCCGGGTGCCACCAGAACTGCGAACCATCCGGCGAGGTTCCAAACCATTGCTGGATGTTTTCCAAGAAAGCGCCGGCCGTGACGGAAGTGCCGTTGCGCAACCAGTATTTGCGGTTGGTCTTGGGCGCGATCGCGGGCATCGTCTCGACTTTGTGCCGGAGCTTTTCATCTTCCGGGTTGATCGGCTTGGGTTGCGGAATTACGCCGGTCAAGAAGTGCTCCATGCTCTCGACACGTTTTGGGTCTGACGGTTCGTGTTCGATGATCGAGCGTTCCTGAATCGTCAGATCGTCGCCGTATTCGAGCGTGTGGAAGTGCGTCAGTTCGGGCGATGAGAAGATCTTGCAGTCAACCAGACCCGAGCCCGGGCGTGTGGCTGTGACCAGGCAGGTCAGGATCTCGCGCGATTTGGCAGCACCTTCCTGGTATTTGACCATGACCCGGATGAAGTCGCCGCGTTTCAACCGGTCGAGATAGGGGATCTTCAACTGCAAGCCGGGTTGCAGGCCGCCGGCTTCGTTGGTATCGACGATCGAGACGGAAAGAGGTAGGTGTTTCATGACTGGAGGGTTTCGACGTTTTGGTTTTGGCGCTCTTCTTGCTTGTCGTTCGCCGGTTGGGAGTTGACGGCGTTCGCACTATCGGAAACGGTAATGCGCGAAAAATGGCGATACGCACGATGTAGGTTGCAGGCCCGGTATGCGAGTCTTAACATTTCGTCTCGGATATCGCTGAACTCGGCGCGTGTCTTCGCCAACAACCCTTCCACGCCGCCTTCAGTTTGGCTGAAGACTTTGTGGATTAAAGCGATCTCTTCTGCATCCGCTCTTTTTTCTAGGGGCGAATCAAGATCAAGTCTGGCCACAAAGCGCATCAACGCGTTCCAGTCGGTCGTCTGTTGTTTGGTCAACGCAGAACAACCGAAATTGCCAAGCACTTTACGCGGCCGCCTTTCTGGCCTGATTCTGAGCCGGTAGGCATTCCCGGAACAGCACGTCGAACGCTTCCCCTTCCCGGCCCTTGGTCGCTTCACTGACAGTCTCTAATGCGTTTTTGAAGGGCATTCCCAGGTTAACCAGGGCGCTGACCAGATCCTGTTGAATGGGACGAAGCATCGCCAGAGATTGTAACCGTGATGAGTAGGTTTGTCGAGGGTTGATTTTGTGTTGGCGCTCTTCTCGGCGTAGGGTGACGGATTGGGACTGGACGGCGTTCGCGCGCGTAAAGTTTGGCGGATCATCGCTGTCTGCTACCCAATTCGCTCCCCGCCGTGTGGATGTGTATGAGGCATGTGCGACCTGGTTAGCAGTCCACAGATGTTTGGTTGCGGGGGCGGGACTCGAACCCGCACCGTTGTGTTTCCGGTCTCTCCCGGATGTCACGCCGTTCTGTGCAGTAGCCAGACTCACAGGCGTCCTCATGCCTCGATTCGCCACGTCTGCACTTGTGTCCCTCGCTATCCGGCCTCGCTGTTGGCCGTGCCCAGTTCGATCAGGCACGACCTCACTTGAAACAGGGCCATCCTCTAGACCATCGACGGTCGCCGGAAGGATCGATACTTTTTGAAGCCATTGAAAAAAGCGGGCCAAACGATCGAAACCGATGGCCCGGCTCACAACAGAAGGTCGAAACGCTCACGGCAAAGCCTAACACGAAAATGAAGGCTTGGGAAGCCCCGGATAGTACTATTGCGTCGGTAACGACTGAAGCGCCGGAAAGAAGGCCGGTCAGGAAGAGTTTCATTTACCGTCCACCTGCGGCAATCCGCCGCGCCTGTGCATAATATTTCATTGCGAGGCTATGTTTTCCCGCGATGGCCGCACGCTCCGCGCGCTTGCAGGCGGATTGCCACTTGTGCCTCAGCGATGCATCGTCGATGAGACGCTGCATGGCAGTTGCGGCGCTTCCGAGCGCCTCAAGTACCGGATTCGTTTCCATCCGTTTTTCGATTGTTTGTGCCATTTCTGTCTCCATGCTTCGATTGTGCCCGGAAAGTCCTAACTTGGCAATGGAACGGAAGTACTGTTTTTCGAGGGGAAATCGCTTAGGGCTTTTTCCTCTTCCTCTTCTTCCTCATAACATCGCTGGCGGGGGCAGGAAGTCCTGGATTTAGCTCCCGCTCGTACTCTTGAAAAAGGTCCTTATCGATTATTGTGTTCCACAGTTCTTCGTGCTCCTCGCTGCGCACGCTAAGAAAAACAGCAGCTCCCCTAACTAAATTGAGCGTTTGCCACAGTTCAATCATCAGCGCGATTGCACGGTCGGATTGGCCCTGACCCAAGACCGCGACCAATCTATCGGCAGGAAGTTGTATGAGATCAGCAGTATGCGACGAAGATTCGGAAGTCCACCGGATGAGCGGCCCGTGCACTGGCTGGAGCAATGTTATGTCCGAGAGTCGTCGGATCGAAAAGATTGGCCTGACCCAATGCGGATCAACGTTGGTCGTATACCATGCCAGGCTTTCCAAGAAGCGATCATCCTCACTGACGTAACCGGGCCACACGAGAATATAGCTCCACTTGCGCGCTTCCAATTCCGCGAGCAGATCGTCGATCGTTCGAAGCGTCATCGCAGCAGAAAGTAAGCCACAGCCCCGATCAGAGCCAAATTGAGCAGCCAATTCATAACATCCCTTCGGCCTGAACCCGTAACACATTCCAGATGCCGTGCCAGAGCTTAGAAAGCAGGATAGCTTCGTCAAAGGCGAACAGTGCGGCGAACACGAGAATGATGACTAGGAAAATCAGTGAGAGATTCAGTTGCCGTTCTTCGGTCGCTGATTTCGCGAGTATGAGCTGATGGCCGTAACAGTAGTCCGAGTCGGTCATGGCTTGGGCGCCACACAGTGCGCAGGAGCGGTAGGACTGCATGGACCAAGACTAACAATCTGGCCAGGACTGCGCAATAGTACTGGTGGCCCATTTGTACCTTAGGTCCTGTTCAGGTATTCGAGCGTTTTGCGCCGCCCTGGAGTTGCGGCGCGGAGAGGAGTTCCATCGGTACGGCGAAAAATGGGAGAAAGGTACTATTGCCCGGAACAGATCAGAGATGGAGAATTGGAGCATGACGAAGGCCGAAAAAACAGTTCGGGCGCTAGGCAAAGAATTGGGGCGCGGCGCGTTGGGATCTCTGCTGTTGTTCCTGTACGACGCGGTCCAGTTGCAGGATTTGCAAACCATCGAAGATTGTCACTGGTGGGCGAATGCTTTGAGAACCGTCGCCGACGCCGTCGACGCAGACTACGGAAACGCGAATCACCGCTATCACCGCGCCGAAACCCCAGTTCGGCGCGAAATGAAAGACACTTCGGAGGAACCACAGCAATGAGCCTGTACACCTCCCGGGCACTCCACAGCGCTGAACTGAACCAAACCCACAGAGACGAACGCCTGGGGCGCTACGTCGGCTTTGTGCCGGAAGAAACTCCCACAGGCTTGAAGTGCCCGGAATGCGGCTCCCGGTTCTACACGGAAAACTACGCCGTCTCGCGCCAAACGTCGATGTTCTCAGAACCCGCTCAGGAATACTGGTTGACTTGTGAAGACTGTGGCGCGAATTTCGATGAGAGAGAACTTGCCATTCCGCAACGCAAACCTATGCGCTCAGAAACCAGCGAAGACGAACTTGAACAGATACGGAGGATCGCATGAACTCAAGCGGCTACCTGAAACTCGATCTGGACACCTGGTACACCGTGGCCCTGAAGTATCCCAAACCGGTGGAAGTCAAAGGCTGGCATGGCCCGGAACTGCGCTGGCTCTTGCTGGACGGTAAGGCGCTTTACACGCCGCCGGATCTTGAAGCGAAGCTCAGTCGGATCAAACCCGGAATCCGGTTCCAGATCGGCAAATTCCGCAATGGTCGAACTGTCGTCTGGAAGATCCAACCAGACCAGTCCCAGGAACAGCCCGCCGCAACGCTTCTGGACGCCTCAGACGATCTAGAAAGCCCAACCAATGAAATCCCCTCAACTGCGCTAGAAAACGCGCTGAAGACGGCTGTAAGCGCAGCGGCGGCAGCGGAAAAACATGCCGCCCAGATCGGCTATACCGTCCGATTCACTCCTCAGGACATACGCGCGATGGGGATTTCGGTTCTGATCGACCAGGGCCGGAGGGTTGCATGATCTACCTGTGCTATCCGACCGTGATCGATTTCCCGGCGGGCCTTCGAACCGGCAAGCTTGATGGTGAAGAAGCTTGGTCGAACGGTCATGTCATGTACATCGGTCTGGCGCCCGCAAATGCGCCTGAAGAGGATTCCAAGGAGATCGACTTCAGCAACGCCGTTCAAAGCGCCGATCCGGGCGGAATGCCAGAAATATTTCCCGCTGTGGTAGCGGATGCGGAAACGAGCCTATTTGGCGAACTAAAGCCTATTCTGTGTTTCTCTGACGGAAAGACAGTGATCAGTTACGACTATTACCAGTCGGCGCTCGAACGCTGGCCAGATGCGCGGTTTTTCTCCGATGGGACAGATCCGCATCATGTCCGGGTGGAAAGCAAGGGCGCGCGCGTCGGTCTGATCGCACGTCGGCGAACAGTCCCGCAACTAGCGCTTCAAGTGCTTCAGAGCGCGAACGCCGGCCGTCGCAAGCCGCGAACGAACCCTGAGAAGAGCGCCAAACCCAGAACAAATCCCGGCCCCGGCGACGGAGACGTTCACGATTTGGGAAAAGACCGGGATGTCTAAGCCCTACCGATCTCCGGCTCATCTGGCCTTCATCCGTTCTCTACCCTGCTGTGTCTGTTTACGGACCCGGAACGTCGAAGCCTGCCACACACCCGGATCACGGGGCATGTCCCAGAAAGCCGACGACCGGTTGACGATTCCGATGTGCTCGATCCACCACAAAGAACAGCACCGCATCGGCTGGAAGCGGTTCAGTGCGAGCTATGATCTGGACATCGCTGCGCTGCTGAACTTGTTGACTGAAAGGCCACGGTTGGAAATTGATCCGTCATCAGGCTGCTGGCACTGCTGTTACCGGGGGCAACGTTTTTGGATCGGGAGATTTCAATATCGCGGTTTCGGGGCTGCTTGGCAGATCGTAAAACACCGTTGTACTGAAATCGCGATCGATGAACTGGTCTCAGTGCGGCGGGTGAAACTCAATCCCGAAACTCTCGCATAAACTCACGTGATTGCGGAGCACTTCCCGGCACTCAGGTTTCGTACAACTCGCGATGTGCTTCAGGTAAGCGCGGTAATTCATCGCCCGGCGTTTGCACGGATCAGGAATCGGGATAAACGTCCGCTGGGCGTTTTGACGCCGATGCTGGAGCGACACAGACGGATTTACGTTATACGGCCACGGCATAATTTCAGACGACTCCAAATAGATCCAGACCTTCAACCATCGCGCGCCCGTGTTCAGCAACCAGACGGCGGCATTCGGCTTCCTGCCACGGTTCGGCTTCCGGCTTCAGGAAACCCAACCACTGTGAATACGGTGCCCACCAATCCGGCGGGACGTCCGCGAAATTCCAGGTTTCGGCATCCGTCACATCCAGTTCAGGCTTGCCGATCAGAGCGGCGATTCTTCTCCTGTCAGGAGCAAAACCCGGATTCCGGCCGATCGCATGGTTATAGTACGTATCGATCTCCGCGATTCCTTTGGCTGGCCAGCGGATTCGTTCGGTGATCTTGTAAAGCGCATGTTTCGCTTTCAGCCGGCGCTCGGAGACGCCCCAGAGATGCATGACGCCGCCTTCGGCCTCAAGCAACGGCCTGAAGCACTCCAAGTGGAGCCCGTGCGGTTCCCGCTGGTGAAAGGTGTCGCCGGACCAGTGAAGATACTTGTCATCAGGAAATGCCAGCGAAACAATCCGGTTGCCCCAGATTCCGTTCGAGTGATAGCGCGAGATCGATCCCCGCAAATTGAACAACGGCAGTTGCAGGATGGTGTTCGGCGCAAGCTCTTCAATCACTGAGCGGATCTTAGGCAGCAGATTACCGGTCAGGATTTCGTCGGCGTCGATAATAGCGATGTGGGTTGCCTGATGGCGCCGTGCCCACTCTAACAGACTCTGGCGATGCCGCATTTCATCCCAGTCGTTGTTTTTATCGAGAATCAACCACAAGCGTTTGCCGAATTGCTTTTGAAGATCTACGACGATGTCGTGTGAGAGATCACTCGAACCATGCAATCGAACAATCACTTCATCGCACCATTCGAGCGCGGCCCGGAGCGTCAACCCCAGGCACCAGTCTTCGTTGCGCATAGGCATCAGTCCGATGAGTTTCATAGGACGTCACTCACCTTCCTGATCCCGCGGGCCTCCAGTTGGGTCTTCAACGTATCGAGCGCTTTCCGGCGCAAATGGAACACCGTGAATTCGGAACACCCGCACCGCTGAGCGATTGCCGTCTTGAACATCTTCAGCCGGAACTCACAGTCGAGCACTAGTTTTTGATCAGCCGGAAGCGTGGCCAAAAGCAGATGCAACAGTGAGTATGTCGCTGGCTGATCTTGGACCAGGCCGTCGTAACGCTCATCGAAAGAACGCGCTTCAAAATGCATGCGGCGCTTGTGATGGGTTCGGTCTCGAACCATGTCTTTCATCGCGCCCCAGGCTCGCCGGTGGGCAAAGCCCCAGAACGGCACGTGCCTCTCTGAATCGAAACTCTGAGCCGCTGAAACTAAGCCATCGACGGCAGCGCCTTCCAAATCGTCGAGTGCTGCAGCGTTGCGGTGCTCTGCGTAAAACGAACGGGCCACACGCAGCGCCGCGGGCAGGTATTCGGCGGCGAGTTCGGCGTTTCTCATCGCTTGCGGCTCCATCGATACGCTAAACAAAATGCCACTACGCAATACCCGAGCGCCAATAAACCGGTGACCGTCGAAGCGTCACACATTCCTGAACCTCGATCCGCTCAGATCATTCACATTCCCGGTGTGGCCCCGGTGATCGAACAACTGCGGGTATATGTCTTTGGTTTTGTAAGTTCCATTGTGCGCTACGGGCCAGCCGTTCTGATCTGGCGTCCGGTGAAGCGGGATGGCGTATTCCAGAGCCAACAGACTCAAGACCGACTGTTCGGCTGAGTGCCGGATGAATTCCGGTTCATCGCGTAAATGGACGCTTGGATCGTGAAACTGGCAATCGGGATTCAGCGCGTAACGTTGCCACTCCCAGAGGAACTGATGTTGCCACTGACTGTCGCGTTTTGTGAGTGCGACAAACCGAGCGCAGGCGTGTTGAGATTTGGGATCGTAACGGGCGTCGAGGCCCATGCGGTGCCAACAGTCGCGCCGGGTCCACATCCCGTTGAGACAGCCTTGCTCTTCGAACAGCAGGATGTCGTGACGTTCAGCCGTCTCAAAGATCGGCGAGAGATCCGCGATCGGCACGCAATCGGCGTCGGCGTACAGCACGACATCACCGGGTTGAGCGAAATGATCCAGTGCGTGCATCAGGATATACGGCTTCCAGGAGCACCAGCCAAAGCCCATCTTGGGCTCGCGCTCGAAAATCCAGCGCTGATCGGCATAAAAGTGGGTGCCCATCAGCCAGCGGTCATCGTAGACGCGCACTTCATCGAGGCAACCATAGTCACCGGGTTCGAACAAATGCTGGGTGTGTTCATCGAACGCGGCGCCACCGAAGGTGATGTAGATCCGCTTCATCGCGAAAACACCGCATTGGTTCCGTTCGAATACACAAGCCGGTAGGAATAGAGCGCCGCATGATGGCTCAGCTCTTCCAAGCGGTCATCGTACTCGACGCAGATGCACTGCGGAACTTTGTTGCGCTTCGGGTGCAAGAGCACAAAAAACAAGTGTGCTGACATCCCTTCAGCGTCGATCGAGACGAAATCGAAATCGCCGAATTCCGTTTCTAAATCGAACAGCGAGACGGCCGGAACCACGATCTGGCCGTAGTATCCGCCTTTCGTTTTCCACTTCTCATAGTGCGCGTAAACTGTCGTACTTACTGAATCCGCAGTCACAGCCAATTTTTTCAATCCGGGAATCTCATCCACCAAGGCTTGAACCAGCGTGATCTGCGGATCATTGCCGTATTCCGCAATCAGCCCGCTGATTGTGCCATCCGGTTGCCGCGAAATCATGGCTTCGGGCGACGGTTCGACCATGACGCCCGACCAGCCTAACTCGTAAAGCGCCCGTGTGTTCGAAAATGTCTTCGCATTCCAGGCCCCGATGTCCAGGAACCTCCCCTTGTCAATCTCTCGGCAGCTTTCCAGGATGTACTTCTCTTCGTCGTATTGGCTATACACTGGTTTTTCCTGGGTTTTTCGTTTCGCGCCGAACTGGGGTTTCGGCGCGAACGAGACCGGCGCATCGATAGCACGGCAGAGAACCAGTGGCGCGATCACCCAGTCCCAGATATGTCGTATGACCGCACTCAAGGTGCACAGCCAGTTCGTCCTGAAAAGTGTGCGTGCCAACAATCGACCTCATAGGTATCGGTCTATCACGGCCCAGCGCGCGCACGCCGTCCGGTTTCAACCAGCGAACCAACTTCGAGAAAAGCGCCAACATAAAATTCCCCTCAACTCGCTAGTACAAACAGACTATCCCAATGTCCCTGCCCGCCGCCAACCCAGTGGTCTTCGTGTTGTACTGTCACGTATCCGAAGCCTTCCAACCGGCCAATCAGTTTTGCGAAGTACTCTTCATTCCAGAGCGTGCGGTGCGTGTAGTCGTGGAACTCGACGGAAATCTGCGTTGCGATCGGGCCAGGCCAGTTTTCTAAGATCGAGAATTCCGAAGCTTCACAGTCGAATTTGACCAGATCCAAAAGCGCTTTGCGGCCCACTGTCATCTCTCGAACTGGCGAAAATAGGCCCTGTCCGATACAGAGAGAAAGCAAGTCATTGATGTTGATGCAGTCCACTCTGATCCGTCTGCCCTCGCCTTTTGCCGTATAACCTTCAGCGAGTTGATGCAGATAAGGCGAAGCGTTCTCACGAAGGAAATTGCCGATGCCAGTGTAAAAGTCTTCGTACTCCATCTCACGCTGATCACCGGCAACAAGCGCGGCCTTGAAAAAAGTGATTCCCGGATTGCACATTGGCCCGAGATCATGGGTTGCAGGTTTGAGTTCTGTTGGTTGCTCTACATCTGGGCCTGGATCAAGGGCAACAATTCGGGCCTGCGGACGCAATCTCATAATCTCTTTCGCAAAGTCGAACCAGCGGCAGCCGACGTCCAACACTATCGGTACTTCGGGAAGCCGGTCTAGATCGACAGTGTGGGAAGCGAGGTTCGCGAGATTCATATACTCAACGGCTCATGGCCAGGAAAGCCGTGCGCCTTCCTTGATCGAAATAACGCCTGGCTCTGTTCCCAATCGCTCTCTAGAGCATTGTTGATCTTCGATGCCCACTCTGGCATGGGTTTCCCTTCGCGCGACCAGTGCCGGTGTACTTGCGTTACGTCCCGCCGTTGCCAGAGCACGCCGAGCTTGCGTGCGACACACTGCAGCTCTTCGTCGGCGAAGTTGTGGAAGTAGCCTTCAAACAGCGGGCCTTTGCCGCCGTAGACGCGCTGGGCGAATTCGCGGCCGATCCAGGGCGAACCACAGATACGGTCCAGCAACGCGGATGTGCCGGTCCCGTGGCAATCCGCGCATATTGGACCGCTCTCGAATTTCGTGATACCCGGTACTTCCAGTACGGACGTGAGCAGAAATCCGCGTCCTTCACACGTTGCACATCGGCCTTCGCCCCAGCGATCGCCCGTGGGTTGCATCACGCCGAAAGTTCCATCAGGATGATAGACTTTTTCGCGGACTTCAGTGCTTGTGAAGTACTGCGAGCATTCGAGCGCGATCTCCTCCGGCCTGTGTGCCGGATCGGGCAGATAATCGTCGCCTCCAGTGACGAACCAGAGCGCATCTGAGTCTTTGGCCATCGCGATCTTGATCAGCAAATTCACCGAACGCGCCCAACCGAGATACCGGTCTACCCAGTAGATTTCGTCGGCGTCGCACGGCCCATCCGACTCTTCGCGCGCGACCATCACTTTGTACCCAAGTCGGCGCCATTCGGAAAGTGTGGAGTCTTCGGGACTTCTTTTGCTGGGCAGGCAAAACCAGACCGCCGACATATTCTTTTAGGCCACCTCTCCAAGTTTCTGGAAAAATTGCTGCGGAGAAAGAGTGCCCTTCCGGCTGTTGCAACTCTTGCAGGCTAGAACGATATTAGCCGGGGTATGCGAGCCGCCGTCAGCGAGAGAAATGAAATGATCCAGGGTCGGCTTCTGCATCGGTTCTTCGCAATAGAAGCATTTGCCTTGTTGAATATCTAGTTGAAGCTGAAAGTGTTCTTGAGTGAAGGAAATAACGATGGGAGCACCCTTCAGCCTAGCGCGGCGGTTTTTTGAGACACGAATGGCTTGCGCCTTCAGTTTGTCTGGATTCGCTGATCTCCATGCCTTGGTGTTGGCGGAAACACGGGCGCGCACCAAGGGATCAGCTGCGTATCTGCGCTTCTGCCGCTCTTTGTCGCTATCTCTTGAACGCTTTGCTTGCCTGACCCGGATCTTCTCGCGGTCCCGGACGTATTTGGCAGCATCCCACTTCCGATAACGCTCAGGATAGAGTTTGCGTCTGTCGCGATGATAAGCGGCGCGACAAGTTCGGCAATACGAACCATATCCGTCTTTGTAGCCTCTGTAGTCCCGGAGAAAAACGGAGAGTGGTTGATCTTGCTTACAGCGCGCACATCGCTTCATACACCCTTCATCCCGTAACGGTCCATCGGTGTTGCGGCGGCGCGTTGCGCCCAGTTCGGAATTGGAGCACCAGTGAGCGACTTCAAATATTCTTCCGACTGCTGGTGCAATTTTTGCAGACGCCAAGCTTTGAGTTGCATGCCCCGGAATTCAGGATGGACTTCGTTCATCGGAGTGTCGGCGGGATAGAGATCCGATAGCAGCATCAGCTTCGTACCGAAAACGGACCGGCTATCCAAGTGCAGCCCTTGTGTCCGCTCCGCCGGCCATTGGCAGTCATCAGCATGCCGTCACAGATTTCGATAGGTTTGCCGTGAGGAAAAGCGAATGCCGCAACAGTCCGGCCTGTTTGATCAATCGCTTTGATCTGAAAATACTGGTCATCGAACTCATCACGAAACTGCGCCAGCGCTTCGTAAATTTCGTCGAGCGTGTTGTGAGTGGCCTTGCGAAACCATGTTCCCGCACCTTCCCGCAAGGCCACCCAGATCTGACCCAAGCTCGACTGCAACCCTACCGTCCTTTCTTTCGAATTTGCGGGAATCATAATCCATGTTCGAGTGAAACCGTGAGCGCGTCAAGCCCGGTTTAGTACTAGATGGCCCATTCGCCGCTCAGATCGGGGCAGGGCGCCGGGCCTTCGGATTTCGGCGGTTTTCTGGGGCTGCGCCGGTCGGCTTCAGCTTGTTCGGCTGGTGACGCGTTTTTCCGCAAATAGTAGATGGTCGAGCGATCGCGGTTCCCAAGGTAGCGTGCGATGCGTTTATCGTCGATGCCTTCATTGTGCAGTCTTAAGGCTATCGCGCGCCGGAGCTGAACTGCTTCCCGATCTTGACACGGACTCCGGGCATATTCGGGAATCAAGGCGAACCGGGCAGCCTCTTCATGGATGATGTCCTGGATTCGAGGCGGGATTGGGCTTGCCATTCGATTACGATCCAAACCCCGCAGTGCGGGCAGCGGAGATCGGTTGTGTCGGTTTCAATTTCACCACCGCACTCGGAGCACTTGAAGACCCAGCGGCTTTTCGTTGCCATCGTTCTAGACCTCGCGCCCTGCCCTTGCGGTACTCGTCAACGCCGTCTGCTGTTGCGAGCAAACGAACGCCCAACCAGCGCAACAATTGAGACGTTTGCGTCGGGATGGTGTACTTCAGGGCCACAGCACAAATGAGTGCGCAGGGGGCAAACAACAGCGTGAATTGGCCCAGAATCTCAAGCATGATCGCCTCGCGTTCGCACAAAGCGTTCGACGGCCTGCCGAGTCGCGTTATGTTCAAAAATATCGCGCAAGACTTCCAGTTTCGTCTCTGCGAGCTTCGGCGAAACGTGCGCCAAAATATCATCGATGTCAGCTGGGCTTGGTTTCCAGTTCCCAATCGAACAGCGCGCAACTTCGTTCTGGATCTGCAACCGTATCGCGCTGATCAACTGCCCGCGTTCGCACCATTCCGCATGTTCGCCGTTTCCGTATACGCATTTGATGCAGGCTTTCACTTTCGCTGGATCAGTCGAGCGCAGCGCAAATCGAGGCCCGCGGATGAAACTTCGTCCTACGCTGATTGGCATGCCTGTTGCCTTTTGCCGGCCACACACGTGCAGGGTTTGGGTCGCGCAAGCCGGTGGCCTGTTTCCCAGGTGACCATGCCGTCTACGCAGTTTTCGCAGCCCGTGTTGTTCGGTTCAGGCCGCGAACGATTTTTGCGCACATGGTAAGCCTGCCGCGCTCTTGCGGCCAATGTCGGAAAAATACCCCAGCCTGTAATACTCGTTACGCTATGGACCGCTCGTTCAAAGAAGGGCAGCGCTCCGAGATCATCTCCTAGGGCTTCTGCCGTGCGCCGGATGATCGCTGCGCTCGCAATCTGACCGGCGATCACCATATCGCCGAAGTAGTCGCGCAGGGCTTGAATGGTCCGGTTGTCTCCGGCCGATTCTTGTGGAATCTTGGCTTTAGACACAGTTTTTCGCAATGCTTTGCGGTTTTCTTCGCCATTTGTTTGGCTCTCGGCCTTTTGGATGTGAACTTCAAGGATGCCTTTGCTCGGCCGCAATAACGCATTGTAAGTGATGTCACAGTCAGAGAAAACTCGCAATTGGGATGATAATGCCGGAAGCTGCTTGGCTTTGGGCCGGGCGCCGGGTTTCACGTGCTGGAGTTTGTCAAAGACCTGAATCGGTTTGTCAGAGGGCGCCACTGTGTCATTTTCCGTTTCGGGCTCCTGTTCGGGCTCTTCGACGCCGGTCGGCATCGCGACTACTTTGCACTGCCGATCTGGAAGTTCTGGCCAGGTCTCAAAAGGTACTTGGTAAGCGTAGCCTCCGCTGGTTGACTTTTTGCGTCTAATTACTTTGCGATCGACAAGATCTTTGATCGCTATCTCGACTGTACGGACGCTTCGGCAACGGCAGTGATTGGCAAGCTCTTCATTGGTAATTGAACGCGACCACTCAGGTTTTCGACCTTGTTTATCTGGAACGGCTCCGAGCGTTTCTGAAACGATCAGCATGATCGAGTAGATTTGGGTATCTCCTGATACTAGCCTCGGCCAGTCGGAAAGTACCTGATGAGGGAACGGTGAAAAACCACCGCGCCGGCGTGTCGGTGAACTTGAAGCCGCAACCGTTGCAGTGGCGCTCATTGGACGCCTCCCGTCCGAACTTGGCCAGGCGCCACGTTCAAGGCCGGCTGAAATTGCCGGATCAGAGCAACTTCCAATTTGAGGGCATCTTCAAGCGAATCGCAGGTCAAAATTCTGACTTCGTCACAGATCGAACGTGCTTCTTTCTGTTGATGACCCGCTTCGAGTGCCCGTTTTAGACCATGTGAACTTACCCCAACGTACAAAATTCGGTCATCGCGAAGAAAAATGTATACCAGTGGTCTCATCAGGTTTCTGAATTCTCGGCCAGTGAAACTCCACCCGCCGTTCTTCGCTAGACTGATCTTTTGGACGAAGTCTGAGACTGGATCAGCTTGCTCCGACTGTAAGGGTTGTTCGTAGATTGTTGCCGTCTGTCCGTCTTCGCTCATTTCGAAGATCAGACGTTCACCCGGTCGCAAACTACCCGTGAACTTCTCGCCTGAATACAGTGTTTGTTCTGGGGATTTCGTGTTTTGGCTCATGATGGCCGCCTCGCAAGCCTTTTGGCCAGAATCCAGGAGACGCCCGAAACCCACACAAAAGCTAAGCTCAGATCCAGGTTGTGCCGTGGAGAAATCAACAACCAGCGATCGGAAGCCCCAGTCAGTGCCCAGATCGCCAAGCCGGTCCAGACGATGACCGCCCCGGCGAAGGAGAAGAAACTCACATGCCGGAACAGGCGGAATAGTACTAAACGGGCAAATTTTGATAGCAACCACTTGTCAGTGGGTGTACATTTCATGCTTGACTCCGGAGGCGAAAATAAGGCATAATCGGAATCGGTCAACCTTCCTAGTCCCACGGTTCTGTGGGCAAAACCACTCCGGCCCGCGGACACAATTCGGAAAAGGGAGTGGTCCGTCTGATCACAGCTTTCATCGAGCTGCTCAAGTGGATTTTCTGGGAATGTGACCAAGCCGGCGGGCACGGGTTTGATTCTACGCCTGAAGTTACATCCTGGTCAATAGATTTTTTTGGACAATGACACCCACCTTCAAGGGGTGCTCACGAAATGCATTTCGCTGGATCGCGAAATAGAGTTCGCCGGATGCCCGGCGGTCCATTAGTGTCTAAAGAATTTCGGAAAGAAACAACTGTAGTTCACTTTGCCCGAGTCAACACATGCGGCAACTGCAGGCGGATCTGTTCGGCTACGAGCTTGGGTACCAGTTCTTTCAGTTTGCGCTCAACAAGAGTGCGGATGCGGTGCTCCGGCGTTGATCCGAGATTGTTGAAGGAGTTTTTGCATTCTTTGCTGCAGTACAGCTGATCGGGATGCTTCTTAGTGAACTTCTCCCGGCAATTACGGCAACGCCCTGGAGTCGGTTTCCAGGCTTTTGGGATACCTCTCATAGCGGAACAGCGTAACACAGCCGTGTACCCCGAGTACACGGGATTCACGATAGGTTTGAAAAATCAATCAGGACGCCAAAATGACCGAATTGGCCGGTTGCGGGTCTTGAGTCTTCTCTTCGTAGAGATCCCGGAGCCATTTGATCACGGTCGCGACGTTGACGCTGTCGTGTTCATCAAGACCAAACATTTTGACTTTCTCATCGATGGTTTCGTCCGAGATGTGGATCTTGCGGGTGAACTGATGGATGTGTCCGCGCGTCGTGTCGAGGTACTGCGACCAGTCTTCGCTCAAGGAACGAAAGTTGCGCGAGATCATGAGCGCCGAGAACTCGAAACCGAATTCGCCTTGGCTCGCCATGACCTGGTCGGCGAGTTTGCGATGCCGCTTGCGAAGATGATCAGCCAACTGAAAGAAGATCTCAGCAAAACGGATCTTGGGATCTTCTCCGATCAATACCGGCCGCAGTTGAAAATTCGCAGCGCAGTGCGCGCAGCTGATCTGATCGACTACCGGCAATGGTCCCGGATCGTGCGGAGCGCCGTTCATTTCTTCTTGCCCTTCTTGGGAACCTTCACTGCGACCGGACCCGGCGAAATAGAATTCGCTTCATTCTCTTGTTCGGCTGGTGGGCCATCCGCGTAACTATAGAACGATTCGACGAACTCTGGCAAGAGATTTTCAAAGGGGCCGAGGATCGCCCAGGCCTCGGGCGTCGCCTTGAACTTGTCAATCAGCTGATCTTTGGGCATTTGCGAGAGGAACTGGTCGTAGACGCCCTGGCCGAACTTGTAACAGATCTGATCGGCGAACTGGTCTCCCGTGAGCCCCAGGTTCAAACCCTGAGCCGCGAGTGCGGCGATGTTGACCAGCATGGATTGCATCACGGTATCGACTCCTGGATCGGTCTGGGGTTGCGGATTCGGCGGATTCTGTGTAGGTTGGCCCGGCTGGTTGGCTTGTGGAACTGGCTGTGGTTGTCGCTGAATTTGCTGGCCGGGATTCGGACGCATGGCGCTACGCATTCCCCAGGCGGCGATCCCACGGTCGATCGTCTCCAAAACTTTGGGGCCGACTTCAGAGACGACATTCTCCCAGGGCTCACGCGGCGCCGGCGGTTGCACGATGCCTGACAATGTCACGAACAACTCGCCCATGCTCTTGGCTTGCTCCAGCGCAGACGGTTGTTTTGTTTGTTCGCCCTTCATGTCGAACATCTTCATCATCAGGTCGGTGTTCGCCTTGCGCATCTCGTGAATCTCTTCCCGTTGCGCCTTCACTTGTTCGAGCAACATAGTCATCAGAGGAGATTCCGTCGATTGCGGCCCAGTCATCTCTTTCAGGGCGGCGAGCGCTTGCACAAATTTTGCGGGATCATTGGCTTGGTTAGATTGTTGCAATACAGCCGGAAGGATCGTAACCATCGCAGTCATGAATGAGTCTTTGGCGCTCGAACCGTTATCATGCGGCCGACGCATGTCCTGATCACGAAGGAATTGCACCATCTGATCCCAAGTAGGTCCACCAGTCGAAGCTGCGCCAGTGGCGGGTTTGGCGTACTTTTGTTCGAGCAACGGCCGCGCCCAAGCCCATTCCGCATTTTTAGGATCGTCCAACCAAGGCCCTGGCGGGATGTTCGGCGGAAACGAATAATCCATGATGCTGATCACGATCCGGTTTACCGTTTTTTCGCGGCCCTTCGGATCGAGCTGATTTAGCTTCAGCTCGTAGGTTCCGCTCCCCAAGTCACGCTTGATATCTTCCTCGGACATATGCCGGGTGTAGATTTTCCGGTACTTGGGATCACGGCCGCCGCGTGTGAGATCGACCGAGGGCGCCCACTGATAGACGTACGTGATCGAGCGTTGCCAATCATCAGGCGTCAACTCGCTGGTTTGCTCCATGAAGGCCGCGCGCTTCTCATCGGTCGATTCTTGAGTACCGAATCGTTTTGTAGGGAAGCCTCGTTTTTGGTTACCGGGTCTCCATTGCGGGTCATCGGCAGCATCTGGAATTGCGTTCAAAGTCTCAGTTTCTTGGTCTGCAACAGCTTGTGCCATAGATATCCTCCCGATAAGTTCTACACTACCGTAGCGTAGCGTGGGGCGTGATTTTGCTTGGATCTATAGTTACACTTCTCGTGGATTACTTCAAGTGGCACCGATCGCAATTCTGCGCGACCACATGCCCCAGGGCATCCACACGCCCACATCAGAAGTAACTGCGCGCACTGTGAAACGCATGTGCGAACACATCGCCGATGGGTTGAAGGACCCGCTCGTGCATCAGCTCGCGCAGCGCTTGAACGCGACGGCGCCCGACGCGACACTGGCACGCATTTGGTTGTGGACCAAGAACCGCGTGAAGTTCGTATCAGACGAAAGCCTGACGCGCCGCCTGTTGAATGAAGGCGACAACTTCGAACTGCTGATTGCGCCTTCTGTCTTGCTGCGCAGCTCCAAACCGCAAGGCGACTGCGACGACTTCACAATGCTCGTAGCTGCGCTCGCGCGATCGCTCGGTTTCCCGGTTCGGATCGTGACCCTAGTCTGTGACCGGCGCCGGCCTGGCGAATACTCGCATGTGTACTGCGCAGCCGAGCTTCCTAATGGAGTCTGGTGCCCGATGGACGCTTCGCACGGCCGCTATCCGGGTTGGCAAGTCCCAAGCTACGATGTTGCGCGGCGAACCGAGTGGAACCTGGACGGCCGGATCGTATCGGATGAACGGTTCCCGGATGTCGAGCGATCACACCGCGCTAGAACGAACGAAACGCCACCTGAAGTCGGGATGAACGGCGTGCTCGATAACATGCCGACATTTGCGACCGGGCTTCCTATGATCGGGACGATTGATCTCAAAAACCCGGTTGAGTGGATCGTCTGGGGCGGCGCGTTGGCTTCGGCGACGTTGCTCAAAGAACCTATGCACCGCGTGGCTGGGGTAGCGGGATTTTTGACCGGCCGTTTTCTGCTGCAGCAGATCGGAGCGAACGTCTGATGCCCTACGTGAATGTCGTTCGCCGAGGCCGGGTGATTGTCATGCCGCGCCGCGGCATGGGCCAGGATGATGGAACTAACATAGACCTTTCGCAGCTTCCTGTAGAGATCGGTCCTGAAGTCACCTTGCCACCGGTCACGATGCCGGCGCCGACACCCGCACCGACGCCAGCCCCGAGTGGCGCCGCACCTTCGACAGCGCAATCGATCGCCAGCGTACTGAGCGCGATCGCCCCTGCAGCGGCGGCCGGCGCTCAGATCTACCGCTCCGTGCAGACTCCAGCATTAGTGCCAGGAACGACAGCCGTCTACAATCCGGCCACCGGGCAATTCTACAATCCTGTAACTGGCCAAGTCGTCAGTCCGGCTGGCCCTTCGACTCTCGGCATACCGTCGATTGGCGGAATCGATCCGACGATGTTGTTGATCGGCGGTGGCATTCTTGCTGCAATTCTGGTGCTCTCGATGGCTGGGGGGCGGCGCTGATGCCTTACGTGCGTAAAGGACTGGGTCAAGCTGTCACGATCAAGCCTGGAGCTGGTTTTTCGACTGGCGCGAACGTTCAATGCCCGCCGGGTTATTCCATCATCCCTGGCGCAAGTAGCGCCATCATCCCAACATCTTCATTGGCGACATCTGCTCCTTCTTATTGCCAGGACGCGAACGGTAACCTTTTGCAGGATGTTCAAAATAGACCTTTGGTCATCGCCGCGTTCGCGTTGGGCGGTGCAACACTTCTGTTTGCTCCTGGTTTTTTGAAACTGTTTGCGGCACTGCCGTTCTTTTATGGGTACTGCTACTCAAGGGCTGGCAACTGTACGGTGAGTCTCTAAACATGCCTTACGTCCCGATCAGCGCGCGCCGGGAGCTTTCTGAATTCTATCCGCCGCCCTATAACTTCCTTGCCCCCAAACAATCACGTGTGTATATTGTGCGGCGTCGAGGAATGGGGCAGGGTACTTCGGGAACCATCGCTCAAGCGGCGGGCACGGGCGCAAGTGCCATTGGAGCGACGGGCGGATTACTGACGGCAGCGGGTGTACTGCAAGCCGTTCCGGTGGCTGGCCAGATCGCAGGTGCGGCCCTTGCGATCACAGCCGTCATCGCCGGGTTATTCAAAGGTTGCGGACAAACCTGTGTGTTGAGTTCGAACGAAGCGAACCAGGTAGGCAACTACATGACCCAGAATCTGAATCAATACCTGGCCGCTCCGGTGTCAGCTCAAACGCAAGCGGAAGCGCTCGCAAATTTCGATCAACTCTGGCAAGCGCTCGTGAACTACTGTTCGCAACCGAGTTTAGGATCAGCCAGCCAGCGTTGTATTTCCGACCGCGCGCAAGGTTCCTGCGCTTACAAAGCAGCACCCGGCGGATGGGTCAAAGATTCCTCAGGCAACTGGACCTATAAACCCTGGGGGCCGAACGGATCGGGAACATCGTGCTGGAACTATTTCGTGGGCATGCGCGATCCGATTGCGAACGATCCGCGTGTATCTGAAGTGGCAGCCGTCGCGACCAATGTCTTGGCTCAAAAGATTCCGGCTCCGGTGACGGCGGCCACACCGACCGGTGCAATGCCGATGACGGCACCTAGCGCTGGTGTTTTGCCAGCGGGCCTATCCAATTTCTTAGTGCCGGGCCTTTTGATCGGGGGCGGGCTTCTGCTGTTGCTCGCTTCAGGAGATGGATCGAGATGATGGTGCGCGCTCAGCCTTTGCGGGTGGTTCAGCCGATCAGATTCTACCGGCGTGGCATGGGCCAAAGCCCATCAAGTCCATCCGCGGCGGCGCTTCAGTCTGCGGCGGCTTTCATCGCCGGGGGCCAAGGTGTCGGGTCGCCGCTCTATCAGATGAACCTCACGGCGGCGCAACAGCAACCGGATTTCAATCAAGCCCAGTTTGACGCCTGGTGGCAGTGCACGACCAAAGGCAGCCCCAACGTCGGCGGCGGATTCGCGGAATGCCCGGCTCCGGCTTTTGTCGCTTACGCCGGAACGGCTCCGTCGAATCGGCCTGCAGTATTGCCGCAAAATGTGATTCCGTCTGCGACTCCGGCACCCGCGGCGCCTGCGCCAATGCCAACAGCGAAACGCGCCGCGCGCGGCGGCGCACCCGCAGGACCGACCACAACCCCAGCGGCCGCAGGAGCGCAACCGCCCGCCCAAAGTAATGCTCCAGCTCCGGCAGTCGTGACGGCTCCGGCTGGCGGCGCGGTTCAAAGCAACGCACCGGCGGCAGCGTTCACTTTTCCTGCTTTGACTCAGACCACAACGTTTGGAATTCCGACTTGGATTCTGCTGGCTGGCGGTGCGGGAGTTCTGTTGCTCTTCATGATGGGGGGCAAACGATGAAGCCAGGGCAACTCATCGCGCTTGGCCTCGGCGGTTTCGGCGTTTGGTGGCTGGGATCGCAATTGGGTTGGTGGGGCGGAATTGCCGCGCCCGCTCCAGCTCCGGCTCCCGCACCGACACCGACGCCTGCGCCTGCTTTGCCGCCGGCTGCTCCCTCCACTCCAGCGCCCAGCGCTTCGACCCAAGTGCTTACGGTTGCTGATGCGAATACCTTGATGTATTCGAAATCGATCACAGCGGCACAGATCAATGCGATCAGCGCGCAACTGGTTTCTGAACTCAAGGCCGGCCAGGTCCAGGTGATCAACTGCAAGTCGGTGTTGATGTACATGCTCGGCTGGGGATGCCCGGCGGTCGGAACCGTGAAAAGCACATCGGGCTATCAGTACAGTTTTGACGGAAGCAACTGGAATCTGGAAGGCCCGATTTCGGCGGCGACAGGCGCAGCAGGCCCGTTCTACGCGGCGGCGGGGAAATAAGCATGCCTTACGTCAGACAAAGAACCTGGTTAGCGATGGCTCCACGCAGCTTGTCACGCGAAGTCGTGTTTGGCCCGCGAGGTATGGGGCAAGTTCCGCAAGGCCCGGTGTCACCGGATGTGACCAGCTACTACCAAGCCGGTTTAGTTTTTGGTGCAGGGGGCACACCGTCCATTGATCTTTCGCAAGGTTTTCCATCGGCGGAAGCGCAACAGGCGTTTGTATCCGGCGCGAATGCCGCCCAGGCTCCCGTGACGCTGGCGCAGACGACGGGCGCAGCGGGTCCGATCGTGGGCGCAGTGGTTCCGACTGCAGTTGCGACCGGTGCCCCTGGAGTGTCGACATTTCTGCAACAGAACCAAAATCTGTTGGTTTGGGGCGGCTTAGGTTTGATCGGTTTGATCGCGTTGATGAGGGCCTTCAAATGAGCGATCTGATGGGCCGCATCGATATTTTCGTCCTGCGGATGTCGCACGCGATCTGCCAGCGGATCACCGAACGCACCGGAGTCGAACTGTGGAATTCAGGCGGCGAGCGCATCGCGCACGAACTGATCAAAGAAGTCGGGCTGCCCACAGAGCCCATCGATATTCCGATGACGATTGCGCGGAACGTGTTGGGCATTTTGCCAGAAGCGCCGCTTGCGAAACGCCGAGTCAACCGAAGGCGGCGCCCATCGTCAGTTTTGACGAGAGGATCCGCCGCACGGAGGCGCGCGTAAAATGCCCTACGTTCGCCAGCGCTCGATCTTGAGACGATTCCCGCTTGGAGTAGGCGTGTATCCGAACGATCCTTGTTACGATCCGACCCGTCCGAGCTGGCTTCCCTATTGGCTCGATACACCGTCAGAATCCGGCTGCAAATGGGGCATGTATCCCTCGGTCCAGACATTAGCTCCTGTGGCGACGCCTCCGGCACTGGCCGCTCCTGCAGCTCCCCAGACTGAAGAGCAGATGGTTTCTGGTACCTACACGCCTGCGGAGAGCGCGGCGGAAACCACTGCTCAATCGCAACAGACAGCTCAAACATTTTTCAACCAGTTGGCACAGAGCGCGAGTTACGGCGCCGTGCCGACGCAGTGCGATCCAAATGCGCAGGACTGGACGCAACCTTCGACCTGGTGCCCGAACCGCTGGCTGATCGTCGGCGGCACGGTGTTGGCCGTTGTGCTTCTGCCCGCACTAGTTGGCGGAAGGAGGCGGCGCTAATGTACCTCCAAGTCATCCAGCCGCCACCACCGCCAAAACCGGGCCAGAAGCCTGCACCTGTGAATCCTGACGCGCTCGCCGCAACCACAGCCGCAGAAACAGCCTTGCAATCCCAGCAGAGCTTCACTTCGCTTTCGGGTTATCGCGGAATGGGGGCGTGTTGCTCGAGTTGCGCGCAGGGCGGGCCTTGTATGGGCAAAGGCATGGGCATCTTCGATTCGGGCATGGACGTAACCGGCTGGGGAATGCCGGAGTGGTCGATTGTCGGCTTGAAAGCTTGGGGTGTGCTGTCGCTCTTTGGATCGTTGGGCCGGGGTGTGAAGCGGACGCGTACGGCCGTTCGAAAGTACCGGCGACGATCGGCGCGGCGTGCGGAATTGAAACAGGAGCTGGCGACCTTATGAGGCGCAAACGGCAACCCGGAAAAGGTTCGTTCGCGCGTTGCGTCGAGAAAGTCTCCAGACGCGGCGATGTGGATGATCCGCGTGCGGTGTGTGCGGCGGCCAAAATGCGGGCTGGCGAAGATCTTGTCGCTGCGCGCAGGCGCGCCATGCAGTCACGCAACCCGGCGGATCTTGCCACAGATGCTTACGAGAAATTCCAGGGCCATCCACCGGAGCACGTAGACATCTTTTTAACGCGCGAACACGAACACGAATACACCGCGCAGGTTGGGGAACTGATCGAAATGGTCATCGTGCCGGAAGGCCAACGCAAAGGCGTCCGGTTGCACGGGTTCGACGGAACGCGACTCACGATGAACGAAAAACTGGGTGACCCGGATCGCTATTACGATCAGCTGTTTCTGGTAGGTGGTGATCAGTCGGTCGATGTGCGGGCCTTCGGAATTGAGCATCCCCACGAAAAAGAAACGCTCGGCAAAGTGACAGAGATCACTTACTACACGACCAAAACACATTTGGACCCGCGGGACGGAGGGGAAGCCGACTACAACCACCGTTTCGCCGAAGAGACGGCAGGGAAAAACGCCAAGCTTCGCATTTTGAAATCGCCCATGGCGGGCTACGACATGCTCAACCAGACCATCTCGATCTGGGGCGGTGTTTACAGTTTGGAAGCGGAAGGGATTCGAGACTGATGTGTATCGGCTTGGCTGGTGCCCGGAAATCGAAGGCGAACACGCGTGCTCGCGCCGTCAGTATGCGCACGTCTTCCACCTTCCCAACCAAGTTTGTCTTGCGCGCGAGTTTAGTCAGTTGCCGGAACGTTACCGGCTGGGGATCCTGATGCACGAACTGGGGCACATCCTTATCGGACCAGAAGGCGCAGAATACGATGCCAACCGTGCGGCTCAGCAGTTGGGAATTCAGATCCGCTACCAGTCTTCGCAGTTCGGCCGCGATGTCGAGACGATTGACCGCAGAGATTTCAAACGCGCGCGGACGATTCTCGCACAGGAGTTTTTCTAGATGGCACGCAAAACACTGAAAGGCATCGTGCAGGTTCCCGTGAAAGCCCTGCGCAAGATTTACCGCGCCGGCGCCAAAGGGCTTCCGGTGCGCATGGATTTCTTGAAGACCAAAGGCAACCCGACACGGTTTGAACGCTGCGTCGAATCGGTCACAGCCGGCGGAAGCGCCCGCGATCCCAAAGCGGTTTGTGCGGTGCAAGGACGCCGCAAGTACGGCAAGGCAAAATTTCAAAAGATGGCAGCCGCCGGAAGACGGAAAGCTGCACGGAGGCGACGCTAGTGACTTTTTCGATTCTGCATCCTTCAGCAAGACCGGAAGCATGGAAGGCGACGCGCGACGCCTGGATGAGCGCAGCGGCCAACAAAGACAACGTCGAATACGTGCTCTGCGGTGATCGGCGCTGGGGATTTTCCAATGAGAATCCGGTCGAAGGCGTTTCGGTCTTCTGCCTGAACGAAGGCCGGAAGTGCTGGGTCGATTCGGTCAACACGGCCGCGAAAGCGTCGAGCGGTGACGTCCTGATCGTAATCGCCGACGACATCTTCCCGTGCGAAGCCTGGGATGCGAAGCTGAGCGAACGCCTTGATGGTTGGCCGAGTCAGTGGTTTGCCGTTGAAGTCTCAACCGGCACGCCAGCCGAACATGAACGCAAGATCCTCGCCTGCCCGATCATTTCCCGAGCGCTCTACGAACAGTGGGGCTACGTGCTCTACCCCGGCTTCGAATCGATGTACGCCGATAACGACATCTTCGAGCACGCCGAAGCGATGGGTGTTCTGATTGACGCGCGCGTGATCCAGTTCGAACACCGGCATGGCCTGTTTGAAGGCAAGAATTTCTCCGAACTTGATCCTGTTTACCAGCACCAGAACCGCCTACAGGCGTACGAGTGGGGCGCGAAGCTTCTGGATTTGAGGCGCGAGCTGAACTTCGGCGAACCCATGAAGCCGAAACAGGTCACGCCCATGAAGCGCAAACCGCGGATCGCCTGGCTGTGTCCCGGTGAAAAGTTTTCTGAGAAATTCCTGGGCGCAGCCGTGGAACTGGCCTGGGAACTCGGCTCCAGTTGTTCTTTCGTCGATTTCAAGACCGGGTACTCTTCGAGCGTCTTTCACCAACGCAACGGCATGTTGAACTCGGTCAAAAACTCACAACCTACACCGGATTACATTCTCTGGATCGATGACGATCAGATCCTGACGGTCGCGCAGTTCAGGATGCTCTTGGAAGATCTCGCCACGCACCCGGAAATCGACATTGTTTGCGGCTGGACCTGGAGACAACTGGGTGAAAAAGACTGGGTGGCTTCCTGTTGGGCGCTCAATTCAAAAACCGGCGAACCCATGACCTATGAAGAGCTGATGCGCGGAGATGAACCCTTGAGGCCCATCAGCCAGTCTGGTTTTCCGGCGGTGCTGATGCGCTACAGCGCCGTGGTCAAGGCCGGGCCCAATCCATTTGTGCCCTTGCTGAGCGAAGAATTCCAGGACGGGATGAGCGGCGAAGACACGGCGTTTTTCGTCCGTGCCCGCGCTGGTGGCGCGAAATGTTTTGTGGATCGCCGGGTACTGGTGCCACACCTGAAGTTAGGGGTACACGAACCGGCTCACGTGGATGTAGTCGAACGAGAGAAGGAACGAGCGAGTTAAGGAGCGACCATGCAAGTAACGTACCTTTACTCCGTTGCTGGGACGACGCCTCCATCACTTCTGCAGGATTTGCAGCTGTCAGAAGTGGTGGCGCAGGTCCAGTTTGCCGATACCGACGCGGGACCCGCTTCGGTGACGCACAACTGGGGCCTGACGGCGGCGCAGCTGGCAGTGGGTATTCCTCAGGTGTCCATCACTGCCGTCGCCTTGAACGGCACCGTCAATCCGGGGCTGACTTTTGCCAGAGTCTCGAACGCGGTGACCATCTCCAAGGGCTCAACGGCGGCGGGCTCTGGCGGAACCTTTGAAGTTGTCGTCAACCGGCACACGATCATCAAGTAGGTGACCAATGGCGATCGTGGATAGAAGACGAGTGGTCATCAATTCCGGGCGGCGCCGCACAAAGCGCCGCAACCGGAAACTGACGGCCAAACAGATCAAGTACTTCGGGACTCCAGCCCAAAAGGCGGCGCTCAAGCGCAAGAACCGGAGACACACGGCGGCTGGTACGCGAAGCCGTCGTAACACTGCGGCGCGAAGAACGGTGAGTCGCGCCCGCGCTTACACTCACCGCAAGTCTTCGCGGAATCCCGGAGACATTTTATCCATGGTCCTGACGCCTATGGCTAACCCAGGACGAAAGAAAGGAACCAAGATGGCAGCTCATCGACGACGCCGACATCACAGACGTTCGGCTCGATCCAATGATCCCCGCCGTCGTCATCGACGGCGGGGCAACCCGGTTCACCCGGTTATGTACGCTCACAACCGCCGCAGGCGCCGGCACAATTCACCGCGCCGGGCTCACCGGCGCCGCTATTACCGGCGCAACGCCGCCCGTGGCGGCGCAGGCATGGCGCAGGTCACACAGACCATGTTCCTGCTGGTCGCAGGCGGCGTCGGTTTCTTCGGCTCGAAGGCCGCAACCCAGATGGTCATGGCCGCGAACAACACCGGCGTCACCGGCTATGTCGGGAACGCGATCGCGACAGCCGCTCTGACGGTCGCAGCTTCCGTGTTGCCTCCCACGCGCAAATGGGCGCCGGCCGTGGCTGCAGGCGGAATCCTGCAGATCATCATGCGCATCTTGACCGATTACACGCCGTTCGGCCAAGTCACTTCGAGCCTCGGGATCGGCGATTACCAGATGCAGAATTTCGCAACTCCGCAGCGTCTGGTCGATCCGCTGAACTCGGCTCAAATCGAAATCCCGGCCGGTTGGGGCGCTCCTGCAGTTGTCGTTTCGAGCGCCGCCCCGCCGGCGGGAACTCTTCCCGCACCGGGGATGCATGGCTTCAACCGCACGGGCGGCGGCCTGTATTCGGGCGGCGGGATGTACGCGAGCTAGCCATCACCAAGGAAAGGAGACACACACACTACAATGGCTGCAAGAGACATCAACTCCATCATGGCCGGTTGGGTAGATCGCGGACCCTGGCAGTATTACGACACGGTGCGGCAGACGCCGAGCACTCAGCTGCTTTCGACCTACGCGCCGTTCGCCAATCCGATCAACACCGCCGACCCGTATTTCGCCAATCAGCAGAAGACCAAGCTGATCACCAACATGCAACGGGGCAACCAGTTCCCGCCTCCCCGGTGTCTGGTGATCATGCAAGTCGGCTTCTATTTTTCCTCGCAGATGAACAAACAGGACGTCGATCTCATTTTGGACAACTGCTATGTGGAAGTCCGCATCGACGACAAGATCTACATGGAAGGCCAGCTCTGGCAATTCCCGGCCGGCGTGGGCATGAACGGTTTCTCGACTGTTCAAGGCACCAGCTGGATCACCAACGGTCTTCCCACGCTCGAAGCGACCCGGCGTTACGGGGAGTACTCGAAGTACGTTGCTCCGTTGCAACAGTTTTCGATGACTCTCACGTTTGCCGGAACGCCTCCGACTCTAGGACCCACGATCGTCACCGGCGGCGGCGTCGGCGGCACGTGGGGATCGTCTCAGGTCAACAATACGGCGCTGTATATGGTGCCGTTCTTTGACGGCTTGACCGATCGCAGCGTCCAGTAAACGCGAGTTCGGCGGGTTGCGCAGGACAGGGGCGCAGTCCGCCGATTCCAAGGGAAGGGCTCACACTAATCCGGGGCGAGCGCTTCCTCATTTCAAGAAAGGAGACTTCATGTACGTCCCACAGTCTGCGGCTTGCACGGTTCCCAATTCCGCCGATCCGGTTTCGACCGATCAAATTCAAACCAGCCAACAAACACTCGCCTCTTTGCAGGCTGTGGTGGCGAGCGCGAATTCGAGTTTTTCCACTTTGCTTCAGCGCCCCGATCTGAACGCAGCGGGTATGCGGATTCAGTTTTCGACTTCCGGCAGCAATCCGGGAACACAACCCACTCGCAAAGCGATTCCGGTGTACCGGGCGTTTGACAGCCAATCGGTTCCGCTCTCGGGACAGGCTCCAGCGCGGCTCAATTCGTGGCCTGCGATGTGCGTCGGCAACGGCGGGTCGTTAGCAGAACCGACACCGCGAGATTCGAATGTCGCTGTTCCTCCGACTCCCATGAAGCCGCTCACCATTCCGCCTGTCGGTGGGCCGCCGCTTCAAACCAACCCACACATCCAACGACTGCTCGCACTCTACGGGAGGAAGCGCCGCTAGTGGCTGAGCTGAATCTATTCAATCTGAAGGGTTCGGACTTCCTTCCTGGGTCTGACTGTGCCGTCGTCATCCCGGACCGGCCTTACGTGGAGCTGGCGCATTCACTCGTATACACGTCACCGCTGTTACAACCGGGTGATATCCGCATCAACGAGCGGCAACCGGTCAACACCGAAGGGATTTTCATCCTTACCGGAATTCAGATCCTGACGCCGCTGGTGAACACTTACGCTTCCGGGTCCATAGCCGAGCCGGAAAACTGGGCCTTTGTGTTTTCCGCCGTCGCCGCGGGGACCGCAGGAAACGGAATCGAGATTCTGATCAAGAACAACGGCCCGAGCCTGCCTTTGACTGTTACCGTGGTCGGCAAACTGATCACCGTTCAGATGCAGACAAACGCCGCCGGTAACGGCATCGGCAACCTGGGCGCACTGCTGGCCGCACTGCAATCCAATCCTCAAGTCACAGCGCTGTTGACCGGGTTTCAGATTACGAACGGTTCGGCGTCATCGATCATCACGCAAAACAACAACAGCGGCACGACTTCGGGTGCCTCGACTTCGCAAAACATTCTGTACGTCCGGTTTCAGTGGCCCAACGGCCGCTACACGTCCAACATCCGCGTCGATCATACGGTCTGCTATGCGCCGTTCAAAGATGACTTGCCGAGTGGGACTTCGAACGCAGGCGTGCAGCTTCCCCGTCCCGCGCGCATTGAACCGGTTCTGTGTCTTCCGGGGAATGACATCGGGATTGAAGTTGAAAACCGGGCGTCGCTAGCGCAGTCGAGTTTCGCCGCCATGGTCGAGTTTCGCGGCCGGTTGCGGAGGTTCCTGAAAACCTGATGCCCGCCAAATCCTACTACCCGCAAAATGGCAATCCGCTGGCCCCTCCGTGGCGCTTAGCTCAGTACGCCTTCCCTGAAATCCCCAAAGGCTACTGCATTGAAAAAGCCAGCTACTTCGCGACCGTGAGCCTGGCGCCTGAGTCGAGCGTGTTCGCGCAGGAAGTTCCGATCGACCGGGCAACCGATTTCATTTGGAACGAATGGCGCTTCGGGCTGATCAACTTGAACGCAGCCGTAGCGACCTATCCGAACGTTCTGATCCGCTTGCGGGATTCGAGAGGCCGCAGGATCATGAACGACTTCTGCGCCGTGCCTCAGTGCTGTGGAATGGTCATGCCCTTGATGTTCTTGCGCGGCAGCTCGATCTATGTGGATGCAGTGACCGATGACGCCGGCGCGACCACGATCCAGTTCCAATTAGCTTTCCGGGGCTTCAAGAGGTTCCAGCCATGACACCGGCCAATGCGTTCGTTGATACGCCCTACACGCCGCTGTTTCAGAAATACGATCCCTGTCCGCCAGGTTACGAAGAGCACTGGTACGCGCAGTATGTGGAGATTCCGGTTACAGCGAGCCAGATCATCTCGAAACTGCCACTCAAGATCGACACCGACGTTGATTTTCGCTGGCGCTCGCAGATGGGTAGCCTCAACTACCAGTTTCAGATCCGGCTGTACGATCCCTGGGGAAACCCGCTGTCTAACAGTCTGCTGATGGCTGAACTCGTGCTTTCCAAAGCCTCGCCGCCGGTGCAGTGGCCGGAGATCCTTTGTCCCGCTGGCTCAACGCCGCTGATCGACATCACCGAATACACCGGGAATCCGGGAACCCTGAAACTTGCACTCCTGGGAGTGAAAAGGTACATGACTAATGCTTGAGGCACGACATGGTTGACGAACGGCAAGCCGATTTTTCGCTGTTCCTGGGGAACCTCGCGGCAGGCGCGACGCTGCCGGCACAACAGCTGAAACTTTCGACCGACGCGCCGTTCTGTCTCAGGGAGATCGCGATCACCGGTGCCGGTGGGCAGATCATCCCATCGCTCACCGTGAAGTTCCAGGACGCGCGCGGTGCCTTCGTCGAACAGGATTTCATTTCGAGCCTGCAGGAGATCCCCTACGGCGGTAACGACAGCGTTCTGACTCCGATCGTTCCCCAGATCATCTATCCGCCCAACGGCAACATCGTGTTTTACGTGGCAAACACAAACCCGAGCGTGGCGGTGTCGAGCTTGCGGATCACGTTCCGCGGCGTGGGGCTGTATCCACAGGGCAGCGTTCTGAACCGGCCGAATTACCCGGCCAACTTCCGCGAGCTGCCGTACATCTACACGCAAGAAATCACGATGAGCCTGACGCCGCTCCTGGATCAGATCGTCAACATCCAGGCGGACTCCGACTTCGTATTCCGTGCGGCGCTGATCATGCAGCCAGGGCCGAACTTCAACAGCTTCATCGGACAGGATTTTCAGATTTCGTTCAAGGATCAGAACGGGAAACGCTATCAGAATCTTGGAGTCGTTCCGGGAGCGGTAACGTTCAGCGCGCCGTTCTTTGACACGATCGCAGGAGAAACGACGGCCAACCGGCCCGGCATTTTCGCGCCTGAAATCTACCTGCCCGCAAACTCCAGTTTGTATTTCGACCTGTACGGGCCAGCGGGCTTACTGCCGTTGAGCTTCTGGATCGCACTCATCGGTTCCAAAGTATTTTTGAGCAACCAGCCATGATTTCGATTGAAGACATCGAAGACGCATCGGACCAGGATCTCCTGAACGCTTGGAGCGAACTCGAAGACCAGGATCTCGATCCATCGGATGACGATGACGAAGAGCTTCTGGATCTGATGGACGCGATCGAAGATGAGTGCGCCGAGCGCGGTTTGGAATTGCCGGAAAGCGTTGAAGTCGATCTCGAAAGCGAAGAGGACGAAGAGCTAGACGACGACGATGAAACTCTATAACAGCTACGCGCTCGACGGCTACTACCGTCCCTATTGGGGGGAGTGGGACGCCGCCGCAGTCCAACATCTGGACCCGATGGCCGACCTGATGGGCTGTTTAGAACCGCGCTTTTACCGCGCGCCCAATCTAGGCAACGATCAGCTGCAGCCCTTCGGCTACCGGCCGTATGCGCTCACGCTTTTGCCAGGCTCTTACATTCTGGGTTTCATGCATTCTCCGGCTCTGTATTCGAATCAAGCCGAACTCGAACTGCTTTCAGGTGCGGATGGGCTTCTGTTCACTGCCGTCGCGACCGGAACCGGCGGGAACGTAGTTACGATCAACATCACGCCGGTGGCGAGTCCAAGCCAAGTCTTAGCGGTCGGCGTCGTCGGAAATGCGATCACGGTGACACCGGCGTCCGATGTGAACAGCAATCTGCTTTCGACCAACGCCCAGGTGCAAGCCGCGATTCAAGGCAGCGCAGCAGCCGCAGCTTTAGTGACGGTGATCGTCATCGGTTCGCCCAATGCATTGACGCCCGTCATGCCCGGCGGTGCTCAGTTCTTAGCCGGCGGTGGCCAGTCCATCTCCCAGGTCAATTTCACGGTGCA
>Ga0187771_10000159_pt1 | contig 35864 bp, 29 predicted proteins | sample 0116_SJ02_MP15_1_FD_133139 | JGI IMG/M metagenome (GOLD analysis project Ga0187771, IMG submission 133139) | Tropical peat soil microbial communities from peatlands in Department of Meta, Colombia - 0116_SJ02_MP15_10_MG | ecosystem: Environmental > Terrestrial > Soil > Wetlands > Peat | place...
ACCTGAACGGAATCCTGTCTCTGATCCTCAATACCACCGAACCCGCCACCCAATATTCCGAAGGAGAACAGCGTGCCGTCCCCTACTTCCACCGCTCGCGCGCTGCCGAACTCCTCGCCCTGCTCGACGCGAAGTTCCCCAACGCCGCTCGCCGTGCCGAACTGCAGTCCAAGCTGCTCGAGTTCTACGCCAACTCCGGCGAGAGCGATGCCGTGATCCAGGGCGGACGCGAATTTCTTGCGAACTTCCCCAAAGCCTCACAGCGCACTTCCATCGCTCTCCTGATGGCCGACGCCTTCGCCCGCAAGAACGACACGCAGAGCGAATTCGCCATCTACGATTCCGTCCTGCAGGAACTCGCTGCCCAGGCGCAAAACGTCCCGCTCGGTTCAACCTCCGCAGCCTACGAATCTTCGGCAAACTACACTCGCCCGGGCTACGGGAATCCGACCAACACCGCCGGAGCGGAGGAAGGTGGAGAAGAAGAAGGGGAAGGAAATCAACAGGAGTCCTCTGAAGAATCCGCAACCTCGCGGCACCGTGCCAGCCAGTCTTTCCAACTCGGTCAGAAGGCTCAGCCCACGCGCCTCGCGGGCCCTCGCTCGCCCGAATACTCGCAGGTGCTAGAACGCTACCTCGCCCGCCTGGTCCAGCAGAAACAGATTCCTGCGGCTCTGGCAGTTCTCAGCCATGAAATCGACCGCAATCCAGATGACCCCGGCCTCTATGAGCGCCTCGCCGTCTTCTTAGACCAGAATCGCCTCGGCTCGCAGCAGGAAGAAATTTACCGCCGCGCCATCTCCCGCTTCCCCGACAAATCGTGGTACGACAAGCTCGCCCGCTTCTATCTGCGCTACAAGCGCGACGCTGAGTTTGAGCAACTCACGCGCGATGCCGTCGGCAGCTTCAACGGAAGTGACCTGCAGCGATACTTCGCCAACGTAGTGTACGGAAGTCCGCACCTCTACCTGCGCCTGAATCAGTATGCTCACCAGCGCTTCCCGCACAACCCGGTGTTCGTGCGCAATCTGCTGTCTGCATATCGCGCGCCTCAAACTCGCGACCTCGCTGCCTGGGAAACGCTGTTGCGCCAGCACTGGTTTGAAGAAACTGATCTCCGCAACGAATTCTTCGAATTTCTGTCGAGCAGCGGCAAGCTCGACTCCGAACTCGCCGCCATCCGCCAGAGCGCGCCTGACGCTGCCAGTTGGGAGAAGAATCCTGCCGCGGCCGACTTTATCGCCAACGCCAACCTTTGGCGCTCGCATTACGAAGACAGTGCCGCACCGCTGAAGTCGCTCGCTGCGCAATATCCAGCGGACGCCGAACTCGGCCATGTCGCATCCTCGATTTACCGTTCGCTCGCCTACTTCGACCCCGGCGACACCGCCATCGCCGCCAAGATCGAAGACAATCTTCTGCAGGCCAATCCTACCGACACCGAAACCATGGCGCGCATCGGCGACATCTACGCCGACCGCGAGCAGTTCGCACAAGCCGCACCCTACTGGGAGCGCATCCCCCAAGTTGCCCCCGGCCAGTCCTCTGGATATCTCGAAGCCGCCACCATCTACTGGGATTATTTCGATTTCCCCAACGCCATCCGCCTGCTTGGCCAGGGCCGCACGCACCTCGCCAATCCTGACCTTTATGCCTACGAACTCGGCGCCATCTACGAAAACCAGCGCGATTACCCACGCGCCATCAGCGAATACGTCAAAGGCGCCCTCGCTGCCCCTGAATCCTCATCCGAGCTCCGCCTGCTCGAACTGGCCCGCCGGCCAAAGTTTCGCGACATGGTCGATCAGGCCACCGCCAACATCGCTCCTCTGCCCAATCCGTCCATGCCTGCCGTCAATCTGCGCGTGAAAGTTCTCGAAACCCAGAACCGCAAGCAGGAAATCGAATCGTTCCTCGATTCCATTACCAATTCCACTACGTCGATCGAGCAAGCCGAAGACGTCGAAACTCTCGCGCAACAAAAATCTCTTGAAACGGTTCGCCAGCACGCGCTCGAAAAACAGGCCGCCCTCACCACCGATCCCATCACGCGCCTCGAGCTGCGTTATGCCCTCATCCGCCTGTACGAAAGCCGCAAGGATTTCCCCGCCGCGCAGAAAAACGTCGAAGCCCTCTACCGTGAGAATCCAAAAATTCTCGGCGTTGTCCGCTCCACCGTTGATTTCTACTGGCGCATGAAGCTCCAGCAGCAAGCCATAGACGTCCTGCTGCAAGCCGCGAAAGACGCCTATCCCGCGCTCAGTACGCAGTTCATCTACGAAGCCGCGCGCAAGGAAACCGAAGCTAGACAATTCCAACGGGCGCGCGACCTGCTGACCGGCCTCCTGAGAGATTCTCCCTACAACGGCGAATATCTCGCCGCCATGGCCGACACCTACGCCCAGGCCGGCGACGACCACGGCCTCGAACAGTTCTACGACCAGGAAATTGCGTTCTTCCGCACTGCACCGCTCCTTGCCGACGCGCGCAAAGCCCAGATCGCCACTCTGCGCCGCGGTCTCATCCCCGCCCTCACCCGCATGAATAACTATTCAGGTGCAGTGGATCAGTACATCGAGCTTATTAACAACTTCCCTGAGGACGATGGGCTCGTCACTGAAGCGGCTCTCTACGCGCTCCGCTATCAGCGCCAGCAGCAACTCGTTGACTTCTACGCCAAGACGGTCGCCCAGTCTCCGCGCGACTATCGTTGGTCCATGGTTCTTGCCCGCACCGAGACGAATCTGGAAAATTATCCCGCCGCGATCGACACCTACGCCAAGTCGATCGCCATTCGCCCCGACCGCACGGATCTCTACATCGCCCGGGCCGGACTCGAAGAACGCCTCCTGCGCTTCGACGAAGCCGCCTCCGACTACGAGCGCATCTACCAGCTCGCCTACAAAGACCCGCAGTGGATGGAAAAGGTCGCTTCGGTCCGAGCCCGCCAGGGCAAGACGAACGAAGTCGTTGCCGCCCTCCAAGCCGCCTTCATCGACGGCCGCCCCCACAATCCTGGCAACTACTTCGAGGTTGCCAGCCGCCTCGAATCCTGGGGCATGCTCGAACAGGCCCGCAGCTACGCCGTGCAGGGCGTTAACCAGGCCGCCACGGACTTGCTGGCCAGTTCCGATTACCTCACTGGCGTTCGCACCTACGTTCGCATCACGACACGTTTGCGCCAGCCGAAAACCGCCTACGCCACGCTGCAGAAGGCTTTGGACGATGCGGCGGCCAGCCTGCCCGTCCTCGAACAGCAAGTCCAGAAGCAAGGACTCGGCGGCCTCACCGATTCGCAGTGGCGCGAGCACGTCCGCCAGAGTCGCCTTGAGACGGCGCGCAACGGCATGGCCGCCTGCCTGCGGGAAATGGGCAGCGCCGTCAACACCTACTTCACGCCGGAAGAGCGCCTCGCCTTCGCCCACTTCGCCGAGTCCATGCGCGCTGGCATGAATCGCGACGATCTGGAAAAATTCGCCATCCCGCTGGCCGAAAGCGCCGCCCTCGCCGACCAGGAGGCTCGCTGGCGCTTCGAGTGGCTGCTACAGAGTGCGCACCTGCCCAACTACTATCCCAACACCGCTGCACTCGTCGATCTGCAGCGCCGCCGCGGACGTTTCACCGAACTCGCCTCCCAGATGGAGCAGTTTGCTGACGATCTCCCCGCCAACATGCGCGGGCAGCCGTTACTGGCTGCTGCTGACGCCTATCGCTCTGCCAGTGACGACTCCAACGAACTGCGTGTGCTTTTCGCTACCTTCTCCGAGCACCGTCTCGACAACACGCGCCTGCAACGTCTCTTCCAACTGCTGATGGCCCGCCAGCCGGAACAACTCCTACGCATTGCGGCCGATTGGCCCATGTCTTACTCCCAGCAAGCCGCCGACTATGTCGTGGCTCACGGCAGCCCGTCGCTCGCCCATGCCGTCGTCCAGGCTCGCGGCAAAGCCCGCAACCCTGTGTGGAACAAGTCCTACAATGCGCTCGTCGGACTGTACTTCGCGGAGCCCACGCCCGAAGTGAACAACGCTTTCATCTCCGCCCTCGGCGACGAACCTATCAGCGCCCGTCTCGCCAAGCCCGTCGATCGCAACCAGCAACTCGCCGGCAATATCTGGTTCTACTACGGCTCGCGCTATGGCGAATATCTCGGCGTCACCAAGCTCGGTCACCCGGAAGATTTCCTTCCTGCGATCCTGGAGCAAAGCCCTGCCACTTCCTCCGGGTACCTGACTCTCGCCGACTATTACACCGATACCGGGGACACCAGGCGCGCCATCGACGACTACAATCACACGCTCGAACTTTCTCCCAACCGTCCCGACCTCTACGACGATCTCGCCGTCGCCCACTACAAACAAGGGGATCGCGCCGCCGCCCTGGCCAACTGGAAGCAGGCCTTCGCGACGCTCTCTGCTCAACTCAACAGCGCGCACTTGCCCGAAACTTTCTGGGCCGACTTCGGACGCACCTGCGATCAGCTCGCTGCGCGTCATCTCTTCCCCGATCTCAAGGCTGACGCCGACGCCATCATCCGCACTTACCTCCGCCACAACGGCAACTATCGCTCCAACGCCCTACTGCACTCCGCCTATGCCGCCACTGCTGATCCCGCTGCAGCCTCGGCATGGATTATCGATCTTTCCTCCGCCGCGCACGATCCGGCGCTGATCCTCGCTGATATCGCCGACGCCTCGTGGATTCCTCTTGCCCAGCGCGCTCCGATCTACCAGCGCATTCTCAAAGAGAAGCAGACCGCCAACACCAAGCTGACCGGCCTCGAACGTCAATACGCCGACCAGGATCTCGCCTCCTGGCAGGTGCGCTGGATTCAATACCTGATCCGCACCAAGCAATACTCGGCGGCCGCTTCTGCCATCGCGGCTTTGCCGAAAGAGACGCGCGACGCACATGCGGCCACGCTTGTTCCTCTCGACCTCCACGCCGCGGCGCAACTTGGAACGCTCGACTCGATCCTCACCGGCTACCGCACCGTGCCCGAAAGCGCCCCTGCCGCCGAAATCCTGCGCACCGCTGCCCGCAAGCTCTTCGAAGCCGGAGACAAGCAATCAGCGCGCAAGATTCTCGAACTCGTCTTCGCCGGCGAAATCTCCGAACACAAACTCGTTGCCGCCAACTTCCTCGGCTTGGCCGAAATTCGCCTCGCCTCCGGCGACACTGCCGGCGCCCTCGATCTTCTCCGTCGTCTCGTCGTCGTGGTGGGCAACCCGTTCGAGAATCTCGATCCCGCCGCCGCTCTGCTCGAAAAGACCGGCCACAACGCAGAAGCTATCGAGTTCCTCGATCAACTCGTCAAGTCCGCGCCCTGGGATCCTTCTTACCGCTTGCGTCTCGCCAAAGCCAAACTCGCTGCGAACAATGACGCCGAGAGCGCCCAGGCGGCGCTCGCCGCCATCGCCGCCGCGCCGGCCACTTCCTACGACCTGCGACTCAAAGCCGCTTCCGCTCTCGCCGAACGCACACATTCCGATCTCGGGAGCGCAGAACTAAATCTCCTGGCCGGAGCTCCTGCGGCCATCACCGCCACAGCCGCGGACAAGTTCTACTTCTACGAGGCTCGCATCAAATCCGCCCAGAACGTCTCTGACGCGCAAACCAAGATCCAGCTTCTCAGTCATTGCATCATTGATTTTCCCCGACGCAACGAAGCCCGCATTCCGCTCTTCCAGGCCTCTACTGCAGCCCAGTCTGACGAATACGCCCTCGGAGTCCTCGAACCGCTCTTCCAGAGCGCCTTCCTGCAGATTTACGCCAACCAGCCCGCGAACGAAGAAGAGCAAATCATCAGCTCCGGTGAAGAAGAGGAAGAAACCGACGAGGGAAAATCCACCGCAGCAGCCGCGGCTCTGAAACTCACTCGCTCCGAGCAGGCCCAGATCGCGCACATGATCGCCGACACCATGGTCCGCCTCAACCGCCTCTCCGAAGCTGCCCAATACTACGAAACCGCACGTAACCTCGAAACTACTCCCGCAGTTCGAAGAACTGTGCTGCATAAACTCACCGAGGTTCGAGCCGCTCTTCGTGTGCAGCATCGCAACGCCGCTCGCCAACCACTTCTCCACGAACCGCTGGAGCAGGATCGCGTGGTTCGCCCTCGTCTTCTCGCCCGCGCCATTCCGGTTCCTAAAGCCGCCCCCGCGAAAGGAGGCGTCAAGCAATGAAACGCATCGCCCTCATCGTCTCGATCGCTCTCGCATGTGCCGGAATCGTTTGGGGCGCCTATGAGGCGGCCGCGCCTTCCACGCCGCTATCGCACTACGTCCCCGCCGGCCCGCTGCTCTACCTCGAAGCGAAGGATTTCTCTTCGCTGCTCGACGACTGGAACTCCTCACCCCAGAAACGCCAGTGGATTCAGAGCGACAGCTACGAGGTTTTCTCCCGCTCCCGCCTCTTCCTGCGCCTGAGCGGAGCCAGCGATCAGTTCGCCGCCGCCGCCGGACTTCCTCCCGACATGAATTTTCTCTCCCAAGTTGCTGGTGGGCGCAGCGCTCTCGCCCTCTACGACATCGGCAAGCTCCAGTTCCTGTATATCACCTATCTCCCGTCGGCCAAATCCATGGAGACCACGCTCTGGCGGTCGCGCGGCAAGTTCGAGCCGCGCACCGCAGGAGGCGTCGACTTCTATTTCCGCCGCGATCCCCAATCGCAGCGCGAGGTCGCCTTCGCCGTCTCCGGGGACTACCTGTTGCTCGCCACGCGGGAAGACCTCATGGCTGGAGCTCTCCAGTTGATGTCGGGCAAACAGGACCGCACCGTCGAGAGCGAGCAATGGTGGGCGGAATCCATCTCCGCAGCCGCAAAGCCCGGCGATCTTCGCCTCGTCCTCGATCTGGAAAAACTTGTCCCTAACGGCTACTTCCGCACCTACTGGGTGCAGCAGAACATCACCGATCTGTCGCACTACTCCGCCGCCGTATGCGATCTCTTCCGTTCCAGCAAGGAATACCGCGAAGAGCGTGTGTTAACTCGCAAGAAGGAAGCGGATCACTCCGCTTCCGCTGAGGGATTCACCGCCGCCGCCGACCTCGCCCGCCTCGTTCCCGAAGACGCCGGCGTGTACGAAGCCAGCGCCAACCCCGCCGCCGACTCCGCCTTCGCTCTGCTCGAAACCAAGCTCCTGGCGCCGCATCTCGGTCCTGCCCAGCCGTCGCAAATCGCGCCTCAAGTCCAGCTTGCGTCAGGCGAACAAGGCGGAGCCTCCGATCTTGAAACTCGCATCGATCAGGCTCCCGCCGAGCATCCCGCAACGCAGACCGTCTCAGCCTTGAAGGACTTGCTCGATAAAACTCCGCTCCTCGCCTCGCTTCAGCTTCAATCCACCACGCGCGATCAAGCCGGAGTTTTTATCCGGATGCACTCCGCTATCGTCCTCGCCGCCGCCTCGGACTGGACCGAATCCACCGTCGACTCCGCGCTAGCCGACTTCGTCCGCCCCGGCCTCACCGCCAGCCAACTGGGCGTCGTCTGGCAAGCCAAGAGTGGCTATCAGCAACTCGACGGCCTCTGGCCGCTTGCCGCGTCAACCCACGGAAAATATCTGCTTGTCAGCGACGACCCGGCGCTCATGGAATCTCTGCTGGCCAACTTCAGTCGCAAATCCGCCTCCGAACCCGCCGAGCTCATCGCCGGATTCAATCATCAACGCGAACGCTCCAACTTTGTCCGGTTCACCGGCCTCATCGACGGCCCCGGCTCCATCAGCAACAGCATGCAGAACGCGCAACGCCAACCTCAATTCTTCTCTGGCAACATGGCGAGCCTCAGCAGCACCCTGGCCGCCATCTGTTCTGAAAAAATTGAAGTTCGCGAAGACGGAGGCAAGATGCGACAATCAGTCATCTACGAATGGTCCCAATAAGGCCCATTGCGCTTCTGCTGGCGCTCGCCTTGCTCGCGCTGTCGTCGAGCAGTAGCGCTGGGGCGCCTGCGGCTCAGCACGGAGACAATCTCACCAATTCACCCGACACATCCCTCTTCGCACAATCTGCCACCGAAGCGCTCAACCGGGATTTCTCCAGCCGCGACATCTCCTTCCTTCTCCTCGATGCCTCCACTGGCAACGTACTTGCTTCGCGCTGGGATCATCCCGAAACCCCTATCTCGATGGGATCACTGTTCAAGCCTTTCACCGCCCTTGCCTACGGCGAGCGACACGAATACCAATATCCCATCCACACCTGCCGCGGTGCAGCCACCGGATGCTGGCTCCCTCGCGGACACGGCAGGATGAATCTCACCTCCGCCATCGCACAGTCCTGCAACTCCTACTTCCGCATGTTGACCGCCGATCTCAACTCCTCTGACGTCGCGACCACCGCAATTCGCTTCGGCCTTGATCCTCCGCCCCGCACCGCCGCTGGTGCCCAACTCGCCGGACTCGGCAACGGCTGGAGTACTTCCCCGCTGCGCATGGCCCGCGCCTACCTACAACTTACCCGCGATGGCGATCAGCCCGCCGTCAGGCAGATCCTTGACGGTATGGCTGAATCCGCAAGATACGGAACCGCCGCGGCAGTTCACCGCGCGTTTCCCTCGCACGACGCTCTCGCCAAAACCGGTACTGCCGCCTGCACCCACATGCATCCCAGCCCAGGCGACGGATTCGCTGTCGTTCTCACACCGGCCGATCACCCCCAACTGCTGCTTCTGGTCCGCGTCCATGGAGTCCCCGGATCCCATGCCGCCCAAACAGCCGCCCAGATGTTGCATCGAATCGAGGACTAATCTCATGCGGTCGGCACGCTCGTCTAGGGAAGACGAATGCAGGGCCAGCCACGTTCCACGTATGGACCTCGGCCCCCAGCCGTCGAGTCGGGCAAAGCCGGACGGCACGGCCAAAGACCGCTCCAAGACCCGCTCCTCACGGCTCGCAGTTGACTTGATCTTCCCAAGTTTAGCCGCAATCGTCCTGCTCCTCTTTCACGCACTAATCTCAGCTGAAAGCCAAGACGCGGCCCCAACCGTTCGCATCGGCGTCCTGGGCCTGTTCCATCCACACCAACTCACCGTCACCGCTATTACCGGCCAGGCGCTCGTCGTGCACGCCCCCTCTGCACAACTGATCCTCGAAACAAGTTCGGGCACGGACTCCGCAACTCTCCGCCTCGATGACGACTCTATTACTCTCATCGCCGGCCCTCGAACCATCCACACCGACAGCATCGCCATCACGGGCCGAAACACCGATCCAGCAAGCTTCCTTCTCTCCGTCCCACAAAAGCTGACACGCCGCTATCGGGGCACGCTCGAAATCCGGCCCTCATCCGGAAGTCTGCTCGCCATCGTCACGATGGACCGCGAAACCGCCGTTGCCTCCGTGCTCGCCGCCGAAACCGCTGGGGATACTCCCCTCGAAGCCCTCAAGGCCGAAGCCATCGTTATCCGCTCTTACTTCGTGGCTGGACGCGCCCGCCACCACGAATTCGATTTCTGCGACACTACGCACTGCCAGTTCCTACGCGAACCGCCTCCACCCGCGAGTCCCGCCGCCAAGGCCGTCACCTCCACGCGCGGCCTCGTCCTCGTTTACGATTCCCAACCCTTCGCCGCCATGTACACCCGCAGTTGCAGCGGACGCACGCACATCCCCGCCGAACTCCACCTGCCGTCCTCCAACTATCCTTATTACTCCGTCGAATGCCCCTACTGCCGTGCTCACGCTGTTCGCTGGACCACCCGCATCTCCGCCGCGGCTGCCTCCCACCTGCGGCCCCTCAATGAACCTGCTCGCCTCAATGTCGTTCGCCGCCTTGGCTGGGCTTTCGTCCCCAGTAACGACTTCACCGAAACAGGAGACGGCGACTCTTTCATCCTCTCCGGCGTCGGCCAAGGGCACGGCATCGGACTTTGCCAATCCGGCGCCAAGGCTATGGCCCAGGATGGCGCCACCTTCCAGCAGATCCTCGCCCGCTACTATCCCAACACCACCGTCGCCGTCTGGCCTAGGTAGGGGCAGCTCCCCGTTCTCTCGGCGGAAGGCGGCCTAAGGCCGCTGCTTGGTGGCGGCGTCCTAGTTCGATTGACAACCTACGGGATAAGGAATCGCATCGGGGTCGATTCGCGTAGCACAGCCCAAGAAAAGGCGCACACGATGGAAAGAATCAGGGGCGAATCATCATTTCTCTGCTGACCAGCGACCCTTCACCGCGGCCGCGTGCGGCTTCAGGTGATCATAGATCCAGCCGGTGAAGATGGTCGCTTCCATCGCCACTGTCCACGGCTGCGGAAGCGCTTTGATCCAGAGGTCTAGTTGCCAGCGGGTGGCACCGACCTTCGCAAGCAATCGTTCGGCGAGCTGATCCTTCATGGTTGCGCTAGTCGAATTCTGAAGTCTTTGGCGCCAAAAATGAGACGGCTCAGATAGTATCGGAGCGCCGCAGCGCCGATGACTCCGGGGGGAGCAAAATTCCAGACAGGTCCGGACATCCATCAACCTCATCCACGCTCAACGAGAACTCCTGGGCCAGCAGCTGGGAGTCGTTACCCAGCCAGCAAGGCCTATCACCGACGTACAGGAATCTCGCCTTCGGGGCAAACCTCTGGAGGGCTCGCAGCAATTCCAGTTTCCCTTTATTTGCCGGAATTACGTCGCCCGAAGGGGAGGAAGCCACCACCTTCAGTCCCTTGATCGCAGCTTCCTCAATCCGCTGTATACCCACTTTCGTCTTTTCTTCACTATAATACTACAGCACGCCGTGGTTGATCCTACGAGCGTTGCTTATCGCATTAAAGCATTTCTGTTGTTCTTGAGCCGAGTTCTTGCGACCCCTCGCTTCAGGATGGAGGCGAGACAAGTCGTAGATTTACCCTCCGCAATCATTTTTGGCCACTTTGCGAGCCAGAGAGTCTCCTGCTTGGCTGGCAAAGAGAGGCACATAACTGACGCACTCCCGGCCGCATTAAAGCGCGGATATTTAACTGGATTCAATGAAAGATGGATGCTGGAATGTCAGTCGTACCGAGTCGAAGATCTCTAGAAGCGAGTCCCTTGATTGGCGAGTTGACCATACCACCTTCCGAATCGCCCGTCATACAGCCAAGGGGGCATTCCTCTCAAACCACCCAGTCTCACAAGCCGACCATTGGCTTTTTCAAACGTAAGACAGTCAACCCTTAACTCGCGACGGGCGTTGATCTCCAAACAGGATGCCAGAAGCGTTAATCAAGTACTGTTCATCGCTAAGCCTCTCAACCAATTCGTCGGGAAACGGAGAGATCTCGCTCTGCAAATACTTGGCCAGCTCGCGATAAATTTCCCGCCGTGCGTAAGGCGCAAGTTCGTTGCGACGGCGCAGCGCATCTTGAATCAGACTAGCCAGTTCCGGCGTTGTCGCTCGGCGGAGATGCACCGCGATTGTCGGATACTCCATGAAGGAGTTGTACTTCTGCCGCGTCCAGGATTCCTCCGCCGCCAGGGCCAGCGGCGTTTCGCGTACAACAAGCGTCCCCGCCACTCGGTCACCGAATCGTTGCATGAGCGGACTGCTCAGTGCGGAAATTCCTCCGAGCAGATAGGCGAACGGCAGCGCATCAAAGACGCGCATCAGATTCCGTACCCACGCCTGTTCGATCCGTAGCGGAAGTCCGGTCTCGTCAATCACGCGCAAATGGAATAGGCGCTTTCCAATGGTCTGCCCGTTCCAGAAACCTTCCAACAATGCGCCATATGCAAATCCAATTGCGAATTCCGCGAGCGTAATCACCATGACTCCAAATCCCGGTGCCTTCGCGAAAATCCAGTAAACTAGCAGCCCGATTCCGTTCACCGTCCCCAGCACGATCACGATATCGAGCAACATGGCATAAAGGCGGGACGCGGGACTGGCCAAGGGCAATCGAAAGAGCACACCTTCCGGCGTCGCAATAGTCAGTTCGACCACTGCCGACGCACGGGTTGACTGAGCATCTGTCATCTTTTCTCCGAAGGAATGGCAGAAAGCGCTTCCGCGCTGATCTCTCTTCGTCCGATCAGTGTTAGATAGAGCGTCAGTAGCACGAGTTCTGCTACAGCAACCGCGACCTTAAATCCGTACGGCAGAACGGGCGCGTGATGCTGAGAAAAAAAAGCTTCCATGATTCCGGCCCACGCCAGCATCATCGCCAACCCAGCGACCAGTACCAACCACTCGCGCATCGATTGACGAACATCGCGATCCTCGCGCCGACGCAGCAGCAAGCGCGCTAAGTAAAACCCTGCTTGCCCGGCGATTAAGATCGATGGAATCTCAAACACGCCGTGCGGCAACAGCCACGCCGTCATGAACAGTCCGAAACCCCGCTGTGTGTAATGGACCGCTACGGCCCCGAGCAGTACACCATTTTCGAAGAGGAGGAGTGCGGTCCCGATGCCAAAGGTCACACCCAGAGCCGCTGCGAGCAGCGATACCTGGATATTGTGTCTGATCAGTTGCGCCGAGAATGCTGCTTCGGTTTGAACAGAATGCAGGTGCTGCCCCTGTCCTTGCTCCTCTTCATGCACGCGCTGGCCCGGATTGCGCAAGTAATCGGCCGGAAGCAACACCTCCACAGAGGCGGGATCGTAGCGCACCGCAAGTCCGCCGAAGGCACAACCCAGCAGCGTGATCAGCACAGCCACCGCGAAATAACGCGACTGCCGCCGGAACGTTTCCGGGAAAGCGGTGAAAATCCTCCACCAGCGGAGCGGCTGCCAGATTTCGGAACGCGTCGGCGGCGCGTAATACAGCTCCGCATAAGCTCGTGCCACCAACCGCTCGAGGTACTGTCTTAGTTCAGGCGCCAATGTTCCGTGTGTGACGCGATTCAAATCCGCGGCAACCTGGGCGTAAAGCTCTTGCAGGTGTTGCGCTTCCGCTGGATTCAGTCGGCGGTCCGGCCGGCTTTCGAGCGCGCCGAGCAATGATTCCAGGTTGTTCCAGCGCGGCCGCGCCTGTGCCCGAAATCGTTCGAGATTCAAAATCACAGCCGCTGCTCCCGCTTGCTTTTCAGATATCCTTCAACAGCTGTTCGCAGGAACATTTTCGCGGGAATATACCGGAGTTGCACGTCCAATTGGCGCATTTGCCGAGCCAACGCGCTGAGGCGCTGGTTTTCTTTTTCACCCGCGAGCGCCGCATAAACATCCAGTTCAGAATGCAACTCCTCCCCTGGCGAAAATGCCGGCCGCGCGTGACTCGGCAAGATGCTCGTCATTAAAAGAGCATGTGACGAACGGACCAGGCCTACTCCCCGCCGCATCGAGTCCGAAACCGAGCGCTCGGTCAAATCCGCGAGCAGCAGCAGGTAAGCGCGTCGCCGCAGCCGTACCCGAATCTCGCCGAACAGCACTTCGTAATCGGCGGTCGTTGGCAAAGGCTCAATATTGAACAGGCGCTCACGGAATTGATGAAATTGGGATCGACCGCTTCCTGCGCGTAACCAGGACTTCGGCTCATCCGCATAGGTGACCAGCCCGAATTCATCGCCGAGTTCAAGCGCGACGGTTGCGCCTACCAGTGCCGTCTCCACAGCGAGATCCAGCAACCGTCGCGGCGCGCGCTTTTGTGAGACTTCGTCCTCGGGGTCTGAGGCTGGATCAAGCGTTAGCGCGGCCGCCCGCGATTGGTCCACTACGAAATATACTTCCTGCTTCTGCTCCCATTGAAAAAGCCGCGTGACCGGAGCGGCACGACGCGCCGTGGATTTCCACGCGATCTCTGAGTAGGTGTCGCCAGGCTGGTATTCCCGCAATCGCTCGAAATCGCGCCCGTGCCCAGTCCACGGAGTCTGTTGAGAGGCTATGAGCAAGCGGTAAACCGGACTGCGCAGAATCTCCCGTCGCCCGGATCGCAAATCCGCCTCGATTCGCAAAGGTTCCGATATGTCAAACCAAAGCCGCAAGCGCCAGATTCGAAGGCGCGACCGGCGCTCGATTCCAACGCGTGGCCCAGGCCACATCCCGCGCCGAAGCAAGGTGATCTCCGGCATCCATGGCCACAGTTGGATATGTGCTGGATTTGCCGGGGTTGCTCCTCCTTCGGAATTCGACTGCCCAAGCTTGAGCCGTTCAGGTTCTCTTTTTACGTGAATGGCAGCTTCGCTCTCTTGGGTTGCCGGCATGATTCCCACGCAGACTTCGCGGCACGGTCGGCGTCGCACCCAAGTCAGTGCGAGCGGAAGGTGGATGGTCTGCCCTTCGCGTCCGCGAAGCCCTCTTTCTGGGGGCAGCAGGACTGGTGCATCTTCATCGCGGGTGAGCCATAGGGCGAGCGCGTCATAACACGCCAGCAGCGCCGCCATCGTGACGATCAGATCGAACCATAGCCATCCACGCGCGAGCCATGGCGCAATGCACGCCCCAAGAGCCAGGAATCCCATCACCCACGCCAGCGACACCTCTGGACTAAACCGCATTCCCACTCGGCGAAGCGCGATCCGCCGCTCAAATTTCTTGCGCACAAGCGGGTCACAATGTGTCGGTGCAGCCTTGGCTTGGGCCTCGGCAACGATGGCTGCGTCCTGCACTCCAAGGGCTGCTTGCTTCCTCTCTCCAGCTGTCATGATTTCGCCCACTCCTATGTCGTTGGCCGCGCTCGCTACGCATGCGGCTCATCGCGGCACCTCCACCGTCTCCAGCACCGAGTTGATCACCTCGCGAATCTCGACGCCTTCCATTTCGAAGTCTGGTCGCAACAGGATGCGATGCTCCAGCACGGGCGCAGTCAGCGTCTTCACGTCCTCAGGCAGCACGAAATCACGCTCTTCGAGCGCCGCGAGCGCCCGCGATGCCGATAATAACGCGAGCGTCGCCCGCGGCCCAGCACCAACCCAAACTGCCGCGTGCTGCCGTGTTTGCCGAACCAGACTGACGATGTAGCTGCTTACCGCCTCGCTTACGCGCACACGCTCCGTCGCTGCCCGCAATTGCTCGAGTTCATCCGGGCGCAATACGGGTGCGCGTAGTTCTCCCGACAGCCGGCGCTCCGGCGCTTCACCGTCCGCTACCAACCGCGCCAGTTCGTTTTCTTCCTCCGCCACTGGATAGCCCATGCGAATTTTTACAAGGAAGCGATCCTTTTGGGCCTCCGGAAGCGGATACGTTCCCTGATGCTCGATCGGATTTTGTGTTGCGAAGACAACGAATACCGGCGACAGCGCGCATGTCGCGCGATCAATTGTCACCTGTCGTTCTTGCATGGCTTCGAGCAAGGCCGATTGCGTTTTGGCGGGCGCACGGTTGATCTCGTCTGCCAGCAAAAAATTCGTGAAAATCGGTCCGCGCACCAGCCGGAATTCTTGCGTCTTCAGGTCGAAAACGCTTGTCCCGGTGATATCGGCAGGCATCAAGTCCGGTGTGAATTGAATCCGCTGAAATTCGCCGGCGACGGCGCGCGCCAGTGCCTTCACCAGCAGCGTCTTGCCCACGCCGGGAACTCCTTCGATCAGTGCGTGTCCGCCGGCGAGCAGGGTCACAAGCGCGAGATCGATGGCCTCGTTCTGGCCAACAATCACGCGGCTCAGCGCCTCTCGAAGGCGGCGCGCGGTGTTCGTGATCGTCGCGAATGCCGTCGGAGTTTGCGCGTGCGCAGGCTGTGCAGGCCCATCCGAACGCGGCAACTGTTGGTCGTTCATGTGACCCGCGCCTCCTCGGAATCCGTCTTCGGTGAATGTATGGAATTGCCAGGCAAATCGGGCCTGGTGCGAGCCAGACCTTTTGCGGATGCGCGGCGCTCGGCAATCAGCTGGCTTAACTCACTGTACCCCGCTAGAAGAGGCTGCGTGAGGGCCAGACGCAGGCGGGGGCCGCAATGTGGATCCGCAGAAATGGCCTGCGCATCCTCCGGCGACCGGCGGCGGAACTCTTCCCAGCACTCCGTCACTATCTGTTCTGTTGCAATGCTGCGCTGAAGCAGGCGTCGTGCAGCCGTTCCCGCGCGCTCGCTATGACGCACGATTTGTGCGTCAGGATCGCGGGTAGGGCGTAGCACCAAATCACCGCTCATGCCCCAAAGCAGCGCCAGCAAAGTGGCCCAGAATAGCAGGAGGGCAGCCTGCAGCCGGTATCGGTGCACCAGCCAAAGCACGCCCTCATCCTGGTGCAGTCCATGTAACGTTTCATCCACCCAAACCACGGGCCGCCCGTCCGCGAGAAAATCCAGGAGTGCAGGATTTGGATGCGTCTTGATCGCTTCGTTTAACAAAAAGGACTCTTGGCTTGCAGCGATCAGTTCGCCATTTCCAACCCGCCGCATTGCCATATAAACATGCACAGGCGAGTCAACCTTTGCATATGTGTCCCCTGGTCCCGCGTAGAGAACGGTCCAGGCCGCGTCTGTTTGGAGCCACGGGGCAGCGGCGGCAAGATACATCTTCTCGCTATCCGCTGGCATTGCACCCGGATCGGCAGAGATCCAAGTTGGTCCCGAGTCATTTGGAGTTTGGTTCCACTTGTTTTCGACTTCCCAACCTTGAGACTCGGAAGTTAATTTCCCAGCGGGAGCCACCAGCACAACGCGCCCGCCGCGCGCAAGAAAACGTTCCAGTCGCGTGCGAAACCTCTCCTCGCTTGCGAAATTTCCACTTTCCATTGTCCAATCAAAGGAGTGGCTGCCGATAAAGAATGCTGTCGTGCTCAACGCGTTCTCATCGGACAAGGAGTCTTCATCCTGGCTGCGTCTCACCTGATACCCAGCGCGCGCGTAGGAATCGAACAACAGGCTGGTGCCGTAGGGGTCTTCGCGTAAGCTGGATCCCATATCGCTCGTATTCGACTGGTTCTGGTGCGCCATGAGCAGCAGAATCGCGAATGTAGCCGCGAAAATCGCAGCCGTCAGCAGCGGACCTCGCCAATTGAGCACCATGCCTTCGCCCGACCTGTTGTCAAACATGGTTGAGGAACTCCCGCTGATTTTGGCGATACGTGGCGACCGCCTCTGGCGTCACCGCATGAGACCCGTACCAAACGCGATCGAACTGCCCCAGACTGCCACGCAGTTTCTCGGGGATTTCCGGCCGCGCCTCGATCGCTGCTTGGGGGCGCCAGCGCCACCGGCGTGTAAACTCGTTGAGATATTCGCGATTCGTGCGATCGCGGCGAATCGTCAGCCATTCGCGCTGCGCTAAGCCCGCAAGCAAACCGAAGTAGGCCGCGCGAAGCGCGAAGCGCAGTTCGCCTTCCCCTTCAAGCCGGCTTGCCAGCGCGAACCATTCATCCTCGGAGCGCTCCCTCGCCGCGGCACTGTCACTCAGATCAGGAATCGGCGAGACTGCGAGCGGGATGGAAAGCGATGCCATCTCCCTTCGTCGCCGCAACCAAAAGAGCACTCCTGCCGCCACCAGAGTCAAAATCGCGACTAGCGTTAGCCATAATCTAAGGTCCTTGAGTTGCCAGCCGCCGCGCTTCTCGTTTCCGAGCGACAGGCTCAACCCGCGGGGCCACAGTTTGCGAAGAAAATTCCACAACCTGGTCCAAGCGTGCTCGATGCTGTGCCCAATCTTGGCCAGCAGTTTGTCAAACCAGGTGGGCGGACTCGGATGCTCGGCATCGTGCCAGCGATAAATCGCGCGCTGTGACTCTTGATCGAGGGCCCGGCGCAATCTTTGAATCCGCGCCTCGCGAGCGGAATTTCCTGGTGCCTCCGTTGTGCTTCGAGCTGGCGGGGCCTGCGCTGCGCCAGCGGTCGCCGTCAGGGAAACGCCGGCTAGAATCGTAGCCAGCACGAATAGTGCACCGGTCATAAGTCTGCCGGCAACCGCGTTGGAAGCGATCATCTGCGCCTTCTTCTGCTGCTCGCGTGGCAGACTCGCCAGCAACCCGCGTAGATCGTCTCCTTCGCGCCTCGACCGCAAATGCTGATAAACAATAATGAACGTGCACTTAACGATGGGATCAAGCGCCAGCCAAGTACCCACGAATAACGAAAGCCAGAACGCGGAACTTTGGATCAGCGCGTAGATTCCCATTTGTGTAGACAGGAAGGTATTCACTCCAAAAATCGAGTGCAGAAGCTGAGGGAGTACCATCGCCAGGATCAGGCCATTCACCCACAGGACGATCCAGAGAGGAAAGAGCATCAAGAGGAAAAGCAGGCCACTGCCGAACCATTGACTCGCGAGGGCCAGGCAGCCGGTAAACGAATGCCTCTCGGCGCCATCCTCCTGTGCCTCAAGGCTGGCGAATTGGCACGCGCTGTAGAACCACGATGCCCCGGCGACGCTTGGCAGTGTGGTCAAGGTGCCGGCACTCAGCACGATCTTCCACACAAGCAGACGTCCCACAGCTGCCGCTTGCGCTGCTGCGCCTGCAGGTTTCGATGTCGGCGTCCCAAACGCCCGCTCGCGAACACGTTGCATGTAGCTGCCAACCATCCAGACGCGGAAAAGGTACCCGGCGGCGAGCAGCGCCGCCTCCATCAATAGCGCCCCATCTGAAACCCGAATTTGCCCATTGACCACCCACATCGGAATGAAACAAACGACGAGCGGTACGGCGCCGGTGTAATAGCGCCACGCCTGGCGCGGGAATGTTGACCGAAACAGCCCAAATCCACGTTCCAGTGCTTCCAGCGAGCTGAGCCGGTTTCGGCGGTCGCGCGCAGACGCCAGGTGTGCGCGTTGCAAAGCGGACGGAGGCAGCGCAGCTTCACTCATAGCTTTGGCTGGACAGCCGGTCTTCGACAACGCGACCGAAGTTCAAATGCTGTTCTGGCGTATTCATTCGCCAGCGCAGCAACGCAAACCCGAGCGCCACCAGACAGGCAAACGCGGTGAGTCCGGCAAGGATATCTCGGAACGAACGTGCCAGCGATGCCTTCGGTGCGCCCGGACACGCTAACCGACGCAGACACGGTGGGCAAGCCAGTTTTCCCTCTTCGTCCGTTACGCATTCGCGGCAGAACGTTCCTCCGCAGTGCGGGCACCTTGCCGCTGCTTCCCGCAGTGGATGAAACAAGCAGCGGGCATGGCGCAAGCCCGTCGCCGAGGCTTTCTGGAAGGATCCGCCTGTTTTTTCAGGAGCCATTCGTCTGTGTTGCAGCCGCGATGGAAGCGGTCGCGGCTGCTTCGGACCTCGTTTGAACCTGGGGCTCAGCCGGTGAGGTAATGCTTGCGGGAGCGCTCGGTTGCTCAAGGACGCCGCGAGCGGTGCGAACCGCCGCATCAATTTTGGCGAGGACCTTTCGTGCGCGGCGGGTTCGCTTCACCAGCGGCAGGTCAACGCTTGCCCCCGTTGTGCGAATGCGTGCCCCGGCTGTCGGCCCCAGCGCCAGTTCCAACCCCACCCACGCGAGAGCCACGCTGGAGAAAGTCGCGCCTGCGGTGGAATTCACCCACTGCCACAAGGAAGCGCCGAGAGCTGCAAACAACACGCCTGGAATAATCAGGCGGAACCACCACGAACGATTGGGCCAGACCACAATGCACTCCAAGTCGCGCAAATAAAACCGCCGGTACTCGATCACATACATCATGCGCTTCGCAGCAAGCAGACAGTCATCATTCAAATACCATCTCGTCCCGCCGGTTAGACTGCCAACGCGCGATATTTTGCGGAATGCACTTTTCAATCAGTGCCTCCCCGCCATTCGAGCGATGACGAACGGGATGGCGAATAGTAGCGGAAGCCAGACGAACCCCGCATACGCCGCCCAGAAGCGCCACCCAGACCGCGGAATCAAGTAAGAACGCGGCGCCTTTCGATACTTCACGTGCAGGAAGATCACGGCCGGGAGCGCAGCTATAATTGTGGGCCAAAAGAGAATCCAAACCCACCCGACTGTCAGTGCAATGGAATCGTAGAGCACATCGCGATATCGCCATTCCGCTTTACCAGCCTCCGCACCGGAATCGTCGCGCCCGCGTTCGAAGCACGTGGGGCAAACGTGCTCTGCTCCCAACTGCAAATCACACAGCGCACACACGAATCGGCCGCACCGCTGGCAGCAAGCCTGAAACGCCTTGTCAGGATGAAAAAAGCAGGTTGCCTGGTCCGAAAGCGCCGACACTGCATTGGCATTCTGGCGCACAATCGGCCAGACTCGGATCTGCAGCCACTTCTGGCAGTAGGGACAACTCTCCCATCGTGAATCAGCCGGGATGTCCACTGAACAGTGAGGACAGGTCACTCCCGCAGGTTCGATAGGCGATGCCGGCGGGTCATCGCTTGCGGAAGACTTCGTCGGACTCGTGCCGGTCGCAAAGGGGTTGATGCTAAGATTCACGCTACTCTCTACTTGTAGATCACTCTCGTGTCACACACCCGGTCATGCAAGGCTCGCTTCTCGCTGTCCACTCCCAACATGATTGAGCTAACCAGCATGAGAATCCAATTTATATAGGGGATGCCGTTGGTAACAACATTCCACATGAAGAAACGCCCAAAGCATACGCCCCAACTCAAGCTACGGCCGTCGGATCGGACAACTTCTAGCCCACAGGCCATCTTCCCAAGAGTTCCACTGCGATACTTCAGCATCAGAATCTCGTAGCAACCCCCCGCGAGGAAAGAAACCAAAAAGAAAGTAATAAGGCCGAAGCCTGCAAACATCGGGTTGGGTGGGCTGGGCGGGCTCCCCGCTCGTGTTCCCGCCCGGATCAGATTTGGTATGAACAACGCGACAAGGATCAGAATGGGCACTATGAAAATAAGGCCGTCGATGAAGCGTGCGGCGAAACGGATCCAAAATCCGCCGTAACGCCACCCCAGAGGCGATGCCCCCGCAGCGCCGCTTGCCATCACCCGGCTCAGAAACGCCGGCTTGCAATCGGCGCACACCCAGTTTCCGGCGATCTGGACCAAGTCAGAATGCACGAGAGCCCGGCCGCATTGGGAACAGTACAAAACTGTTTGGGCTGGGGCTTCTTGACTCACTGGGTATCCTCCGTCGTGCGCAATTTCGCACTAAGCCTAGCGCAAGGGGCTCACGCCGCCAAGTACTACTTTCTAGCCCCGAAGGCCATTGACCCTCACGATGTCACTGGATGCCCTTCAAATATGGATAAGCCTCCGGGGCATCAAAGTTTATTCCGGGGGCCACATTCAAGTTGTAATTCGGAGCATTCGATGCGAACTGAACAAGTGCGAGCGCGAGCTGCACGTCACAGTTACCTGCACTTCGGGTGCGCTCACCATACGAGCACGTGTGTCCTGCGAATCTAGGTCAGTGGATGGATGTCGGCAATCCGGAAAATAAATAAGAACAAGATCGTTTGCCTGCCTGTCGTTGACTCTCCATGGTCGCAGCCCGAGATAGACCTCCGCAGCTCTACATGAACAAGAATAGTTTCGATTTGCACTTTTGGTACAAGCAAAGCACTTGAACGCTGTTGTCAGCAGTCGTAGGAAGCAACGCATATTAAGCACTGTAGGGTGCGGGGAGGCATCCAGAATGGAGTCCCCACGTGGACGGCCAATGGCTCACCGCAACCGAAGCCGCCCACTACCTGAAAGTCAAACCCCGCACCATCCTCAAATGGCCAAGCAAGGCACCATCCCCGCTCACGCACTTTCGGGCCGTAAGCGTGTTACTTGGAGGTTCTTAAAGTCCGAATTGGACAGTGCCATGCTCAAACCACCGCCTGCTGCGGGATTGGGAGGGTCCATTGAAACGCAGCAGAATTAGAACGGGGTCCGTTGTGCAGGACCCACGTGACACGAGCTGGCGGTTTTGGTGGTGGGAAAACGGCAAGCGCAAGTCAAAGGTGTTGGGCCGGTTTCCTACCAAAGCAAAGGCGTGGGCAGCATCGAAGCCGTACCGGGACAAGTTGGAATCACCCGCGATCGGCGGAGCGCACACGCTAGCCGTTGATGAGTTGGTGCATCACTACCGGCAAGAGATGCGCGATTCTCACGGAGCCATATAGAACGATGGCAATGGTGAGCGCGTGTCTCGGGCTGCAATGGTCTGAACTTGTCGGGCTTCAGTGGCAGGACATTGATTGGCTGAATGGAGAACTTCGGCTGCAACGCGCCGTAGTCAAGCAGATTGAAGACGAAGTGAAAACAGTTCACTCCAGCAAGCCACTCGCGCTTGACCCGCGAATCCTTGACCTGCTCAAGCAGCATAAGCACAACAGCGTTTTCAACGCGCCGGGAGATTGGGTCTTTGCCTCACCGGAAAAGCATGGAAAGTTGCCCCGGAGCTACACAGCGTTTTGGGAGAAGTTGGGGCGAGCGTGTCAGGATGTGGGTATCAGGCACGTTTCGCCGCGCAGCTTTCGGCACAGCTACCGCGCGTGGCTTGATGAATTGGGCACGCCGATTACTGTGCAGCAACGCGCCATGCGACACGGAGACATCCGCGTCACCATGAACTACGGGGATGCGGTTGGTGAAGGGTTACGTGAGGCCTCGGCGAAGGTTGCGGCAAGAGCCATTCCCCAGTAATGGCACGGAAACGGCACGGGACGGCACCTAAGTGATTGAAAGACTGGGGTGGGAGACGGGAATCGAACCCGCAACAACCGGAGCCACAGTCCGGTGCTCTGCCAGTTGAGCTACTCCCACCGCAACCTAACAGATTATAGCAACTCAAGGTGGGGAGCAGCGCGCAGTGCATCCGACGCGCCACAGGACTTCAGTGCAACTCGAAAGACCGTCTACGGAAACTCCGATTGAGTTCGGGAAAAGCAAAAGCGGGTTTCTCGACTCCGCTTGAAATGACAGATTTGGACTTAGTCAGAGCTTCCTTTAGGGAGATGAACCTGAGTGTTTGACTGGCAACTGACTACTGACTACTGACAACTGATAACTGGTTTTCTACCCGCGCCCTACGCCAACGTACTCAAATCCCAGGGCGCGCAAGCGGGTCGAGTCGAGCAGATTCTTCGTGTCCACGATGACGGGCTGCCTCAGCAGATGCTTGATGCGGCCAAAATCGAGCGCTCGGAATTCCGGCCAGCCGGTTCCCACCACCAGCGCGTCCGAGCCTTCCGCGGCGGCATAGGCGGAGTCGCAATACCGCACCGATTCGTGGAGGTACGTCTTGGCTTCAGGGATGGCAACCGGATCGTAAGCACGCACGTGCGCGCCTTTCGAGATGAGGCTCTCGGCCAGGCGTACCGACGACGATCCAGCCACCGAATTCGTGTTGGGCTTGAATGCCAGTCCGAGAATCCCAACTTCTTTGTTCTCGACCGAATTCAGCGCTGCCGCAATCTTCTCCACCAAGCGATCGGCAAGCATGTGGTTCACGTCGCGCGCCGCACTGAGCACCTTCAGCGACACGCCGTGGGCCTCGGCAAGCCGCGCCAGTGAATCCATGTCCGACTCGGCGAACACACCGCCCATACCCGCTCCCGGCTGCAGGCAGCGAGGAGCGATTTTCTTGTCCAGTCCTAGGGCCAGCGCCAGGTTCACTGCATCGGCATTCACGCGTTCACAGAGGGCCGCGACCTCATTGATGAAAGAAATCTTCGTGGCCACGAACGCCGTTGCCGCTTCGCGCACCAGTTCGGCGGTCGATTGACTGGTCACAATCACAGGCACGCCGCGCATCACCAGAGGATGAAAAATCTGCTTCAGGGCCTGCACCGCTTCAGTCGAACTCGATCCCAGGATCAGCCGGTCGGGCCAGTTGAAATCCTCGACCGCGCAGCCGTCGGTGAAGAACATCGGCTGCGAGACGATGGTGGCCGCAAGTCCGGCATCCTTTATGCTCCTTTCGAGGGCATGAGCAGTGCCCACCGGCACGGGAGTGACAATCGTAAGAATCGGCGGACTTGGCGCTAGCCGGGCAATGCGCATGGCGATATCGCTGAGATGCTCAGCCTTGTCTTCAGCCAGGAAGATGACATGCGTCCGGCGGGCGAACGATTCCATATCGGTCGAGTACGCCAGGCGTCCCGCGCGCACGTTCCGCCGGATGATCTCTTTCAGATTTTTCTCGTAGAAGGGGATGTTGCCCTGGGCCATCTCGACCATGCGCGAGCGGTCGGGATGACAGCAGGAAACCGGGGTGCCAAAATCTGCGAGACAAGCTGAAATCACTGTTCCCAGATACCCTGAGCCGTAAACCCCAATTTGCATGTTGTCTCCCGTCGCTTGCCCGGAAACCCTTGCCAGAAGTGGCGTTTGGCGGGGTATGCCCGGATTGCCTTACTCTTTCTTTACAGGCGCGCCAAAGGCTTTTCAACGCACGGGAGGGAAATGTACTTGGGGCCATGTTCGCCTGACGGGAGTAACTGCGGACTTTCGACTTTGCTAACCTCTCAATTTTGCGCTTGGGGCTAGGGCGTCGTTGGCGAAAAACAGCGGCACGGCTCTTTGACCAGTAATCATGCCGCGGTTACTCCTAGCGCGTGACCAGTTGGCGGCCTAGCGGCACGGCGGCCAGATCGAGCCAGTGATTCTGAGCGTCTTCGCGGACAAACGTCAGCCTTTCCAATAGGATGCGCTGGCTCCCCGTGTACTGGGCCCAGCGCTCGCGAGCGGTCTGGAAGGCGCTCTGGGCGGCTTGCTCGGCGCTCATTTTGACGATCGTCAAATGGGGGGTGTAGGGCCACGGTTCGGCGAAGGCGAGGACGCCAGTATTCAGCCGGCGATGCAACTGGCACATGCGCGAGGCGCCACCCTCCACGCGGATGTATACCGTGGGCGTGACCGGGGTAAAGGTCTCGACCGCGCCGAGGCTGACCTCGAACGGCTCCTCCTCGCCGCAGATGGCCTCGAGCAGCTGCAGCGCCGAACTCTCCGTGTCACCGAGCGGGCGCGGCGGCAGGATGGTCAGGTGAGCGGATAAGAGCGGGAGGTCGGGATGCAGTTCGCTTCGGAGGTTCTCCACAAACTCCCCTGCGGCGTCCCTTACATACGCCACTAGCGCATAACGCGGCTTCTCCATCTTGGATAAAAATTATACCCCGAAGCAGTCCCGCCCTTTTTTTGGGAGACGAGGTCACGTCTGGCGTTTGGCGTTAGAAGAAAGCTGCTATCTTTTCTGCAAACACTTACTTGAGAAGACTGGACCTGCAGGCTGTTTCTGCGGGATTGTAGTGAGTCCGGTGCACGATTATCGGCTTGACGTGATGTTCGGAGTAAACGCGCCACACTTGGGCAGCCTGAAAACCATAGAAGCCCGAAGTCACTCCGTTCCACCTTTCTCTGCCACGCTGCACGATAATCCGTTGAGGTCGTCACGATTGAGCCCCAGAAAATCCTGCGGCGTAGTTCGGAGTGGAAACGAGGGCGAAAGGTACTTTAGAATCAATTCGACATGTCGGGGCGTAGCGCAGCCTGGTAGCGCACCTGCCTTGGGCGCAGGGGGTCAGGAGTTCAAATCTCCTCGCCCCGACCAATCTGATTCGAAGTTTGCTCTTTTGCCGGTCTCCTTTTCATCTGTGCTTCGATGCGCACACTTACGCCGGCCGCGCCTGCATCTCCGCAACCACCGCCTCCAAATGCGCCAGAGTTTCCTCAACCGTCAGCGAGTACATTTCCCGCCCAACCCCTTCACCGGACTCTAACGCCGTCTTCAGATAGTGCCCTGCTATCTCTACCGCCAGTGAATCGGTAATCGTCTTGCCAGTCCGCTTCCTGTATTCCACCCACGCCGGATGCGGCAACGCTACCCACACACTCCGTCCATCCACCAGGAACTTGATGTCCACCGCGTCCGCGTGCCGGGTCGCAATGGCCACAATCAGCGCCTGATATACGCAATGGACCTGCTTCTTCGTCCAGCGGTCGGTGGTGGTGAAATTCTCGAACACGACTAAAACTATAGCGGAGCCGAGCGGGGCCGGGCAAACGAGGCAGCCTCTGCTGGCGTCAGACGTTTGTGAGTATCGCCTTCCTGTAACATGAAACGGTGGCAACTCGCGCTCCCGGCACTGGGGTCGATCGACTGATTATCCTTCGCGCCAAGCGCTTGACCTCACTGCCTTGGCTGGTGCATGGCTTTTCCACCCGCGTCGGCGGATTCTCCCGGGCCTACGGCAAAGGCGATCTCAATCTCAGCTTCACCAAAGACGATTCCCGCGCTGCCGTCGAGCGCAATCGCGCAGCGTTTCTTCGCGCCATCGGCGCAGTCGCGCAGCGACCACGTAGACCCGGTGGTAGGGAGGTGCTTTGGCCGTTAGTCACTCTCCGCCAAGTTCATTCTGACGTCATTCGCTATGTGGATTCGGTGCCTAACGCACCTCTCGTCGGCGATGGCCTGCTCACCGCGACTCCCGGTTTGTTGCTCGCCGTTCAGACCGCCGATTGCCTGCCCGTCATTCTGGTGGACGCCAAGCGCCGTGCGGTCGGCCTATTTCACGCAGGATGGCGCGGCACCGTGAAACGCATCGTCGAAAAGGGCGTGGGCGAGATGTTTCGCTGCTTCGGCAGCCACCCACGCGACCTCAGGGCCGCGATCGGCCCCGGCATCCAAAGCTGCTGCTATGAGGTGGGCGAAGAGGTGCGCGCGAAATTCGAGTCGCAGTTTGCCTACGCGGCGCGTCTGTTCCGCGAATTCAAACAGAGTGATCCGGTACGGGAGAAGTATCCGCTTCTGTTTCTGAACGCCCGTCCTCCCGGCCACGGGGAACTCCCGAGCAAGATATTTCTCGATCTTGTAGAAGCCAACCGCCAACAACTTCTGGCCGCAGGCGTGCCAGCGAAGAACATCGAATCGTCGCCGCTGTGCACGAACTGCCGACCGGACTTGCTGTTTTCCCACCGCGCCGAAAAAGGCAAGACCGGGAGAATGATGGGCGTGGTAGGGATTCACGAAACGAGACCGGGACGGGCAGCCATGAAATGAAATCCTTCTATTGCGCGTAGGACTGAGCAGCCGCGCGCATCAATTTGATGAGCTTGACAATCACCTTGTTCGCTGGACCGTCATCGATATTGGGGAAGTTGAATTCGCAAGGTGTCTGCACGTTGCCGCTGCCATCCCCCAAGGATATTCGGTGTTGTCCGGGCGAGAACCGCCATCCTTGCATGCCGGACACAAGACCTCAATTTGTTGAGCGAGGCGTTTGATTTCCGATATTTCCCATGGGGTCATCCGGTTTCCGCCACTGCTATAGAAAACCCTGGCAATAATAGGCAGATTCTTTTCGACATACGCATGGGTATCCCTCACGTTCGCGTGTCCGTTACATGTGGTCAGGTGAGCCTTACAGACTTTCTCCGCAGCCATCTGAAGAAAGTGCAACCGATGACATTTGTGTGTGCCGCGTTCAGTGAGTTCATCGCGCGCCTTCAGATCAGAAAGCGCCTGTTTCGCGAATGCTCTGGCCCAATCTTGGTCCGTGGCTGGCATTATCGTACCCTTTTCTAGTTCGCCGGCAGTTCACTCCCCATGCTCCATCCATGTGTTTAAAGAAGGCTTGTATCTTGGCAAATTCTTTCGTATTCACGCGGGGATACTTCGATAATAAGCACTGGATATTCGATGCCCCGTGCCCTATCCGCTGGAAAAGCAATTGGTTCGATACCCCGTTCGATCGTTCCTTCTACAACTTCCAGGAGTTTTATTGGGTCGCGCGGATCTTGCTCATTTACCGGCTCCAGAAGGCGAATATGTTTGAGGTTGGGTTCATTGGCAAAATGGGCCTTTGCAAGATTTCTAGCCGTATCCGATTTCTTCATGGATTACTCCTAATGTCGTTTGCCCTAATGTCTCTATGCCGTCGTTGGCGCGGAACTCGCTGGCGGCGCGGGGCTTGGCGTCGCGGCCGGCGTGGTCTCATTGACCAGATCTTTCAGTTCCTTGCTGGGTTTGAAGAAGGGAATCTTCTTGGCCGGCACTTCGACCTTCTCGCCGGTCTTGGGATTGCGCCCGATGCGCGGCTTACGCTGCCGGGTACGAAAGCTGCCAAAGCCGCGAATCTCGATCTTGTCGCCGGCGCGCAAGGAACGCACCACGCTGTCAAAAATCGTTTCCACGATGACTTCGCTGTCTTTGCGCGTAAGTTCGGCTAAACGCGAGACTTCATCAATCAGATCGGCTTTGGTCATACGCACCCTCTGGTTTTAGGCTGGGAACTCGAACCGAGAATTCCCGGGCAGCATCTCCTCCGCGCCTGTGCCTGCACCCGGCGGGATCCTGCCCAACAGTCAACCATAACCTTCTCAAATTTCAGGGGTTTGATGCAAGTTACGCTTTAGGGACCAGTCTGTCCTACCCACTTCACTCAACCGAGCCTTATTTCCAGAGGTAATAGAACCCCACCTGCTGCTCCATCAGTTTTTCGCGGGTAGGCAAGTATTGCGAAACATCCCCCAGGAGAAGATCCATCAGCGTCTTGCGCTCTCTTTCCGGACGCACCAGCGTCGGCTCGCCCTTGATTCCGACCGACTTTGCCGTGTCCGAAACGGCCGCTTCAAAGTCGCCTACGCTATCGATCAGCTTCATAGAAAGCGCCTGCTCGCCCGTCCATACCTTGCCGTTGGCAAACGACTTCACATCGTCGTACTTCAAGCCGCGCCCATCGGCCACTGCATGAATGAACTGCCCGAACATGTTGTCGATCAGCTCCTGCATGTAGGCCTGCTCGGCCGGCGTCAGGTCGCGGGCCGGATTGCCGGTATCCTTGAATTCGCCCGTTTTGATCACCACGTCTTTCATCTTGGCCCATTTCAGCAGGTCGCCGTAGTTTACCCACTGCGCGATCACCCCAATCGACCCGACAATGCTTCCCTGGTCAGCAAAAATCTTGTCCGAAGCCGATGCGACGTAATACGCTCCGCTGGCGCCCACGCTCTCGATTGAGACGACGATCTTCTTCTTCTTTTCCGTGCGGATGCGTTTGACTTCCCGGTAAATCTCCTCCGACGCGGCGACGCCTCCGCCGGGCGAATTCACATGCAGAATGATCGCCTTGATCGACGAGTCATCGCCGAATTTCTTAAGCTGGCCGACGACCGGCTGCGGCGAAAGAATGACACCATCGAGATCCACCACGCCGATGCGGTCGCCGAAGCTGGTAAAACCAGCCGTCTCGCCGCCTCCGGCATGCAGCGTAAGGTACACAATCGAAAAAACGGCCAGCACGAAGAGGAAGAAAGCTCCTCCCCCAATCAGAATCCAAAGTAGCGTGCGCGAGCGTCCTTCAGGCATGGAGAAAGTTTAGCACCAAGCAGACTGTTTAGCCGCCTAGGCAAACTGAACCGTGAAAAGACTCTTTCTACGTTCTACAGGCAGACGACCCTCAGCGCATGTCGCTGAATCCCCACCTCCACGGGCGTCCGGCAGACATATTCCCCGTCGGCATAGATATCGAGGGGATGTTCAGTCTCAACCCGCACGTGGCCGGCATGAAAATACTCCACCTCCCGAATGTTCAAATGACGGCCGTAGTAAACCGTGGGAAACATGCAAAACAGCTTAAACGGATTCACAGCGCTGACGATGCAAATATCGAGCAGCCCATCGTCCATTTGCGCCCGTGGAGCTACCTTCATTCCGCCGCCATACGCGGAAGCGTTCGCGAAGGCCGCCAGCAGCGTGGGCCGGTCGCTGCGCGCGGTCCAGTTCATCCGTGTGGGGACAGCCGCCCCCGGCTGTCCGGCGGAGCAAAGCTCCGCAGCGCTTTCTGAAATCGAAACCGTGGCCTCGCCGCTGGTGAAGATTTTCATCGGCGGCGGTGCGAAGCTGAATACTGCCGGCGCCAGGCTCAACACGTATCCACCATTCCCGCGTAGCCATCGCGGCAGCCGATTGGCCCGCCGCGCGACTTCGCTGTCGAGTCCAACGCCTGCGATGCAGCAGAAATAGCGACTGCCGTGTGGGGTGGGCGCCTCGCCCGCATTGCCTGAGGCAGTAATCACTCCCAGGTCGATCGTGCGCAGATTGTCCGCGCCGCTGCAGAACTTCCGCCACGCAGCGAGCGCATCGCGCACCCGCCGCAGTCCCAACGCGCGGGCGAAGTCGTTTCCGCTGCCCGCCGGCACCACCAGCACCGGCAGGCCGAGCCGGACCAGTTGCCCCAAGTGACGATGAACTGTCCCGTCGCCGCCAAGGATCAGGATGACGTCAGTCTCATCGTCACTCGCAGGCATGCCGATCCGCCACTCGATTTCTTGAGCGAGCGGGGCTTTGCCTTCCTGAAAGGGCTTTAGGTTTTTCTGAGTGCATCCCAGCCCGAGAATCGCCGCCGCGCGCATGTGCGGGATGAGGTTAGCAGAAACCTACCACAGAGACACAGAGGACCCTTTTACGCTGTCATCCTGAGCGAGGATTCTGCTTCGCGGAACGCGAAGCAAAACCGCAGTCGAAGGACCCCGTGCTTGCTCGCACCAGGTGCAGCCCTTCAGGGAGATCTGACGAGTGCGGATGTTAACGGACTCTGATCAAGTCTGTCATTCCGCAAGGTCGAGGAACCTGCTTTTTCAGAACCTAATCAGACCCTGTTAACGGAAACGTTCAGCACCGATGCTCGCAGTGAGAATTCCCTGACAGGTTGAGGGGGCTGCTTGCAAAATAGGAATCCTTCGACTCCGCAGAGCGATTCGCGAAGCGAATTGCTCTGCTCCGCTCAGGATGACAATGGAATAGGTTGCGGTTGGGCTCGCCCGGAAAGCCGAGGGCGGCTGTCCCTACATGGGCATTGGCAGGCTTAAGCTGTGGGGTTGATCAATGCGACCGCTAGACGCTTCCCGACCCTGAGTGTGATCCTCAACGGGCCTTCCGCAGGCAATTTGCGACCCACACGCGGAAGCACAGCAACCTCGCCATCGATCCAAACGGAACGGCTCTTTATTTTCCTCGATGCGTCAGTCGTCGAACTAGCAAGTCCGCAACTGACCAAGAGCTTGTCAAGCTTCACAAGAGCAACTTGACCGTCGGCATTTAGGCCAATTTCACTCAAGTTGAGCCGAACTTCTGGCGCGCTCTCCGGCACCTCATCCTCCTGAAACTGCTTTGCCCAATCCTCTCCCGCTTTCGTCGCCGCCTGCGCCGAATGAAAATCCGCCACGATCCTTCGCGCCAGATCCTTCTTCGCCTGCATGGGATGCGCTTCGCACCTCATCTTCCCGATCTCGGCGACCTGCACATCCGTCAGCAGTTCGTAATAGCGCCACATCATTTCGTCGGAGATGCTCATCACCTTGCCGTACATCTCCAGCGGCGGTTCGTGAATGCCGATCGCGTTCCCGAACGACTTCGACATCTTTTGGACGCCGTCGAGGCCTTCGAGAATCGGCGTGGTCAGCACAACCTGCGATTCCTGCCCATAGGAGCGCTGCATCTCGCGGCCCACTAGCAAATTGAATTTCTGATCGGTGCCTCCCAATTCCACGTCGGCTTCCAGCGCGACCGAGTCGTATCCCTGCACTAGCGGATACAGCAGTTCATGCACCGAAATCGGCTTTTCTTCCTGAAACCGCTTATGAAAGTCCTCGCGCTCGAGCAGTTGCGACACAGTGTACTTCGCCGTCAGACGTACGAAATCGTCGGAGGTGAACTGGCCCATCCAGCGCCGGTTGAAATCAATCACTGTTTTCTGCGGATCGAGAATCTTAAACACCTGCGTCTTGTACGTTTCCGCATTCTGCTCGATCTGTTCGCGGCTCAGCGGCGGGCGTGTCGCCGAGCGCCCCGTTGGGTCGCCGATCATCCCGGTGAAATCTCCGATCAGAAAAATCGCAGTGTGGCCGAGATCCTGAAAGTGCTTCAGCTTGCGCAACACGACGGTGTGCCCTAAATGCAGATCGGGAGCGGTCGGGTCCATGCCCAGTTTCACGCGCAGCGGCTTGCCCGTGGCGCGTGACTTTTCGAGCTTGGCGCGCAGATCGGCCTCGCGGATGATCTCCGCCGCGCCCTTCTTCAAGTAAGTGAGTTGTTCGTCTACGGGAGCGAAGGTTGACATGGGAAAAGACATTATAAGGAATGCAGAAGTAAGAAGTCAGAATGCAGAAGCGGGAATATCCACTGGAACATCCAGGAATCTTGTGACACTTGTCACGGCCTTATTCCGCATTAGTGTCCCACTATAGTTCCCGATGAGACAATCTCCGCGCGATCTGAGGCATCGGTCAAAACAGTTTGCCCTTGCAATCGTTCGCCTGTACCGGACATTTCCGGCGACGGATGAGGCCCGAATCCTGGGAAAGCAGCTGCTGCGCTCAGGCACATCCGTCGGAGCGAACTATCGTGCAGCCTGCCGAGCCCGATCGAAAGCGGAGTTCATTGCCAAGCTCGGCATCGTACTCGAAGAAGCGGATGAGACTGTCTTCTGGCTCGAATTGCTGATGGAAGCAGGCATCGGGAGTCGCGAGAAGATGGGTCCGCTGGTGAAAGAGGCCGACCAACTCACCTCCATATTCGTGGCCTCTCTCTGCACGGCGAAGGGAATCGCCTCGTAAGGCGCCCTGTCCCGTAGTGGCTTACTTCTGCATTCTGACTTCTGCATTCTGACTTCTCACGAGCCTGCGACCCGTGAGCTGAAAGTCTGCGGCCAAAACAACATTGATGGCCTCGCTGTACGCAATGTGCTCCTGCTCCAAAATGCGCGCCGCCAGCGTGTGTTCATCATCGCTGTCCAGCACCGGCACCGCCTTCTGCACGATGATCGCGCCATGGTCGAGTTCCTCGTCCACAAAATGCACAGTGCAGCCGGAGACTTTCACTCCGTAGGCAAAGGCCTGCTCCTGCGCTTCCAGGCCGGGGAAAGCGGGCAGAAGCGAGGGGTGGATATTTAGAATTCGCCGCGGGAACTGTTGCACGAACCCGGGCGAGAGCAGCCGCATGTAACCAGCCAGGCAGACGAGATCGACCGCGTTCTGCTTCAGCGCGGCGACCACCTCGCCGTCGTGCTCCTCGCGCGGTCTCCCTTTTGACGGAATCACCAGCGCATTCAACCCGCGCTGGCGTGCGATCGCAATCCCGGGCGCGTCCGCCTTATTCGAAATCACAACGCTGATGCGCGCATTTGAAATTCGGCCTGCATCAACGCTGTCGGCGATGGCGACGAAGTTCGACCCACGTCCGGAAAGAAGAATGCCCAGTGAATGCATTGATGATTTTTGATTGTTGACTTCTCTTCACGCCAAGTTTTCAATCAGCAATCAACAATCATCAATCGACAATTCCCCTAGCTGTAAGCCACTTTCCGCTCACCCTTCACGATGCGGCCGATGGTATAGGCCTTCTCGCCGACTCGTTCCAAAACAGTCTGGGCCTTCTTGAATTTCGCCGTCGGAACGACCAGCAGCATACCCAATCCCATGTTGAACGTCCGCAGCATCTCGTCCTGGGGTACATTTCCGAGCTGTTGCAAGTGCTCGAAAATTGGCAGCACCGGCCACGATCCCAGTTCAATCACGGCCGCTGTCCCGCGCGGCAGCACCCGCGGCAGGTTCTCCGTAATGCCGCCGCCGGTGATGTGCGCCAGCGCCGAGACGCACTGGCCGTCAATTAGTTTTTTCAGGACCGGCCAGTAGCTCTTGTGTGTGCGCATCAGTTCATTGCCGACTTTGTTCTTGATCTCGTTGACATAGGTCTCAGGCGAATAGCGCCCCACCTCAAATAGCAGCTTCCGCGCCAGCGAATAGCCATTCGTATGCAGCCCGTTCGACGGCAGACCCAGAATAATGTCGCCGACCTGCACATCCTTGCCGGTGATGATCCGTTCCCGCTCCACTACCCCAACGATGAAGCCGGCTAGATCGTACTCTCCATCTGGATAGAACCCTGGCATCTCGGCGGTCTCGCCGCCAATCAGGGCACAGCCATTGTGCTTGCAGGCATCGGCGATTCCTTCGATAACCTTCTCGGCAACCACAGGGTCGAGGTGACCGGTGGCCAGATAATCCATAAAGAAGAGTGGCGCAGCACCTTGCACTGCAATGTCATTGACGCAGTGGTTCACCAGATCCGCTCCGACCGTCGAGTGCAAGTTCATCTCAAATGCAATCTTCAGCTTGGTGCCGACGCCGTCCACGCTCGAGACGAGCACAGGATCCGCGTACTTTGTCTTATCCAATGCGAACAGCCCACCGAAGCCGCCAATCTCACTCAGCACGCCTCGACTGAAAGTCTTGCGGGCAAGATACTTGATGCGCTGCTTGGTGCGATTAGCTCGGCTGATGTCCACACCGGCGTCGGCGTAGGTGACGGGTGTGGGGTTGGGCGTGGGAGTCTTGGCCACAGATTCTCTTTCCCTGAATGCTCGTAATCCTGGCGGGCCCGGAGCCGGGCGTCGAAGCAATGATTCTCGCTAAGGCGGCTCATTGTAGCACGTTTGCATGGGGTGCTCCTCAGGCGCTGCAGCTTCAGAATCTCCGACAAGGCTCGATTCATGGCGCAGGGCGAACATGGGATAATTGAATCGTAAGGATCACCGTGCCAACTATGGGTAATGGTCTCTGCGCTTTTCTCGTCTCTTGTTTGCTGGCCAGCGCTGCTGCTCAGCAGTCCAGCCAGACTCCGCTGAATCCCGTTTCTCCGGCTCGCACGTCCGGCTCGAGCCATTCCGGCAATGCTGACAAGAAGCCGACTCCAACTGCCGAAAAACCTGCAGATTCGGTCAAGACCGGCAAGAGCCGCGATTACTCCGAAGAATCTTTTGTGGTCGAGCAGATGCACTCGCGCTATCGTTTTGAAGCCGACGGCACCGGCCGCAGAGAGGTCGTCGCCCGCGTTCGCGTGCAGAGCGAAGCCGGTGTTCAACAGTGGGGGCAACTGCAGGTGGGTTATAACTCTGCCAACGAGCGCATCGAAATCCCCTACGTGCGCGTGGTCAAGGAGGATGGCAGCGTAATCAAGGCCGGCGACGATGCTGTCCAGGACCTCAGTGCTCCCATCGAACGCGAAGCGCCCGTTTATACCGATTACCGCCAGAAGCACATCACAGTGCCCGGGCTGCGTCCGGGCGAGATTCTGGAATACGACCTGGTTACGGTGATTCACACTCCGCTTGCTGCCGGTCAGTTCTGGACCGAATATCAGTTTGACCACAACGATATCGTTCTCGACGAAGCAGTTGATGTGGACGTTCCCGCCGCGCGCACGCTCAAAGTGAAGAATAAGAGCGGGATGGATCCAAAAATCACAGAGGAGAACGGCCGCCGCGTTTATCACTGGTCCAGTTCTCACCTCGAGCGCGAGGACGACGAAAAAGCGAAAGACAAGGACAAAGAGAAGAAAAAGAAACATCATCCTGACGATGACCGCCCCGATATTCAGATCACCACATTTGAAAGCTGGGAGCAGATCGGCCGCTGGTACGCCAGCCTCGAAAAAGACCGTCGCATAGCCTCCCCTGAAGTTCGCGCCAAAGCCGACGATCTGACTAAGGGCCTCACCTCTGATCTCGACAAAACCGAGGCCCTTTATGATTTCGTCGCCAGGAACTTCCGATACGTGAGCCTTTCGCTCGGCGTCGGCCGTTACCAGCCGCACACTGCAGCTGACGTTCTCCACAACCAGTACGGCGATTGCAAGGATAAGCACACGCTGCTCGCCTCGATGCTCCAGGCGGAGGGTCTTCACGCCTCGTCGGTATTGATCAACTCCAGCCGCAAGCTTGATCCCGACATTCCCTCTCCTTCGCAGTTCGACCACGTCATTACGCTGCTCCCTCTCAGCAATAAAGGCGCGGAAGAAGTCTGGATGGACACGACCGCCGAAGTCGCTCCCTTCCGCCTGCTAGCCTACACTCTGCGGAACAAGCAGGCGCTGGTGATTCCGCCGGCCGATCCCCCTTCCGCTACACCTCCTCATCTCGAGCAGACTCCGGCCGATACTCCCATGCCGGATACGGAAGACTCCGAGATTGACGGTAAGATCAACGACCTCGGCAAGCTCGAAGCGCACGTCCACTACGAATTCCGTGGCGACGAAGAACTGATGCTGCGTTCCGTCTTCCGCCGCGTCCCGCAAGCCAAGTGGCAGGGTGTGGTTGAGAATATCAACTCAGCCTTGGGCGGGGACATCACGAACCTCAAGGTGAGCGAC
>Ga0187771_10000160_pt1 | contig 35814 bp, 34 predicted proteins | sample 0116_SJ02_MP15_1_FD_133139 | JGI IMG/M metagenome (GOLD analysis project Ga0187771, IMG submission 133139) | Tropical peat soil microbial communities from peatlands in Department of Meta, Colombia - 0116_SJ02_MP15_10_MG | ecosystem: Environmental > Terrestrial > Soil > Wetlands > Peat | place...
CGATTCTGAGGTCGAAAACCAAACTTGCTGCAATGCAGCGCTCCGGTTTGAGGGCAGCAACGACGAGTGAATAGCGTGATTGGCAGGTCGGGCGTAGTCCGCGCCAGCGGATCGCGGTTGCAAGTCCTGTGGCCTAAGTCGATTTCAGCCGACTCCTAATTCGTCTTCGCGGGCGGCGGTGGTGGCAACGGAGAGGACCAGCGGGCGATCTTCCCGCCGCGGAATAGGATCGTATAGGAGGTCATGCGCTTCTCGATACCGTGGGCGCGGAGCGCATCGCTGCTGATTTCGGCGCGGGCGGTCACGGCGTCTCCTGCTTCCTCAGCAGAGATCACATTGGCCTGAAAGTGTTCATCGATGTTCTTCTGAAACGAGCTTCTAACAGCGGCTATCCCAACGCATGGGGGCTGGCACGAGCCGTCCTCGCGCACTGCGTCACCAGTAAAGAGCGCCATCATGGCTGCGATATCGCCCCGATTTCGCGCGTCAATCGCCTGACGAAACAGTGCGACGGGGTCAGTTTGAGCGAGCCCCAGACATGGGAGCATCGCAACCAACGCGGCGAAAAGTACAGCTGAAGCCGCGCGATGAAGCATTGCGTTCTCCTTTGATTAGGGACACATGGTAGAACCTTAATGTCCATTGCCAATACCAATCATCGCCGAACCATCCGCATAGCTATCGGAGACGATCTTCGCTGCAACCTATGATTCTCCCCTGGCTCTGCAGCGTGAATGGAAATCCGTAGCTGCGGTGCCAGAATAGGCAGGCAAATCAAAGCTCAGATTGATGGCCTCATATCCTCCCCGCCCAATTGCATTTCCGAAATGCACGACTTGCGACCAAGAGGAAAGCCACGCACTTTCAAATGCATTGGAAATCCGTACCGGACCGGCGCAGTCAGGAGGTCGAGAGAAAAACGGCCAACGGAAAACACCGGCGCCGTTAATGGCAGGCGCCGCAGTAAAGAGGTCGGCTCCGAAGGTGCCGCAGAACGCGGGGATTTTCACGGCCTCGCGTCGCGCCAGAGGGTGTTAGCGACGACGCAGTTGGCGGAGGGAGTGTCTTCACACGAGAGCTAAAATTGTTTGTTTATCAATATCTTAAGCGTTTGTTGATTTTCGTGCCCACAAATCCACCCCCGAATGAACCGGATTTTGGCGGCCTAGGGCGAACAGCCGCGGTCTTTACCTGACCGCACACATCGCTTTCATGATGTGCCGATTATCACGCAGCATGCCAATCCGGATGCAATTTTTAGAAGCACAGCGTCATTATTTTAGTGGTTCAATGCGTGCGATCCACGCAATGTCAGCAAGGTCGTGGAGTTGCTTTGGGCTCACCATGCGTAAGCGGATGCGATTGAGCGCGCCATCGCGGCCAGCAAAGACGCCGTATTCAGAGATTCGTTCGTTGTGAAAGCGCTCTGGCGCGAAGTCGAGCACAACTACCACGTTACTCGGGCCAGTAACGCCGCGCAGCGAAGGGTCAAGCCGATGATTTGAGGTCGCCATCCCGTAGACGTCTTGGCCAAATACGATCACAACTATCAATAATATGCCTGCAAGCAGGCGACCGCCGTCAGTCCCAATCAGCAGCCGACGGCGAAGCAGGTTTGCGATGCGCCACATTTCCATCGCTCAGCGTTCCTCCTCGACATTGCTTACTAATCCCCAGCGCTGCACCGTATGCCGCTCGATTGGTAGGAGCAGCCATCGATCCATGATCATCGCAATAATGCCGATGATCAGACAGCCCGAAAGAATGATGTCGGAGCGATGATACTCCGCGGCATCGAAGATCATTCTGCCGAGGCCCGAGGTCGAGCCGACCAGCTCCGCAGCAATTAGCGCTCGCCAGCCAAAGCCAAGGCCTGAGCGGATGCCGGTAAGAATGTAGGGCAAGGCCCCTGGCAATGTGACAGTTCTCAGCGTCTCTAGCCAGCTGGCGCCGAGCGAGCGCACACCCTGCTCAAGCACCTCGGGCACCATCTGGACACCAAGTACCGTATTTTGAAATACGATAAAGAAGACGGTATTCCAGATGAGAAATACTATAAGCAAGGTACCAATACCTAGCCAGGTCATCATCAAGGGTAGCCAAACGATACCTGAGATCGCATTGAAGAAAATGACCAGTGGGTTAAACATTTCTGCGATATTGCGGCTGAGGCCGACCGCAAAACCAGCTACAACACCGCTAACGATCCCAAGCATACTGCCAAGGACCAGCCGACCTAGACTTGCAGTCACATTCTGCGCAAGCATTCCCGACACTGCCAGGTCATGGATCGCCGACACCACATCGCGAACAGGCGGCAACGTCTCTTTGGACGGATGGAGCGCCTCCCAAAGAACAATCCATATCAGCAGAACGGTCAGAAACGGCGCCGCCGGAATAAATCGCCAAGATAAGTTACCGAAGGCGCGCCCGACCGTGTTTCCTACTTTATTGGGTTCAACGCTCATTTGCGCAGCACTCCCCAGCGCGCCACGGTCAAGTTCTCTATCGGCTGAATCAGGAGGCGGTCGACAATGACGTAAAGTGTACCGATTAGGATCATGCCGACAATTATTCTATCAATCTGACCAGAAGTTCGCGCACCGAAAATAAGATCGCCGAGGCCACCCTGTCGCACCAGCATCTCTGCTGCTATTAGTGCTCGCCAGCCATACCCCATGCCGAGTCGCAAGCCGACGACGATGCTGGGGAGCGCACCCGGCAAATAAACGTTGGTGATCAACCGCAATCGGCCTGCGCCGAGCGAGCGCAGTGCCAACGCATAATTTTCGGGCACAGCGCGGACACCGACCATGGTATTGAAGATGATGGGCACGATCAAAGTATAGATCACAACGATTAGAGTCGTCGTGTGCGTAAATCCGCACCAGATGATGACCAACGGTAGCCAGGCGATGCCAGATACGCCCTGGAGGAACCGCAGGAAAGCCTCGAGCGAGCGCGCAGCATAGCGATTGAAGCCGACCACAAAACCGATCGGCACGCCTATTACGAGCGATGTTACAGTTGCATATCCGATAATGCTCAGGCTGGTACTGATGTACTCGGCGAGCACGCCATGTTCGGAAAGCACTACGAGGGTGTCCCAGACACGCGCCGGCGACACCAAAACCTGTTCAGGAAAATTGCGAGCGAGCTTTACCGCCCACCAAATCGCGATCAGAATTATGAACGGAAGCAAGAATTTTATGGCGCGCAAATAACGGCCGGCGATACGAAGGCCGATCGGCAACGGCAGCGCCCGCGCGTGCGGTGCAGTTGCAATGCTCATGACACAATGCCAGCCGATGACTCGCGCTTCTCTTCGGTGCTTTCGACGCCACGTTCGGCACGCACCAGCCGCAGTACCTGCTCGGCGATACCCTGCATTTCGGAATCGGTCGTAAAAGTCTCCCAATCGCGTCCACCCAGTTTGCGACGCGGTATTTCGATTTCCGCCTTAATGGTGCCTGGTCGCCGGGTCATCACAAGCACGCGGTCGCCGAGGAATACTGCTTCATCGACGCTGTGGGTAATGAAGAATACGGTCTTGTGTGTGGCCGCGCACAACCGTGCCAATTCCTCTTGCAGTGTTAGTCGTGTCATGGCGTCGACCGCAGCGAACGGCTCGTCCATTAAGATAACATCCGGATCGGCGGCCCAAGTGCGGGCGACTGCTACCCGCTGACGCATGCCCCCCGATAGTTCGTGTGGATAGCGATCCTCGAACCCTGTTAGGCCGGTCAGCTCGATAAGCCGCTGCACTGACTTTTCGCGCTCCGCCTTAGGTACTCGCGCTATCTCAAGGCCATGGCCGATGTTTCGGCGAACGTTTCGCCAAGGCAGGATCGCCAGCTCCTGAAACACGACACCGCGTTCGCGACCGGGTCCGCGTACTATTTTGTTGTCGCAGTAGATGGTGCCCTCAGATGGCCGCAAAAAACCTGCCAATGCTTTGAGCAGCGTAGTTTTACCACAACCGCTCGGGCCCACCAGCGTGACAAACTCACCACTACGGATCTTCAAATCAATGATGCCGGTAGCCTGCACCGGCCCATCCGCCGTGTTGAAGAAGTGTCGAAAGCCGGATACAACGATCTTATCGGTTGTAATGGCGGCACTCATGCGGTCCTCGATAAGGCGAGCGCCCAGCGCCTCGAAACCACTTCCACCGAGTTCGTTCAGGAGCCCGTCTTATCCTTGCACTGTTCGAGCGTCGCCGGAAGCGGCGGCAGATCAGAGAATAACTCAGGATGTTTTTGCATAACTCGGTCAATCACGGTCTTATCGACGAAGTCGTCAGCCGTAAACATCCGATTCATTTTGATCAGCTTTTCCTTGACCATGTCATTACCAGCGCTGACCATGCCTTCAATTGTGCAGACTGAAACACGGGGATCCCAATGCAGTGATTTGATTCCCGCAGTTGCATCTTCAACATTAAGCCCATCTATATAGCTCGTATCGATTTCGGCTGCTTTGCGGGGATTCTTGCGAATGAATTGCGCAGCCTGAGCGAGTGCAATTGAAAACTTCTCGAGTAGATCGTAGTTTTGCTTCATCCAATCCTGGTTGGCAACGATGCCGATTATGTCAGGCGCAAGGCCCCCTTCGGCGCGGCTGAGTACAACCGCATTGTCGCCGAGCTGACGAATTGCTTGGGAGGTGTAAGGCTCCCACGGGACTATTGCATCAACAAGACCCTGGGTGATCGAGATTGGCATGTCAGGAACTGGAATATTAATTAGCTTTACTTTGGTGATGTCGACGTGATTTTTTTTAAACCACGCGACCATGTAGGCTTCATTGCCGCCAGATAGATAACCAATCTTTTTGCCTTCAATACTTTTTGGGTTCTGCGCATCAATTCCGCGGTCCTTCCGTCCGATGATGGCACGCCCGCCGAGTGAAATATATTGTGCATCATTGTAATAGGGCATTACTCCCTTGAGTAGATTACCCGCAGCGCGTGCTGCGGCAGTTGTCGTTGATAGAGAAGCGTGACCGATCTGCGCTTCGCCAGCCTGCAGCGCTTGGGTAACTTGGCTACCGCTCGCGGTCAGCTTGATCTTCACATCGAGACCCTGCTCCGCAAAATATCCATTCTCAACCGCGACAAAGCCCGGGCTGCCGAACAGATTATTGACGACGATAAAATTCACCTGTTTCATTTGCGCGTGCACTGGGTTGCTCACCCCTGCAATACCAAGCAAAGCGCTGGCGACGGTCATGAAAATGCGACGACGCAATAAAGATTGCGAACGAAGTCTAGGGACGTTTCCCAAATTCGTCTGCGCGCGATTTAAGTTTTGTCCAGTCGTTGAACGGAGAGCTAACCCGCCGCGACTCTCTGCTGCGACGCCGAGTCTCGCGCGAAAACCTAGGGTCATGGCTTCCTCCCGAATATCTGGCTTTTTGTAAACGTCACCCCAAATGAGTACAGCCGAAAAGCCTCGTGATTCCAAAGATGAAAGAGTTATGGCGGATATCGCAAAGTGATATTGCCACGGGGGCACTTTTTTGTTGGCTCGTCCCGCTAGCCTGCTTCCCTCGTCGGTGCTTGACCCTTAACGGCCTCAATAACTGCGCGGCAGATCAAGAACATGCTCGGACAAGTAAGCCAAGATCATATTTGTTGAAACCGGCGCGACCTGATAGAGACGCGTTTCACGGAATTTCCGCTCTACGCCGTATTCCTCTGCGAAGCCGAACCCACCGTGGGTCTGGATACAGACATTTGCTGCCTCCCACGACGCGTCAGCGGCAAGCATCTTTGCCATATTCGCCTCGGCACCACACTCAAGCCCCGCCTCGTATCGGCGTGCCGCCTCACGCACCATGAGTTTAGCCGCTCGCATGGCGGCATAGGCCTTGGCGATAGGAAATTGAATACCTTGGTTTTGTCCAATCAGGCGGCCAAACATCTTGCGTTCGCACGCGTACTTGACAGATTTTTTTGTAAACCATTTGACATCTCCAATACATTCGGCTGCGATTAAAATGCGTTCAGCATTCATGCCGGACAAAATATAACGAAATCCCTTGCCCTCGTCCCCACGAGGTTCTCAGCCGGAACGATCATGTTGTCAAAGAAGACTTCGCAGGTGCTGTGATTCATCATGGTTCTAATCGGACGTATTGTCAGGCCTTTTCCACGTGCACTGCGCATATCAACGATGAAAGTAGATAGACCGTCTGTTCTTTTTGCCGTCTGCTCGCGAGGCGTGGTTCAAGCCAAAAGCAGCATCAGATCGGAATGTTCGGCGCGACTTGTCCAAATCTTTTGACCATTTAAAACAAAATTGTCTCCATCACGGCGCGCAACAGTGCGCAATGATGCGGTGTCGGTGCCGCTGGTAGGCTCCGTTACGCCGAACGCTTGTAGTCGCAACTCTCCGCTCGCACTTCGGGGGAGATATTTCCTTTTTTTGTTCGAACGAGCCGTGCCGGAGGATTGTGCCCATCGTATAGAGTTGAGCATGAGAGGCGGCGCCGTTGCACCCTTCTGCATGGATCGTCTCGAGCACGGCGGCGGCGGCGGATATGCCGAGACCGGCTCCGCCAAACTCTTGTGGTATGAGTATTGAAAGGTAACCCGCTTCGGTCAGCGCCTTAACAAATTCGGTCGGATATGAACGGGTTTGATCAAGCTTTAGCCAATACGCTGCCGGAAAATGAGCGCAGAGTTTGCCGACTTCTTCACGAATGCTCTGGTATGCGTCTTCGAAGGCGGTCATTTCGCAATTCTCGTCGGTCTGTAGTGAAAGCGCGTGCGGATTCCAAAATCTTGCGGCTGTATCGCACGCATCCCAATTAATACCGTCTAGGTCATTGGCACCGCGCTAGGAGACCTTGACGGCACAGTTCTCGCAATGAGCGGCTGCACGTCCTTGGCCGCATTTACGTCCCATAGCGCTTGGACCAGGACGGCTGCGCGCAGCTGGGGCGCCGCCCACTCGATCAAGCCGACGGCCTTGTTGCTGATCTCCCAATCCTCGAGTGGCCGAGCTGCGCTGCCACGGGCTTTCTTGACAAGCGATTCAACCGATTGGCCATCCCGAGTCTTTACGCGGACGAAGCCCCATTCCGGGCCGATACTGGCGTTTTCCTCTACCTTCACTGCCTTCGCCAAATCGTGCACGCGCTGGTCTGAAACCGCGCTGTCAAGGAACTCTGCAACACCGGCGGTGCCTTTGATAAGTGCAATCGCAGTCGTGAATTGAATGCTACTTTTCGCGTCATGGCCAGTCGACACTCGCGGCCGGTCGCCTTGGCTTACGTTGGACGGATGGCTGCGGACTACTACCTCTTTGACCCCGTTAGCGGTGATGTTTTCTCGTTCACGCAGGTCGCGCACCGCGTCGACTATCGGATAAAGGAAAGCGCTGCACGCGTACGGCTTGCATCGGTTCTCAAGAAACTCCCAGGAGCTTTCCAAATCTTTGGTTGCAACCGCTGCTTTCGCTTGGCTCAGGAAAGTATCGAGCAAGCAAGCGGGCAATTTCGGCGCGGCTCCAGAAATGGCCAGATCCGCTTGAGCGTAGTGCGCAGCAAAGAACCCATTTCGCGCAGCATCGCCGGCACCGATGCACTTCGCAACGTCACTTAGATTATCTACCAGCCCGCTCGCTTGTGTTATAGCAATGCACATAGCGTTGCGGATCTGATGTTCTTTGAGGGCTAATAATTTTCCGACTGCGGCCGCCGCGCCTACGACAAGATATGGGGCCGCCATATAGGTCTTTCCATCTCGCTGCTCAAGCGCCAGCGCGCGGCCCAGCCTGAAAGCAATTTCCGAGCCAGCAACAAATGCACCCAGCAGCTCAGATCCTGATAATCTTCGGCTCTCCGCAAGACCAAGCAAAGATGCTAAAATTGCCGCGCCTGGATGGACCGTTGTCGCTGGGTGGGCATCCGCTAAGTCCAACACCTTTCCGCTCACTGCGTTTAAAAAGGCGGCACTTGGCGTATCCACCATATCCGCGCGCCCAAGGACAGTGGCTCGGGGCGGTCCCATTAGAGGCTTGAGTGCGCTCAGCAGTTTGTGAACGGTATCGTCTCGAGTTCCGGCAATCATCGTTGCCGTAAGATTGACGAATGACCGCCGCGCTTCGTGTCGCACGGGCTCGGGAAGCCCCTCCCAATTGAGCGAAACGACGAGTTCAGCGAACGGCTGCGCCACCGAAGTGGCCAGGTTCTCTGTGCGCACCGCGGTAGGCCGCTCCTGCTTCATGATGCCCTCCTGCGCGAGTTGCGGCGACAACCCAATCAAGCAGAGAGCGATAATGTTGAATGATCAACGCCCCGTGAAATGCTTTATTGGCATATGTCTGATCAAATTGTGATCTTCGAGAACGCGAGCACATTCATTTCGTAGGAAAGGTCAAAGGAAGCTCCTTCAAGACCTCCCTTATTAGACCTTCAATCGCGGTAATCGTCAGAGAGCGCGGCCTGTTCTCCGCCACTGCTGCAACAATCCTTCGATGTACCGGGGCACCCTCGAAGCGCAGTGCCCGAAGTCGCCCTTGTTTTACGTCTTCGTGCACAAGGCTGTATGAAAGAATTGAACAAAACAGTCCCCGGAGCACCATTTCTTTGGCGATCGGGACGGAGTCAAGTTCCATATGGTAATTTGGCTCGATATGCTCAGCGGCAAAACGTTCACTCATGATGTTGCGAAAACCGTGAGTGATCAGCAACGGAAAGTCTTCGATATCTTTTAGCGGAATGATCTTATTGTATTTGCTCAGCCTGCCTGGTGTTCCGACAAACACCATATCGTCTTCCGCGATAAGGTGACGCTCGATGCCCGCGATCGGACCGTAATCAGTTAGCACCGCGAGGTCGAGCCGAAACTCCTCGAGCCACTCAGCAAGGAATACACTGAGTCCTTCAATAATGCGGAGCGTAACGAGAGGAAAGCGTCGTTGGGTCTCCTCGACTAGTCGCGGCGCCAACATGAACGCAAGCGAGGGAGGAAGACCGATAACAATATTTCCAGAGGGTTCGGTCGCAAAGTGCGTTAGGCTTGGCTTGATTTCAGCAACGTAGTTGAGCACGAACTCCGCCATCTCCTTGAACCGGCGTCCAGCTTCAGTGGTATGTGCGCCCTTGGCGGTCCGATGCAGCAGTTCGACCCCAAATTCGTCTTCAAGCAATTGTATCTGTCGGCTGAGCGCCGGCTGGGCAATGTGCAGCTTCTCAGAAGCCTTGCTGAAGCTTCGCTCTCGCGCGACCGAGACAAAATACCGAAGTTGCCGCAGCTCCAACTAATCCTCCCAGTACGTCAGTTGAGACCGCGTATCGGCTAACTTTCTATTGGCTATTAAAACATTATTTGATTTACGTCCGGCGATCTAGGAGCGCCTGCAACCACGCAAGCAGCTCGGTTTTCGGGCCAAAGAGCCGCGTTTCGAGTACTCCTAGAAAATAGCTGTCGCGAAAATTGAACCGGCGTAATTCACCCGTTTTGCGTGCAAATACAAATCTCTCTTTAAACCTATCGCAAAATCGTCTGAAGAAGACGCTAAGACAAACAAAGTTACACGAAGCCGAGTAAGTTCTTCGGACAAAACTCCCAGCGCACGAGCAGGCGGCGTTACCATTGAATCCAGGCGAAGAACCGCGCGATCAACCAGCGTCTCGCATATTGCTGAAGTCAACGTCCATCTTGCGGAACGTCCAACGATTGCATCGGTGCGGTGCGATCATCTCGATGCCGTCTTTACGCAAGGCGTCATGCAGCGGCTGTCATGGGGGCGACCGCCGATCAAATTGTCCGGCTTGGCTTCGATCATGTAAAAGTCGAAACAGAGCTGCACCAAGCGGCCTTCGTAATGGTTTTCCGCACCCATATTACCAGCAAGACTTGTGGGACTGACAGCACCAACCTACAAAAAAAGAGATGAGCGGCTTGGAGTTTGTCCAAGGGGGCGTCGATGGGACGCTACCTCTTGCGCCCAGTTTCTACCAAACCCCTTCATGACGCTCCCGCAGATTTAAGTTTAGCTCGAGAATCACGCTCCATGGACGGAAGGATTCCGCACCCTTCTATTCCTCCGTCGACGTTCAATACGTGTCCGGTAATATAACTGGCGTCATCCGAAGCTAAAAAAACAACTGCGCTAGCTATTTCATCCGGCTTTGCGAAGCGGTGCATGGCTATCCGGTCCATCCAAACCTGAACCATGGCTCGATCTTGCATGTTTGCAAGCATTGGTGTTTCCACAGCACCCGGGGCAATCGCGTTTACCAGGATGCCGTGGGGAGCCAACTCTGCCGCGACGACTTTCGTCAGATTGATCAAGCCACCTTTGGATGATCCGTAGGCGCTGCGGCCCTTATTGCCGCGCTGACCGGAACTTGATGCGATATTGATAATGCGGCCGCTGCCTTGTGTGACCATGTGCCGAGCGGCAGCTTGTGAACATAGAAATGGCCCGAAGAGGTTTACATTTAAGGTTTTTTGAAAAAGCTCGCCGGATGTATCGAGAAAAGGAATGTCTACCGCGATGCCCGCGCTGTTCACGAGCACATCGATACGCCCACTGTGTTTCACGATTGTTCCGAACGCCGTTTCAACACTGGCCGGAGACGAAACATCCATATGGACAGCGTGTGCGTGCCCTTCACCTAAATCGAAAGCGACTTTTTTCGCGGCTGCATCGTTAATATCCGCTACAATTGCAGCTCCACCTTCATGCACAACCCGTTTGCATATCGCGAGGCCGATTCCGCTTGCGCCACCGGTTACAACAAACACCTTGTCTTTCAATCGCATTGAGCCCCCAATTAGCTGCTTACCTTGATGTCCGGCCGCGTCGGCACGTTCACCAAGACAGCCGTATCCTCAGCGCCATGCCCAAGGCGCTGGGAAAGTTCGAATAAGCCGATGGCAGCCGCCCCCATGGGAAGTGTCATGCCGAGATGAGCCGCCCAATTGCTCGCCAGCATCAGATCCTTGTGGCCATGGTCGATGGAAAAGCCTGGCACGAAATTTCCGCTGCTCATGCGCGGCACCTGATAGCGCCACATGAAGCTGTCGGCCGAGCTCTTGCGCAGCACCTGGTCGATTGTCTCTGCGGCAATCCCCGACCGGATGCCGAGTTTCACGACCTCAGCCACCAGCGCGACTTCCGCCATAATCTTCAGATTGTTGAGCAGCTTCATCACGTGCCCGGAGCCGACCGAACCGACGTGAACGATGTCAGCCGCCATGGCGGCGAGCACTGGCCGCACCTTGTCCAGTGTGGTTGCGTCCCCGCCCACCATCATCAGCAGTGTGCCGGCGACGGCCGCCGGGACGGCACGGGACACCGGGGCGTCGAGCCACAAAATGCCACTGTCGCCGAGCGATTCGGTCATCTCACGGTCGAGCACTGGATCGCTGGTGCTCATGTCGATGACGATCGTGCCTGGCCGGGCGTGTGCCTTTACCTCGAGCGCCGTGGACCTGATCTCCTTGGGGCCGGGCAACATGAAGATGATGACGTCGGCCCATGCTGCGAGCGTGGCGACGCGATCGACCGCCTCGGCACCCGCGTCTTGCGTGGCCTTGCGCTTTGCCGCGTCAATGTCGAAGGCCCGTACGGCAAAGCCTTTGCGGACCACATTGCGCGCCATGGGCTCGCCCATGACGCCCAAACCAATAAATCCGACCTTCATAGCCTGTGCCCCGCGTTTGCCTGTCGCCGCTGACCGAGGTAGGCAGTATGTAGGCCAGCCGAATCTTTGATTTTGTCGGCCGGCCCTTCCACCACGACCCTCCCGCGCTGGAAGACGTAGCCGCGGTTGCAGATCTGTAGTGTCATCTGCACATTCTGCTCGGCGATCAGCAGGCTCAGGTTGTCATCCCAGCTGCTCTCCAGGAACTTGAACACTTCGGCCACGATGATGGGCGCCAAGCCCAGCGAGGGCTCATCGAGCAATAGGAGCCGAGGGCCTGACATCAGCGCACGCGCGATGGCGAGCATCTGTTGTTGGCCGCCAGAGAGTGTCGCGCTGCGCTGACTAAGCCGCTCCTTGAGCGCAGGGACGACGGTGAGCACGCGCTCCAGCGAGCGGCGCACGAAGTCTTTGTCCCGCCGGCGCAGGTAACTGCCGACCTGCAGATTCTCCAGAACCGTCATCGCCGGAAAGACGCGACGCCCTTCCGGTACCATGGCAATGCCGAGTTCGGCGATGCGATGCGGCGGCGCCCTGGTCAGGTCATGTCCCTCGAATACCACCCGCCCGCTGTGCGGACGCAGCAGCCCCGTGATCACCAGCATGGTGGTGGTTTTTCCCACCCCATTGCCACCGAGTAGCGCGACCTTGTCGCGCGCGCCCATTTTCAGGCTCACGCCATTGAGGACCATTGAGCCGTCGTAGCCGGCAGTGACATCAGTCAGCTCCAACACGATCAGTTCACCTTTCCGCCAAGATAGGCTTCGATGACCCGCGGATCGCTTTGCACCTGCTCCGGAAGGCCCTCCGAAATGATCTTACCGAAATCGAGCACAACGATGTGGTCGGCGATGTCCATCACGACATCGACGTGATGCTCAATCAGAAGAATGGTCATGCCGCGCTCGCGAATCCGCAGCAGCGAGCCGGCCAGCCGCGTCGAGTCCTCAGGATTGAGGCCGGCCATCGGTTCGTCGAGCAGCAGGCAAGCTGGGTGCAGCGCCATCGCGCGCGCGATCTCCAACAGACGTTGCTGACCATGCGCCAGCGATCCAGCACGCGCGTTTTCGAAGCCACCGAGACCGACGAAGGACAGGAGCTCGCACGCTTCTTCGACTGCTTTCTTTTCTTCCTGACGAGAGGACCTCGCTCCCAGGAATGCCATCGGCCATGACACTTCGCCGAGCGAAAGGCGACTAATCGCGACGTTCTCCAAGGCGGTCAGATTTTTGAAAAGGCGCAGTTTCTGAAACGTTCGCGCGATCCCCATGCGGACAATCTCGGGCACCCGCACGTTGGTGATCGACTTACCTCCAAAGAGGATATTGCCGGACGTCGGCCGCAGCACGCCGGTGATCATATTGAAAAGCGTCGTCTTGCCGGCGCCGTTCGGCCCTAGGATTGCAGTGATTGTGTCTTTCTGGACGGCGAACGTCGCGTGCGAGATCACCTCGTTTCCGCCGAACCGCTTGCTCACATCAGATACGTCAAGCAACGCCACGGCTGGTTGTCCCTTTCGTGACTCCGTCGGCGACGACGCGACCGCGCAACCGGCCAAAGCCTTGCCAAATTAATTCGCCAAGTCCGGCCATTCCCCGCGGGAAGAACAGCACAACAATGACCAACAGTGCACCGAAACTCTCGAGTCGCCATTGGCCGGCGACGCGAAGCATTTCCGGCATGATCGTAAAGAACGCTGCCGAAGCGATCGATCCGCCAAAAGAGCCGAGTCCGCCAAGCACCGTCATCGCGACCAGTTCGGCCGAGGCCATGAAGGAAAACTGCTCCGGCACTATAATGCGCGTATAATGAGCGTACATACCACCGGCCGCACCGGCGAAGAATGAAGCGATGGTAAAAGCCGAGATCTTGACCCGGTTCGTGCGGATGCCAACGCAGGCAGCTGCGAGTTCGTTCTCACGGATTGCCTTCATGATCAAGCCAACTTTCGAGTCCTGGATGCGCGTGAAGACGACGTAAGTGAACAGGACGAGGACCAGCCCGAACGCAAGGAAAATGCTCGGCGTCCAATCGATCGATTTGCGGATCCAAGGAATCTGCGGCGGCAACGGGATGCCGCTCAACCCTATAGGACCGGCAGTCAGGGTGACCCAGTTGTTGAGCACCTGATAAACAATCACACCGAGCCCAAGGCTCACGATGGCGAAGTAGTGTCCGCCAAGGCGCACGCTGAGTAGACCGACGGTCAGACCCGAAAATCCCGCAGCACACGCACCGATGACGAATGTCAACGGGATCGGCAGATGGAGATGGATCGCGAGCAAGGCAGAAACATAGGCGCCCACGCCGAAAAAGGCGGCGTGGCAAAGATGGAACAGCCCAACATAGCCGGTCACCAAATTATGGCTCATCACCAGCACGGAAAAAATGCAGGTGAGCACCATGAGGTGCAGCACGTAGTCGTTGGCGAATGTAGTGCCGAATGCATACGCCGCGACAAACAGCATGATGAGCGCAAGCAGCCGCCAGCGGGTCGGGGCCGCCACCATTAGACGTTCTCCTCTCGCCGCTCGCTAATGATGCCGTAGGGCTTGACGAGGAGAAATGCTACCAGGACGAGGAACGAGATTGCATCGATCCACCGCGAGGCGCCGAAGCCGGCGACCATGCTTTCGGTCAGACCGAGAATCATGCCTGCAATAATCGTCCCGAGAATATTGCCGAAGCCGCCCATCACCACGATGATGTAAGCCTTCAGCGTCAGCGTCACGCCCATCAGCGGGAAGATGTAGAAAAGCGGCGAGACCAGCACCGACGGAATCGCCACCAGCACGCCGGCGATGGCAAAGGTGAAGAAGATCACCAGGGTCGGGTTGATGCCCATGAGCGAAGCGACGTGACGATCCTGCGATACGGCGCGGATTGCGCGTCCGATCGTCGTCTTCTCGATCAACACATACAGGCCGATGATCGTGATAATCGCAGCCGGAATGATCAGGAAGCGCTGCAGTGAAAAGCTGAGCATGCCGTAGCTGATGATCTCATCGAGGTAAGGCGTCGCGAGCTGGCGTGGATCGCCGCCAAACACGATCAGCGCAAGGTTCTGCAGAAAGATGGATACGCCGATCGACGTGATCAGCGGGCCCAGTTCGAAGCCGCGCACTTTCTTAAATGCGACAAAATCGAGCACGACGTACATTGCCGCGCAGATGATCATGACCAGGATCGCGGAGAGCCAGTAGCTAAGCCCCCATGTAGTCACGCACACAAATGCGAAATAAGCGCCGAGCATGAAAATTTCGCCGTGGGCAAAATTGATGATGTTGAGAAGACCGTAGATAAGCGTAACGCCGAGGGCGAGCAGGACGTAGGTGCTGCCGATCACTAGTCCGTTGAATATCTGGACGACGAATTCCTCGACACCCACCGCGCGCTCCCAACAGAAAATTTTTCCAGCGAAAGTTCACGACCGCAGTCGCCGAGATTCTCAATGCGTTTGTGTCCTGTCATCAAACAATACTCGGCGATCGCTTTACAAGAGCAACGGCTGCAAGTCGCGATCACATTGCGCGACTGCGCCCATAGCAAAACAGTATCGCTGACAACTTTCTTCCCGAAATTCGGTTATCTAAACTTGTAACCTACAGCAACGGTCATCTCACACCTGCACAACTACACTTATACCGAGGAGGAAACTGATGTCGCGAGCACGACCAAACACTTCCGTCGCATTCATTCCACTATTACTTGCACTTATGGCGGGCGGCAGCACTGTCGCCGCAGCGCAAGAGATCGTAAAAGTCGGCTTACCAATTCCACTCAGCGGCCCCGGCGCCAGCATTGGACAGCGTTTCCAGAAAGCCGGTGAAATGGCGGTTGAGGACCTCAACAAGGCCGCTGGCGGCAAATTGAAATTCGAAGCTGTCATCCAGGACGCGAAATGCTCGCCGGACGGCGCGCAGACCGCCGGCAAGAAACTCATCCTCGAAAGCAACGTTAACTTCATGGTTGGCGAGTTGTGCAGCGACGCGACGCTCGCGCTCAAGGAACTCGCCGGCCAGAACAAAGTGCCGCTGGTAGTGCCGGATTCCTCGGCGCTTGCCATCACCGAGAAAGGCAACCCGTACACGTTCCGCATCATCCCGAACGAAGTGCAGCAGCACATCGCGCTGGCGCGCGTGGCGGTGAACTACTTCAAACAGAAAAAATTCGTCGTGGTCTACGAGCAGACCTCTTCCGGCATCGGCGCCGGCAAAGCTTTCATCGACGAAGCCAAGAAACTCGGCGGCGAGATCCTCGATGAGATCCCGCTCGACCGTAGCTCGGCCGACTTCAGCGCGGTGGTCACCCACATCAAAGCGGTCAAGCCAGACGCCATCAGCTTGACCATGCTGCTCGATCCGTCGGTCCGGTTCATGAAGACGCTCTACGAACAGGGTGTGCGGCTGCCGGTCTATGACTCGATCTGGTGGGCCTATCCGCTGTTCGAGAAACTGACTGGGCCGGCCTCGGAAGGCACTGTGCGCGAGCTATTCTACATCAACACTGCGAAAGATCCGGTGGCTGCCGACTTCACCAAGCGATTCCAGGCCAGGTATCCGGGTGAGGTTCCCGACTTCAACCATGCTCAGTTCTATGCGGCCGTCCGACTCGCTGGCGAAATCGCCATCAAGAACGGCGCCAGCCGGGAAGCGATCGCCAAGGGACTCGCCGGCGTAAAGGACTACAAGTCGGCGATTGGCCCGATCTCGTTTGACGCCAAGGGTCAAACAGTCATGACGGCCGACAACATCATGTTCATCAAGACCGACAAAAAGGGCGAAATTGAACTGCTCGATACCAAGGCCGACTTTAATAAGAAGGCCATTCTGGGCTTCTGATCGGCCGAGAGGCTTCCACCGGTCTTCTCGCGTGGTGTGAGTAGGCCTCCAGCCGAAAGGCTGGGGGCTCAATTTTTTGCGGCGACTGTTGGCGGCCGGCGAGGGAGCCTACGGCATGGTGTCGCCGCCGTTCGGCGAGAAGGTCTGCCCAGTGTAGAAGCTGCCCCCCTCGGAGGCGAGGAACATCACTGTGTGCACCAAATCGTCAGTCGATCCGAAGCGTCCCATCGGGATGCGTGACAGTTGTTCCTCGAGAAAATCCTTGGGCAGGTTACGCACGCGTTCAGTCATCGTGGCCACCGGCGCTACGGCATTGGCGGTGATCCCCTTGCCAGCAAATTCAATGGCCAGCGCGCGCGTCAGGCCGATGACGCCCGCTTTGGAAGCGGAATAGACCGCTTGCCGCGCCTGCCCGCGGATACCGAAGATCGAGCTGAAATTGATGATGCGGCCGTAAGCTCGCTCAAGCATATGCGGCAGCGCGGCCTGCGTACAAAAGAAAGTGCCGGTCAAATTGAGGGTGAGAATGCGATTCCAATCAGCTTCCGTCATCAGCAGCGAGTCGGTCACCAGATTAGTGCCGGCCACGTTAACCAGCACCGAGGGCGGCCCCAGCCGCTCGACCGTCTTTTGAAATGCCTGCTTGATATCCACTAGCTTGGTAACGTCCATGGCGATGGTCAGCAGCCGGTCAGAGTGCACTTCTTCGGCAAGACTCTTTAACGTGGGCTCGCGCAAATCCATGCCAGCCACCTTGTAGCCCTGGGCGAGGAAGCCCTTCACCAACTCCCTGCCGATGCCGCCACCAGCCCCCGTAATCACGGCGACTTGGCTCGAGGGGTCAATATGTGTCGGCATGATGGAATTTTCCTGCTGTCTTATCTTTTTGACGCATAGCGGCCGTTGCGAGCGCGCAAAACGTTTAATTCACTGCGCCGCGCCGAACCGTCGAATCGCAGCTGGTGACCGCGCAATCGCGCAGCCGCGCCAGCAACTGATCCCCGTCGAAATCCCTGCCCAGCAGCACCGCACGACAGCTACGCGATTCGCCACCCCACAGCTCACCTTGGTCGAGGACGTTGCGGGCGCCAACGCGGTGAAAAATCACGCGCCGGTTGAGACCCTGGATCGCAACTGTGCCTTTGGCGCGATAGACGGCGTCAGGCAGGCTCTGCACGAAGCGATCGAACTTGTCATAGTCGAGCTCAATATCGTCGGCGAAAGACACCGAGTACACTTGCTCATGAGGCGCATGGTCGTGATGATGATGGTACTCATCGTCATGGTCGTGGTCCTCATTGTGCGGCGCCTGGTGCACATCGATATCGAGCAGAAGCTTGACCGGTACCGCGCCGTTGATCGATGGCAACGTGCGCGCGCGGTCGTTGATTTTCTCTAGTCGCGATTTGACCCGGTCGGCTTCCTCGCTGGTTACGAGATCGAGCTTGTTGATCACCAATAGGTCGGCCGCGCGGATCTGTTCGGTCGCAGTCAGATTCTGCGCGAGCCAAGTTCCGATATTGGCGCTGTCCACCACAGTGACGACGGCATCCAGCCGGAAGCTCTCCTCGAGTCCCGGCGTCAGAAAGGTCTGCGCCACGCTGCCGGGCTCGGCGAGACCGGATGTTTCGACGATCAGGTAATCGAACGCCCGACCATTGGCGAGTAGATCCTTCGCGGAGGTGAGCAGATCCTCGCGGATCGTGCAGCACATGCAGCCGCCCGACAGTTCGAGCACGTCACCGCTCTGGCCGACCACGAGGTCCTTATCGATGTTGACGTCGCCGAAGTCATTGATCATCACGGCGATGCGCAGCCCGTCCGCTGTCTTGAGGATCTGGTTGAGCAGCGTGGTCTTGCCGCTGCCGAGGAAGCCGCTCAGGATAGTGACGGGATATTTCATGATTTCTTCGCCGGCTTGCCGAAGGCACCCTTCTCCGTCAGCTCGCCGATTTTGGCGTCGCTCAGGTTGAGCACCTCTTTCAGGATCGCCTGCGTGTGTTCGCCGAGCAGCGGCGGTGGCCGATAGGGCTCAGTGTCGTCAGCCGACAGATGGAACGGCGCGCCGACAACGCGCAAATTGCCGCCGGTCGCATGCTTGATGCTCTTGATGATTCCCAACGCCGCGGTCTGCGGATCGGCCAAAATTCGGTCGATGGTATAGACCGGACCGGAGGGCACCTCGGCCTCCTCCAGCACCTTGATCCAGTCATCGGTATCCTTTTGCCGCAGCCAGTCGCTGACCATTTGCTCGACTTCCGACCGCCGGGCGATGCGCTCGTGATTTTGTGCATAGGACGGATGCTTCGCCAGCTCGGCGTGGCCAGCCGCCGCGCAGAACCGCTGCCACTGTGCGTCGTTGCCAATCGCCAGCGTCAAGTGACCATCGCGAGTCGGGAAGGTCTTATAGGGCACCGTATTGGGATGGCCGTTGCCCAGCCGTCGCGGTTTCACGCCGGCCATCAGGTACCCGGCGGTCAGGTTTGGCATCGCCGACAGGCAGGCTTCCAGCAGCGATAAATCGACGCGCTGGCCGTGGCCATTGCGCGCGCGAGATTGGAGCGCACCGAGGATGGCGATCACCGAATAAAGCCCCGTCACCAGATCGACGATGGCGACTCCGACCCGCATGGGCGTACCGTCAGGCTCCCCGGTGATGCTCATCAACCCGCCCATGCTCTGGATGATGATGTCGTAACCGGGCCGGTCCATCAGTGGGCCCTTGGTACCGTAGCCGGTGATCGAACAGTAGATCAGCTTCGGATTGATCTGCTTGAGCTGCTCGTAGCCGATCGCGAGCGACTCCATGACGCCGATCCGGAAATTCTCGAGTACGACGTCGCTGTTGCGCACCAGCTCGCGTGCGATGTGGCGGCCGCTTTCCGTTTTGAGATCGAGGGCGATACTGCGCTTGTTGCGATTGACCGAGAGGAAATACGTGCTCTCCCCGTCCGGCGTGAACGGCGGCCCCCAGCTGCGCAGGTCGTCGCCGACGCCATCGCGTTCGATCTTGATTACGTCGGCCCCGAGGTCGGCCAGGATCATGCCGCAGTACGGGCCGGCCAGCACGCGCGAGAAGTCGAGAATGCGAACGCCCTCAAGCGCGCGGGTCATCGCGTTACCCTTCCGGCATCAGATAAGAGCGGGTGCGCGCACTGGCGATCTCCTCGCGCGTCACCACCACCTGCTCCGCCGACGGCTCAGGCAGCATGGCGCAGTCGGAAGCGATGGTAATCGGCCAGCCGAACGAGGCGTGCACCTGCTCGGGCCCGACGCCGGGGTGGACCGCAGCAGCGTACATCTCGCCATTGTCATTGAATCGGAAGATACCGAGTGGATTGACCAGCGTCTGCGGCCCCGTGCCGGGTTTGTAGCCGAAGCGCTCGCGTTCGGCGCGGCCGCCTAAATAACCGGGGCTGGTGATATAATCGACCCTGTCCGGATAGCTGCGTTTATTGGTGCTCGCGCTGACGAGGAAGAGCCCGCGGCCGAGGCTGGACAGCTCGGTGCCGCCACCGGAGCCAGGCAGCCGCACCTTGGGCTTCAGATAGGGTCCGACGACCGTGGTGTTTACGTTGCCGAATCGGTCGACGATGGCCGCCTCGAGCATCGTCATCTGCACGCGGCCAGCGCCCAACCACATGTAGAGCGCCTCCAGACTGCCGGCGCAAGTGGTGGCCTTTTCGGCCGCGGTCAGATCGCAGGGCGAGGTCGGAAAGAGCGACGTCAGGCGGTCTTCCACGATGCCGTTCTCATAGACTACCACGATATTTGGCGCGTGCAGGCGGCGGGCGACCCTCGCCATCAGCATTGGCCAATGAAAGCCCACAAACAGCACCGCGCCGTCGGCGATACGGTTGGCGCCGGTGATGAGCATGCGCTCGAAAAGAGTAACGTTGCCCATCACCACGGCTCCTTTCGCAGCCGCAGTTTCGCCCGCTGCTCTTCACCGAGCTTGGCGACAAAACCGCGGTGATCGCCGGTACCGATAATCCATTCATCGACGTAGCGGCGGAAGCCCTCTTCAGTGCGCGTCATCTCGCCATAGAGGTCGTTGTGCTGCAGGTCGCGCAAATAATAGCCATAGGAATCGGTTGGATGCGCGGCCCACGGTTCGATGACGATCGCCTCCACCATGAAGCCAGGCGCGACGGTCACTTCCGGACGTTCGCGCACCACCTCGGTGTCGACCATCTCCTCCGCGATGACGATCACTTTCTTGCAGGCGGCAATCGAGTAACGCAACTCGCCGGCCGGGCCGAAGAACTGGGCGTTGCCCAGCCGGTCGACGCGGTGGACGTGGAACACACCGAGCGCTGGCTTGATCGGCTTGACCACGGAGACCGAGCCGCCGCCGAACGGACTGTCGACCAATGCGAATTTGTCGGACAGGAACGTGCGCTGCGTGAAGTGCCCTGCACCCTGCACCGGCGTCGTGGGCATGAACGGCAGATCGCAGGCCCCGGCAAGCAGCGCCATTGTGACGGCGCCAAAACTCAACTCTTCCACCTGTACGGAATTCGGGATGCCCTGCTCCAACGCGCGACGGAAGCAGTGCGCCGGCACCGGACCGACCGAATTCCAGATGTGGCAGAACAGCACGCGATCAACGCAGCCGGAGCCGATTAGCATATCCACCAGCACCCCGCCCGACGTTTTCATAACGTACAGGCCCTTGCGGCGCTGGCGGATCAATTCGTGCGCGAGCGCGGTCGGATCGCTGAAGGCGAACCCGCCGATCATGACTTCCTGACCGTCGGGAATGTAGCGATTGACCGCCTCGCGCAACGTAAGGACGGGTTTCAACTCCACGAAATCAACGCTCCAAAATCTTGAACTTCGTCCGGTTGACCAGCTCCGGCCTCAGTTTCTCGAGGTTGAGCGCCTTGATAGCGTTCGAGCGGAAGAACTTTTCCAGGTTCTCCTCGCGGAAGTGACGGCGCTTGCCGCCCCATTCGAGGCCCTTCTCGACGTATTGCGCGAAGTCTTCGATCCATAGCTTCGGGCTCAGCGCCGGGAAGTCGGAGCCGAACACGAATTTGTCCGGGATGACTGAGTTCATGTACTGAAACACGACCGGCTGATGCGCGAAGATGTAGGTCGGCATCCAGCCTGACAGGTCAAGATAGACGTGTTCGTGCCGCCAGATAGTGGCGAGCGCCTCTTCGGTCCAGGGCCAGCCGTAATGCGTCATGATGATGCGCAGATCCGGGAAATCGTTGGCTACTTCGTCGAGGAACACCGGACGGCAGGTGCGGATGGTGCAACGGGTCATGCGGGTCGAGCCAGTGTGGAAGAGCACCGGCAACCCGTATTCGACACACTTCTCGTAGATCGGATAGGCGCGCTCGCGATCATTCGGGAAGAACGCCTGGTAGGCCGGATGAAACTTCAGGCCGACGATACTGTAGTCCTTGACGCACCGATCCACCTCGCGCACGGCGCCCTTGGTGTCCATGTTGGGATCGATGCCGGCATAGCCAAGATAGAAATCGTTGAACTGCTTGCAGTACTTGCCGATGAATTCGTTCGGCAGACACGAGGCGACAGTCGCGCAAGCGTTCATGTTCACCACGACCGCCAAATCCATGTTGTCGGCCTTGAGCTGCCGCACGCTTTCTTCGATTGGAGTGGTAGTGCGGTCCTTGTACCAATGATGCGATGGCGACTGCGGGCTCCTGCCGAAATAGGCGTGCGCCTCGGTGTACGAAAGTCCCTGCCCCTTCACGGTCTCTTCGGTAAAGGGGTGCGTATGAATGTCGATGACGCCCTGCAGCTTCAACATTGGTCTTCCTTTGTGAGCTGTTTGTGGAAAATCGCCGAATTACACGTTAAAACTTCAGCGATTCCAAAGACGAAAGGGTTATGGAGCATATCGCAAGATGGTATCGCCGCAGCCGAGCACGGCCTATTCAGCAGGCGCCGGCGGGATAAGACGCGACCTCGCGCTGCAAAGTGTCACGAAAGGTGGGAGCAGCAATTGCAATCATCCGCTCGACACGACGCGCGAGCGGCAGCCCACGCAGATCAGCTATGCCGTACTCGGTAACAAAAATACCCGCATCGGCGCGCGAGGTGCTGACTGGTCCGCTTAGCTTCGCGACGATGCGGCTCGTCGAACCGCTGCGGGTTGCAACCGTCGCCGGCAAAGCAACGATTGGCAAACCGCCGCGCGAGGCATGCGCGCCGCGCAGAAAGTCCGCCGCGCCGCCCACTGCTCCCACGTAGCGGCCATTGGCCGTCTCCGAATTGATTTGCCCGGTCAGGTCCACTTCCACCGCCGAATTGATGGCGGTAAACCGGTCCAGCATCCTAATGACCGAATAGGCGTGCGTATATTCCGATGTCCGCAGCATAATGCGCGGATTACGGTGCACGAACTTCGCCAGCCGTTGGCCGCCGACCAACACACCGGCAACGGTAATGCCTTGATCGATGCTCTTGCAGGCATTGGTCACCACACCGGCTTCCATCAAGTCCGCAATGTCATCATTGATCATGCCGGAGTGAACACCGAGATCGCGATGTCCACCGAGTGCGCGTACCACGCATTCGGGGATAGCGCCGATACCGATCTGGATCACGGCCTTATCTTCAATGAGGCCGGCCACGTGCTGCGCGATAGCAAGTTCAGCCCTTTCCGCAACCGACACTTCCACCGGTGCCAGCGGATGTGACGTGCGGACTATGATGTCCAGCTCCTCGGCCCGGATGAAACGTTCACACGGGGTGAACGGGGCCTGCTCATTCACTTCGGCGACAACAATGCGCGCTGTATCGATTAGCGGCAGCAAATATTCGCACGCAAGACTAAGACTGTAGTTGCCGTCTTCGTCGGGCGGCGCCAGTTGCAGCAAGAGCACATCCACCTGATGACGCAAGACTTCGGCAATCTGAGAGTAATGGCACGGCAGGATACTTAACTTCCCGGCTGCTGCTACGCGACGATTGCTACCGACCCCGCAATAGGAGCTGTACTGTATGTGATCGCAGAATCTCACATCGACCGTGTCCGACCAGCCAAATCCGATGAATACATTGAACGCGCCGATCGCTGCGCGCTGAGCCAGCAGCGCACGCGTGAGTGCCAGCGGCTCCGCCGCCGCCTGTCCCCAGCAGACGGTGTCGTCGGGTCGGACAATCTCGGCGAAATTGAGCGCGCCGATATCGAGCTCACGTGTCATCGCATGCCTCGGGGCGGGTCGATCTTTAGACACGCTCGAAGATCGCGGCGACACCCTGCCCGCCGCCAACGCACATCGTCTCAAGTCCGTAACGCAATCCGCGTCTTTTCATTTCGTGCAACAAGGTGGTCATGATGCGCACGCCGGTGGCGCCGATCGGATGCCCGAGCGAAATGCCGGAGCCATTGACGTTGACGACGTCCTGGTTCTCAAACTTCCACGCCTTAAAGACGGACAGCACTTGGCAGGCGAAAGCTTCGTTGATCTCGATCAATCCCATGTCTTTCAGGGACAGTTTGGTTTTCTCGAACAGACGCGCGACGGCAGGAACCGGCCCAATGCCCATGGTGGCAGGATGGCAGCCGCTCGCCGCCCAGCCGTGCAAGAAAGCTATCGGCTGTAGACCCAGCGTCGAAAGCTTGTCCTCGGCGACAACCAAGCAGGCCGCCGCGGCGTCATTCTGCTGACTGGCATTGCCGGCCGTGACCGTGCCGCCCTTCATAATTGCGCGCAATTTCGCCAGTTTCTCAATGCTCGCATCAGGGCGAACGCCTTCGTCGCGCTCAACGACGACCGATTCGCCGCGCTGCTGCGGCACCGTGACCGGCACCACTTCCTCGGCGAATTTGCCCGACGCCCAGGCGGCCGCAGCGCGTTTATGGCTGCGCACTGCATAGGTATCGGCATCTTCGCGCGCAATCGCATACTCTTTGGCTAGGTTTTCCGCAGTCTCGATCATTCCCGAGATATGGCCGAAACGATCCTCGGGCTGCGAGCGCTCGCGACCGCGATCGAGCCGATCGTATAGCATCATCGAGCCTGACCGCCCGCCCCAGCGCGCGCCGGTTGTGTAATACTCAATGTTGCTCATGCTTTCGACGCCGCCAGCGATGACGACATCGCAGGCGCCGGTCTGTACCATCATGGCGGCCGTGATGATGGCTTGTAGGCCGCCGCCGCAACGGCGGTCGAGTTGCATGCCCGGTACCTGCAGCGGCAGGCCCGCCGCCAGCGCAATCCAGCGTCCGACACAAGGCGTCTCGCTGTTAGCATAGGATTGCGCGAAGACGACATCCTCGATGCGCTCCGCATCGATGCCGCTTCGCTCGATGACCGCGTTCACTACGATGCTTCCCAACCGCTCCACCGGTACCGGTCGCAAGCTTCCTCCGAAGACGCCAACCGGGGTGCGTAGCGGATTGACGATGGCGGCGCGCCTCATGAATGCATACTCCTCTAACGCCTCAGTAGCTGCGTGGCCGATCGAGGACGTGCTCGGACAAATACGCGAAGGTCATGTTTGTTGAAACCAGCGCCACCTGATGGAGCCGCGTCTCGCGCGTCCAACGCTGTATTTGTCGGCGAACCCGAACCAACCGTGCGTTCGCAAGAAGGCGTTTGCCGCTGCCTATAGCGCATCGGCGGCAACCATGCTTCATGATGCCCCCTGCGCGAGTTGCGGCGACAACCCAATCAGCCAGAAACCGATAATGTTGAATGATCAACGCCCCGTGAAATGCTTTATTGGCATATGTCTGATCACATCGTGATCTTCTAGAACGCGAGCGCGTTCATTTCGTGTAGAAGGCCAAAGGAAGCTCCTTCGACACCTCCCTTATTACACATTCAATCGCAGTAGCCGTCAGAGAGCACGGCCTGTTGTCCGCCACTGTTGTAACAATCTTTCGATGTACCGGTCTGATGCAGCGGTTTGACCCCAAATTCGTCTTCAACCAACTATATCTGTCGGCTGAGCGCCGGCTGGGCAATGTACAGCTTCTCAGAAGCCTTGCTGAAGCTTCGCTCTCGCCCGACCGAGACAAAATGGCGAAGTTGCCGCAGCTCCGACTGCCTCCGCGGCGTGCCGGCAAATTTTAGTGCCAATGAAAAATTTATCTTATTTCCATCGGTCGACCTAGCAACGCCGGCAGCGGCATTTTGCACACGGCTAGAAAGTTGCCGTCGCCTGTAGGCAAGCGACTCCACCCACGCGTCCTGCGCGCAATTTACATGCACTTCCTTCTAAACGTGTGACCAGTCGAACGGGTTGATTGACGAACGTCGGCGCCTCGCCGCGGAAACTAAAGCTGATCGGGCTGCGCCCGGTAACCGCCTCGGCGAATTCATACAGCCGCGTCGCCGTCAGCGGCCCCTGCACGACGAGATCGGGATAGCCCTCGTCTTCGACCCGCACGCCGGCGCGATACACGATGGTCTGTTCTTCCTCGATGCAGATAGTGTTCGCCTGCTCGATAGTGATCGGCACGCGAACGGACACCAGGGTCGCCGGTCTTGCCGCGCCAGTGTTCGACCGAGGCAATACGCAGGGTGCGTATCACCTCCTGTCCTATACGCAGCGGCCGATAAAATTTGAGCGCTGCGCCGGCAAACATGCGCCGTGACAAACTCACCGGCGGCATGAACTCGCCACGCGACGGATGGCCGTCGGGGCCGAGCTTGCTTGTCGGCACCGAGTTCAAGAACAGGCCATAATGCCACATCGCCGGCAGCTCATTGTCCGGCGGCGGGCGGTCGAGGGTTGCCGCCATGTGCGCAGCCATATGCGCGCTCACCACGTCGCGCTCGGTCAGCGAGCGGCCGATAAACGTCTTGTAGCCGTCGACCTCGGCTGTAGTAATTGGCGCCTCGCTCATCGGCGGCCCCTATTTGCCGAGGATCGATCCGGCCATGGCGCGGGCGTCGCGCTTCGGCCAGGTACCCGCATCCGCCGCCTGGAATAGATCCGAAAGATGCGCATTAAAGGAGGCCGGCTCTTCCAAATTGATGGTATGGCCGGAATTTGCCAGCACGACCAATGCCGCAGTCGGGATGTTCCGTTTCATCAGGATGCCCGGCTCCAGGCACGGCCAGTCCTCGTCGCCGGTCATGATCAGGGTCGGCACGGTGATCGTCTTCATCTTATCAACCAGATCGAACAGCGACGGCCGCCGCTTCTGCACGCCGCGCATCGTGCGCGCCGAACCTTCGGTGGAGTGGCCGGCTAGCCGGTCGGCGAATTCGCGCCAGCCGCGCGGGTCTTTGTTCTGGAACTGCACCCGTGTCGGCCCCAGCGCATAGCCCATGGCCGCCTTTGCCATAGTCAGTTCCTCGAAGCGCCTAGCCGAGTTTTCCGCTTCTTCAGCGAACTTCGCACGCTCGCCCGGCGCCGCGCCGTAGCCGCAGCCAGCGATGGTGACCGAGCGAGCGCGCTCCGGATAGCTGAAGGCGAAATGCAGCGCTGCGAAACCGCCCATCGACAGCCCGACGATGTGTGCCTTGTCGATCTTGAGCGCGTCGAGCACGCTGCGGATGTCGTCGCGCGCCCGCTCCTGCGAGTACCGCTCGCCGTTGTTCGGCACATCGGACGGCGGATAGCCGCGCGCGTTGAAGGTGATGCAGCGATAGTATTTGGAAAAGTGGCGCACCTGGGGCTCATACGAGCGGCAGTCGCCAGCAAATTCGTGCACGAAGACGATCGGAATGCCCTTGCCGGTGTCCTCATAATAGAGCTGTACGCCGTCATCGGTGGTCAGATGTGGCATTGATCACTTGCTCCTTCACATGGTCACGGCATGCGCGGACATTCCCGCATCGATGGTGACTACTGATCCGCTGGTATAGCCGGAATGGCCGGAGGCCAGAAAGGCGATGGCCGCGCCGATTTCCTCAGGCGTGGCGCCGCGCGCAAACGGCAGCGGCTTCAACAGCTCCTGCCATTTGTCAGCGCTGCCGATACGGTCGGCGGCTTTTTTCTTCAATAGTCCAACCAGCCGGTCGGTGGTGACCGGACCCGGGCTGACCGCCACCACACGGATTCCGTCGTTGGCGCTCACGCTGCCGAGCGACTGGCTGAAGGCAGTCAGCGCTGCATTGCCCGTCACACCGCAGATATATCCAGGATCGTGAGTATCGGCAGCGTTGCCGACGACGTTGACGATGACTCCGCGCCCGCGCTCCTTCATAAGCGCGTAGAAGGCGCGGCACATATTGATATAGCCGAATACCTTGAGCTCCCAGGCCTTGCGCCAGGTTGCCTCGTCGACCTGCAGCAAGTCGCCGCCGGGAATGGCGCCGGCGTTGTTGACCAGAATATCGATGCCGGCATAGTCGCGCGCCAATCGTTCGACTGCTTTGCTTTCGGACAGGTCGGCGGCGACGGTATCGACGCGCACATCGCTCTTCTGCGCGATGCCAGCCTTTGCGGCGGCCAGATCATCGGCATTGCGCGACACGATGATGACGTTGCATCCCTCAGCCGCCAATATCGTGGCTGTGGCGCGGCCAATGCCCTTCGAGCCGCCCGTGATTAGCGCTGTTTTGCCTGCTAATTGTAGATCCATCTCATTTCTCCCTAATGTACGATCAGACCAAGTCCGAAACCGCCTGCGGCATGCGCGCGTGCCAATCGGTCGTCGCCTGCGTCAATCGCGCGAGCTCGATCAGTGCGTGATCGGCGCCGGGACGGCCTGCGATCTGCAGGCCGACCGGCATGCCGCGATCATCGAAGCCTGCTGGCAGAGAAACCGCCGGCAAGCCGAGTAGGTTGACAAACCGGGTAAAGCGGCTGAGCTGATACAGCGTCTTGGCCGCAAAGTGCTCCGAGCGCGGGTCGCACTGGTCGAGCTGCGGCGTCCGGATCGGCAGCACCGGCAACAGTAGGATGTCGACATCGCCAAATATGCGCTGCAGAAATTCCTCGGCAAGTGCCGGGCGGGCGGCCACGCTTTTCTGCAATATGCGATCGTCGATAGAAAGCCCCCGGCTCAGTCTCCGTTCCAGGGCGGCATCCAGCAGTCCCCGGCCGATCAGCGTGCGATGCGTCCGCGCCGCCTCGCCCTCCATCACCGCGAAGAACGGCGGATCGAGACTTTCAATAGCCGCGAGCGCCGCCGTGCTGTCGATTCTCACGCCGATGCCGGCGATCGCCTCGACAGCCTTGCGACAGGCCGCCGCGACGGGCGGATCGGCGGCCGCAAGCAGGTCGGCGAGCATACGGCCGCGCCGGACCGGCGCCACCTCCGGCAGCGGATCGGCGAGTAGCGTCGCGGTTAGCGCGAGATCGGCGGCGCCGCGCGCCAGGACTCCAACGGTGTCTACCGATGGCGCTAAGGCCACGGTGCCGGATGTCGGCACGATGCCGAATGTCGGTTTCCAAGCCGTGACGCCGCAGGCATGCGCGGGAATGCGCAGCGAGCCACCGGTATCGGAGCCGAGCGCAAATAGAACGGCGCCGGCGGCGACCGCGGCGGCCGATCCCGCCGAGGAGCCACCGGAGATGAACTCGAGATTCCACGGGTTGCGCACGGCACCGGCAATCGCGTTGTAGCCCGACGGCTCGTAAGCAAGCTCGGGCAGCGCGGTATAGCCGACGCGGTCGCCGCCGGCGGCGTCGAGTCGGCGCAAAGCCTCGCATTCACGCGGTACTACCGGCACCTCGACGGCAAGGCCACCGCGCGGCCGCCGGTCAGCTGCGATGAAGATGTCCTTGGCCGCATAGGTAGCGCCGTCGAGCGGGCCGGCCGCTAGGGGCAACCCTTCGCGCAGCGCCACAAAGGCATTAAGCCGCGGCTGCAGCGACGCAGCGAGTGCTCGTGCTGCTTCGGCAGGCACGCTTCGACCGTGCTCAGTCAATGGCCTGCCGGCGGCGCTGCCGCTTGCTGTTCGAGCTCGACCAGTGAGCCGAGGAAATCCTGCGGATGGATGAACGCGATCTGCTGGCCATGGATATTGTAGGCGGGCTTGCCGTCGCCCAGCACTCGAACGCCCTTCTCGTGCAGCGCAGCAGTCACCGGCGCAACGTCGGCAACCCCGAGACAGAAATGATGCAAGCCGCCGCCGGGATGCTTGGCGAGGAAACGGCCGACCTGTGAATCCGGTCTCAACGGCTGCATTAGCTCGATCTTGCTGTTGCCGAGATCGACATAAGTCAGCCGCACGCCCTGTTGCCGGTTCTCGCCGACTGGTCCGCAGGTAAGCCCGTAGACCTCGCGCATGATTTTAACCGCCGCCGCGAGGTCCGGCACAACGATCGAAATATGACTGAGATTCATGGGTGAGACCGTTGGTTCAACCGTAACAGATGCGACTGACCCCGTTCAAAACGCAACATTGAGGCCGGCCGCATGAGTAGGTGCGACGCCTCACTGCTTCCCGCGCATGGAGGGCGGCGCGTTAAGATCTTTGGCGCAGCCGTCGAGATACACCTCGAGCTCCTTCTTGTTGCGCATGCGAAAACGCTGGAAGTCCGCCTTGCGTCCTTCGAGGAAGGCGTTCATGCCCTCGAGGCTTTCCTCCGATCCCCAGACATGCGCGAGCAACTCCATGCCATGCTGCCACGACGCATAAAGCTCGTCCGATTCGTGATTGAGACTCTTCTTGGTCATGCGCAGGGTTTGCGGGCTGTGTCCCTTGATTGTTTCGCACCAGGCGAGCGTTTCCCTGAGCAGGTCCTGCTTGCGCACACACTTGTTGATCAATCCGATCTGTTCGGCTTCCGCCGCCGTGTAGCGTCGCGCCAGGAAAATCATCTCGCGGGCGCGCCGTTCGCCGATGATACGCGGCAGATATTGCGTTGCGCCGACGGTCGGGCAGGCGCCGACCGTTGCCCCCGTCTGGCCGAGCATCGCATCCTCCGATGCGATGACCAGGTCGCACCACAACGCCAGCTCATGGCCGCCACCCATGCAATAGCCGTTGACCATGGCGATGACCGGGATCGGCAGACCGCGGATGGTCATCGCCACCCCTTGCATGCGGTCATTCCACATGTATCCGTTGATCCAGTTCAATCGTTTCATGGCGTAAAAGTCGCCACCGGCGGAAAAGGCCTTGTCCCCGGCTCCGGTGACCACTGCGCAGGCGATGGAAGGGTCTTCGCGCATCGATTTGAAAGCGTCCATCATTTCGTCGAGGGTCTGCTCGCGAAATGCGTTCATAACGCGCGGCCGGTTGATGGTGACCCAGGCCACTTGGTCCTTGACCTCATACAAGATGTCACGATACCCGCGCGACTTCTCACCACGACTTGCAGACTTGTCATTCATGGACAATTTCCTTCAGTTTTGACGTTGACGGGCCCCGAAAGCGACGGCGATGTATGTCAAAACGCAGGATGCATTTCTTTGCAGCGAAGATCGAGCTCAACGCATAGCTTCTGAGAATATTGTTTTGGCATAGAACGTAGATGAATATTTTATAGCGGCCGCACTTGCTCATCTGCGGCGTTCATTATGAAATCTTTTATGAGCTCTTTTTTGGTCAGCTGCATAAGCTTCGGCACGCCCTCCCGCTCCTTCGCCAGGCAACCCGACGTGAGAGGTTGATGTCCAGCAATCGCACGGCATGAACCCAACAGCCATGCAACCTAATACCCTCACGCATCGCGTTGCGGTCGATATCGGCGGTACCTTCACCGATCTGGCCTGGTATGACAGCGCCTCGGGCGCGGTGACTTACGAAAAAGTGCTGTCCACCTCGCCGCACTTCGCCGACGGCGTGCATCAGAGCCTGGCGAAAGTCGGCATAGATATGGCGCAGGCGCTGCATTTTGTGCACGGCTCCACGGTTGCGGTGAACGCTGTGATCCAAAAGAGCGGCGCACGTACGGCTCTCATCACGACCGAAGGCTTCGAAGACGTATACGAAATCGGCCGAGCGAACCGGCCCGATACCTTCAATCTGTTCTTTGAAAAGCCCGCACCGCTTGTGCCCGCTACCCTTCGTTTCGGCGTGCGCGAGCGCATGAATGCCGGCGGCGCGGTGGTCAGGCCGCTCGATCTGGCCAGCGCGCGCCGCGTCATTCGCAAGCTGCTGGCGGCGCAAGTGGAAGCTGTCGCGGTATGCCTGCTGCACGCGTATGCCAATCCGGCACACGAGATCGCTTTGGGCAAGATGTTACGCCGCGCATTGCCGAAAGTCTATGTAACGCTAGCGCATGAAATTCTACGCGAATATCGCGAATACGAGCGCACCTCAACCGCGGTGCTCAATAGCTATGTCGGTCCCGAAGTGAGCCGCTATCTCAGGAAGATAGACGATCCGCTGCGGCGGAATGCGTTCATTGGCACCTTTCATATCATGCAGTCGAATGGCGGCGTGATGACCGCGGAGCGCGCCAAGCAATCGCCGGTCTCTATGATGGAATCGGGACCCGCTGGCGGCATTATTGGCGCCGCCGCCTTTGGAAAATCGCTCGGCGAGGAAAACGTCATCGCCTTCGACATGGGCGGCACGACCGCCAAGGCTTGTCTTGTTGAACGCGGACTGCCGCATATGGCCGATCAATATCACGTGGGCGGCTACCGAGAGGGCTACCCCATGCGCCTGCCGGTTCTCGATATCACCGAGGTCGGCGCCGGCGGCGGTAGCATCGCCTGGGTCGAGAAGGGCGGAGCCCTCAAGGTCGGACCACGCAGCGCCGGAGCGCTGCCTGGCCCGGTCTGCTATGGACGCGGCGGCACGGAGCCGACTGTTACCGACGCCAATCTGCTCATTGGGCGTCTCAATGCCGACCGCTTTTTAGGCGGCAACATGCGGCTCGATTACGCTGCCGCCGCCGAGGCGGTCGCGCGTGTCGTCGCGCGCCCTTTCGACTTGCATCCGACCTTGGCGGCGAACGGCATCGTCAAGATTGCCGATGCGCGGATGTCGGCCCTGGTGCGCGCCATCACGCTGCAGCGCGGCTATGACCCGCGCGACTTTAGCATGATCGCGTTTGGCGGCGGCGGACCACTGCACGCGACTGCGATCGCGCGCGAGCTCAATATTCCGCGCGTGATCGTTCCGCCATGCCCGGGACATTTTTCGGCGCTTGGCATGCTGCTCACCGATCTGCGCAAGGACTTCGTACAGACACGGGTGGTCGATCTCGACGCGATTGATGCCGCCTCGCTGCAGGATTGGTTCGCACCCATGGAGGAAGACAGCATTCGCGCCATCGCCGAACAAGGCTGCGATTCCGCCAATGCCCTACTGCTGCGTTTCGTCGATATGCGCTATCTCGGCCAGGAATACACCGTGTCGGTATCGGTACCGGCACGCGTCGATACGAACGAAATCGCGGCGTTGCGCCGGCGCTTCGATGCGGCCTACGACCAGCGCTATGGACATTGCGACCTCAGCGTGCCGGCGCAGATCGTCACCCTGCGGTTGGCAGCTTTTGGAACGGTGGCGAAGCCGAATATTGAAAATCTGACTGCTAGGCCCGCGCCATCGGGTCAACCTGCGGAGCGGCGCAGCGTATATTTCGAGAGCGCCGGTGTCAGCGTCGAGGTTCCCGTCGTACGACGGCACTCGCTCCGCGCCGGCCAAGAATTCGAAGGCCCGTTGATTATCGAGGAGCATGCCTCGACGACCGTCGCACAGCCGCAAGATCGCGTACGCGTCGATGGCAGCGGCTGTCTGATGCTTGAAATTGCGGCGGGTGCGAGCGCATGAACGTCGATCCCGTCACCGTCGAGGTGGTTGCCAATGCGCTCATCGCGTGCGCCGAGGAAATGACCATTAATCTTGCGCGTACCGCACACAGTACAATTGTTTATGAGGTGCAGGACTTCTGTACCGGTCTAGTCGATCCGCAAGCGCGATTGATCGCCCAGCCGCCGGGCGGGCTGCCGCTATTTATCGGCGATCTCGATGCGGCCATCGCCGACGGACTTGAGGTCTTCGCATCGGAAGGTTTCGCGCCGGGCGACGTGATAATCACCAATCATACCGGAACTTGCGGGCACCACCTCAACAACATCGTCGTCTATACACCGGCTTTCCACAACGGTACGCTGATCGCTTTTCCGGCAACCAGGGCACACTGGACCGATATCGGGGGGCGTCTCGCCGGTGGGTTTCTGACCGACGCAGTGTCGAGCTTCGAGGAAGGCCTGCAGATTCGCAGTATCAAGCTGTACCGCGGCGGTGTACCGGATGAGGGCATCTTCCGCATCCTGCGACATAATATTCGCGACCCCGAAGGGAGTTTTGGCGATCTGCGCGCGCAGATCGCCGCCTGCCGGCTCGGCGAACGGCGATTGCATGAGCTGTTCACAAAATATGGTGCCGAGACCGTTCAGAACTGTATTGCGCTAAATTGGGCGCAGTCAGAGCGAGCCGTGCGCCATGAGATCACCAAATTTCCTGACGGCGTCTATGAGGCGGAAGCATTTCTAGATGACGACGGCGTCGACCACGGCAAACCGGTACCGATTCGTGTGCGTGTTACGGTGCGCGGCGACACCCTCAGCATCGACTTTAGCAAGATGAGCCCCCAAGTGCGCGGGCCGATCAACTGCGGTCCCGCCGCCGGTCGCAGCGCCGCGCGGCTGGCCTTGAAGTATCTCGTTGCGCCGCACCTCGGTGTCAACGACGGCTGCTTCCGGCCGCTGGAAGTGATCCTGCCGCCCGGAACGCTGATCAGCGCGCGCGAGCCCGCCGCGATGTCATGGTGGCAAACGCCGATTCTCACGGTAATAGACACCGTGCTGCGCGCGATGGCACAGGCGGCGCCCGAACGAATTCCCGCTGCGCATTACGGCAACATCTCCTCGATGCTACTGACCGGCACCGATCGCCGGAGCCGACGCCAATTCACAAGCATTGAGCCGGTTGCCGGCGGATGGGGCGCGCGGCCGCACGGGGACGGACCGAGCGCAACCTACACCATCGGTCATGGCGATACCTTCAACGTTCCCATCGAAGTTCTCGAGACGCGTTTCCCTGTTATGGTTGAGCGCTATCGAATGCGGACTGACTCCGGCGGTGCGGGCCGCTATCGCGGCGGGCTCGGATTGGAGCGCATCTATCGCATCAACGACAATGGTGTGTTCAATGGTCTGAGCGACCGCATCGATTGCCCGCCGTGGGGCCTTGCCGGCGGCAGTCCCGGCAGCCACGGCGCGATTAAAATCCGGCGCAAGGGGCGAAGCAAATCTGAGACCTTCCGCAAGGTCACAGGTCTTCAACTCGGCGCCGATGACCTGTTGACGTTTTTGACCGGAGGTGGCGGTGGATATGGCGATCCACTCACGCGCGAGCCAGAACGCGTCGCACAAGATGTGGCTATGGGCTATGTGTCGGTCGCACAGGCTTCTGCCGTCTACGGCGTTGTGTTCAAGTTGGGCGGGAAGAAGGTCGACGCCGCACAGACAGAAAAGCTTCGCAACGCATTGCGGGCAAAAGCAAAACGGTCGGAGAAAGCAACGCGCAGGAAATAAATCTGGTCAAATTACAAATCGATCCGAGGGGATTGAAACGTGAAATGCTAAATCATTTCCGACAGCGGCGCGCCCACACCGTTGGCTCATTATTGCCAAGGCGTGGTGGCGGACGATCATATCTACGTCGCCGGTCACAGCGCCTCGGATTATCGCACCGGTGTGGCGCCGGAAGCGCGCGTGGCCGTCGAGTTTCCATATTACGGCTCGGAGATCCAGCGGCAGACGCGCTACATTCTAGAGAACCTGCGTAAAACTTTCTGGGCAGCTGCCAGCAACCTGGAGAATGTAGTCAAGGCACAAGTCTTCCTCACCGACCTCAATGACTTCTTTTACTTCGATCAGGTGTGGAAGGAATTCTTCCCTTGTCCCTTCTGAAAATCATATCCGGACGTATTGGTGATGCAGCCCGGCCAGGACGGGCATGCCAATGATCTCACCGAACCGTTGGATAGCCCGTCCTTTGGGTACATCTTGTGTAAAGCCAAGTGCGTGCGAGCTTGATTGTAATACGCCGCATAGGCGAACAGGATCCGCCTCAGATGCGCCTGCCCAAACACTCTCATGTGGTCCGGGCACTCGCGGCGTAAGGTACCGATCAATCGTTCCGCCAGGCCATTTTGCCATGCGGATTTCGGGGCAATTGGCTTGTCGCGGATGCCCATCGCTTGGACCCGGGCAGTCAATACGTGCCCATAGGCTTTATCGTTGTCGCGTATCAAATAAGTCGGCGCAGACGTCCACGGAAATGCTTCGGTGATCTGTCGGGCTAGCCACTCTGCTGTCGGGTGCCTGGTGACCTCGACCCATAGGAGCTGTCGCCGGCCGTGCCCGAGCACGAGAAAGGCAAACAAGCGATCGAATGTCACCGTGGGCACAACGCACATGTCGATTGCCGCAATTGCCTCGGCGTTGTTGCGC
>Ga0187771_10000161_pt1 | contig 35741 bp, 31 predicted proteins | sample 0116_SJ02_MP15_1_FD_133139 | JGI IMG/M metagenome (GOLD analysis project Ga0187771, IMG submission 133139) | Tropical peat soil microbial communities from peatlands in Department of Meta, Colombia - 0116_SJ02_MP15_10_MG | ecosystem: Environmental > Terrestrial > Soil > Wetlands > Peat | place...
ACGGATTTACGAGCTGATCTCAGGCTACTCTGGCGACGGAACGCTGCTGCCGCGCACTCTGGCCGAAATCTGCGAGAACGTGCGGGATTTCGTTGTGCTCGAGGAATCAAGCCGTATTATCGGTTGCGGCGCTCTTCACCTTTACGGCACGCACCTCGCCGAGATTCGCTCCATCACGGTTGCCCCGTGGGCACAAGGCAAAGGCGGCGGCGGATTGCTAGTGAAAGCTCTGCTGACCGAGGCCAAGCGGCATCGGGTGGACTGCATCTGCCTGTTCACTCGCAAGCCGGAATTTTTTGCACGGCAGGGGTTCGCAGTCGCGCGGCGCGAGGATCTTCCGGACAAGATCTACAAGGATTGCCACGTGTGCCCCAGATATCACTGCTGCGACGAAGTCGCGATGGTGCGCGGCGACTTGCCCAAGTTCGCGATTCTCCCCGAACCGGAGAACTGGCTGGTCAAGCTGCAGAGTTGGCCGCCAAACGCGGAGAGTCAAGCAGGATCAAGCTGAGCATTCTCGGAGTGTGCTGGGAACTTCCGGCAATACTAGGGAAGCTCTGGTTAAGCTCCGGAAAAGCAGAGCCTGCCCTGAGCTTGCCGAAGGGTTCCTCGACTTCGTGGGATTGCCCGAAAAACGGCCAGTCCCGCTTCGCTCGGAATGACAAAACTGACTTAGTCAGGCTTTCCCTAAAGCGCTTTCATCATTGAACCGAAGCGATATCGATCTTTCCGGTGTAGATCGCCATGCCGACAACGGCGTCCACCTTCATCTCATCGAGCTGACGAATCTCTTCCGCGGTTGAAATGCCCCCGGCAACAATGAGCTGTCTCTTTGTGGATGCGCGTAATTGGCGGACGACATCGATGGGTATGCCCTGCATCAGGCCTTCCGTATCAACATGCGTGTAAAGAAAGGCTACGCACCAAGGCTCAAGGGCGGCAATCATCTCCAACGGAGTGATGGCCGCAAGTTGGCGCCAGCCGCGGATGGCAACTCGGCCCTTTTTCGAATCAATGCCGAAAACCAGTTTTTCCGAGCCGCACGCGCGTGCTATAGATTCGGCGAATGCGGCGTCAGGCTGGCCATCGCGGATGAGTGAAGATCCAAGGATCACGCGCCGAGCGCCGAGCGACAGCATTTGCTCCGCGGCCCGAACTGAGCGAATCCCCCCGCCCACTTGGCATGGGAGACGCTGAACGAAGTTGCCCACCAGACCGCGATTGTGACCGCTGCCGATGGCGGCATCTAAGTCAATCAGCTGCACCAGCGGATACGAAGAGAAACGATCAACCCACACGTCGAAGTCGTCAAATTCGAGCGCTTTACGCTCGCCCTGTACCAGTTGGACAATCTTACCGCCCATCAGATCAATGGAGGGAATCAGCATGGCCACCGCATGGGAATGCCCGCGCACTGAAGCTCCTGCTTAAGGTCGCCGAGACGACGCAGGCCGAAATGGAAGATGGAAGCGGCAAGGGCAGCGTCCGCCCGGCCGCGTTGGAAGACTTCAACAAAACTCTGCGTGTCGCCACCGCCGCCGGACGCGATGACAGGAATGGAGACGGCATCAGACACAGCGCGGGTGAGCTCGCAATCGAACCCTGCGTTGGTGCCATCCCGATCCATGGAAGTCAAGAGAATCTCGCCAGCGCCACGCTGGGTTGCCTCTCGGGCCCAGGCCACGGCGTCGCGGCCGGTCGGCTTCCGACCGCCGGTGACATAGGCCTCAAATCTGGTCTCCCCTGCAATGCGCTTGGCATCGATGGCCACAATGACCGCCTGCGAACCATAGCGCTCGGCGATGCAGGTAATCAAAGAAGGATCGGCGAGGGCAGCGGAATTGACGCTGATTTTGTCAGCGCCCGCGTCGAAAACTGCCATCGCGTCGTCGAGAGAGCGAATTCCGCCGCCGACGGTGAACGGAATAAAAAGCTGCCATGCCGTCTTGCGAACGGTTTCGATCAGGATGGCTCGCTCTTCGTGGGTAGCAGCAACATCGAGCAAGACAACTTCATCGGCGCCGGCTTCGCTGTGAGCGGCGGCGAGTTCGGCCGGGTCGCCGGCGTCGCGCAGTTGCTGGAACTGCACCCCCTTGACCACCCTACCGGCGGCAACGTCGAGACACGCGATGATTCGTTTCGTCAGCATCAGAGAGTACAGAAGTTCCGCAGTAGCTTGAGGCCTGTTTTACCTGATTTTTCCGGATGAAACTGCACGCCAAACAAATGCTCTTGCTCAACCGCAGCGGAAAACTCGCCGCCATACTCCGAACGCGCCGCCGTCGCTGCGACGATCGGCGCGCGGTATGAGTGAGTGAAGTACACAAATGAGCCTGAAGGAACTCCGCAAAACAGCCGCGACCGGCTGTCGCAAACGAGCGAATTCCAACCGACATGCGGCGACTTAACGTTTCCGGGAAAGCGCTCGCACTTCCCTCCAAACAGCGCCGCGCCCGGAGTTTGTGGCGCTTCCTCGCTCGAATCGAACATCCACTGCATTCCGACGCAGATGCCGAGGAACGGCACTCCCTGGTTCAGCCGGGACAGAATGGCGCCGCGAAGTCCGGTTTGATCGAGCACGGCGGTCGATGAAAAGTGGCCGACGCCGGGCAGAACGATTTTGTCAGCCTTAGCGACTAGGTCCGGATCGCGGGTGACGACCGATTGTGCGCCAAGGCGATCGAACGCCTTCTTCACGGAGGTGAGATTCCCGGCTCGATAGTCCACAATCGCGATCATCAGAGCAAACCTTTCGTGCTGGGAAGCAGGCGCTGCATGCGGCGGTCGCGCCAACAGGCGGCGCGCAGGGCGCGGGCAAACGCCTTGAACAGAGCCTCGATCTTATGGTGGCTCGAGCGGCCGTATACAACCCGGGCATGCACACTGGCGCGAGCGCCACGCGAAAATCCGTCAAAGAAATCGTGCACCAGTTCGGCCTGCAAATCGCCTACCAGGCGTGCACGCACCTTCGTGTCTACGACCGCTGACGCGCGCCCACAAAAATCCACAGCGGCAAGGCCCAGAGTCTCGTCCATTGGCATCAAGAAATATCCAGCGCGCAGGATGCCGCGCTTGCTGCCGAGTGCTTGGTCGAAAAGCTGACCGAGCACGATGCCGACGTCTTCGACCGTATGGTGCTGGTCCACGTCGAGGTCGCCCTCCGCACGCAACTGGAGATCGAAGCCGCCGTGATGGGCGAAGAGTTCCAGCATGTGGTCGAAGAAGCGGATTCCCGTGGAGACGTGATAGCGGCCCTTGCCGTCAATCGCCAGCGCGGCGCGAATGTCAGTTTCTTTTGTGGCCCGGCGCATTGCGGCTTTTCTCATTTAACGGCTCTTTCTAACGCGCCGATTTCCGCTAAGGTCTCTTCCAAAGCATTCAGCAACCGCGCCGTTTGCTCCGTGGTACCGATGGTGATGCGGACACAGCCGTCGCAGCCGGGATCACGGGAACGATCGCGCACCAGAATGCCGCGGGCGCGCATGGAATTCACAAACGCAGTTTTCAGTTCGCCGAAACTGGCCAGAACGAAATTCGCCTCGCTTGGCCAGAAAGGAATGCCGTGCCGGCGGAAAGCCTGCTGCAGTCCTTCCCTTCCCTGGCGGACTTGGATCACGTAGTCGCGAACGTAGTCGCCATCCTGGAGTGCCACCGGCAAACAAGCCAGCGCAATTCCGTTCACGTTGTAAGGCGAGCTGACCCCGCGTACGGCCGCGATGTGTTCGTCGTTTCCCATGAGCACTCCGATGCGCAGGCCAGCCATTCCGTAGGCTTTTGAAAACGTGCGCGCGACAAACAAATTGGGAAGATCACGCCATCTGGGCATGAGCGTCTGACCGTAAAACTCGAAGTAGGCCTCGTCGACCAGAATCGCGGCCTGCGGAGCGCGTTGAGCGACTTCCAGCAAGTCCGCTGGATCGGCGACGGCGCCAGTGGGATTGTTGGGATTGGCAATCGCGATGAGCTTGGTATGCGCGGTAACGCGGGCCAGCAGGGCCGAACACGGGAATTGAAAATCCTTGCCAGCGGGAACAGCAATGACGCGCGCGCCCGTAGCCGCGGCCGAAATCTCGTACATGGCAAAGGTCGGCACAACGATCAGGGCTTCATCCTCAGGCTCGAGGAACGTCTCACAAAGCAAGTGGATCGCTTCGTCTGTGCCGTTCGTGAGCAACAACTCTTCCGATTCGATACCGAGATGAGTTGCTACCACGCCTTCGATCGGTTCTCGCTCGGGATAGCGCGCAATGTCTTCCGGTGTGAACTCACGCAGTCGCGCCAAGACCCGTGGCGAACAGCCCACGGTGTTTTCGTTGAAATCGAGGCGCAAGCCCACTCGTCCGGCGAGCGGCGGATGATACGTAGGCAGATTGCGCACCGCTTCCCTGGCTTTAAGCATGAGGGCACCTCAGACGAATAGACTGCGCGTGGGCGGATAAACCTTCAGCGTTCGCCAGCGTTTCGACGACGGGAGCAATCCGCTGCAAGCCGGATCGCGACAAATCTTGGACGCTGATGAGCTTGGTGAAATCGAGAACGCTAAGGCCTCCGCGGAACCGGGCGACGCTGCCGGTGGGCAGAACGTGATTGGGGCCGGATGCATAGTCGCCGGCGGCCTGCGGTGAATAGTCGCCGATGAAAATCGAACCGGCATTGCGCACCAGCGAGATATCTGCGCGATCAATCGTGAGGTGCTCTGGCGCGATCTCGTTCGCCCATTCGAAGCTCTGCGCGCGCGAGGCGGAGATGAGGATTGCACCGTTTTCCTCGAGCGCCTGGCGCGCCACAGCGTTGCGCGCGCTGAGCCGCTTCACCGAACTCGATACCCGATTTGCCAGATCGCGGCCCGTGGTGATGAAGACTGCCAGAGCCTCAGGATCATGTTCCGCCTGCGCGACCAGATCGGCGGCGATGTACTCCGGGGTTCCCTTGTCGCTGACGATGAGAACCTCGGTCGGTCCGGCCAGAAAGTCAATGGCGCAATCAAACGAGACTTCCTTCTTGGCAGCCGTAACGTAGAGATTGCCGGGGCCGACGATCTTTGCCACGCGCGGAATGGTCGCGGTCCCGTAAGCGAGCGCGGCGATTGCCTGAGCGCCGCCGACGCGAAAGACTTCCCTAATTCCAAGCATGGCGGCCGCCGCAAGCACGTCAGCGTGCGGATTGGGCGAAACAACGATCATCCTCTCCACGCCTGCGACCTGAGCCGGGATCGCGGTCATCAGCAAAGTTGAGACCAGGGGATAACGCCCGCCCGGAACATAACAACCGACGGAATCCACAGGCCGCACGATTTGCCCCAGGCGAATTCCTTTATCCGTCCGCATCCATTCTGTGGGCTTCTGCAATTCGCAGAAGCGCCGGATATTCGCTGCCGCGGCCCGCAGCGCGCGCTTGAGTTCGGGCCGCGCGTTGGTCCAGGCCTGCTGGATCTCTTTGCTCGAAACTCTCAACCCGGCTCCCGGCTCGAGCCCGTCCCAGCGCTGCGCGTACTTACGTAAGCCGCGGTCGCGATTGCGCCGCACATCGGCAATGATCCGGCGCACGGCGAGCTCAACCTTTCCATAGCGCGCACTGCGAGCCGCTATATCGTGCACTCTTGCCTCGGCGGCTTTTCCCGAGAGAATGCGCATCACATGACCACCTTATTAAGCGGATACTCCACAATCCCCTGCGCCTGCGCTTCCTTCAGAAGAGGAATTATCTGCCACGCTTGCGATTCCTCGATCACCGTGTTCACTGCCAGCCAATCCTCGTCGCTGAGAGTTGAGATCGTCGGTTTCTTGAGAGCGGGCAAAACAGCGAGAACCGCGGCCAAATCCTTTTTGCGGACGTTCAGCATCAGACCGACGCGGTCCTGCGCGTCCATTGCGCCGCGCAACATCAGCGACAGATTCTCGATTTTGCGACGCTTTTCCCCATCGCACCACGCCCTCTTGTTGGCGATGATTTGAGTGTTTGACTCCAGCACTGTATCAATGATTCGCAGATGATTCGCTCGCAGAGAGCTGCCGGTTTCGGTGACCTCGACAATAGCGTCGGCCAGCATGGGGGGCTTGACTTCGGTAGCGCCCCAGGAGAACTCCACCCGTACCGCGACATTCTTTTGCTCAAAGTACTTTTGGGTAACTTGCACCAGCTCCGTCGCGACGATGCGGTTCTGGAGATCCTGCGCGCTATGGAAGGGCGACTCTTCGGGCACCGCCAGAACCCAGCGCACCTTGCCGCGGCTCTGCTTGGCGTAAACGAGATCGGAAACCGTGACCACCTCGAGGCCGCTTTCGATTACCCAGTCGAGGCCGGTGAGGCCGACATCAAGCACCCCATGCTCGACATAGCGCGCCATTTCCTGGGCGCGGATGAGCATGCATTCGATCTCCGGGTCGGCAGTAGTGGCAAAGTAGGAGCGAGCATTGAGGAAGATGGGAAGACCGGCGCGAGCGAAGAGCTGCAGCGTGGCTTCCTGCAGACTGCCTTTGGGAATGCCGAGGCGGATCTTCATGACTGCACCCGGGTGCGTGTCTCGTCCGCGCCGGCGCCATTGCCGACGAGAGGCTTCGTGAAGCAGGAGCGCGTACCCTGGTGGCAAACGACGCCTGCGCCCTCGATCTCGACCTGCAACAGCAGAGTGTCGCGGTCGCAGTCCGTGGAGGCGGAAACCAGCTTCAGGCGATTGCCGGAAGTTTCTCCTTTGGTCCAGAGCTTGCCGCGCGTGCGGCTGAAAAAAGTTACGTAGCCGGTCGAAAAGGTGCGCTCCCAGGCCTCGTCATTCATAAAGCCCAGCATCAGAACTTCGCCGGTGGCGGCATCTTGAACGATGGCGGGAGCCAATCCCTGCATCTTGTTGAAATCGATCACCGTTTTCATAAGCCCTACCTGACAGGAAATCGAGAAACAAAAAGCCCGCTGAGCCTGAATCGCGTCAGCGGGCTTCAATCTCTTCTGGTGTTCCGCAAACTCAGCCAAACACCGCCGCCGACGCGCTGTGCGCGTGATGGTGGTGATGATGGCGATGAGCTGCCCGAACCATGTTTGTACGATAATGCACAGGCTGGCGCCTGTCAAAGGAATTTAGGGTTTTCGGCTGTTTCCTGAAACGAAAATCTTCATTGGACCCATCGAAATTCTGAATTGAACTTGCGGCGTGATTCGGCTCTAATAACTAAATCGGGCAGTGTCTCCCGCCCGTGCAGATGTGGTGTGTCTGCAGCTACTTACGATATGCCTCGCCGAGCGAGCGCAACGATTCGACGGACTAGGTTATGGCTTTTTCATCATCAAAAATCCATGGACTGCCACCCCCGCAGGGGCTTTACGACCCAGCGCACGAACACGACGCGTGCGGCATGGGATTTGTCGCCAGCATCCGTGGGCAGAAAAGCCATGACATTGTAGTGAAGGGCATTGAGGTTCTCATCCGGCTGACCCACCGCGGCGCCTGCGGCTGCGATCCCGAGACGGGCGACGGCGCCGGCATTCTGATCCAGATTCCACATCTGTTTTTCAAACGTGAATGCGCCGCGCTCGGATTTACGCTCCCCTCTCCAGGCAAGTATGGCGTGGGCATGCTGTTTCTTCCGGTAGAACGGCTGCCGCGCCTGCAGTGCGAGGGCATCCTCGAGCGCATTGTGCGCGAGGAAGGGCTCACTGTTTTGGGCTGGCGTGACACGCCGGTGGACGGCTCGGCCGTGGGCCGGGTGGCGCGAGTCTCGCAGCCGTATATTGAGCAGATTTTTGTCGGTTGCCCGGCGAGCCTGAATGAAGATGCTTTTGAACGCAAGCTCTACGTCGTGCGCAAGCGAGCCGAGGCCGAAGTTGCGTCCTCGGACATGCAAGAGCGAGAAATGTTCTACGTCCCGTCGCTCTCGGCGCGAACGATTGTCTATAAGGGTCTCTTACTCGCGCCGCAGATTTCCAAGTTCTATGGCGAGCTTTCCGATCCTGACGTGACGAGCGCGCTGTGCCTGGTCCATCAGCGTTTTTCGACGAATACCTTTCCCAGTTGGCAACTCGCGCACCCTTACCGCTACATCGCGCATAACGGCGAGATCAATACGCTGCGCGGCAATGTCAACTGGATGTATGCGCGACAGTCGCTGCTGAAGTCGCCCCTGTTCGGTTCCGACCTGCAAAAACTGTTCCCGATTATCGCTGCCGGAGGCAGTGATTCTGCGAATATCGATAACGCCGTCGAGCTGCTGTTTCAGGCGGGTAGAAGCATTCCGCACGTCATGGCCATGCTGATTCCGGAGGCGTGGGCGGGCAATCCCCACATGAAGCCAGAGAAGCGAGCCTTTTACGAGTATCACTGCTCGCTGATGGAGCCTTGGGATGGACCAGCCGCGATTGCCTTCACTGACGGCCGAGTGATCGGCGCGACGCTGGATCGTAATGGCCTGCGGCCAGGACGATACGTCATTACCGACGATGACCTCGTCGTTCTGGCTTCGGAAACCGGTGTGCTCGATGTGCCACCGGAAAAAATCAAGCAAAAAGGTCGCCTACAGCCGGGAAAGATGTTCCTGGTAGACACAAGTGAAGGACGCGTCGTTTCCGACAAAGAGATCAAGCGGCGGCTGGCGATTCGACAACCTTACGCGGATTGGCTGAAAGAATGGCAGATCACGCTTGACCAATTGCCTGACCCCACACGCATCCGCGCTTACGATCCCGGGACTATTCTCGCGCGTCAGCGTGTGTTCGGCTATACCGACGAGGATCTCAAGATGATTCTCGAGCCGATGGCCGTCGATGGGCAGGAACCCGTGGGCTCGATGGGAACTGACACTCCATTGGCATGTTTGTCAGATCGTCCGCAATCTTTGTTCAACTACTTCAAGCAGTTGTTTGCGAAGGTCACGAACCCTCCGATTGACCCGATTCGCGAAGAGATGGTGATGTCGCTCATCAGCTACATCGGTGTTGAGCGCAACATCCTGGGCGAGACGGCGGAAAACTGTCACACCCTGAAGTTGCCGCACCCCATCCTGACCAACCGCGATCTGGAAAAACTGCGGCGCGTTTCGCGGGGAGATCTGCTGGCGATCACGCTGCCGGCGCTGTTCCGCGCGGAAGAAGGAGAAGCCGGACTGCGCAAAGCGCTCGACGAATTGTGCCGAGGCGCTTCGCTCGCGGTCGATTCCGGATACACGCTGCTGATTCTTTCCGACCGTGGCGTGGACAAGCAATACGCTCCGATTCCCAGTCTGCTGGCGTTGGCTGCCGTGCATAACCTGCTGGTGCGCCAGGAAACGCGTACCCAGGTTGCGCTCATTCTCGAATCGGGCGAGCCACGCGAAGTGATGCACTTCGCGCTTCTCATCGGATACGGGGCCAGCGCGATCAATCCCTACCTGGCCTTTGAAACTCTCGAAGACATGGCGACCCGTGGATATCTGCCGGAGAACGTGGATGCAGAGAAGGCGCAGCAGAACTTCACCAAGGCGATCAACAAAGCGTTGTTGAAGACTTTCTCCAAGATGGGAATTTCCACGCTGCAAAGTTATCGCGGCGCGCAAGTATTCGAGGCGATTGGACTGAACAAAGATCTAGTGGATGCTTATTTCACCGGCACGACGTCGCGCTTGCAGGGAATTGACCTGGGCGTGTTGGCGCGGGAAGCGCAGATGAAGCACGCGCAGGCGTTCCGTCCGGCGAGCGGGTTTGAGACCGAGTTGCCGGTCGGCGGGAACTATCATTTCCGCGCCAACAGCGAGTACCACCTGGTGAACCCCGACACCATCAGCAAACTGCAGCATGCGGTTCGGCAGGGGAACTTCGCAACTTTCCAGGAATACACCGATCTGATCGACGATCAGAGCCGCAACCTGGCGACGCTGCGCAGCCTGATGCAAATGAAGAAGGCGGAGCAGCCTATCCCGCTCGACGAGGTTGAGCCTGCGAAAGAGATCGTCAAGCGTTTCACCACCGGCGCGATGTCGTTCGGCTCGATCAGCAAGGAAGCGCACGAGACGCTGGCCATCGCAATGAACCGCATCGGCGGCAAGTCGAATACGGGCGAAGGCGGAGAGGATGAAGAGCGTTTCAAGCCCGACGCCAACGGCGATTCGCGGCGCAGCGCCGTAAAACAGATCGCATCTGGGCGCTTCGGCGTGACCGCGAACTACATGGTCAACGCCGATGAGCTGCAGATCAAGATGGCGCAGGGAGCGAAGCCCGGTGAAGGCGGCCAGCTTCCCGGTCACAAGGTAGACGAAGTGGTCGCTCGAATACGGCACTCGATTCCGGGCGTGGGTTTGATCTCGCCGCCTCCGCATCACGACATTTATTCGATTGAAGACCTGGCGCAGCTGATTTACGACTTGAAGAACGTGAATCCGCAGGCGCGCATCGCGGTAAAGCTGGTTTCGGAAGTGGGCGTGGGAACCGTCGCCGCCGGAGTAGCGAAAGCGCATGCCGACGTTGTCCTCATCAGCGGAGACAGCGGCGGAACCGGCGCGTCTCCGCTCAGTTCGATCAAGCACGCGGGCGTTCCCTGGGAGCTGGGCCTGGCAGAAACGCAACAGGTATTGTTATTGAACGATTTGCGCAGCCGCATTCGCGTGCAGACCGACGGCAAGCTGCAAACCGGCCGCGACGTCGTCATCGCCGCGTTGCTGGGCGCGGAGGAATTCGGTTTCGCAACCGCTCCGCTGGTTGCGATGGGTTGCGTCATGATGCGCAAATGCCATTTGAATACGTGTTCGGTGGGCATCGCGACCCAGGACCCAGAATTGCGCAAACGCTTCCGGGGACAGCCGGAACACGTCATCAACTTCTTTTTCTTTATTGCGGAGCAGGTGCGCAAATGCATGGCTGAGATGGGCTTCCGCACTGTGGACGAGATGGTGGGCCGCGTGGACATGCTGGATGTGCGGCCGGCGGTCCATCACTGGAAAGCCCGCGGTATCGATCTGTCGGCAATTCTCTACAACCCGGAACTGCCGGGCCGCGTGGCGCGGCACTGCGTGCACAAGCAGGATCACGGTCTCCAACAAGCCATCGATCTCGAATTCATCAAGCTTGCCCGGCCGGCGTTGGACGCAGGCACGCCGGTCGATATAACTCTCCCTATTCGCAACGTGCACCGCGCGGTTGGAGCTATGCTCAGCGGCGAAATCGCCCGGGCTCATGGCTCTGAGGGATTGCCGGACGACACGATCCGCATAAATCTGACAGGATCGGCGGGGCAGAGTTTCGGCGCATTTCTGGCGCGAGGCATTACGCTCAAGCTTGAAGGCGATACGAACGACTATGTCGGTAAGGGACTTTCGGGAGGCCGGCTCGTCGTGTATCCTCCTGCCAATTCCGGGTTCGAAGCGGACGAAAACATTCTCGTGGGCAATGTGGCGCTCTACGGTGCGACCAGCGGTGAGGCTTTCTTCAACGGCGTCGCCGGTGAGCGTTTCGCAGTGCGGAATTCGGGAGCCACGGCTGTCGTGGAGGGCGTCGGCGACCACGGCTGCGAGTACATGACCAAAGGCTTGGTCGTGGTGCTTGGCGGCTGCGGACGCAACTTTGCCGCTGGCATGAGCGGCGGAATCGCCTACGTCTTCGACGAACATGGCGACTTCACGGAAAAACGCTGCAACCTGGCGTCGGTGGATCTGGAGCCGCTGGTGGACCCGGACGACGTGCAACGTGTGTACGACCTGATAACTCGGCACCGGGAGCTAACAGGCAGTCCTCGCGCGAAGTGGCTGCTGGAGAACTGGCTCGACCTTCTCCCGCGGTTCGTCAAGGTGTTCCCGCATGAGTACAAGCGGGTGCTCGGAATAGCCCGCAAACAGCAGCAATATGTCGCAGGCCAGAACGGTGCCGCTGAAAGTCCGGCGCTCGTTGCCGCTGCAGGCCAGGTGAAACATGGGTAGAACGACTGGTTTCATGGAGTACGAACGCGAGCTGCCGCAGCGCCGCCCGGTCACCCAGCGTGTGAACGACTGGTTCGAGATCTATCAGGACTTTCCCGAGGAGAAACTGCGCGCGCAGGGCGCGCGCTGTATGGACTGCGGAGTGCCCTTCTGCAACACCGGCTGCCCGGTGAACAACATAATCCCTGACTGGAATGATCTAGTCTATCGCGGGCGCTGGAAAGAAGCGGTGCGGCAGCTGCACGCGACCAACAATTTCCCCGAGTTTACCGGACGTATCTGCCCCGCGCCGTGCGAGGCAGCATGCGTGTTGGCAATCACCCAGCCAGCAGTGACCATCCGGCAGATTGAAAAGAGCATCATAGAGCGCGCCTTCGCGGAGGGCTGGATTCAGCCGGAACGGCCGCGGCAGCTTACGGGAAAGAGAGTTGCGGTCGTGGGCTCGGGGCCGGCAGGACTGGCGGCGGCGCAGCAATTATGCCGGGCGGGGCATGCCGTGACCGTCTTTGAAAAAGCTGACCGCATTGGCGGGCTGCTTCGCTACGGTATCCCGCATTTCAAGCTGGAAAAGCACATTATCGACCGGCGCGTCGAGCAGATGGAGGCCGAAGGCGTTCGGTTCGTTACCGGCGCCCATGTGGGTCAGAACGTAGAGGTGGAAGACCTGCGCCGCGAGTTCGACGCGATTGTTCTGGCCGGCGGCGCGGAGCATCCCCGCGACTTGCGCGTGCCCGGCCGACAGCTCCGCGGGATTCACTTTGCCATGGAGTTTCTGCCGCAGCAAAACCGGCGCTGCCTTGGCGACGAACTTAGTCCCGACAACGACATCCTGGCGACCGGCAAGCGCGTCGTCATCATCGGCGGAGGCGACACCGGCGCCGACTGTTTGGGCACGTGCCATCGGCAGATGCCCAAATCCGTGCATCAGTTTGAGATCATGCCCATGCCGCCGCAGGATCGCGCGCCGCAGACGCCGTGGCCGCTGTGGCCGCTGCAACTGAGATCAGAAGCGGCGCACGAAGAAGGCGGCATCCGCGACTGGAGCATCGCGACTACAAAGTTCACAGGCGACGACACCGGCAACGTCAAGCAACTTCATGCCCTAAAGGTCGGCCCCGCCCCGAAGTTCGACCCGATTCCCGGCACGGAATTCACCATCGACGCCGACCTGGTTCTGATTGCCATGGGCTTCCTCGGTCCGGTGCGCAGCGGCATGATCGAGCAGTTGCGAGTGCAACTCGACAACCGCGGCAACGTCGCGACCGACGAAAACGCGATGTCATCGGTGCCGGGTGTGTTCGCCGCCGGCGACATGAGGCGCGGGCAATCGCTGGTCGTGTGGGCAATCGCCGAGGGACGCCGGACTGCAGCCTGCGTCGACCGCTACCTTAACCAGACCGCGAACGGCAATCCTGTGGCAACCGCAGCCCCTGTCCGCATGTCCGTGGTCTAGCTTCTCAGTTTGTCATTCCGAGCGAAGCGGAATTGCCCGTTTCGGGGCGATTACGCGAAGTCGAGGAACCTGCTTTTGTTTTCCCCGGCTTCACAACAAGTGTTTTGTTCCAGACAAGCAACGACCCACGCAGGTTGCCGCAATTGTAATCCCCGACCCAGGATGCTACCATCCGCTTAAGGCGTTTCTATTTAGGAGGTACCGACATGTCGGACCGTGACAGCAATAGTTTCGTTTGGTTCTTGGCGGGATTGGGTCTGGGAGCCCTGGTGGGCGTGCTGTATGCTCCGCGTTCGGGCAGCGAGACACGGGAGGCGCTGCGGCAGCGCGCCGAAGAAGGCCGGGATTACGTGCGCAATCGGGCGCGGGAAGCGCGCGACCAGGCGTCGGAGTGGGCAGATCGCGGCCGCGAGATTTTGAATCAGCAGAAGGAGCAGTTCCGCGCCGCCTATGAAGCCGGCCGCCAAGCATATCAGGAACACACCACGGAGACGGGCGCACCCAAGAACCTGTAAGTCTGCAAGCGCCGCCTTATCCTTCCCGGGCGCGGCGTAGAAGCGACAGGGGGAGGCACGCTTATGGATAAGCTGAGTTGGTTCATCCTTCTGACCGGGATCGCCGTGATGCTGCAAGCCGGCGTCCTGCTGGCGATGTACATCGCGATGCGCAAGAGCAGTTCCCGCATGGTGGCCCTGGCCACGGAAATCAAGACCAAGATCCTTCCCTCCGTCGAGCAAGGTCAGGCGATGCTGACCGAACTTCGCCCCAAGATCCAGACGATTGCCGAGAACTTGCAGGAGTCCACCACCATCATGCGTTTGCAGGTGAAGCGCATGGACGCCGTGGTCAACGACACGGTGGATCGCGCCCGGCTGCAGATCATCCGCGCCGACGAACTGCTCAGCCGCACGCTAGACCGCGTAGAACAAACCTCCGACATGGTGCATAAGACCGTGGTCTCGCCCGTGCGCCAGCTATCCGGGCTGATGCAAGGGATCACGGTGGCCTTGGAGTTCCTGCTCAGCGGTCGCGGCCGCAGAAACGGCGGCAGGCGCGAGGAGCATCGCCCTGTGCCGCAGGACGAGATGTTCATCTAGGGCGATTGACTATTCTTGATTGATGATTGTTGAGTTGACAGCCCCCTCGGGACGAGAGCGAAGTACGATCTCCAGAGCCGGCCTTAGGCGGGACTGGCCTTACGAAGCAGTACTATGTTTTGCCACAAGTGTGGAGCTGTCCTGACAGAGGATGCCGCATTCTGCTCGGTGTGCGGTGCTCCCATCAAGACGGGCGAAGAACCCGTGACACATCGTCCGTTGCGGGCAGCAATCGGGCAATTCTTCACGCCGGTCAGACCCTCCGCTCCAGAGGGTCGCACCGGGTCCCCCGCTCGCTTATCTTTAACTCGTGCTCTTATCCTACTCGGAGCGGTCGTACTTTTCTTCGCGATTTGGCGTTCACTGCGCGATCAGGGCTCTGCGCCGGCCGACCAGAACTCTGGGCGCTACCAAGCCGCCACCCCTAGTGGAACGACGGAAACGCCCAAGCTTTCAAGCTCAGACGCTCTCGCAGGACGCCCTTCAGTCAAGCTCAAGATTGGTCAGGAGCTTTCCGTCGGCTACTGGTCCTACACCGTGAACAGCATAAGCTGGCAACGAATAATCGGATCGCCGGGGTATACGGTTGAGACTCCGGATGCCGAGTTTCTCGTGGTGGATTTATCCATCCGGAACAACGATCGGACGGCCAGCACACTGCCTCCTTTTGAGCTAATTGATGAACAGGGCCGGGAGTACGACGAAAGCGAAAAGGGAACCTCTATGCAGGGTTCCTTCGGCATGCTGAAGAAATTGAACCCAGGTGTATCGAGCCGTGGCTACTTGGTGTTTGACGTACCGCGTGGCGAGTATGTACTGAAAGCGCCGGGCGGTTTCCAGTCGGGAGAATCCGCCCTGGTCGACCTGTCGCCGCCGATCGAAATGTCCCCGCCCGTCCCCGCTAAGAGCAGCGTGGCTGACGACAGGGGTGCTGGGTCGACGGGCGAGGGTACAGCGCACGCAGGAACCTCCCTGACTGCCGCGATGCCGACACCTCACCCTCTGCCGATACCCATGACCGTGGCAGAGGTCGACAGGCATGGGGAGTTCTCTACATACACGGCGATCAGCTTACAGGCGCGCGTAAAGGATGCGTACTGCAGTCTCGTAGGAGGCCGTCAGGCGTGTTGGCTATTCCTAGAGGACCAACCGCCTGCCGTTCAGGGTCAGCAGATAATGGTGTGGATACCTGACCGAGAGTGGCCCGAGATTCAGTCTTTGTACAAGATCGGCGACACGGCGCAGTTAACGTGTCTGGCCTCCCGCGGGCTCATAAAGTGTAAGGCCGCAGTGAAAGGACAGAGTACTGAGGACCTGGAATAAGCACCATCCTCGTGCCCGGCTCGGCAGAATTGCTGTCCGCGGAGTTCCCACTTCTCGCAAAATCGGCGAGAAGGGGGGCACCCAAGCTAAAATGATTGGGACGACTTTATGAAGAGACTTGCCACCTACCTCCTGATCGCTACGTTGTGCCTTAGCTTTTGCGCCCCTGCCAGTGCGCGGAGCCGCAATATCAACAATGCCCAGACTCGCGCCGCGCGGAAGATGGAAAGAAAGCAGCGGAGAGCCCAGAGGAAATACGCCAAGGCGCAGCGCAAAGCGCAACGCAAGATGGAAAAGTACGAGCGGAAACACACCCACGATCCAAACCGGCCACGATAAAGATGGGGGCGAAGATGCCCACTTATCGCTGAGGACGCGAAGGTGGGAACCAAACGTCGGACGAATCTTCAGACCTACGCCACGAGCTCTATCCCACCGCCGGCAAACCCGCCAAAGCCATCGCGATCTCCTCTGCCGGATAGTCGTAGTTCTGTAACTTCCCCGCCTGGTAGGAAATGTACGACTGCATATCGAAATGACCGTGGCCGGAAAGACCGAAAAGAATCGTCGTCCGCTTTCCTTCCTTCTTAGCGCGCACCGCTTCGCTGATCGCGCCGGCAATGGCGTGGCTTGCTTCCGGCGCGGGAATAATGCCTTCGGCGCGAGCAAATTGAACGCCCGCGGCGAACGCGTCGAGCTGCTGCACGGAGCTGGCTTCAATCAATCCCAAATCCATGGTGTGCGAAACCAGCGGCGCCATGCCGTGGTAGCGCAATCCGCCGGCGTGGATTCCCGGTGGAACGAATGTGCTGCCCAGCGTGTGCATCTTCACCAGCGGCGTCAGATGTCCAGTATCTCCAAAATCGTAAGTGAACCGCCCCTTGGTGAGGCTCGGGCAGGCTGACGGCTCGACGGCAATTAGGCGGGCTTTGCTCTTTCCTTTTAGCTTGCGGCCAAGATACGGCATCGCCAAGCCGGCGAAGTTCGATCCCCCGCCGGTGCAGCCTACGATCACATCGGGATCGTCATCCGCGAGAACCATCTGCTCGATCGCCTCCTGGCCGATGACGGTCTGATGCAGCAGAACGTGGTTCAACACGCTGCCAAGGGAATATTTGGTTTGCGGATCTTTCGCCGCTACCTCCACGGCTTCCGAAATCGCGATGCCCAGCGAGCCATTCGAATCAGGGTGCTTTGCCAGAATGGCGCGGCCCGATTCTGTCTCGTTGCTCGGACTAGGACTGACGGAGGCTCCGAAAGCCTCCATCAGGGCGCGCCGGTAAGGCTTCTGATCGTAGCTGACCCGCACCATATAGACCTTGCATTCGAGACCGAAAAACGCGCAGGCCATGGCCAGCGCCGATCCCCATTGCCCGGCGCCGGTTTCGGTTGAGAGGCGCTTGGTGCCTTCTTTTTTGTTGTAATACGCCTGCGCAACCGCGGTGTTCGGCTTGTGCGATCCGGCCGGGCTCACACCTTCATACTTGTAGTAGATTCGCGCGGGAGTATCGAGAGCCTTCTCCAAACGCCGCGCCCGAAACAGCGGCGAAGGGCGCCACTGCGCATAGATCTGCCGCACTTCTCCGGGGATTTCGATGTCGCGCTCCTGGCTGACTTCCTGCAGGATCAAGCTCATGGGAAACAGCGGCGCTAGATCGTCAGGCCCGATCGGTTTGAGTGTCCCGGGATGCAGCACCGGCGCCATCGGCTTGGGGAGATCGGGGACAACGTTGTACCAAGCCTGCGGTATGCGGGTTTGGGAAAGAGTGTATTGAATGGATTCCATAGCCGAACATTCTAGCAAGCTAGAGGAACTTGCGGGACGCGCGTTTGCGGCGGAACAGCCGGCGCCTACAACTACTTTCCCCAGTTGGCGCGGGCCCGCGGACGCTCAAGGCTCTGTTCCTGCCGCAATTAGGGCCGTTCGGCGAGCACAGCCGTGTTGGCTACTGGTATTTTGGCTGTGGCCACACCGCTGTCACGCAGGTTGTCATTCACGGCAATGGCTTTGACCGTGGTCCCGGCAGCGGCGCTGAAAGGCGCGGTGTAGAGCGTCGAATGGTCGGTCGGGGTCGCACCATTTACGGTGTAGAAAATCCGCGAGTTCGATGTTGCGGTGGAAATGTGCACCGTAGTTCCGCTGATCGAGATCGCCGACTTAGCCGTGGGGGACTGGTCCAGCGGAAGATAGTCCAATTCGATGCCCGTGCCGTAAATATGGTCGAGGTTGCGCGAATACTGGCGCGCTGAGTTCCAGTGTTCGTGTACACCCAGGCTCGGCAGCCGCTTTCCGCCTTGCGCATAGACAGTACCGGAAGGCGGGTTACTCGCCATCGCCATTTCGTGCAGGTAGTTGTCCGCATTGTTCTCGATCAGGATGCGTGCGACACCCGTGTTGGGATCGACGTTGTTCTTTGAATTGGAATAGAGAATGTCGAGCCCGACCGAGTCAATGGCGACGCCGTCCAGCGAAGCCAAGATCGAGGAAGGCCATTTCGAGTTCTCGTAAACACTCACCGGGTTGTTAAAGGGCGGGTTCGGCAGATGGATGGGGAACGAATTGTATTTGCGCCCACCATAGAGCGCATCGAGCAGGAACAGAATGGTTTTGGCGCCCAGCGTTGGCGCCGCCGCTAAATCGACGCGCGGGTCGTAATGGACGCCGTGCGGACGGGCGTCGTCGTGCATCTCGCTGGTGCCTTCGACGGACCCGAAGTGGTTCTTGCCGCATAGGGTGATGCCGGTCACTCCGTCGCCGCCGCCTTCCATGGTTGAGTACTGGGCTGGGTAGGCATGGGCCTTGAGCAAGGCCAGATTGACGAGGTACGTCGCCGTTTCGATTTGTGCGGGGATGTAGCGGGCCAGGTTGTAGGAGCCACCGGAGAATGTGAGTACCTTTGAAAAGTTAGCAGACTCAAGCGGGCCGGGGGTCTGGCTCGATAATACCGGGGGCCCCTGCAGGAAGCGCGCGTTCGGCTGGGAGGCCCAAACGTAGCGCAGCATGTCTCCATAGATGTAGCGCCGCGCGTCGTAGACGATAATGTCTTCTGCCGGAACGCCGGCGTTTTTGACCAGTTGGTCGACCACCGCCAATACGGTCTGCGGCGAGGCATCAATCGCGTTGGTCAGCTTTTCGGTTCCCCCGGTCATCGCGCCCGAGTTGTTCAGGTTGATTTTGATGGCGATGATCTCGCCCGCCTGATAGCCGCGGTTGAGACTACGGTGCGTCCGGTTGTAGTACCCGAAAATCGCGTTCCAGGCATTCGCGTCTGTAGTGGTCGAGGTCAGTTTCCGCAGAGCAAGCGACAGCATCGTGTCTACGCGGGTTTGGTCGGTAGCGGCAGCGTCCCACCAATTGTCTAAACTGCTCGTGTAGTTGCCGGACCAGTGAGCAGCCAGGGGGTCGCGAGCCAGGACCACGCGGCCAGGGTTGATGCCGCGAGCCACGCCGATTGGATGGTTGGCAGCTTCCGGCGTCCAGGTGAAACCGTTCACCGCAGCCTGAGATGACAATGAGTGCTGAAACCAAACCCCCACCGCCAGCGCAGCCGCTGCGCCAATGGCGACAACCGCATACCGGCTCCGGCGCGCCCATTCCCGCAGGCGCAGGAAAGCAAAGGCGCTTGCCAAGGAACCGGCAAGCCACAGTATGAAGGCGCTCGCGATCGGGAACGCCACCCGCTGGCAGGGATATGACGCCCGGCTGGGCTTGGGAACGACGCGAATCAGGAACCACAGGAGCGCCGCAAAACCGAGAAAGGGCGCCCACACTCGGGCAAGGATCTTTCGCCACGAACCCGGATTTGTGCCTGAGTTAGAAGAGCAAGTACACCTGGTCCCTTGTCGCATGTAGTTTTCTAACCCCCGAACGCCCGGGGGAGTAAAGGGCGCTGCAGGCTGCATTGGCCGCCACCCGGCCAATAGCGATGTAATTGATCAAAGTATAGCGTGAAAGCTTGCCGAAGTCAGCCAAGGTCTCATACGGGATTCGAAATTTCCTACTTGACTCAACCCAGCGTCTGTGCTCCGAGTCTGCGCGGAATAGGCCCCAAACTGCCCGCCCAGAGCGGGGTTTGGAGGAGGCACATAAAATAGCAGGAATGGTCGGAAAATGCAGCGCCGCCCTAGCCCCACCCTTGGCAACAAGGCGCGACCTTCAGGACAAAGCGAGCCCCGTGCCCAACCCAACCCCCACTTGTGAAAAGACCTAGACAATCCAGCCTCCGCCCACCACTACGTCGCCATCGTAGAACACTGCGGCCTGGCCCGGAGTGATGGCGCGCTGGGGCTGGTCGAAAGTGACAAGGATTTCGTCGTCGCCTGATCGTTCAGTCTCCACTCGTTCAATCGTCGCCGGGGCGGGCTCGTGGCGATGGCGAATCTTGACTGCAACACGCATCGGCGCGTCGAGACCAGCTACCGAGATCAGGTTAATGCGGCGGGCTCGGAGGGTTCGCGAGTAAAGTTCCTCGTCTCCGCCCACAACCACCTGCTTGCTTGCGCCGCTGATCCGGATAACATAGAGCGGCGACCCGGTGGCCACGCCGAGTCCCTTGCGCTGGCCGACGGTGAAGTTGTGGATTCCCGCGTGCTCCCCCAGGACTTGGCCGTCAGTTGTGACCAACTCGCCCGCAGTGTCGGGCAATGACTCGCCCTGCTCGGCGAGGTAGGCATCAATGAAGCGCTTGTAGTCACCGCCAGGGACGAAGCAAATTTCCTGCGAGTCGGGCTTCTCGGCGAGCGCGAGGCCGTAGTTGCGGGCGAGCTCGCGGACTTCCGGCTTGGTCAGGTCGCCGAGCGGGAAGAGCGTGCGGCTGAGCTGGTCCTGGGTTAGGCCAAACAAGAAATACGTCTGATCCTTGCTCAGGTCGCGCGGACGCTTGAGCAGCCAGCGGCCTCGGGCTTCGTCGTAGGCAACGCGGGCGTAGTGGCCTGTGGCAATGCGCCCAGCGCCAATCTGCCTAGCTACAATGAGTAACTGGTCAAACTTCAAGTGATTGTTGCACAGACTGCAAGGGATGGGCGTGCGCCCGGAAAGATATTCCTCGACGAACGGGCGCACCACGTCCCGCTCGAACCGCTCTTCGTGATTGACGACGTAGTAGGGGATGCCGATCTGCTGGGCGACGCGGCGCGCGTCGTAGACATCGTCGAGCGAGCAGCAACGCCCCTGCACGGACTCGGGCATGCCCTCGCGTCCGGCCAGGCGGCGCTGATTCCACAGCTGCATCGTCAGGCCGATGACGTTGTGCCCTTCAGCGCGCAGCATGGCGGCGACGGTGGAAGAATCCACACCGCCCGACATGGCCACGGCGATGGTGTCGGAATTCAGCTTCTAGCTCCTAGCTATCTGCTTGTCATTCTGAGCGAAGCGAAGAACCTATGCAATTGTCGGCGCCATTTACACTGCCCGCAAGTTGCATAGATTCTTCGCGGCCAAAGGCGCCGCTCAGGATGACAACCCAACTATCTGTTTGTATGCTGGACTCAACTCGCGCAGTCTGGCAATCGTCTCCGGTACGAGAGTGAGCGCAAAGTCTATATCTTCTGCGGTCGTCTGCCTGCCCAGGCTGAAGCGGATGCTGGCCCGAGCCTGGTCCGGGCGGAGGCCCATGGCCAGCAACACATGCGACGGCTCAATCGCACCGGACGAGCACGCCGCGCCGGTTGAAACGGCCAGCCCTTTGAGATCAAGCGCAATTACGATGGCTTCGCCATCGATGTGCTCGAAGTAGATGTTAGTTGTGTTGGGCACGCGTGGCGCGCCTGCGCCATTCACTGCGGCGTCGTCAACCTGGGCGAGAATTCCCTGCTCCAGGCGGTCGCGTAACGTGGCCATTTTCTGATCCTCGTCACGATGGAGCACTTCCTTGGACGACTCAGCGGCTTTCCCCAGAGCGACAATTCCTGGGACGTTCTCCGTTCCCGCACGTCGGGAGCGCTCGTGACGGCCTCCATAAAAGAGCGGCTGGATCTGAGTTCCCTTCCTCACGTAAAGCGCGCCGACGCCCTGGGGCGCGTGCATCTTGTGGCCGGAAATCGAGAGCGCGTGGCAGCCGATACGCTCGACATCGATCGAAACCTTGCCCGCGGCTTGCACGGCGTCGGTATGAAAGAGACAGCCGGCTTCAGCTGCGATCCTGCCAACTTCCTCGACTGGCTGCAGATTTCCGGTCTCGTTGTTCGCCATCATGATCGAGATCAGCCGCGTGCTTGGACGCAGGGCGCCGCGGATGTCATCCGGATCAACCAGGCCGCGGCCGTCCACGGGCACGTACGTCACGTCACCGCCGATCTCTTCCAGATGCTTGCAGGCGTTAAGTACAGCGTGGTGTTCGATGCTCGACGTGATCACGTGATCGCCGGCCTTGGCCAAACCTGAGATCGCCAGATTGTCGGCCTCGGTCCCGCCGCTGGTGAACACGACCTCAGAAACACGACAACCGAGCAAATCCGCTACCGATTCGCGCGCGCGCTCGACCGCAGCCCGCGTCTCCTGCCCATGATGATGAATAGACGAGGCATTGCCGAAGCGCTCGGCAAAAAACGGCCGCATGGCCTCGAATACTTCAGGCAGGAGCGGAGTGGTAGCGTTGTTGTCGAGGTAAACCCGGCGCATACAGAACCCAAGTCTATTCTACGTGGCTGGAGGAAGGCCCGCTAGCCGCCGTCCGGTTCTTCGCCATCTGACCTCTGCCAGTCGACCTCTTGCTCCTGGCTCGGTGACAGGAGCAACCTTTGCGACCGAGTCAGTTTGGCGCCGCGAAGGTTTGAGTCGGAAAAATCGCAGTTCTTAAATTCAGACTGGCGCAGATCGGTTCGGCTGAGGTTGGCTCCGGAGAAATTCACTTTCTCGAAGAGTGCGGCACGAAGATCGCTGTTGGAGAGATCGCAGTCGCTGAAGTCAACTGCGATGAAGTCATTCCAGCAAAGAGTCGATTGGGAGAGGTCAGTGCCCCTGAACGACATGTCTCTGACTTCGGAGCGGCCGAAGAATGTCCGCGGGAGTGTGAGGTTCTCGAACTTGTCGTCCGACACTCTGGTGCGGAAAAACTCCACGCCCAGAGGTTCTGGGTCGTCGTAACGAGGGCGTCTTGTTGGAAGGGGAGGAATGGAGTCGGGCTTAAGCCAGCCCAAACGCTGGAGTTCCCGGCAGGATTCTTCGTAGCTGCGACGTGTCCACTCGGTCGTCATTCGATCATCGCTTCTCGATCGGCACATACTTCGCCGGATGCACCGGACCCAGATAATCAGCCCGCGGACGGATGAGCCGATTGTCGTCGAGCTGCTCGATCACGTGGGCGGCCCATCCGCTCACGCGGGAGACGGCAAAGATGGGCGTGAACAGGTCCACGTCAATGCCGAGGGTGTGGTAAGTGGAGGCCGAGTAGAAATCCACATTGGCGTTGAGTTTTTTCTGGGCCTTCACGAATTCCTCGATCTTGCTCGATATCTCAAACCACTTGGCCTGGCCGCTGGAATGGCCGAGATCACGCGCCATTCTGCGCAGGTGCGTCGCCCGAGGATCTTCTGTGCGATAAACACGATGCCCGAAGCCGGGAACCTTCTTCTTCTCCGCCAGCATCCCCTTCACGTACTCGACGGGGTCGGCGCCGTTGCGGTCAATCGCCTCGAGAATGCGAAACACGGCTTCGTTGGCCCCGCCGTGCAGGGGCCCTTTCAGCGCGCCAATCGCAGAAGTGATCGCAGAATGCATGTCGGATAAAGTCGCGGCGGTCACGCGGGCAGCGAAAGTTGAAGCATTGAGCTCGTGGTCGGCATGCAGAATCAGGGCGATGTCGAGAGCGCGTTCAGCGGTCGGCGAAGGCTTCTCGCCATTGAGCAAGAGCAAGAAATTCGCGGCGTGGGAAAGCGAGCGGTCGGCCTTAACCACCGACTTCCCCTTGCGGATTCGATCATAGGCTGCAACGATCATGGCGATCTGCGAAGTCAGACGGATCGCCTTGGCGACGTTGGCGTCGTGACCGTTCTTCTTGTCGTCGGGATCGTAGAAGGACAAGGCCGAGACCGCGGTGCGCAATACCTCCATGGGCGCTGCCGCGCGAGGCGCGTTGCCCAGCAGCGTGAGGATGGCGGGATTCAAATTTCGCTCGGCCGCAAGGCGCTGGCGCAGTTCCTGCAGTTCCGTGGAGGTGGGCAGCTTTCCGAACCAGAGCAGGTAGCAGGTTTCTTCAAAGTTGGAACGATCGGCCAGTTCGTGGATGTCTATGCCACGATACGCCAGGACGCCGCGATCGCCGTCGATGTAACAAATCTTGGAAGTGGTGGCAACTACGCCCTCAAGTCCTTTGGGGGCATGAGTTATGCTCGACATTCGTCTCTCGGTATCTTGGATTTTTCGTTGCCGGGCCGCGCTAGGAGGGACGCGGAAACGCAACTTTCTTCTTATACCTCAAATACATAGAATTTTCCACGCCGCGCGGCTGACCTTGACATGCGCAGGACGCGAAGCCGGTTCACTGTCAGAACTCACACCGGCCAGATGGCGAGCGCGTTCTGGCTCAGAATCTGTTGCTGAGCGCTCTTGCTGAGCGGCAGGGCGCGGAATTCGTCGAGGTTCTGCTTGATGTCGGGCACGCCGGGGCCCGGCCAGTCGGTGCCGAAGAGCGTTTTGCTAGCAATCTCTTCCAGGCGCGGAAAATACTGCAGCAGCGTCTTGGGCGGAATGCCGCTGATGTCGAGATACACGTTGGGGTGGCGGCGAACCAGGAAAAACGCGGTCTGGGTCCACAGCGGACGGCCGCCGTGAGCCAGCAGAATCTTCAGGCTGGGGAAGTCTACCGCAACGTCATCCACGTAAATCGGATCGCCATATTTGTTGCGGGCGCCCGGGAAAACGGATGTTCCGGTGTGAAACATCACCGGAATGCCGTTGGCTTCGGCGGCGCGGTAGATGATTTCGAGTTCCTTCGCGCCGCTGAGGTAGTCGTTGGGATAGAGCAACTGATGCGGAGGGTGAATCTTGATCATCTTCAGCCCCAGCCGCAGAATCTGCTCTACGTCCGCCAACACATTCGTGGTATGCCGGGGATGCAAACTGCCGCAGGAAAGCAATCGCTTCGGATCCTCCTTGACATAGTCGGCGACGAACTGATTCACGCCGCTGGTAAAACCGATTACCTCCGGTGCTACATGGTTGACGAGCATGGCGCGGTCAATGCCGCTCGCATCGAGGAATTTGAGGAAGGCCTTGGGCGAGTGGCGGAACTCGACGATCTGATTGAAGTTCGGACGCTTGTGTTTCATCAGCTCGAGCGCGCGGGGCTTGAACATCTCAATGGGCTCGATGTGGACGTGGCAGTCGGTGATCATCAGGGGTCAGACATCAACGGCCAAAGATCGACGATCGTCTCGAACTTGGCCGCCGGAAGAATACCACACGGGCCAGCCGCTTGCCGTAGCTAGCGTGGCCCGCTTAATGAAGAGATGAATCATTTCACGGAGGTTGCCTGCGATGTCGCTTGAAGCCGCGCCCTTCCGAGAGTCAACGGCTAAGCCACGTCTGACCGTTCCTTGCGCGCATTCGCGCTAGCCATTACCCCACGCAGAAAAATGTCGCTCATCTCACGAGCCAGCACGGTCGCATCGGCGTCCACGCGCGGGTTGTGCCAGGTGTAGATCCAGTTCATCATGCCGAACAGGCTGAGGACCGCGATGCGCGTAGAAAACTGCAGCCCGCGGGCGCGCTTCAAATCGTCGAGCAAGCCCGCGCAGATGCGGTAGTACTCGCGCTGGATCGCCGCTAGTTCCGAGGCAAACCCGTCCTTCAGAACCTCGGCCTCGTGCGAAAGCACTTTCATGGCTGATTGATTGGCTAGGAAATACTCGAGGTGGTTGAGAATGAATACTCGGATGCGGTCTTCCGCATCCTTGACGTTTTCCAGCCGCCCCTTCAGGCGCTCCACGATGGTCGAGAAAGTGTGCTTCTGAATCAGGAAGAGCACTCGCTCTTTGGATTCGAAGTAGTAATAGAGCCCCGCCAGCGACATGCCGCTGGCTCGCGAAAGGTCGCGCATGGAGGCGCCTTTGTATCCCTTCGTGGAGAAGACCTCGGTGGCGTGAGCTAGGATCTCGGCCAGGCGTCGGTCGTAGCGCGTGGACAGTGGATACGGCACCCCGGGCGCTCCGTGCTGCCGGGCAGAAGTCAGTATTGCTGTCGAAGGGTTCCCCATAACCCGTCCACCGCAGCGGCTAATTCGAACATTCGTTCGCATGGAATATAGCGCACTGCAGTCTTGGTCACAAGGGGTCCTGGCGATACAGCCCCGGTGAATCCAAAGAACACGCGCTTAGGCCCAGCCAGCTCTTGCCCGCCAGCGCGGCGCACCAAGCCTTCATCTACTCGGAGACCGCGGGCAGATGGAGGCACGACCCCCGATTTTCACTATTTTGCTTGGTCCGGCGCTTCTCGCTGCACAAACAGAATTCGCTTCACCTGGTTGCGATCCAGACGCTGGTCGCTTCCGCCGACCTTAATGACAACCTCCATTCCCGACACTGAGACGACATCGCCGCTCAATACGCTGCCATCGCGGAGCTCGATGGTATCGTGGACAGAGGTACTAAGTTCGAAGCTGACGCTCCCGCCGGAGGCATCGTCCGGGCCGATCTCGAAGGGAAACCTGCCGGAATTGAATCCTTCCTTACTGAATTCGAGCATGTGCTTGCCGACTGCCACTTGCACGATTTTAGGAGTAATTCCAACCTCCTCGCCGTCGAGTTTGGCCATCGCGCCCTGCGGCACGGTGTTTACTGTAACCGAGACCTTCCTGAGAGGAACCTCGGGGCCGAGTTCTTTTGGAAGATAGGTTGGGGTCACCGACAGTGAGGCGGGCGGTCCGGATGACGCAACTGTGGTCTGGAACTTGACGGTTTCGCCGGGGCTTACGTTGCTGATAGTAAGAGTCGCCTGCCCGATCCGAACTTTGTTCTTGTCAAATAGGTACAGAGCAAAATTCGCGTTCGGAATGGGCTTGCTCCACAAGTTCTCTGCAGTTGTGTCGGTGATGTAGGTTCGCTCATTGCCAAGCGAACCCACTTCCTTAAACTTCCCGAACGTAAAGCGGACCACTGGAGCGCCCCGTTCCGGCCAGACAATCACCTGTGCTGGGGAATCCTTTGCATAGGCAGATAGGCCAACGAAACCGACACCCAACGTGAGAAGTAGGAAGACAACTGCGATTACTTTTCTCATTTGGGCGTGTTTGTAGCACAGTCCCAAGGCCGATACAAGCTCCACGCGGGCTCAGTTTCGAATATCCACCAACAGGCGCTCGATCTCTGACTTCAGATCGGCCGTCACCGGAAGGAACGGCAAGCGCGCGGGGCCACCGTAGTAGCCGTTGAAGTCCATCCCATACTTGATCCCGGGAACGCCGAGTTCGCCCACGACTCGCTGGGCCGCTTTGACGATGCGTTCCTGTTTCAAGGAGGCGAGTTCGGCGTCGGCTTCTTTCCAGGCGGCATAGATTTCGTAACATGCAGTTGGCGCGGCACAGGCAAAGGCGAGAATCGCGCCGACGGCTCCGGCATCGAGCGACGGTTGCAATTTTTGCGCCGACCCCACCAGCACCTGAAATCCGACTTCCTTCTGCCGCGTTTTCATCTTGCCCACGACGGTGACGGCTGATGAAGAAGGCTTGGCATCGGAAGCTCCCGACAACGCTTCCACCGGAACCAATTCCCCGCTGTCACCGCTAGCTCCTGCGTTCGCGGCAGCGAGCATTCGTGGGGTAACGGCATCGAACGTCTCGGTGACCGTTGCGCTGCGCTTGATGTGACTAGTGCCTTCGGCCATCTTGCGGACTTTTTCCACGTCGCCGCTCGATTCCTTGATGCCAATCAGATTGGGATGCTCGGCCAACTCGATCACGACCTCAGCGGGAATGTCATATCCGGTAGCTTGCGGGAAGTTGTAGATGATGACCGGCAGCGGCGAGCGGTCGGCTACGGTGCGATAAAAGGCCAGGATGTTGGCCGAGGCCATCTGCTTCTTGTAATAGTGCGGAGTGCGCACCATGGCGACGTCGTAGCCGAGCTCGGAGGCGTACTCGGTAAGGCGGAGCGTTTCGATGGCGGATTCGATCCCGGTGCCTGCGACCAGAACTTTGTTGGGTGCAGCGGCCGCGCGAGCCGATTTGAGCACGTCGCGCCGCTCCTGATCGGAAAGCATGATGGCCTCGCCGGTCGAGCCGAGCACGACGATGCCCGACACGGGCGTCCGCGAATAGCGCTCGACATTAGCTTCCAGTTTCTTGAAATACACGTTCCCGTCGGGATAGAACGGCGTAGTGATGGGTGGAAGGATGCCGTGGAGAAGCATGGGAGACCCTCAAAATCAGCGTATCACTTGTTCGGTGGACACAGCAGCGGGATGGCCTCCCGTTTGTTGCGTCGATAGACTCGAAAATCTTCGTCAACGGTAACGACCATGTGGCGTGGGTACAATTCGCTCATGCGAATCAGACACAAATCGGCAAGGTCGGGGTGCCGATCAGCATAGCGTGTGGCGAGGTCCTGAAGTTGGAGGATGTTCTGTCCACAATCAAAGCCCACTTCAAGCATGCCGCTGCTAATCAAGACCAGCACAGCTTCGCTGGAGCGCAAATGGAATGCCGCCTCAGAGAGGACGGACTCGCAGGTTAGGGACGCCCCGTCAAGCTGGCGTGCTACATCCACTGCCCACGCATGGTGTTGGTCGTTGCGATTTCGGAAGGCGACGATGAAACCAGTATCAGCAATAGCCTTCATGATCGCGAATAGCCTTTGCGCGAAGACAGGTTTTTCGGGCCGGTTATGGTGCCGGCGTACTTCATCCATGCCGGTTCCGATCCCTCGGCGAGCGTGCTTTCGAGCGACTGCCGGACAACACGACCGACTGGCAGGCCGGTGCGGCGGGACTCCTCCCGCAGGCGTTCCAGCAGCTCCTCGGGCAGACGGACTGTGAGTGTGTTACTCATATGGCAATATTGTAACACATTGCAGAAAGAATGACGTGGCGAAACGAGGGAACGCGAAGCTGGATGCGATGGGTGGGATGCCCCATAGCCTGCCCTGAGCGGAGTCGAAGAGCTTGCCCTGAGCCTGCCGAAGGGGTCTCGCCGGTTTTGCGAGACCTGGGAATAGACGGATGTTCGGTTCCGGATTTGTAGACCTATTACAGCGTGTTTCAAAAATAGGTTTTGAAGGGGTGCGGCTTTCAGCCGCGCCGTCAGGAGTCAATAGAGATGCGGGCTTTAGCCCCTGAGGGCAACGCTCTCGCTCAAGAAACCTATCCTTGAAACAAGCTCTAGGAATTCCCAGGTCTCGCAACAGCGGCGAGACATGGACGCCCGGCAAAGAACGCTATTGCAAGGCCGCCGGCCGCCGGAGAGTACCCAGAGGCAGGGCGGGGAATAAATGCGCGTGCGAGGCCGGGAACCATGTTCCCGGGGTACTGGAAAAAGCGGAGCCGTTACCGGCGGAGGGTACAGTGGAAATTGAAACGCAGTGGACAGCACGGAAACGAGAACAGATGCGATTAACACTTCAGATCAGTCAAAGTCAACTTCCCCACCCTGTCTCTGCAAAAAGCGCGGGGACAAGACTGGGGCAACCAGAAATGAAATACGAACTAGAAAAGCTGGGCCAGCCCCCTTCTACTCCCTTGTCCACAATGTTCCTTGAGCGACATTCGCTAATTAGGTTTTGATCGAAGCTCTCTCCGCGTGCAACTGCTGCAGCGCCCGCACATTCACTTCCCCTCGCTGCAAAGCGGCGATGCCCTCGGCGGCGGCGCGGGCTGCAGCCAGCGTCGTGATGGTGGGAATGCGCGCCACGACGGCGGCGCGACGGATTGCTTTTTCGTCGAACCACGGCTCCTGGCCGTGCGGCGTGTTGATGACGAGCTGGATGCGCTGGCCCTTAATGAAATCCACCACATTCGGCCGGCCTTCCTTCACTTTGTAGACGCGCTCCACGTTCATACCGGCGGCTTCCAGCACTTCCGCAGTGCCGTCAGTGGCGACCAGCTTGAATCCCATGTCCACGAACCGGCGCGCGACCGGCGCGACGTGCCGCTTATCGCTGTCGGTCACGCTCAGAAAAACCGCGCCCTGCGTGGGCAGCTTCTGCCCAGCGGCCAGTTGCGCTTTGGCGAACGCTTCGCCGAAATTGTCGGCCACGCCCATGACCTCGCCAGTGGACTTCATCTCCGGTCCAAGCACGGTATCAACGCCTGGGAACTTGCTCCACGGGAAAACGGGCGACTTAACGTAGTAGCAGCTTCCGGTATCGAGGTCGGCGCGGCGTTCGATGAAATCCGGCAGGAATTCGCGCAGCTTGCGGCCGGTCATGAGGCGAGCCGCGATCTTCGCCATAGGAATGCCCGTTGCTTTCGAAACGTAGGGCACGGTGCGCGAGGCGCGCGGGTTCACTTCAAGTACATAGACTTTGGCGCCAGTTCCATTGGTGGGGTGCCCCACTTCTCCCTGCTGTTGGGAGAAGTGGGAATCGGAGTCGCTGCGGAGCTCCACTCCGCCTGGACGGGCGAGAGCCTGCCCTGAGCCTGTCGGAGGGGCGCCCGTCCCCACATGACCATCTTCAGAACGAGGGATGGCAAACTGAATATTCATCAGCCCTATGACTCTCAGCGCGCGCGCCAGCCTGAAAGTGTAGTCGCGCATGCGCTCGAGCAGGTGATGGGGAATATCCACGGCCGGCAGCACACATGACGAATCGCCGGAATGAATGCCGGCCTCTTCGATGTGCTGCATGATGCCGCCGATGACGACATCTTGACCGTCGGAGAGAGCGTCCACATCGATTTCGATCGCGTCTTCGAGGAAATGATCAATCAGCACAGGACGATCGTGCGAGTACTCGACCGCTTCTTTCATGTATCGGACGACCGATTCCTCATCGTAGGCGATGACCATGGCGCGCCCGCCCAGTACGTATGACGGCCGCACCAGCACGGGATAACCGATGCGCTTTGCGCCTTCGACTGCTTCCTCAATTGAGGTCGCCATCACGCCCGGCGCCTGCGGAATTTGTAGATCTTCGAGCAGCTTGTTGAACTGCTTGCGGTCTTCAGCAAGATCGATGGATTCGGGCGACGTGCCGATGATATTCACGCCTGCTTCTTTCAGAGGCAGCGCCAGATTGAGCGGCGTCTGTCCGCCGAACTGCACGATCACGCCTACGGGCGCACCTTGCGACGTTTCGTGCTGATAAATCGCCCATACGTCTTCGAACGTGAGCGGTTCGAAATAGAGCCGGTCGCTGGTGTCATAGTCGGTCGAGACGGTCTCTGGATTGCAGTTAATCATGATCGTCTCGTATCCGTCTTCGTGCAGCGCGAAGGACGCATGGCAGCAGCAGTAGTCGAATTCGATTCCCTGCCCGATGCGGTTCGGTCCGCTGCCCAAAATGATGACTTTCTTTTTGTCAGTGGGCGTGGCCTCGTCTTCATCTTCGTAGGTCGAGTAGAGATACGGCGTATAGCTCTCGAACTCGGCCGCACAGGTGTCGACGCGCTTGTAAACCGGCAGCACGCCGTGCTTCTTGCGTGCATAGCGGACCTTCTCCTGCCCCTCGAGGCGCCAGACCTGGGCGAGGCGGCCGTCGGAGAATCCCATGCGCTTCGACTCGCGCAGCACATCCGTCGGAATCGATTCCATCGGGTGCTTTTCCAGCTCAAGCTGCTGGTCGTTGATTTCTTTGAGTTGATAGAGGAACCACGGATCCATCGAGGTCATCTTCGCGATCTGCTTCACCGTGTGTCCCTGACGCAGCGCGTATTGCACGTAAGCCAGCCGCTCCGGATGCGGCGTAACGAGCCTTTGTGTGAGAATCTTGGGCTCAATCTTCGCTCCGCCGACGCGCTTGCCGGTATCGAGCGAGCGGATGCCCTTCATTAGCGCTTCTTTGAAGGTGCGGCCGATGGCCATCACTTCGCCGACCGACTTCATCTGCGGTCCGAGTGTGTCGTCGGCGCCGGGAAATTTCTCGAATTGCCATTTCGGAATCTTCACGACCACGTAGTCGAGTGTCGGCTCGAAGCACGCCGGCGTTTTGCGCGTGATGTCGTTGGGGATTTCGTCGAGGCTGTAGCCCACGGCGAGTTTCGCCGCGATTTTCGCGATGGGGAATCCGGTGGCTTTTGAGGCGAGCGCCGAAGAGCGCGAGACGCGCGGGTTCATCTCGATGACCACCATGCGCCCGGTCTCCGGGTTCACGGCAAATTGAATATTCGATCCGCCGGTATCCACGCCAACTTCGCGGATCACCGCGATCGCGGCGTCACGCATGGCCTGATACTCGCGGTCGGTCAGCGTTTGCGCGGGCGCGACCGTGATCGAGTCCCCGGTGTGCACGCCCATGGGGTCGAAATTCTCGATCGAGCAAATGATAATGACGTTGTCTTTGGTGTCGCGCATCACTTCGAGCTCGAATTCCTTCCAGCCCAGCACTGACTCTTCGATCAACGCCTCGTGTACGGGAGAGAAGTCGAGGCCGCGCCCGAGCACGTCCATCATTTCCTCGCGGTTGTAGGCGAGGCCGCCGCCGGTGCCGCCGAGCGTGAACGACGGACGAACGATAACCGGAAATCCGATTTTGCCGGCGAATTCGAGGCCGTCTTTCGTATTGTTTACCAGCGCCGATTTGGGAACGTCGAGGCCGATGCGCTGCATGGCGTCTTTGAAGAAGAGCCGGTCTTCAGCTTTCTTGATGGCCTCGACGTTGGCGCCGATCAAGCTGACATCGTATTTTTCGAGCACACCGCCGTCGGAGAGTTCGATGGCAAGATTCAACGCAGTCTGGCCGCCGACGGTAGGCAACACGGCAAATCCAGCGCCCGGCGCCATTTCCCGCTCGATGCGGATAATTTCTTCCAGATACTCGAGCGTGAGCGGCTCGATGTAGGTGCGGTCGGCGAACTCGGGGTCGGTCATAATAGTGGCCGGGTTGGAGTTGGCCAGCACCACTTCGAACCCCTCGGACTTGAGCGCCTTGCACGCCTGCGTGCCGGAGTAATCGAACTCCGCCGACTGCCCGATGACGATCGGCCCGGAGCCCAGGATCAGAATCTTCGAGATGTCAGTGCGACGCGGCATTATGAGGCGCTTTCCCCGGCTTATCTTGATGCTGAGTTGTCACAGTTGAGGCAGCAGGCTTGCTTTGAAAGGGCGCTGGTTCAGCCGTGCCGCTCGGTCTCTTGTTTTGAAAGGTCGAGTCCTCAGGCGCGACGCTCGCGGCGCTGGTTTGAAGGAGCACGTCTTCACCCGAGCCGTTCACGACGTTGGTTTGAAGGAGCGCGCCCTCAGGCCTGCTCGCGGCGTTGCTTTGAAAGGGCGCGCCTTCCAGGCGCGCCGTATCGGGCTTCGTTGAGACCGCGGGCTTTAGCCCCTGAGGCACCGGTTCTAATGCAAAGCCGGAGAAGGCTGACGAATACGGGAAATCTTCCGGGCCCTCGCACAAATGCTTTCGAACTGGATTCTCGCGGACGTATGACACGTGCCTCAAATAGTCTTCTGCGTCGCGGATGCGGTGATCCGAGAATCCTTTCTGCCAAACCTCCATATTCGATCCCAATTCTTTCTTCGCTCGATACGAAAATCCGCCTTTGATGAATTGCACGGCTTTTTCTAAGCTCGTGAAAGGCGTCAGGATTACGTGAATGTGGTCGGGCATGATGACGAACTCATGCAAAAGGTACGCTGTACCTCGGTAATGATAGAGAGTGTCGATCAGAAGGCGAGCCCAGGGCTCGCGGCCAAACAGATAGCGCCGACCCCATGTGGAGGAGGTAATCATGTAGTGTGGCCCGCGTTTGTCGCGTGCTCTCTGGTCGGTCTCATGTCGCGCTTTGAAAGGGCGCGGCTTTCAGCCGCGCCGAACCTTCGCTCCTCATATCGGGGGCTTTAGCCCCTGCGACCCTCAGCGGCTAAAGCCGCCGTTCCTTTCTCGGCCTGTACGGCGCGCCTTGAAGGCGCGCCCTTTCAAAGCTCATAGTCCCCGGCCGACTGCCCGATAACGATCGGCCCCGAGCCAAGAATCAGAATCTTCGAGATGTCAGTGCGCTTGGGCATGAACTATTTGACTGCCGCGACGTGTTTCTTGTTCTGAAGTCGCTTTACTTTTCCTTCTCGCATCAGGATCCCGAGTACGCTGTAGCTTAGGTAATTCTTAGAGCCGCCTCCGTAGTCGCTCTGCAGCCCCAGACACTTTGCTACCTCGTAGTTTGTTAGTCCGTCTTTGTTGGCTCTCGTCGTTTCTAATACTGCACTCTTCAGATGCTCAAGGGCGATTTGAGCCTTCTCGACCACACCCGCCGGTACAACTACATTGCGCTTCCTCGTGAACACCATCCCTTTCGGCACCACAGCGTTCGTAAGGAGACCTCCGCGATCCTCTGTTCCAAATGCGCTTATCAATTCCGCTTCAATCCTCAGGGCCTCGGCTTCAGATAGTCCCTCAACCAGTTTGATCGTCAGCACTTCGAGGCCGGCATCGTGAATTTGTCTTATCCGTTCGCCTTTGGCGGACTGGTCTATTCGAAGTTCGTGTTCCCAAGCTCGCGTGCCTGCACCTTTGCCGACATAGAAGGGACGAGCGGGGCTCGATCGCGGATCTTTCAAAGCGTATACGTAAAAGACGCTTTGATCTTTCACCCTTTCCACTCCTCCATCATCTTCGTGAACTCCTTGAACAGATAGTGCGAATCGTGCGGGCCGGGGGCGGCTTCCGGGTGATACTGCACGCTGAACAGCGGCAGGTTGCGGTGGCGCAGGCCTTCGAGCGTCTGATCGTTCAGGTCAATGTGCGTCAACTCGACTTCGCTGTCAGGCAGCGAATCGGGATCAACTGCAAAGTTGTGGTTGTGCGCCGTGATCTCGATCTTGCCGGTCTTCAGCTGCTTCACCGGATGGTTGCCGCCATGATGTCCAAACTTCAGCTTGAAGGTCTTGCCGCCCAAGGCGATTCCGGTAAGCTGATGTCCTAAACAAATTCCGAAAATCGGCTGCCGACCCATCAGTCGCCGGATCGCGTCTACCGCGTAAGTGCAGGGCTCAGGATCGCCGGGGCCGTTCGACAAAAAGACTCCGTCAGGCTTCAACGCCAGCACATCCTCCGGCGGAGTCTGCGCCGGGACGACGGTCACCCTACAGCCCTCGCCGCGCAGCTTGCGCAGAATGTTCTGCTTGATGCCGAAGTCGTAGGCGACCACGTGAAATCGCGGCGGTTCGTCTTTCACTCCGACCACAGCTACCGGCTCGTGCGAGCGCTCGCCGAGTTCCCACACATAAGGCCGCTTGGTGCTGACTTCCTTAGCCAGATCAGTGCCGTCCATCTTGGGAATTGAACGCGCTTTGGCGACGAGCTTGTCGGTGTCGGTCTCGATGGTCGAAATCACGCCGCGCATCACGCCGTGATCGCGCAGATGCCGCACCAGAGCGCGCGAGTCGATATCCGACAGCACCGGCACCTTGAACTGCTCCAGGTATTCTTCGGTCACCTGCTGCGAGCGCCAGTTCGAACTGACTTTCGAGAACTCGCGCACGATCAGGCCTTCGATCCAGGGACGCGTGGCCTCGCTATCTTCCTGGTTGGTGCCGTAGTTGCCGATTTCCGGATTGGTCAGGACGACGATCTGCCCGGAGTAAGACGGGTCGGTGAAAATTTCCTGGTAGCCAGTGATGGAAGTATTAAAAACGACTTCGCCGTAGCATTCGCCTTTGGCGCCGTAGCCTTTGCCGCGGAAGACGCGGCCGTCTTCCAGCGCAAGGATAGCCTGCATTCTCGCTCCGAGGAGTGGATTTTAGGGATTTTATCAGGGAACATGCCTGCGGCCAACCCAAGACTGTGGATAACGCCGGAAGACTGTCCGCAGCGGCGGGTTTACCGCACCCTGCCCAGCTTATCCATCGGCCAATAGCCGAACACGGCCTTGCCATAGATGAAACTCTGGTTGACGGGGCCGAAATCGCGGCTGTC
>Ga0187771_10000162_pt1 | contig 35671 bp, 21 predicted proteins | sample 0116_SJ02_MP15_1_FD_133139 | JGI IMG/M metagenome (GOLD analysis project Ga0187771, IMG submission 133139) | Tropical peat soil microbial communities from peatlands in Department of Meta, Colombia - 0116_SJ02_MP15_10_MG | ecosystem: Environmental > Terrestrial > Soil > Wetlands > Peat | place...
GATCGATGGCCATGATGGCCACGTAAACGTTCTGGGGAAGCTCGCCCTTCAGAAGGTCAAAGGCTGCGTCGTGAGACAAGTGCAGGGAGTTCGTGTCCGGGCATTGGAAGATCATGGTCACCAGGCGAATCTGGCGGAGGGGATCGAGTTGGGTCCGCGCGCCGCTCGTGCCAATCGCTTCTCCTCCGTGAACAAGGCGAAATGAACTGATTTTCCTCGGCTCGCCATTATCAAATATCTGGAAGTCTTCGGGCTTGAGGTCGTCGACTCGATGGCCTTTCTTGTCGCGGACCACCACGTCCAGCAGCACTTCCTCCGCGGCGGCCTTCACAGCCGACGTGGGTGCGGAAGGGGTCTGAGATTGTTGTGCGTAAACGGTCGAGGCCGAGAACGTCGAGACAGCCACCGCCCACAAGAACATAGTGCGGGAGAATCTGCACATAACTCGCTCCTTCACAATCATACTCCTAGGGGCTCGCAATCGCCGCTTGGAGCGCTCGTTCCATCGCCTCAGCGTGAAAATCTTGTTGACTCAACCCGGAACTGTAACGAACGCGGCCGTCGGCGCCAATAACAAAGGCGCGGCTCGGCCAGGCCGCAAAGGCGGCCTCAACTTTCCCGTCCGTGCCGTCCACCAGCGCGGGAAAGGGTAAATGGAGGCTGCGCACACACATAACGGCGTGATTCTCTCTATCTTGCGCGGTCACGGTAGGCGCGACGGCGATTCCTTCCCGCTCGTTTCGCGTGCTTTGCCACTGCCCCGCGGCATGGGCCTCGCGGATGTAAACGAGAAAGAAAGGGGCTTGCCGGCCGTAGCTTTGAAATAAAACATTGAGCGCCTCAGCCGAACCACGGAAATTCGGGCACGAATAGCTGCCAAACACCAGCACCACGGGAGTTTTCCCACGGAAGTCGCTCAAGCGCACCTGACGTTTCGTGCCGACCTCCGGCAGCTCGAAGTCCGGAGCGAGCGCATTGACATGCGGCCCGCCCTCCTTTGCAGCCGCTTCACGTTCCAGTCGCGTCACCGCAACGCGTTCGCGCGCCGCCTCAGGACCCAAGTGTAGCCCCGTATAAACCGAAAGCAAATCTCGATGCGCATCCAGAGACGCCGGGACGGCCCGGGTGACAGCTTCCAAATGCTTGCGCGCTTCGGGCAGCCTTCCCATTCCGCTGAGGCATTCGCCCAAGGCCAGCTCCGCATCGATGGATTCGGGTCGCAGACGCAAGGCCGCCTCAACCAGGGGGATGGCTTCGGTGTATTGTTTGGAAACGATCAAGATCTGGCCGAGCGCCAGATTGGAAGCATAATCGTTGGGATTCTCCGCCAGCTCCCGGCGGAAGGCAGCCTCGGCACCCTCCGGGTCTCCTGTATTCAAGAGCGCCAAGCCGTAGAACGACTGAAGTTGAGGAAGCCGGGGATTGAGCTCAGCGGCACTCGCCAGCTCCTTGACGGCTGCGGGGTAGTCGCCAGACTCGAAAAACTGGGTGCCGAGAAGAAAACGCGCCTCCGCACTATCCCCTTTGCGCAGGATGTGGTCGAGTACAATTTGTCCCTCCGCGATACGTTGCGTGCGGATCAAAGCCGTGCCCAGCATGTAGTCCGCGACCAGATCGGAAGGGCCGTCTCCGCCCACTGACTGTGTGAGCGGCTGCAGGAGTTCAATGACGCGATCGTAATCGCCCAATTGCAGTTCGCAGTCCGCCAGCAGCAAGGTGATTTGCCGCTCCTGGGGCGCTCGAGCGTGCAGTGCGGCGAGCTTAACAGACGCCTCGCGCACCCGGCCGCTCTTTTCATACGCGAGCGCCAAATTCATGCCGATCCGCGCATCACCCGGAAGCAGTTTCTCGGCCTTCTGGTACTCCGCAATCGCTTCGTCATAGCGGCCCAGCTTGACGAGAGAGGCGCCGAGGTTCGAGCGCGCGCCTGCTTCGTCGGGGCGAATCTTGAGAAAAGCGCGGTAGGCATCCACCGCGGCAGCGTAATCGCCAGCCTGCTGCAGTTGCCAGGCCCGCTGGGCAATCGACATCGGATCCTCGGCGACTTGCGCGTGGGCCGCGGCGGGCGCCAGGGCTACCAGCAAAAGAAGCGCATTAATGGGGAGGTGCCTCATCGAGCCTTCAGGAGCTAAAAATTCCTTTTCCTTCCTCGATGGTGATGTAGCGATCGATGGGGAGTTGGGTGAAGCGGTCCACTCGACTGCTGGGCGGCGGCCACTTGACTTCAATCCAATCGATTTTTGTCCGGCGGCCAACGCCCAACACAACCCTGGGGTCATGGGCGGAGAGATAGCCGCCTCCCGCCACCTTATAGACGTACCGTTTCAGATCGCCAGCCTGCCAGGCCACCCTTGCGCCGACCGCATCGGGATTGGCAACTTTGCCCTTGAGCTGGACGCCCAGCCAATGATTGAGCTTGCCCACGTTATTCCGGAGCAGGAGGGGAGCTCCGTCGTTGAGAATCATTAGCACATCGGTTCCGCCATCGTTATTAAAGTCGCCGATCGCCAAGCCACGCCCGGCAAAGCGCTGGCTAAAGACCGGCCCGCTTTGGTCGCTCACGTTCTGATAGGTACTGCGGAAGCCGGTTCCCTGGTTGTGCCACAGCAGAGGCTTTTCCTCATACTCGATCTCGCTGTGCCTCTGCGTCACTTTGTTGTCGGGGTGGCCGGAGACAATGAAGAAATCCATGTTCCCGTCGTTATCGTAGTCGAGGAATTTCACTCCCCAGCCGCTCATGGTGCGCACTTTCATCCCGATGCCGTTGGAGACCGACTGGTCGTCGAAGGTTTCATCGTGGTTATTGTGATAAAGGGAGAACATTTCCTCGTCCACATCGGTCAAGAAAAGGTCCATCCAACCGTCTTGATCGTAGTCGGCCGAGTCCGCGCCCATCCCCGATCGCACCCGGCCGTCGGCGCTGTAGCCCACGCCCGACTGCAATCCGATTTCCTCGAATTTCCCGTGCCCGCGATTGGCAAAGAGGAAACTGGCCACCATATCGTTGGCCACGAACAAATCCATCAGCCCGTCGTTGTTGATATCGGTGGCCACGACTCCCCAGGCGATCCCGCTCACACTCGCAATACCCGACGTCTCGCTGACGTCCGTAAACGTTCCGTCGCCGTTATTGTGGAATAGCCAGCTCGGCATGGGATCATACACATTCGGAATGCAATAATAGCGGTTCGTGGTCCCGCCAAAGCCGCAGAATTTGTTATTCTCCTTGCTGAAATCGACGGACCGGCAAATAAAAAGGTCCAGGCGCCCATCGTTGTCATAGTCGAACCAGACGGCGCTGGCGTTCAAACCAAAAGCTTTCACGCCTGACCGCTCGGTCACGTCCGTAAACGTTCCGTCGCCGTTGTTATGGTAAAGAATGCAGCGCCCGTACTGGGTGACGCACATGTCCGGCCAGCCGTCTCCGTCGTAGTCGCCTACGGCCACGCCCATCCCATAGCCCCCCCCCGCCACTCCGGCCCTCTCGGTCACGTCCGTAAACGTGCCGTCGCGATTATTGTGGTAAAGCGCGTTGCGGAGAGGCGGGCTGGGATCGTAGAAGTCGCACTTACCGCTGTTCACCAGATAAATGTCCATCCAACCGTCGTTATCGTAATCGATGAACCCGCCGCCGCCCCCCAGGGTCTCTGGCAGGTAGTATTGGGGAGAGCGCCCGCTCACATGATTGAACGCGATCTGGCTGGCCGAGCTCGGAACCACTTCGAAGGCGGGAAGACCATTGGGCGGCTGGGGAATGGATGAGCCTAACAGATGCAGAATCCGCCCGGTGAGTCCGTAAGGGGAAAGCCCGGCCAGCCCTACCGCCTTCAGGAACTGGCGGCGCGAGCTTGCCCGGCCATGGGTTTTTCCCCAGTTGCTCATCAGCAAGCTTTCTAGGCCTGATTCCGACCCGCGCCGTGTGGGACTTCACGGCAATGATCAAGGCGAAGTTGTTGTCCCTTCCTTTGTGACCTTCGCCGCCTGCTCACGTTTCCGGGCCATGACTTCGGCATTGAGCTTCGCGATGATGACCCTTTCGCGGTCGCCCTCCGCCTTCATGTGAAGCCGGTAATACAGCCTCGCCAACGACACATGCGCATCCAGAAAATTCGGGCTGTCCTTGATCAAGGCCTCCAGCGATCCCCTCGCCTCCTCCAGCTTCCCCATCCCGACTTCGCCGACGGCGATTTCATAACGCACCGACGGCTCGCCCGGCCGCACCTGGAGCGCGCGCGCGAGGTAAGGAACCGCCTGCTTGTACTCCTCCCCCTGATTCAGCAAGACGCCGAGATAGAGATTGGAGCCGAATTCGTTCGGGTCGATCGCCAGCTCCTCACGAAAGCACTGCATGGCGTCCGGACGGTGGCCAAGAGTCACCAGGGCATTTCCGTAGAGGTAATGAGCCAAGGGCAGCTTCGGGTTGAGCTTCACGGCGAGCGAAAGTTCATCGACGGCGCCCGAGGCGTCGAAGACTTCCAGCCGCGCCGCCCCGAGCATCAGGTGCGCTTCGGCCGAATTGCCATCGCGGAGGATTTTGTTCACCAGGACTTCTCCCTTGCCCACCTGACTGTCGCGGATTAGTGACAACCCCAGCAGGTAGTTCAAGGCTTGGTCGTCCGGGTGCGCGGCTTCGAACGGCTCCAGGAGCTCCACAACTTTCTTGTATTCTCCCAGGCGAAAGTAGCAATCTCCCAGCAAAAGAGCGATTTTCAGGTCGTTGGGATCGGCCGCGTGAAGTGACAGAAGCTCCCGCGAAGCTTCATTGAGCTGCACGACCTTGTAGTAAGCGAGCGCGAGATTCAGCCGAATCTGAGGAAGGGGCTGCAACTGAAGCGCGCGCTTATACTCGACGATCGCTTCCTCGTACCGTCCCGCAGCCGCCAAGGCCGCGCCGAGGTTCGACCGGACCGGGGCGATATCAGGATACTGCTTCAGTAGCTGGCGATAATCTTCAATTGCCTGGTCCAGCTTGCCCGCCCGCTGAAGTGCCTCGGCCTCCTTCAGCAGATCCTGGGGAGAACGCGCTGTCTGTCCGGCCAAAAGGCTCGCCGACACCAGAATCGCCGCCAAGGCACACACGAGCCTTGCAACGTCGAATACTGACGCGCCCGCTATGGAGGCCTTCCCCATGTCCCTGATCCCCTAAGAGTATAGTCGAGCGCCTTCGGCTGCGGAAGAGTCATAGGCGGACTCCCAAGCGGGGGCCGCCCCGCGCGGCCGGGAGGGGCTGATGTTCATGCCTCAGCAGGCCGGAGAGCTCAACTTGTTTCAACCCGGCGGTTTCGCCAAGGGCGGCGCCTTCGCCTTGTCATCCGTCTTGCTTCCCAGGCGCGCCTCGGACTCTCGAGCCTCCTTCGCAGCCGTAAGCCTTTCCACTATGGCTTGTTCCCGGTCTCCGTCCTCCTTGCGCTTCAACCGGTAGTAGAGCGCGGCCAGCGCCACGTGGGGGTCGAGAAAATCCGGCGAATCCTTTGCGAGCGCCTCGAATTCCTGCTGAGCCAAGTCGAGACGCCGTCTGGCGACATGAAGAAGCGCGATTTGATAACGGACGCCCGGGTCTCCCGGGCGTATCTCCAAAGCATGTTGGAGAAGCGGAAGCGCCTCCTCGTACTGCTGCCGTCCCTTCAGGAGAACTCCCAGATAAAAGGCGGCATCGAAATCATTTGGGTTCAGGCTCAGCTCAGCGCGATAGGCCTTCTCGGCCCCTTCAAGGTCCGCATTGGCCTGCAAGGCACGTCCGTAGTAAGCGTGCGCGGAAGGCAGATGGGGGTTCAACTCGACGGCCTTCCGCAGGTCTTCCAGGGCGCCAGGCGCGTCGTGCGCCAGTAACTTGGTAGTGCCCAGCAAGAGCCGCGCCTCGGCAGAATCACCATTTCTCAGGATTTTGTCGATGATGACTCGTCCCCTTGCCACCTGCCCGTCGCGCACCAGCGCCGTCCCCAGCATGTAGGTAATGCCCAGGTCGTCACCATGGGCTGATTCGAGCGGGTCCAGAAGCGCGATGACCTTTTTGTTTTCGCCCAAGCGAAGAAAGCAGTCCGCCAGCAGCATGGCGGGCCTAAGCTCGTTCGGCATTTCCTGAAGGACCTTCTCCAGCTCTTCCACCGCCAAATCAAGCTTGTCGGCTTTGTAGTAAGCGAGGGCGAGGTTCAGCCGGATCTGTGGAAGAGGTTGCAATTGCAAGGCGCGTTGATACTCGGCGATCGCTTCCTCATAGCGTCCCGCGGCCGCCAAGGCCGCGCCGAGGTTTGACCTTACAGGCGCGATATCAGGGTACTGCTTCAAGAACAAGCGATAAGCCTCGATCGCCTGGTTCAGCTTGCCCGCCTGCTGAAGCGCCTCCGCGTTCTTCACCAAGTCTTGGGGGTCCTGCTCCGTTTGCGCTCCCCAAACGCTCGCCGCGGGCAGAACCACGAGAAGGGCGCCGAGCAGCCGCCCGATCCAGAGGCCCGACCCCGATGTTGTGGATCGACTTGGCATTAGCCCGACCGAATGAAGAGTATAGCCCAGCGCGGCACCGGGAGACACCCAGAAGGCCCCCCAACGGGTCATCGAGCCTCGCAGTCCTGGGGTGGAACCCGGTGTTGCTTCTGCGGCGGGTTGAGCCCCGCTCGCCTGAGGGTGACGAACGGCTATGGCTTGGGCTTTTGAGATTCGTAATAGGCGATTCTGGCCCGCAGCGTTTCCGCAAGCGTGCGGTTGTTGTCGCGCGTGGCCAGGTCGAGCGCTCGTCGCGCCACCTGGGCCGCGTCCGCGAATCGCCCCACCTCGGAGTACATCGCCGCCAGCATCTCCAGGCTCTGCGGCTCCTGGCCGCGGGACAGCTCAATGGCCTTCTCGAAGTGCGGAATCGCCTCGCCGAAGCTGTGCCGCGCTGCCAGCACGCGGCCGAGGTTGAACTGGAACTCGAGCGAATCCGGATTGAGGGCCACCGCTTTCTCCAGGTGCTCGATGCCTTCGTCGAGCCGGCCGCCCCGCGCCAGCACGAGGCCGAGCAAGTTGTGGGCGTCGGCGAATTCCGGATCCAGCTCGAGGGCCTTGTTGATGTGACCGAGGGCCTCGTCGGTGCGCCCTGCCTGAATCAACGCCGCCGCCAGGTTGCCCTCCGCGATCGAGTTTCTCGGGTTGATCTCCAACGATTTCTTGTAGGAGTCGATGCCTTCCTCCATCTTGCCCTCGCGGGTCAGCGCCACAGCGAGACTGGAGTAGGCGGCGGCGTTGTTGGGATCGAATTCGACGGCCTTCTGGTATTGCGCGATCGCCTCGTCGAGTTGGCCCTGCTGGTCGAGCGCAAACGCCAAGTGGTAACGCGCCTTGCCGTCTTCGGGATCCACATCGACCGCCTTCCGCCACTCCAACAGCGCCGCGGCATAATCGCCCTGGCGAGCCAGCTCGCCGGCGCGGTCGAAAATCCTGTAAAAATCGGTGGCCGGCGCCTCCATCTTCGTAATCCCGTCCATGGGAATGTTCACGAACTCGGGAATGTTCACGGCGCGGTTGGCGGCCGTCGCGTTCTCAATCAGGATGGCCGGGCTCTCGCGGCCTTCGGCGTCGAGGTGCGTCAAGTACATCTGCGTGTACAAGGAGCGTCCTTTTGAGGAGAAGACCAGCCAGCGGCCATTGGGAGAAAAGCTGTGCCAGGAGTTCATGCGCGGAGTGTTGCAGCTCAGGCGCCGGGCCGTGCCGCCTTCAAAGGGCACGATGTAGAGTTGGCTGTCTGGCCTCATGAGCAGTCCCGTATGATTCTCGACGAAGACAATCCAGCGCCCGTCGGGCGAAATCTTTGGAAAGTCGTTGCTCACGCCGTTTTGCGAAGCGCCCTCAATCCGTTCCGGCGTGCCGCCTTGGCCGCCGTTGAAGGGGATTCGGTAGAGGTCGTACTGAATCTGCGTTTCGTTGGGATCGTTCGCATACTCCGCGACCTTCTGGCCCTCGTAGTATGGGTTTTTGGCTTCCGCGCGGGAGAAAACCAAGTATTTGCCGTCGGGGCTCCAAAAGGCGGCGGTTTGCACAAAGCGCGGATCGTCGGCGCCCGGAAGAGGTTTCAGCTTGCCGCTGGCTTTGCTGTACCAAGCCAGGATGCCGCGGGTCGGATAGAACACCTGGCCGAACCCGTAGTCCCTGTAAAAGCCGTTGTAAAGCCGGGCATCGAAGTCCCGGATATGCGAACCGGGGTTCTCGATGGACGTGACGATGTACTGGCCGTCGGGCGAGATCTGGGACATGAACCCGAATCGTTTGCTCGCCTTCTCTTCGGCGAAAGAACTCCACCGGATCACGTACTCGTTGCGGATGGAAGTTTCCTTCTTCACCGGCACAATGCCGTACAGACCCTTGTCGTTGCCGGGCCCATCCACGTCCAACCCGAGGGTCTTCCCGTCCCGCGAGAAGGAGTGGCAGTTAACGCAGGTCGGCAGGCCTTCCATCATGAGCCGGCTGGTGGGCTCGGATAGGTAGCGCAAACGCCAGGCAATCAGGGGAATCGCGCCATCCGGCAGGGGCTTGATGATGCCCCTGGCGCCATCCGGAACCGAGATCAGGGGAACGTCGCGGAAGAAGATGGGAGCGCCCACCGGGTCAGTGGAAGTTTCAATGCTCACTTGACCCCGCGAGACCGGCTGGGCTGCCGCTTCGTCCGGGAATCCCGTGATGACAACCGTCGCGGGCTGCTTGGCGGAGTGCTTTTTGATGGCCGCCCAGATCTCGGCGTCGGGCGTCCAGGAATGCCCGGCCTCTTCGTTCGGCGACAGTTGGGGGGCGACCGCTCCCGCCTTGGCACAGCGCTCGTCAATATCGCCAATCGGCCGTTTCTCGCCACGGGATTTCGCTTGGAGGCCGCGTGAGTGGCCGCTGAAACGGACGTCAATCACCCAGAACCTTGCGGCTGGGCTCGAGTCCCTCCAAATGAAAACCGGCGGTGTGATATCAGGCGGGAATATTGCTCCCGCAGCGGGGTAGTCAATCGTGATGGTGGCAGCAGGGGCGGATGTTGCGACGGGTTTGTCGCGCTTCCCGGCGGCAGCCGCCATGCACACGGTGCTGAGCATTAGGATGCCGAGAACGCACGGTAATAGCCTCAGCGGGCGCATACGATTTAGACGAAATCGCAAACTTGGGGGGTTAAATCCTCAACCTGACCCCACCGGTGGCCTTGTGTCCAATGCATTCTTAGCAATCCATGTGCCAACCTCAGAACAGCGGGAATGGCCGGGGAGAGGGGCCACTGACGAAGGGAAAATGTGCAGGATAAAGCGCTTGCTATCCCGGAAATGGCGCGTTTGGTTTCACAATTCGAATTCGATGGTCGGTGAATTCGTGGTGCGATCCGGGTAGCTCGATCTTGGGCATGTGGCAGGAAGCGCACCGATCCTTGGCTACCCGACATGCCTTGGCTCCGGGCTTGCCACCAGCGTGGCAAGCTTGGCACTTAGCGTCGTAATCCGGCGAGCTCTTGACCACCTCATGGTGTGGGTCATGGCACGCCAAGCAACTGATACGCGGGTCGTCGTCGTAACACATGCTGGTCGTCAGCCGATATGGCTGAAAACGAACATCATTGATGTCGAGCCGGCCCATCGTCACGACATCCTCCCAGGTGCGGTGGCATTGCCCGCAAAAAGTGGACACTTCTTCCGTGGACATTTTGGACAAATCTTTCATGAGGACTGGTTCTGAACCGGGCTGAGTCATCGACGCAAGATGCTTGTCGACGGGTCCATGGCACCGCTCGCACTGTACGCCGGGGGTCATTTTGTCCAGGGTCACTTCCTTGCCCTGGGTGGCGTTCGTCGCGTGGCAACCAAAGCACTGCCGATCATCCTCGCGGCTCATGCGGCGCCCCGCGGCGTCCAGCAGATCGGTGGGCCGAACACCCTGGGCCCCCAGCGTCATATCCAGTCCATTGAGTTTGCTGAAGTAACTGACGCGGCTTTCATACAATTCGCCGTCTTTCTCGAGAATATAAGTTTGGCCGAAGGCGGAGCTGGCTCCCATCGCCCAGCGGATGGGCATGGTCAAGGTCTGGGTGCCATCCGACACGGAATAAATGCTTTGGTTGCCCTTCCGTTCGATACGGTATGAGTATTGTCCGGTCTTGAAGGTAAGCAGCGGGCGGGCGGACAAAATGCGCCCTAGCTCGACCGTTTCGAGCGAACGCGCCATCGAGGTGCCAGGCTGCGACTTGGCTTGCTCGTGGCAGGCGGCGCAGGCGGCCACAGGGGATTGATTGCTTCGACTGGCGTTCATTACTTTGCCCGTTGGGGGGCTTGGCTGCCCGAGGGCGAAGGAAGCAGGCAAGGCGGAAACCATGAGGATGCCAAATCGAAACAGCCTCATCATGCCGCCCGCGCCCACTGGGCGGCCTGCGATTGGGCACTCGACTTGTGGATGGTCGCCCATCCGCGATCACCCTCGCGGGTGTCCTCATGGCGCCGGCCACGCAGGACCAGCCTGCTGCCTGCCGTAGGCAGGCTCCAAAGGGCGGCGCTACATTGAACATAGCCCTTAATGAGAAGTATAGCTGAGCCCCTGATGTCTGTGAAGTCTACTGCTGACTAGTCTCTCTTGATTCACGCAGCCGTTGGGATTCCAGGCGCTCTCGGGTCGCATCGGCTTTACGCCCCATCCGGCCATAGGCGGTGCCTAAGCTATAGTGCGCCTCAGGGTTGTCGGGGCCGAGTTTAACACCCAGTTCGAGTTCTCGGACCGCACCGGCAGCATCACTAGTCGCCAGCAGAACCCTGCCCAGAGCCACATGGGTGTTGAAATCCCCTGGGGCCAGTTTCACCGCCTTTTTGGCATAGGGCAGTGCGGTCTGCGGGTCGTCGCGCTTCAGAAAGACCCTGACTAAGGCGACGAGCGCGGGGATGTGGCCAGGTTCCAGTTCGAGCGTTTTCTTGATCTCCTCGATGCCGCGGTCAGAATCCTCTCCCACCAGGAATGCCCCGTATCGGTAGTGGACGTCAGGGTCTTTGGGGTATGCCCGCACGACGGTTTCAAATTTAGCGATGGCACCCTTCTTGTCGCCCTCCATCACCGCCGCCATGGCATCGCCGAGCTTAAAAACTTTATCCCGATCCGATTGGGGGACCTCCGGCGGTATCCAGGGCCTTCGCAATCCCGCGATGCCGGCAGGCACAATAATCTCCGGCGTCTTCTGATCGATCTTGGTTTGGTCGAACAATAGAACAATCGCTTTCTCGAAGTAGCCAAGCTTGGTGAGGACGAGCGCCAAATGGAGCCTGGCAGCGCGCGAAAGCTCCAGCTCTTCTTTAAAGTCCATACGTTGGACCTGGGTCAGGCTCTTGAGCGCGGCGTTGTAGTCCTGAACCTGGTATTCGCACAAACCCTCCATCGTCCAGGCGGGAGCGAGATCCGGCTTGAGCGCCGCCAAGCGGCTGAAGTCGGCAGCACATTCGGTGTATTGGTTCAGGTCGTAGGCGATATTACCCGCATTCCACCAGCCTTCCTCCCAGGAGGCTTCGAGCTCGAGGGCCTTCTTATACAGCGTCAGGGCTTCGTCCAACCGCTTCGCGTCACGGGCGGCTTCGGCCTGCTGGGAAAGACTTTGGAAGAGGGAGGGCGCGCTGGCGCGATTCGTTGCCTGGCCGCCCGCAGAGGTTGCCAGGATCAGAAGAGCTGCGATTTGGACCAGCATGGTTTCAATCGTCAAACGCAAAGGTGGCGATCCTTTGGAGACCGCTCCGGACGAGAGTGGCCGAGGTGCCAGAGTAGGGCTGAACGGCCTTCGGCCATGGGGCGAGCGCCGCTCGCCCCTACGTCACCTTCCGTCACAGGCGTCATGGCGAAGCAGGTCCAACAAGCGGAGAACACCCGGTCGGCCTGCCTGCTGCGCGCGATCCAGGTCGACGTGCTTATCCCATATCCTTTTCATCTTCGAGCCCTCGCGCACGCTCAATTCGAGGGCTGTGTGATAAGGCTGGACCTGGTGGAGCGCGACGTCGGGGTTTTGCATACTGCCCGCAGAAATCCACTCCCTCCCCCCAGGGGTGTAACTCACGTTCACGACTGCGTCGGCCGCATCGGCATTATCAGTCGGTTTCAGGCAGCTACCGTTCTCGATGTCTGTCCGATTGTCCTGAACTTGCCGTATTGCCTCGAAGGCTCCCTCAAAGAAGATCGTATGGATTTGCTTTAGCCTCGGATCGAGCTTCTCTTCCTTGCGCTTCCCATGCCCCAGACTCGGCAGAATTAACAAAACGACAAGGAAGCAGCCCAAGGTCTTTTTCATGATTCGTCTACCACCGAAGGTCAGTTTAAGGCCCTAAGGCACGCCATGCAAGAGACCACCTCCGGCAGAGTCGCGTCGAACTCCGCAGGCAGACCAACTTGCCCCCCCACGGGGTCACGGTAGGAACAAAAAGGGCCGCCCTTGCGGGCGGCCCTTTTAGTAGTTCCGGTAAGTCTCCGATCAGAACACGAACTTCACCTGCATTTGCACGATCCGGTGACCTTGTTTTTCGGTAGTGGTCCCGAACAGTGGGGTGTTTACCTTGAGCGTGTTCGGATCAAAGCCCAGGCCGAGATTCGACCCATTGAAGGACCAGAGCGGATGGTTCAACCAGTTGTACCCATCAAAGCGGAACTGCAGCGTCTTCGACTCGGTAACCCGGAAGCTCTTGAAGAGTCCCAGGTCCCAGTTGAAGAAGTGCGGGCCGTAGATGGGCGGAATGATGGTGCCCCCGTTCTGGCCGATTTGGGTTGGCGCGGCAAAGCAGCTCGGGTTGATGTACTGCTGCGGCCCAAGGCCCGATCTGGGATCGCATGTGAGGATCGGGTTGAGCTGAATATCGTTCGTCCCCAGCAGCGAGGCGTTGCTGATGTTGAAGGTCGTGCCTGGGACTTTCGCGCTGTTGAGGTTCATCCCGAAGTTCTGGCTGCTGTTTCCGGACAGGTTCGCGCCGCTCTCAAGCTGGGTGATCCCTGACAACTGCCAGCCGTTCACGAAACCGGAGGCCAGCTTGTTCTTGGCGGGACTCGGCAAGTCGATGTGGTAAGCAGCGTTGAAGATTTGCGGACGGTTGCTCGCCAACACGCCGTAGTTATCGGCCAAGTTGAACTGGTCGTAGAAGCCGAGGAGCCCCATCGCCTTGCCGTAGGTGTAGTTCAGGTTGATGTCGTACCGACCTTTCGTGCGCACCCACGTGACTTGCAGAGCGTTGTAGTTGGAATACCCTAGGCTGGTTGCGACGTCCAAGTCCGAATATCCGAGGTACGGGCGGAATTGGTCAGCGACCAGGGTGTTCGGATCCACACCGCCATTATTCGACGACAACAGGGCCCCCTTCGGAACCAAGTTGATATTCAATTCATTGAAGCCCTCCGTGCCGCCGTTCCCCGAGGCAGGTATATCGCGCGTTCGGTTGCCGACGTAGGAGACCTCCAGCAGGCTCGACCAAGGCATTCGCTGTGAAACCGTGAAGTTCCAGAAGTCGGTGTACGGTTCCTTGTCGTCCGTGCTGTCAACAGCGGAGGGACCCGAGGCCACGGCGCTGAAGTTAAGCGTATCCAGCTCCGAGGCCAGCAACGGCTCTTTTGCCCCGCCCGGCAAGGGAACTGTGTTCCCTAGACCGATGGATTCGACTCCGGCCGAAGCGTCGAGGCCGTTGGTGAACTGTCCGGCGTGGAAGTAGTACCGGCCCCAGCTACCCCGCAGGACTGTCTTGCCGCTTCCACGCAGATCGTAGGCGGCGCCAATCCGCGGTTGGTAGAACAGGGCCCGCGTGGGGAACCCGCCAGGCGGAACGCTGGCATCTCTCTTGTGCCAATCGAATCCACAGAAGGTGGGCGCTCCAGTGCAGGCCTGCCCGGTGTAGAGCGACGGGTTAAAGATTGAAAAGCCGTCGCCGAGGCGGTCAATCCACGGCTGGAAATGCGATAAGCGAAGGCCGTAGTTGAGCGTGAAGCGCTTGGTCACCTTCCAGTCATCCTGCACGAAGCCCTCGTAAGTATTGTAAGAGATGTCGTTGACCCGGTTGAACGAGGACTCGCCGTAGGAGGCCAAGATGCCCAGTACCGCATCGGAGTAGTCATTCCCCGTGGTATTGGGATTCCCGGAAGAGACCCACTGCAAATAACCGTTGGTGTTATTGTTGGCGGGCTGGGCGTTTCGGATCCACTCCCAGAAGAACCCCGCCTTGAGGGTGTGAGTACCCATCACCTTGGCGAAGGTGTCGCTGATGCTGGGCATGTACTTGTTGGCATAGAGCCCCTCGCTAGGCCCGCCGTCCTCGAAACCGCCCGGATTGAAAACGAGTGCGGTTTCCAGTTGCTGCCAACCGTTGCCGCCAAAGGACGGGATTTGAGCCACGCCGTTCTTGAACAAGCCCTTATAGTTGTACCCGACCGTAGTACGGTCCACCGCCTTCGGATTGCTGAATACGTTGGGGAAACCGATGAAGGTGTATGCGAAGACGAACTCGTTCGTCATGGTAGGGCTGAAGACATGGGTCAAAGACGCCGATACGGAGTCGGACCGGTTCTTGCCCAGGATGGGGGTTGGATAAGGTACTTGATCGGTTTGGCGCCACCACAGACCCACCGGGAACTGCTGTACCTCGCGCTGGTAGCTATAGCGAACGAACAGTTTAGTGCTGTCACTGATGTTGTAATCAACGCGAGTCTTGAGTTCCCTGTTATTCTGATTGAAAGTCTCCGCTTGCACATAGTTAAAGCCGCCATTGGAGTTGGGGTCGGCATTGGGGGCGGGATAAAGCTTCATCAAGTTCACCGTGTTGGGATCCAGTGCCGATTGTGGGATTATCCCCCCCGGATACAAGGCCAGCGCGGCCGCGTTCAGCGGGCTCGGAGGTCCGCCAGAAGCCGTGATATTGCCCAGCTTCGCCAGCTCTGTGGGAGAGAAATTGCCCTGCAGCATCCCCGGAGTGGGAACAGTCGCGCGGAGCAAGCCCGTGTCCAAAACTTGGTAGTAGTACTCGAAGCCGGCAAAGAAGAACAGCTTGTCGCGGTTGTGGTTGAAGCTCGTGCCGGGAATCAACACGGGACCGCCGATTTGCCCCTCAGGGTAGTAGTACTTGTTCGCCGGCTTGGGCGCGCCTGTGGCATTGAAGAGCGCGTCATTGGCGTTCAGCGCATAGTTGCGGGCTGAAAACATCGCATCGCCGTGGAACTGGTTGCCCCCCGCTTTGGTCACCGAGCTGATGACGATGGGACCCTTTTGGTTCTCAGCGCTATAGCTCGTGTCCACCTTGAACTCAGAGACCATATCGCCGTTTGGGTTCACGGGAGTGTCGCAGTTGCAGCCGGGGTCAGAAACGTGCGCCCCGTCCGCGGTGATATCCAGCGAGTTACCGGGCAGCCCGTCATAAGAATAGGCGTTGTTCAGCGGGCTCTGGCTACCAGCATCGCCGTTGGCATTGATGCCGATGACCTCACCCGTGTAATTCGCCTTGTTCGAGGTGCCGTTCTGGATGCCAAAACCCGGCATGATCTTGATGAACTCCGCCGCGTCGCTCCCCACTTGTACGTAGTCTGTCAGTTCTTTGTTGGTCAGGGTTTGCGACTTCTCGCCGGAGTCTACCGGCACGATGTTCGTGACCGCACCGGTCACCTCGATGGTTTGGGTTGTTTGGCCAACCTTCAGCTCGACGTTCAGGTTGCGTTTCTCGCCGCCGAGGATGGACAGGCCGGTCGCCTGATAGCTTTGGAAGCCCGACGCTTCGACCGTCAGCTTGTATGTGAAGTTGCCCACCGCAACCGAAACGAAGCTGTAATAACCTTGGGCATCTGTCACCGTGTCGCGGGTCGAGCTCGAGCTCTCGTTAATCAATTTTACTGCCGCGTTCGGCACTACCGCGCCCGAAGGGTCGCTCACAACGCCCGTAAGAGTGGCAAACAGCGATTGCGCGGACAAGCGCGTCGCTGGCATCGCGAGCAGCGCGACTACGACGAGGATCTTTATTAATCGCTTCATGAGTGGTTTCATCGTCCCCTTTCTCCTTGAGAGGAATCTCACTGAGACAAAGACCCAGCCCCTTGTCGTGTTCTGAACGAACAAGGCACGCTAGAGGGAGGTTTGACCCGTGGACCCGACGCAAACGCAATGGACTTAACTTAGGGAAGAGAGTACCAAGACCAGTATCGGATGCCTTAGACGTACAGTGTAAACGATTTATACTACCCGACGCGTAGCGACTATCAATGATCCTCGCCCTATAAAACAAGGCTAAATGGGTTAAGTTACCGTTACACGCCCAGAAAGTCCTTTGTTTTTAACGAGGTTACATATTGTCGCGTTAACGTTCCCCTGGCACGTTACACCTCTCCAGCCCTTTCCATTGCATGAGAATCGGCGTGGTGGTACACTCCCCCTGACCCGGGTGAAGAAACATGCAGTGCTCGGTGAGCCGGCAAGAAGAAAAAGCCGAACTTGAAGCGGTCCTCGCATCGGAGACTTTCGCCAAGGCACCAAACCTCGCGCGACTTCTGCGGTACATTTGCGCCAAATACTTTGAGGGCCACGCCTCCGATCTGAAGGAATATAACATTGGAGTCGAGGCCCTCGGGCGCCCTCCCGACTTTGACCCCACCAGCAACTCCATCGTCCGCGTCGAGCTACACCGGCTTCGGGAAAAGCTGAAACGGCACTACGACGCCGAGGGCCTCAATGACCCTGTGGTCATTGTGCTTGAGCCGGGCCATTACGCGCCGCGCTTCCTGGCACGCTCCGACGTTCCGGCGCAACCCGCCTCGGCAGGGACTGCGCCTTCCAACGAGGTCGCAGGGGAGGCGGCGGAGGCCGGGCGACCGACGCCAGCTACCGTCCCGGAACCACCCACGAAGCCAGCCGAGCCAATCCCAGTACCCCTGCCCGAGTCGCGTCGGCGCCGGCCGGCTCAGCTTGTCGTGCCAGTGCTGGTCCTTGCGCTCATTGCAGCCACCGCCGTGTTGGCATGGAAATCCGGGCGCTTCCGGTCCCAATCTGCAACCCTCGTGGCGTTCAGGACTGAGAACACCGCGGCAGCCAGCGCCGGGTCCACGGAGGAAATCCGGATCCTCGCCGGGTATTCGAAGGACAATTACATCGACCGGGCCGGCAAGGCTTGGGGTCCCGACCGCTTTTATACTGGCGGGAGAGTGCTCAGCACGCCCCCCCAGGTTATCGACCGAACATCAGATGCCACCCTCTATCAAAACTGCCGAGCAGGCGAATTCACCTACGACGTTCCCCTGAAGCCGGGTGTGTACGAGTTGCGGCTCTATTTTGCCGAGACGACTTACGGACCTAACACGCTGGCGGGAGGGGGTGAAAGCAGCCGCATTTTTAATGTGGACTTAAACGGCCGACGGATCCTCAGCGAATTCGACCCCTTGGCCGACGCGGGCGCCAACAATACCGCCGACGTGCGTGTTTTCGACGACGTAACTCCGGCCCCCGACGGGCGACTGCACCTGGCCTTCTCCAAGTTTCATGGGCCCACGCCCCCGCAAGATGAAGCCATTCTTAACGCCCTCGAAATCGTGCCTGGGATTGCGGGGAAGATGCTCCCCGTGCGCATCGTAGCCCAAAACAACTCGTATACCGACCACAGCGGCCGGGTGTGGAGTCCTGACCGTTACTCAAGCCAGGGCCGGCTGGTTCTCCACAACCGGCCTGTGGAGCAGACCGCGGATTCGGGCCTTTATTATGGGGAACGTTTCGGCCACTTCAGCTACGCAATCCCCGTAGCCAGCGGAAAGTACGCCTTGACTCTACACTTTGCTGAAACCTATTTCGGGCCGGCCAACCCGGGCGGGGGAGGGGCGGGAAACCGCACCTTTGACGTCTATTGTAACGGCATCGAGTTGCTTCATAACTTCGACATCTGCAAGGAGGCCGGAGGCGCCAATCGCGCCCTGGCCAAGACCTTTCATAACCTCGAACCCAATCCTCAGGGGAAGCTCGTTCTGACCTTTGTGCCGGTAAAAAACTACGCCTGCGTGAATGCCATCGAAGTCAACGCCGAGGAATAGCGTCATTGTCACCTGTTCGGCGGCGCGGGAGGAAACGGGCCTCCCTCGAAGAATGCTTCGACGTTTTCGCCCGCGCGTATGGCAATTGAGCCTGTGGGCTGCTCACGGTATATTAGAGGCTTGAGATCCGAAGCGAAATCCACCGGCTCCCGAGGCCGACGCTTGCGCCGGACGTTGGGCGACCATCCTCTGACAGGAGGGGGAGAGCTGCGCCCTCGCTGGAGGTCCATTTATTTGGCTCCCCTTTTGTTCCTGTTGGTGATTGTGGTCGTAGGGACGGTGGGTTTTGGAAATTCATCCGCCCGCCCCGCTCCGGCGTCGCTGGGGACTGTCCGCTTCACGGACGTCCACCGCGCCGCGGGTATCACCTTCCAGCTCGATGCCACCGCGACTGAGGAGAAGAATTACATCGAAACCATGGGCAACGGCGTGGGTTGGATTGACTACGACCAGGACGGGCTGCTGGACCTTTACTTCCCCCAAACCGCCGAGACCGAATGGTACAAGCCTCCGCACCCCTTGCATTCCACCCTTTATCGCAACAACGGCGACGGCACATTTACGGACGTGACGGATAAGGCCGGGGTGGGCGCGGTCGGCCTTTACGCGCAGGGGGTGGCGGTCGGGGACTACGACAACGATGGCTACCCTGACCTGTACGTCACCGGCTATGGCCACGCCATCCTCTACCACAACAACGGCAACGGCACCTTTACGGACGTCACCGCCGCGGCGGGCGTCGCCGATCAGGGCCAGTGGTCGACCAGCGCGGGCTGGTTCGACTACGACAAAGACGGCTACCTTGACCTCTTGGTGTGCAATTACATCGACTGGACGCCGAAGACCAATCTCTGGTGCGGTGAACACCGCCCCGGTTATCGCGCCTACTGCCACCCTGACAACTATCGGGGGCTGAGACTCAAGCTCTACCACAACAACCACGACGGCACCTTCACGGACGTGAGCCAAAAATCCGGCGTGGGGATTCCCGAAGTCAAGGGGATGGGCGTGGTCCTGGCGGATTTCAACAACGACGGTTGGCCGGATATCTTCGTGGCGAACGACACTTGGCCGAATTCGCTTTTTCTCAACAACAAGGACGGCACGTTCCGCGACGTTAGCTTCAGTTCCGGGGTCGCCGCGAGCGAGGACGGCAGATACGAGGCCGGCATGGGGACGGACGCCGCCGACGTGGATGGCGACGGCTGGATGGACATCTACGTGACCCACCTTGATTTCGAGCTCAACCGGCTCTACCACAATAACCACGACGAAACCTTCGACGACGCCACCTATTCCTCCGGCATCGCCAACAAAGCGATCTTCCTCAGCGGGGTCAGTACGAAACTCCTGGATTATGACAATGACGGCTGGGTGGACATCTTCCAGGTGAATGGCGCCATGCTGGACAACATCGCTCTCTACCATCGCGAGGTCGGTTACGAGGAACCCAAGCTGATGTTCCGCAACCTGGGCAAAGGACACTTCGAGAAGGTCTCGGAACAGTTGGGGCCCGACTTCATGAAGCCTACGGTGGGGCGCGGAAGCGCGGTGGCGGACTATGACAATGACGGCGACCTGGACATCGCGGTCTCCAATCGCGGCGAGGACGCGCAACTTCTCCGCAACGATGGCGGCAACCGAAACAACTGGCTGGAAGTCATGCTGGTAGGGACCCGCTCCAATCGCGATGGCGTGGGCGCCAGCCTGAAACTGGTTTCGGAAGGCTTCACCCAGCACGCCCAGCGGAAAGGCGGGATGAGCTATATGTCAGCGCATGACCCGCGCTTGCATTTCGGCCTCGGGCAGCGCAAGAGCATCGAAGAACTCGAAATCACCTGGCCCAGCGGCCTCGTCGATAAACTCACCAACGTCCCCATCAACCGGATCATCACGGTCAAAGAAGGCGCCGGCATCATCCCGCGCAATTTCCCCACCGTGCCGAGCCGGTAATGCCGTGTCACGGAGCTCGGTTCAAAAATCTGGCTCCCGTTGAGGAAGTGCCCGCCGTCGCGAAACTACCCCAGCCGCCGTTAGAATCGGGGTTTCCACCGCATCGGCCTTTACAGGCGAGCCCCTGGACTCTATACTGATTCGCATTGTGGGCTGGCGAAAATTCCAGCTAGGTCAATCCTTCGGAAGGCGCGTTTTGCCGATGGCCAGCACGGAGGTGCATTGATGGCGAAGCGGGAAAAGAGAATTATGAGGTACCGTATTGGCGTGGTTTCGCTCGGGCTGATTCTCGTTCTGTGGTGCCTGCCTCTGGCAGCGCAGTACACGACCGCGAACCTGGGAGGAACTGTGACGGATCCCTCCGGTGCGACGGTGCCGGGGGCGACGGTTACAGCCGAGAATGTCGCAACGAGGTTCAGCCGCACTACCACGACGGGGTCGGTAGGGGAATACTTGTTCCCGAACCTGCCGGTGGGTGACTATCGCCTGTCTGTTCGAAAGGAAGGGTTTACCACCTACGTCCAAGGGGGCATCACCCTTACGGTGAATCAAACCGCGACCCAGAATGTTCAATTACAAGTCGGGGCAGTGAGCCAGCAGGTCACCGTGGAGGCAAATGCATCGCTCGTGACCACGCAATCTGCGACGCTGGGCCAACTCGTCAATCAACTGAACATCGTCGACTTGCCGCTCAACGGGCGCGAGGTGCAACAACTGGTCTTCCTTGGCGCTGGAACCACTGACGTGACCGGTCACTATTGCGGTGCGAATTGTGAGGGCGGCACTCTTCCCGGCCAACAATACGCCAAGGTCAATGGAAGCATCTCCAACGGCGTCAACTACCAGATGGACGGCGTCGACAACAACGACACCTACATCAATACGAATCTGCCCTTCCCAAATCCAGACGCGCTTCAGGAATTCAACGTTCAAACCGGCAACATGAGCGCCGCTTATGGCAACGCCATCGGTGGAGTCGTGAACGTGGTGACGAAATCCGGCACCAACCAAGTCCACGGGGATGCCTTTGAATTCGTGCGAAACGGGGCCCTCAACGCCCGCAACTTTTTCGCGCCCACCCAGGATGCCTTAAAACGCAACCAGTTTGGGGGCAGCCTGGGCGGTCCCATCAAGAAAGACAAGCTGTTTTTCTTCGGGTCGTACCAGGGGACGCGCATCCACACCGCCCCCCAAGGACAGATCACATTTGTCCCCACTGCGTCGGAGCGCAACGGGGACTTCTCTGACCTCCTGCCGGCCACCCAACTGGCGGATCCCGTCAGCGGGGTCCCCTTTGCGAACAACCAAATCCCAACCTCGCAATTTAGTCCAGTGTCAGAGTACCTCTTGCAATTCGTCCCTATGCCGAATGGGCCGGGGCGCCAGTTAACCTACGTCGGTGGCCCCATGGTGAGTGATGACGACCAGTTTCTGATTCGGATTGATTACGAGCCCGGCAAACACCATTTGAGCGGGCGCTATTTTTTCCTTAACTTCAACTCGCCGCCTTTCGTTCCCCCCAAGACGGACATCCTTGAGGCCAACCCCAACGGAAACAAGGTTCGGGTGCAGACCATCAGCGTCAATGACACCTACAACGTAACCCCCACACTCATGCTCAATAGCTTCTTCGGCTGGAACCAGCAAAACGGCGGCTCGCTCTCCGACGCCCCCTTCAGCATCGCGGCGGCTGGAGCGAAGGTGGCGGTCACGAATCCTCCCGAACTCGTGGTGGGCGTCAATGGGGGGTTCTCTATCAACACCAACCATCTCGGAGCTTTCAATCGGGGCGACCAGACCTTCCGGGAAGTTGTCACGCTGGTGAAGGGGTCTCACGAACTGCAGTTCGGCGGAGAAGCGTTGCGCATCCGCGCGCCGATGGCGAATGAATTCGAGCAGAACGGCGAGTTCTACTTCACCAACAACTTGTCTGGAGACAACCTGGCGGACTTCATGCTCGGCCGCGTGTCAACATTCATCCAGGCAGGCGGCCTGTATCTGAACTTTACGGGAATCAAGTGGAGCGCGTTCATTCAGGACGATTGGCGGGCTACGCCGCGCCTCACGCTGAGTGGCGGCTTGCGTTGGGATCCGTTCTTTCCCTACCAGGACAGCGAAGGCCGGGTAGGTTGTTTCGTTCCGGGCGCCACGTCCGTCCGTTACCCGAATTCACCCGCGGGGCTTATTTTCGGGGGAAGCCATCACGACCCGGGATGCCCACCGGCGTCGATCTACAGCAACGCTGCGAACTTTGCGCCCCGCCTGGGGTTTGCTTACCGCTTAACAGAGGATGGCAAGACCAGCCTGCGGGGCGGGGCGGGTTACTATTACCAGCCCCCCAATACCGTGGCGTTCCAGGACGTCGTGGGCATTCCCCCATTTGCCCCCATCATCAATTTAACTGACGTTAGCTTTTCGGACCCCTACGGCAGCGCCGGTGTCCAAAACCCCTTCCCGGCAGAGTTCGGTCCTAAGGTGCCGGCATCCTCGGCTAGTTTTCCCTCCGATATCTCCTTCACGCAGATTTTCAGCAGAGATTTCCGGATTCCACAGATCCTGAACTGGAACCTCACCCTCGAACGCCAGATCGGGGCGAGCTGGATGGTGCGGGCCAGCTACGTGGGCAACAAAGGAACTTATCTCTACGGCACCAATGACCAAGAAACCGGGCTGCAAGCGCTAAACCCAGCCATCTATATTCCGGGACAATCGACCGAGGCCAACGCGCAACAACGGCGCCTGTACCCCGCTTTCGGATTCGTCAATTCCATCGTTCCCGCGATCAACAGCCATTACAATGGCCTGCAACTCACCGTCGAAAAACGGCTCACGCATGGACTCTCCCTGCTGGCGAACTACACCAGGTCGAAGGAACTGAATGACTTTGCGCCGATCGGGGCCTATAACTCCAGCACCGACCCCTTTAACCGGAAGTTTGATTACGGCCCATCGGACGACGACTTGCCCAACGCCATCAAGCTCTCAGGGATCTACCAGTTTCCGCACACAAACGTTGGCGGCGTGGCGGGCAAGCTGGCGAACGGCTGGAAATTCACGTCGGTATGGAACTGGCGCTCGGGATTCCCGTTTTCAATCTTCAGTGGCTACGACAACTCCTTCAGCAGCGTTGGCGAAGACCGCGCCGATCTCACCGCCCCCTCGGTTCATGCTGCGGTCCTGGACCCCGGCCGGTCGCACGGCCAGCTTATCAATGAGTGGTTCAATACTTCCGTCTTCGCTCCCAACGCCATCGGCACGTTCGGAAACACCGGAAAGAACCTCCTCCGCGGGCCCGGATTTTTCGACACCGACTGGGCGCTATTGAAGAATACGAAGGTGAATGAACGGGTCTCCGTTCAGTTCCGAGCCGAGTTTTTCAATGCCTTCAATAGCGTCAACCTGGGGATGCCGGACAATATCCTCACCGACAGCGCGTTCGGCCAAATCACCTCAGCCTCCGATCCGCGCATTCTCCAGTTCGCCCTGAAACTTGAGTTCTGACGGCTTCGGTTGCTGACCTGCGGGTGGCCAGGGTGCCCTGGCCACCCCCCGCGCGTGGCCGGTTTGATATGCCTCGGGCAAAGGAAATGAATATGCGGAGATGCCCTGGGCTGAGATGCCTGTGTTGCTGGATTCTACTCGCCGGGGCTTTAGGACTCGCCCAGCAGGCCCAGATCGCTCCGGTCTCCAAGGCCAATGCCGAAGGCTTACAGCTCCTGCAAGAGGGGAGAGTTTCCGAAGCCGGTGAGAAGTTTCGCGAGGTTTTGCGGATTGATCGCGAAAACCTTGACGCGCTGAGAGGCCTGGGTGTGGTCTCCAGCAAGCAAGGAGACTATGCCACTGCGGTTCGGCTCTTTGAACGCGTGCTGAAGCTGGCTCCCAACGATGCCCGCAATCACAGCAACCTGGCGCTCGCGCTGCGAGGCAGCGGCCGCCTGAACGAGGCGATTGCAGAGCTGCGCCAAGCAGCTCCCCTTGCGCCCCGGGACGCCACAGTACATCGCAACCTCGGCGTCCTCCTGATCGATGCTGGAGAAGATCAAGCGGCGGAGGAACAATTGCGCCAGTCTGAGCGGTTGGACGCGAGCAACGCTGAAACCCACCAGGCCTTGGCGCGCCTTCTCACGCGGCAAAGACGCAGTCAAGAGGCTTTCGAGGAGTACCAGGCCGCGGTGCGCCTGCGCCCTCAGCAGCCGGACTTACGGTTGGAATTGGGGAAATTGTATCAGGCGAACGGCGAGTTTGCGCAGGCGGCGGAAGAGTTCCAGGTCGCAATACGGATCGAGCCGAATAGCTCGGCCTTTCATCAGGCGCTTGGAAATATTGAACTCAAGCTTGGGAATCTGCCGGCCGCGGAAACGGAGCTCCTTCGAGCCGTCGAGCTCGAGCCGCTCTCCGGAGAAACGCGTCGCGACCTGGCCGTGGTTTTGCGTCAGGAGGGCAAACTGCCGGAATGCCTGGAGCAATTGCGGGTCGCGGCCCAGTTACTCCCCGACGACAGCTCCGTGCGTTTTATGATGGGCCAGGTGCTCCAGAAGTCCGGCCAGAGGGAAGACGCAGCGGAGGCTCTGCGCTCCGCCCAGAAATTGAGCCGAAAGGAGGCGGACGCCACTTTGGCTAAGGCCCATGTCATCGAAGGAGCCCGCCTGCTGGAACGCGGCCAAGTCGCCGAAGCCAGCGCCAAATTTCAGGAAGCTTTGCGTTTGAATCCCGGAGATCTCCTTGCCCAGTACGATTACGGCGTGGCGCTTCTTCTGCAAAACCATCTCGACGAAGCCCTCGAGCATTTTCAAATCGTCCTGGCAGCCAAACCCGATGACCCCGACGCAAGCTATTACGTGGGGCGCGCCCTTCTGGCGAAGGACCAGCCGGCGGAAGCCATCAGCTACTTAAAGGAAGCGGTTAAAGCAAAGCCCAGCGATCCGCATGCGCATAATGCGTTGGCAGTGGCGCAGGCTGCAATCAAAGAATTCTCCGGCGCTCTTGAAGAGCTCCAAACGGCTCGACGGCTGGCGCCCGACAACCCCTTGTTTACCCAAAACCTCAGTTGTCTCGAGAAGCATTTGGAAGGCTGTACTCTCTCGCCCTGATGAGTCCCTCTCTGGAAGGCTGATGTAAAACCACCCGCACGTTGAACTCAGCGAAGCTCCGAAGCTTGATTTGTAATCAAAGGCCGATGCCCTTCGGTCAGAAAAGGCCGCCAAGGTTCAGAACCACCACGGCGCCTACAATGAAGGCGAGCGCGGCGAAAAGACACTGGTGGGTCTTCGCGCTGGTGGCCTTCCATTCTCCCGCCAGAATGCCGAAAACATTGGCGGCGAGAATACTCGCGGCGATGAAGAGCATGAAGCCGATGGAGGTGCCGTATCTGCCCACCCGGGTGGCGCCGATCCCGTAGGAGAGAATCCCCGTTACCCACAGCATTCCCATGGCGATTCCCAGCGCCCCCTCCCTCACGAAATCCTCAGCGAAGAACAATCGCCAGGTTCGATTTCGAGTCAACAGGTAGCCGCAGTAGAACAGGTTCGGGAAAAACCCCGCCCCCAGCACCAGGGCCCAGACGGCGTAAGTCGAGGCCAAAGGCCCAGCGCCTTGCTCCTGGCTCGATCGGATAATGTCGCCGCCGAAGGCGAATCCCAGATTGAAATTGGCCCCGAAGATTCCCGTGAAGATACAGATGGCCAGGCCGGCGGCGATGCCGCCCTGCGCCGCTCCAGAGCGCGGACTCCCGGAGGCTTGCTCGGTCTCTCTCCGCCGTCCCGCCAGCGCATACAACGCTAAACCGACCAGCAAGAGAGGGATGCTCAACAGCAGGAGCAACCCCCGCGGGCGGAGCAGGTCCGAGGGGGCAAAGACCAGGAGCGGCACCAGGGAACCGGAAAGGCTGGCGAGCCCGGAAACCACCGCGAAGGTGAGGGCAATCCCCACCATCTTGATTCCCAGGCCGAAGGTCGCTTGCGCAATCCCCCAGAGAAAACCGAATACCAGAGCATACGCAAGGGCGGAGGCGGCCGCTCCGCGATACACTTCCGCGAGCCGGGGAACAAATCCCGCCGCCAGCGCCCAGGGAACAATCACCAGCGAAACGGTGGTGAACACCAGCCAGGTGTTTTCCCATTGCCAACGGCGCGAGTACTTCATAGGCAGGGCGAACCCGCCGTTCAGAACTCCGCTTGCCAAGATTATCGCCATCCCCGCCCAGAAATGTTCGCTCATAAGTCGCGATGCGCGGCAGTCGCTCTGCGCTTGCTAGCTCGAACCACCCACGGCAATCACACCCTTAACAATCTTCCCGCTGGCCATGTCGTCGAAGCAGTTCTGCCAGCCCGCCAGAGGCTCGACGCGGCCGATCACGCGCGTCGGGTCGAGCCGGCCCGAGGCAAACAGGGCGAGCACCTTCTCCCACACGGCAAAATTGTGGCTGAAGCTCCCCTGGAGGCGCGCCGCTTTCCGCACCAGGGGGTCGAGCGAAATGTTGAGCGGCTGCGGGCCCCAGCCTACTTTGGTGATTTGCCCGCCCGGCCGCACGCAGGCCAGCGCCGTCTGGAGCGGCGCCGAGCTTCCCGTCGCGTCCACAACCACATCCACGCCCAGCCCGTCGCCAACGGAACGCACGACCTCTTCGGGGTTTTCCTCCTCCGCCACAATGGCGCGATCGGCGCCCAAATCCTTCGCGATGGCCAACCGCGTCGCGTCCTGCCTCAGGCCCGCCACCGCCGACCACCTCGCGCCGGAGAGCCTGGCCAGGGCGAGAGCGAGCAGCCCGATCGGGCCCGGACCCAGGACCAGGACGGAGTCCCCCGCTCGCAAATTCGTCTTCACGCAGAGGGCGTTATAGGCCACGCAGCAGGGTTCGGTCAGCGCCGCCATTTCAAAGCTGACCGCGTCGGGGAGGTGATGCAGACAACGCGCCGGGACTTTCACATACTCCGCCATGGCGCCATTCACGTCGTAGCCGAAGCCCCGCCGTTCCGGGCAGAGGTTGTACTCCCCCGTGCGGCAGTAAATACAGCGCCCGCAGATGCGCGCCGCCGTCTCACACGCCACGCGGTCACCCTCGCGAAAACCCCGCACCGACTGGCCCGCCGCCACCACTGTGCCGCAGAATTCGTGGCCCAGGATGACCGGCACCGCCACGCGCCAGGTCTGCGTGTTGTGGTATTGATGCACGTCGCTCCCGCAGACTCCCACGGCGCGGCTGGCCAGCAACACCTCATCCGGCTCGAGCGTGCCGGGCCTCTCAACCTCGCGCAATTCCACAGCGCGCGGCTGGAGCGCGTACTGCACCACCGCTTGCATCGAGCCGCCTTTCGTGTTCATCGCCCGCGCCTCCGACAAGCGACGATTGACGATTCAGCGTCTTACTCGTCACTCTTCACTTGTCACTCGTCACTTTGATCATGACGACCCCGTGCTTGGGAACTTCAGCCGTGAAACTCCCCTTGAATACGCCCAAATCCTGTCTCGCCCACAGGTCGCGCACCCTGGCACTCTCTCCAACACCGAGATCTTTGAAATACGCCGTGACCGGCATCGCCGACCTGCCGCGGTTGAACAATCCCGCGGCCTTGCCGCCGTCGCCCAGCGGTTTCACCCAGACTTCCAGCGGGCCCTCCTGCGCCACGCGGCGGCCTTGAATCCCAGCCGGGTCCTGGTCCACCGCGATGACCTCCGGGTTCATGAGGATGTCGCGCGTCTGCGGCGTCATTTGGGTGAGGTCCGCGCTGGCCAGAAGCGGCGCTGCCAGAAGGCACCACAAGCTCAATTGCGTGCGGTTTTCGTCCTCCGTCATCTTGCCGAGCCCGACCAGCAGCATGTCAGGATCGTTCCAGTGCCCAGGCCCGGCGAACCGTTGCAGGCCGTTTTGGCCGAACCCCACTTCCGAAATCCGCCGGTAGTTGTAGTCGAGGTCCCCGGTGGTTCGCCACAGGTTCCCGCCCACCTCTGGCCCCCAGGCCCACACGCGGTCCATTCCGTATTGGCAAAGGCTGAAAACCATGGGGCGGCCCGTGCTCACGAGCGCATCGTGCATTTTCTTGTAGGCGGCGATCTGCGCGGGCGCGTCGCCCTTGAAGCTGCAGTAGTCGTATTTGAGGAAATCCACCCCCCAGGCGGCATACGTCTCGGCGTCCTTCTCCTCATGGCCGAAACTGCCCTCGTAGCCGGCGCAGGTCCTGGGCCCGGGCGAGGAATAGATGCCGAACTTGAGGCCCTTGCTGTGGAGAAAGGCCGCCAGCCCGGGTTGGTCGGGGAAGTTGTTGTTGCCCTGAATCACGCCCTGCGCGTCCCGCTGGCCCTGCCAGCAGTCATCAATGTTGACGTACACGTATCCGGCCGCCTTCATGCCGCTCGCGACCAGCGCCTCCGCCTGCGCCCGAATCAGCCCGTCCGTGACTTTGCAGCCGAACCCGTACCAGCTATTCCAGCCCATGGGCGGCCTGCGCGCGACCTCCGTGCGGCCACCCTGTTCGGCCCAGAGGCATCGAGGCGTGGCCATGCTCAGACTCAGCAGCAAACCCAAAGTGAGACCGCCAGCAGCGACCCGGCAAGTGAGCGTGCTTCGCATGATCAATCTCCGCATGTCCTGACCGGCTGATGAATAACGCGCAGCGGTTGCCGGCCCACAGGCGCGGGGCAGTGTACACCCTGCGGCCGGCCGAGTCTAACGGCGTAAGATGGCGGCGTAGGGGAGCGCTCCGCGCTCCCGCAATCCGGCGCCCCGAGCCGAGAGCCCAAAGGGCTCCCCTACTAGCACCGCCCGCCTTAGATTAATCCCCGCATTATAACACATTTGAATAATAGAATCAAGAGATAAATTGTCATCTTGAGGTAGGGTGGCTGGCGCAGACCGCTGATTTTTGCGGTCTGCGTGGTCCCGAGGAGACTGGCTGCGAGGCGGCACGCCAGCGAAGTCCCGCTTCGCGGGATCGCAGACGCTACAATACCAGCGTCTGCGCCAGCCGCCGGTCCCCGACCTGCGTCTTCGACGGTGCCAGCGGCGGGTTTTTTGTGCTCTAATAAGGCGGACTTTCAAAGCGAGGGACTTGTATGAGCCGTACTTACTTGAACTACGTGGGAGGCAAGTGGACGGAGTGCCAATCGCGGAAGACGTTCGCGAACATCAACCCCGCCGACACCGCTGAGACCGTCGGACTCTTTCAGGCTTCCAGCGCGGAAGACATGCAGGCGGCGTGCGCGGTGGCCGCGCAGGCGCAGCCCGCCTGGGCCACCCTGCCCGCCCCGCGGCGCGGCGAATTCCTGTTCAAAGCCGCGGAAATCCTGGAAAGCCGGCTCTCCCAGCTCGGCGAGGACATGACCCGCGAGGAAGGCAAGACCCTGCCCGAAGCCAAAGCCGAGGTGAAGCGGGCCATCAACATCTTCCGCTATTTTGGCGGCGAGGGCGCGCGCCAATTCAGTTACCAGATCCCCTCCGAGCGCGAAAACGTTTTCTGCTACACCCTGCGCAAGCCCCTGGGCGTTGTCGCCCTGATCACGCCCTGGAATTTTCCCAGCGCCATTCCAGCCTGGAAAATGGCGCCCGCGCTGGTGGCGGGCAACACGGTGGTGATCAAGCCCGCGTCGCTCGCCCCCCTCAGCGCCTATCGCCTGGTGGAAGCGCTGCACGAGGCGGGCATCCCGGCGGGCGCCCTCAACTACGTCACGGGCGGAGGTGGCGCGGTGGGAAACTCACTGGTCGAATACCCCGCGGTCCGCGCGGTCTCGTTCACCGGCTCGTGTGAAGTGGGCAACGCGCTCTACGACCGCGTGACCAGAAGGCGAATCCGGATCCAGCTCGAGATGGGAGGAAAGAACCCCACCATCGTCCTGCGGGATGCGGACCTCGACTACGCCGTGGACATCCTGGTGAACGGCGCCTTCTTCTCGACCGGCCAGAAGTGTACCGCGTGCAGCCGCGCCATCGTCGAGAAGGCCATTTACGAGCCGCTGCTCGAAAAGCTGGTGGCCAAGGCCAAGAAGATGAAAGTCGGAAACGGCCTGGAGCCCGGGGTCGACATGGGGCCGGCCGTCGATGCCAGCCAGCTCGAGACCGACTTGAAATACATCGAAGTCGCCAAACAAGAAGGCGCGCGATTGGCGTGCGGAGGAAACCGTCTGACCGGCGGCGCCTATGATAAAGGCTATTTCATCGAACCCACCATCTTCACCGGGGTCGCACCGGAAATGCGCATCGCGCAAGAGGAGGTCTTCGGGCCGGTTCTGGCGGTGCTGAGCGCCCAGGATTTCGACGACGCCATGCGCCTGGCCAACTGCGTGCGCTTCGGCCTTTCGGCTTCCCTGGTTTCCCGCGACCTCACGCGCGTTCACCAGTTCATTAACAGGATCGAAGCCGGGCTCATCACGGTCAACCTGCCCACCGCCGGCGTCGAATACCAGCTCCCGTTCGGCGGCACCAAGGGATCCAGCTTCGGAATGCGCGAGCAGGGGCCGCTGGCGCTGGATTTCTATACGGAAGCGCGCACGGTCTACCTGAAGTACACGCAATGAGCGCAGTCTGGTCATGCCGCGGCTGCCGATTCAGAGAACTTCACCACGGCGTCGCGCGTAATTGATAATGGAGCAAGGCGGAGGTTGGCCTTATGGTTAAATTCCTGCTTTGGTTGATTCTGCTGGTTCTCTGCTGGCCGCTGGCTCTTTTGGCCCTGGTCCTTTACCCCCTGGTGTGGATTCTGTTGCTTCCCTTCCGGCTTTTGGGCATTGCGGTGAAAGGCGTGTTCGAGCTTCTGTACGCCATCATCACCTTGCCCGCGCGCGTGTTGCGCGGCCCCAGCCACGCATGAGCAGGCTGGCTTATCCCCGCAGTTCAGCATAAACTCTGGCCGTCCCGATTCAGAATCGGGACGGTCCGGAGCCGCAGCTTGCAGGCCCTCAGCCTCAATTTCCTTGACGACGCCATCATCGCGGGATACTTCCTGGTCATCCTGCTGGTGGGATACCGGCTGCGCAAGCGCATGGTCTCGACCACGGACTTCTTCCTGGCCGGGCGTTCCCTGCCCCTGAGCGTAACCGGCATCGCCTTTGTGGCCGCGAATTGCGGCGCGCTGGAGGTCATGGGCATGGTCTCCACCAGCGCTAAATACGGCGCGCGGGCCAACCACTTCTACTGGGTGGGGGCCATTCCCGCCATGCTCTTTCTCGCCCTCTTCATGATGCCCATCTACTATCGCAGCCGCGTGCGAAGCGTTCCGGAATTCCTGAAGCTGCGCTACGGGGAGTCCACACGCGCTTTCAACGCCCTTTCCTTCGCGGTCATGATGGTGCTTGTCTCAGGGATTAGCCTCTACGCGATGGCGGTCATCCTGGGAAGCCTGCTGGGCTGGAGCTTCACGGCCAGCGTCCTCATCTCAGCCGCGGTCGTGCTCGTGTACATCCTGCTGGGCGGCCTGGCGGCTTCTGTGTACAACGAAGTCCTGCAATTCCTGCTGATTGTCGCCGGGCTGTCGCCCCTGGCGTTCTTTGCCCTGCGGGATTTCAAAGGTTGGAAGGGCCTCGCCGCGGCGCTTCCAGCCGGATTCGCCCACACCTGGCAGGGCCTGCCCGCGGCCAGCCCTTTCAGCGCAGCCATGGACGGGGTTGGAAACGTCCTGGGCCTGGGCTTCGTTCTTAGTTTCGGCTACTGGTGCACCGACTTCCTGTTGGTGCAGCGCGCCCTGGCCGCCAAAGACATGTCCGCCGCCGTCTCCACGCCTTTGGTCGCCGCCGTGGTGAAATTGTTTTTCCCTGCTTTGGTGGTCCTGCCCGGGCTGGCGGCCGTGGCGCTTTTTCCGCAAAATGTCGCGGCGCGATACGATCTGGCGCTACCCACCCTGATGGCCCGGTACTATTCCCACGGACTGCTGGGCCTGGGCGTCACCGCCCTGCTGGCCAGCTTCATGTCCGGGATGGCCGGGAACGTTACGGCCTTCAACACCGTGTTCACGTACGACCTTTATCAAGCCTACCTCGCGCCGGGCCGCGGCGACCGCCACTATCTCGCCGTGGGCCGGGCGGCCACCGTCGCCGCCGCGTTGCTCAGCATCGCCACGGCTTTCATTGTGTTGCAATTCAACAACCTGATGGACTACGTGCAACTGCTCTTCTCGTTCTTCAACGCGCCTCTTTTTGCGACCTTTCTGCTGGGGATGTTCACCCTCTGGGCAACACCGGCGGGAGGGTTCTGGGGTTTATTGGCCGGGACTTTGGCGGCCCTCATTCATCACCTCGCCTACCATTCCCGCTTGCTCCCTTACGGCAGCGACATGACCGCGAACTTTTACGGCGCGATCTGCGCCTGGACGGTGTGCTTCCTCGTGACAGCAGGCGTCAGCCTGGTGACGCGGCAGAGACCCCCCGAGGAGCTATCCGGCCTGGTATACCAATCGCTTCCCTCAGAAACTCGGGCGGGAAACCGGAAGACCGCCTGGATCTTCGCCGTCGCCGTGGCCGCGGGGCTGGTGATTGTGAATTGGGTGTTCCGCTAGACCTAACTTTGACTATCGATGGCCAAATGCGCGCGGCCGCCCTGAAAGCGGGCATCGAGGTCCTCCGGTAGAAATCATAATTCCTCGCGGACCATCTCGGCCGCCCGCACCAGGTTCCGCAGCTTGGGGAAAGCCAGGAAGCGCGGTGTCTGGCTGAAGCCGCAATCGGGGACCAAGCATAGCTTGTCGGGCTTCACGTACTTCAGCATCAGCCGGATGCGCTCCGCGAGCGTCTCCACCGGCTCGATGAAATGATTCTTGACGTCCACGATGCCCGCCGCCAGCTCGCGGTCATTGGGGAAGCGTTGCCACAGGTCCGCCTCCGCCATTTCGCGGTTGGCAAACTCCAAAGCGAACTGCTGCACCTGCAAGTCCAACAGCCTCGGGAAGAGCGGGGCGTAGCTGCGCAGCCCGATCGGCCGGGCGCGGTAGTTGCCGAAGCAGAGGTGGACCGCCAGCTTAACCCGAATCCCCTGCACCGTCTCGTTGAACATGTTGACGAAAGGGTCAAGCCCTTCCTTGTAGCAGGCGATGGAAGGCTCGTCGAGCTGGATAAAATCGGCGCCCGCCTTTGCCAGCCCTTCCAGCTCTGCGCGGACAATGCGCGCGAGCGCCCGGGCGACGTCGTCGCGGCGGCTGTAAACCTTCCCGTCCGGCACCAACCGGCCAGCCAGCGTGTGTGGCCCAGGGAGAGTCACCTTGAGCGGCGCATCGCACCGCTGTTTGAGGAAGCGGAATTCTTCCACGATGCCTAAGCCCTCGGGCGCGGTGAGCTCGCTCTCGATGGCGTACTGGGGCCGTTGATCATGACCGTCGGGCGGTAAGCGCCGCGCCTGGGGAAGTTGCCGGATGCCGCGCAGGCGCTTGGCGAAGCTGACGATGAAGTCCACGCGCCGCATTTCGCCATCCGTGAAGATGTCTACGCCCGCCGCCCGCTGGTCTTGCAGGGCAATTTCCACGGCGTCGTTGAGCGCCTCTTCGATGTCCTGCGCGCCCATCTCCCCACGCTCGGCCGCCGCCATCACCGAGTAGTACCAGCCTGGCCAGGCGTAGCTGCCCACCGTCGTCACAGGAAGAAGTTTGCTTGGCACGGATTTTTCCTCCGGTTTGCGAGCAGGTTGGATTTATCAGAATTCTGAATTAAGAATTACAAGCGTTCGATCCAAACGCCGGAGCCCCTGATAGGAATGGGGCCGAAGCCATAGCTCTATAGTTCATAAATTACAATTTAGAATTTATAAGTCGTTCGTGGTACGCCTTCAGCACCCGCTCGAATTCCGTCTCCGCCTTCGCGTCGCCCACGAAGTGCGGGCTGGGAAGGACGTCCGGTTGAATCCCACGCGCCGCCAGGTTTTCCGCCACCTGGCATTTCAAGGCGTTGATGATGGAAATGGCGCCGATCGTCGAGCCCGGCCCCACGGGGTACGGCACCGAATCAACCCGCACCAGGGCATCGCCCGGAGGCGTGCAGTTGTCGAGGACAACGTCGGCGATTTCACCCAGCTTGCGGCCGGAACTGTGCCGGCTCGCAGTAACTTGCTGATGAGCAAGAGAAGTAATGGCCATCAGCTTCATGCCGCGCGCCTTCGCCCCCAGAGCCACGCTAATCGGCACGGGATTGATTCCCGTACTCGAGATCACCAGGAAGCTATCGTGCGGGCCAAAGCGGTAACTCGCCAGGATCATGTCGGCCAAGCCCTCGACTTTTTCCAGGTACAGCGCCTGGCGCAGGCCATTGGCTCCCACTACGCCGTGATAAAACGTGAGCGAAAGCTCCACCATGGGGTGGAAGCCGACCAGGCTGCCGATGCGCGGGAACATCTCCTCCACCGCCATGCGCGAGTGGCCGGTGCCGAACACGTGCACCCAGCCGCCCGCGGCAATCGAGTCCGTGCAGATGTCGGCTGCCTTAAGGAGATTCTCCGCCTGCGTCGCGCGAATCTGCTCGATGATTTTCTGCGCCGATTCCAGATAACGAAAAGCGGACTGCGTATGTGTCACGGTGGCCCCCTGTGGGCATCCTGAGTTGGGGAATCGTTCGGCATGGTCAAGGGCATTTGCGGCCCTCGTGGATCAAACTCGTCCCGGAGCCCATCACTACAAGGCAACGCGATTCCGCATTTCGTCCCAGGCGATTTTCTTCCCCTGCCGCATGGCGATATTGCCCAGCCAGGAAGTGCGCGCCGCCTCAAAGCCCGCTTGAATACTGGCGTTCGGAGTCTTGCGCGAGCGCAAGCATTCGAGGAAGTTCTTGACATTGTCCACGGTGCCATCGCGTTCCGAGCGAACGAAGATCTCAGGCTCGGGAGTGTTGGATGCCGAGACGTTTGGGGCGCCCTCGGGATAGACGGCCAGGTGCTCGCGATCGATCTTCAGTGTCGCCTCGCTGCCGCGGAATTCGATGCCGCCGTCATCCACCCCGGAGTTGATCGAGCCGGTGAAGGTGACCATGAAGTCCCCGGGATACTCGTAGCAAGCGGTGACGGTGTCGGGGCATTCCCAGTTCATGCGATAGAGGCCGCCGGTGCTGGTGGCCGTTTTGGGCGCGGGCTGGTTCATGTACCACTGGATGACGTCAATCCAATGCGTGAGCAGGTCCGTTAAGATGCCGCCGCCGAAATCCCAAAACCAGCGCCACCAGTAGAACTTCTCCAGCGTGAAGGGCTGCTCCGGCGCGCTGCCCAGGAATTTCTTCCAATCCAGCTCGCGTTGGTCCACTTTCTTCAGGCCCTTCCACCCCCAGTAGTAGTTCTGGTACCAGTAGGTGTGCACCATGGTGATCTTGCCAAGCTTGCCGGAATCGACGATCTGCTTGCCCAGGATCCAATGCTCCCAGTTCCGCTGCTGGGTGCCGGTTTGAACGATGCGCCGGGTCTCATCCACGGCGCGGACCATTTCGACGCCCTCCTCGATGGAGTGCATGATGGGCTTCTCGCAGTAAGCGTCTTTGCCCGCCCGCACCGCGTCGATGAGCATCTGCTTGTGCCAGTGGTCCGGCGCGCCGATGATGACCGCATCCACATCCTTGCGGTCCAGCACTTCGCGGTACTCCAGGTAGGACTGGGCGCTCACGCCCGCGATGGTCAATGCTTCCGCGCGCCGCGGCGCGTAGACGTCGCAGACCGCCACGATCTCAACGTCGGGGTGCTTTACGAAGAGCGACATCAAGTATTGCGCGCGCTCGCCCGTGCCCAGGACGCCGACGCGGATCTTGTCGTTCGCGCCCAGAACGCGCCCAGGCGAGAAAC
>Ga0187771_10000163_pt1 | contig 35581 bp, 26 predicted proteins | sample 0116_SJ02_MP15_1_FD_133139 | JGI IMG/M metagenome (GOLD analysis project Ga0187771, IMG submission 133139) | Tropical peat soil microbial communities from peatlands in Department of Meta, Colombia - 0116_SJ02_MP15_10_MG | ecosystem: Environmental > Terrestrial > Soil > Wetlands > Peat | place...
CCACTGATAACACCATCGTGTCGCCCGAGGCTGGCGAATTCGACAGCCAGGTGCGCAGGTCCCGCAGGGAGCTTTGAACACCACGAATCAATCGCAGTGTCTGCAGGCAGTCTCGAGCAGGCACCTCGGGGCGACCCCGCGCTGTTCGTTCGGGCGGACATTCTGGATACCGTTCAATGCGCGGATCGCCGCACATTTGTCTTGTGATGACAGTTCCGTGGCATTACAGGTTCAGTTGCATCCAGATCAGCCTTCAGGTGGGCGTCTCGCCAATGGAGGGCGACCACTGTGAAGAACTAACGCTCCTTGAGCGGCAGGAGTTCCAAATCGGGTGGCGTCTTCCTGGCGTGATAGAAGCCGAACAGGACAAGGATGAGCATCACGGCCGCAAGGGCGAACGATGCGATCCCAGCCCAGAAGGCGATCGTCCCGAAGGTACCGAACGCATAGGCCTCAAGAAGCAGGCCCTCCAAGGTCGAGGCCTTGAAGGCGATCTCGACGTCCGCTGCGAGCTTTGTGTTGTTCGGGTGGGCAATGGAAGCTGCGCTGACCTTCGCGTAGACGCCACCATAGGGCAACCCGCTTATGTCGGAAGCGATCTTCTGGGCGTACGCATTCGCCTGTGGCCCGGTGAGGACCTGCTGTCCGGCGTACTGGAGGAGGAACGACCGCTGTGCTGGAGGGATCTTGGACTTCGTCGGGAAGTGGATGTCCTGGCGAGCAAGTTGGTTGTGCACGCTCGAGGAAGTGAAGCTGTAGCCCCACATCAGCAGCGCGCCCGCCACTACGAGCACGACGACGACTACGACGCCGCCAAGGCTGATGAGAATATCGAAGGTCTTGCGTCGCATTTTTCACCTCACGGTCTCGTCGGAGTCTCCGGCGAACCTCAAGATCCACTTGTTGGTTCTGCCCGGTCAGGGTGAGCCTAACGATCCGAGGCCGTTTTCCCGGCGGACTAGCTGACACCAGAGCCAACGTCGGCAGGGGGACCCGATGAAACGCCGTCGTTGCCCGAAGTCGATCCCTCGCTGCCGACCCAACTGTCGGATCCTGAGAGTTGAGTCGCCACAGGACCCAGGGCGCTTCAAGGTGGAGTCATACCAGAAGCTTGGTGCGTAGCCGAGGAGTGCGGGACCGTATCTGGCTTCAGCAAAGAACTTGAACAGGCGATTGAGATGGCATAAATGGCTTCCGCCGGTTCTTGCGAAGTTGGGGTCACTCGCCCAGTCGAACCACGCTTTTTGTGAACACTCGATGAACAAAGCCCTGTCACTGCTGATTTCGGGTGCCTTTGACGTGGTGTCTCTTCTAGGATCAGGTCGTTCCAGCAGGTCATCTCGGATTTCTCCGAAGCACCGTCTGAAAGAGAGGCCACGTGCAAGAACGCAGCCCCGCAGAGGTCGTCCGTTACGCGGCGGATGAAGGTGTTGTGGTCGTTGATCTCAGGTTCTGTGATCTTCCCGGCTTGATGCAGCACTTCTCGATTCCGGTCGGCCAGTTCACCGAAGATGGTTTCAGCGAAGGCTATGGGTTTGATGGCTCATCGATCCGGGGGTTCCAGCAGATTCATGAGTCGGACATGATCTTGCTTCCAGACCCTTCGACGGCTGTTATCGACCCCTTCCGTCAGCACAAGACACTCATCGTGAACTGCTTCGTTCACGACCCGGTGACCGGTGAGAGCTACAGCCGCGACCCACGCCATGTTGCCCAGAAGGCGGAGAAATACCTTCTGGCGACGGGAATTGCTGATACAGCGTGTTTTGGACCGGAGGCAGAATTCTTCATCTTCAACGACATCCGTTTTTCCCAGGACCAGCGTTCAGCCTTTTACCAAGTGGACTCGATCGAGGGGATCTGGAACTCGGCGCGCGACGAGGGTCCCAATCTCGGTTACAAGCCCCGGTATAAGGAGGGTTACTTCCCCGTGCCACCCATGGATCATTTTCAGGATCTTCGTTCGGAAATGATCCTGACCATGGAGAAGCTCGGAATCGAAATCGAAGTCCAGCACCACGAGGTCGGAACAGCCGGTCAGGCTGAGATCGACATGCGTTTTGACACTCTGCTCGCGATGGCGGACAAGCTGATGATGTACAAGTACGTCGTCAAGAGTGTCGCCGAGCACGCGGGGTGCACGGCGACCTTCATGCCGAAACCGTTGTTCCAGGACAACGGTTCAGGTATGCACGTGCACCAATCCCTCTGGGGCAAAGGCGTGCCGCTGTTCTACTCAGAGACCGGGTACGCGGGACTGTCCGACATGGGTCGTTGGTACATTGGTGGGCTTCTCGCTCACGCGCGGTCGATTTGCGCGTTCGCCGCGCCGACGACGAACTCCTACAGACGACTGGTCCCTGGTTACGAGGCCCCTGTGAACCTCGTTTACTCCCAGAGGAACCGCTCGGCGGCGTGTCGCATCCCGCTCTACTCCAAGAGCCCGAAGGCCAAGCGCGTCGAGTTCCGATGCCCAGATCCCGCCTGCAATCCGTACCTTGCCTTTGCCGCGATGCTCATGGCCGGTCTTGACGGTGTGGCAAACCGCGTCGAACCACAAGCGCCGGTCGATGAGGACCTGTTCGAACTGTCACCGGAGGAGATGGCGGCGATTCCCCAGGTCCCGTCGTCGCTCGACGAGGCTCTCGAGGCCCTCGAAGCCGACCAGGAGTACCTCAAGCACGGAGGCGTCTTCACCGATGACCTCATCGAGACTTGGGTGGAGTTCAAACGGGTGAAGGAGATTGACCCAGTGCGTCTTCGTCCCCACCCTTGGGAGTTCATGCTCTACTACGACATTTAATTCGCGCTGCTTGGTCGCCGGACCTCTCTGCGCGGCGTTCGGGTTGTCCGAGTCCTCGGAGTGCGGGCGTACCGGGAACGCGGGGAGAGGTTCGGTTGGCAAGTGCGAGGTGCCCGGCAAAGAAGGACAAGGAACAGAGGCGTTTCGCCCTAACCATCTTGTGGGCGCATCGGGGCCAGCCTGACGAGACACGCGGACGGCACGTTTGGGAGCGTCACGGTCAGCTCGCCGCGAGGCGCGTTCCACGCCAACTCGCCGTCACGGCCCGGTGGGTACAACACCTCTGCGAGGATCTGCTTGTGTCGCAGGTGTGCAATGGGGAGCACGATCCTGTGCTGGTCGGCCCCCTCGGTCCGCTCTGACGCGCCCGCGATCGGTTCGCGGTGCCAAACGACGACATAGGTCACCGACTCGGCCCTCATCCCAAGGGCAAGCCAGGAATCGACCCACCCTGGAAGCCCCAGTGGCCAGAACGGGATCGCGGTGGCCAGGTCGGGCCTGATCAGCTTGTAGGCGCTGATCGCGTCTGCCACAAGCTGTTGTTGAGAGTCGCTCATCCGGTCGATATGTCCTGAGAGGTGGAGGCGGCAGAGCAGTGCGCTGGAAAGCGCGAAGGTAATCTCATCGTCACTCCACTCCGGCTGAGGGCTGGCCCAGATGCCAGCTTGCTCAGGCGCCATGGCGGTCGGGGCCGCCGCCGCGATGGCCGGATAGCGCAAGAAATCTGATTGATCGCTCGTGGACTGCAGTTGGAAACGCGACAGCAACGCATAGTCAGTACGCATGCCCCCGGAGGAACAGTTCTCCAGGACGAGGTTGGGGTAGCGATCAAGGATTGCGTCGATCCAGTCGAGATAGGCACGGTTGTGCGCCAGCATCCCCGCACCCGCGCTCACGTTCCCGTTGTCGGTACCGGGTCCGACGTTGATGTTGTAGTCCATCTTGAGATATCCGACACCGAGATCTTCGACAAGGAAGTCGACCACTTCGTCGAGATGCTTCACGGTCGCGGGGTGGGAAAAATCGAGGTGATATCTATCCTGTTCGACCACTCGGACCCCGCCCCGGCCGAAGAACGCCTCAGCCGGGAGTTGGTCCACGATGGGACTTCGTACTCCAACGACCTCCGGTTCGAGCCAGAGTCCGGGGGTCATACCCTCTGCCCTGATGAGATCGAGTACTTCGGTGAGACCGTTCGGGAATCTCGTGTGCGAGGGCTGCCACTCGCCGACCGTGTCCCACCAGGCGTCGCCGATCTCGTTGTACCAGCCGGAGTCGATGCAGAAGTACTCGGCGCCGACTTTAGAAGCAGCACGGATCAGCGGCAGGAGTCGATCTGTCGTCGGATTGCCCATCAGGGTGTTGAGATAATCGTTGAAAATGACCGGAAGGATTTGATGGTCCTCGTGCGGTCGCCGCATGGCCCGGCGGTAATTGGTGAGACGGGCCACGGCTCCTTGGAAACCGTCGTTGCTGAGGGCGATCGCGACGGGGACGGTTTCGAAGGATTCTCCCGGCTTGAGAACAAGGTGCCAGTGGTGCTCTAAGTCGGTGGGGCCGAGCAACGCGAGATAAGCATGCGTCGACCCGGGATCAGAGTGTTTCGAGGTCTCGGCGCCAGCTGTGTGTTCGCCCACTTGCCAGTGCCAGCCGCCGTTGTGCTCAATCTGCCACACCCAGCAGTTACCTGTGCGGCGATTGATGGCAGCGCCCATGGGCAGGTAGGTTCCCGATGACCAACTCCCGGCGCTGGTCACGCCGAACCGGCCCCGGGAATCGTGCTCGTGGACTGCGCGGTTGAGATCAGGCAAAGCGTCGCGCAGCGCGCGAACCTGCCAACGGTCCTCAGCGAGCCAGTCGTTCTCCGCCCAGAGGAGGTCGACATCGCCCAGACTACCGACTGGTTCGGCTAGTCCTGAGCCGAGAAACGAGGTTACGGACTCGAGGGTCAAGGGAACGTGACCGCCATTGGTGAGGCGGACCCGAGAGCGGAGGACCCCGCTTCCCTCGAGCACGGTGTAGATGACCTCGGCCGTGAGCCCCGTGCTCGAGTCCTCCAGGTTGACCCGGAGATCGCGCCAGGGACCCTGCCCGCTTTCCTCATGACCGAGATAGCGGAGGCGACCTCCTATGACGGACTGGGCGTATCGCCTGGCTGATAACGCTCGGCCACTACCGGACGCGACGACATCCACCAAGGGCAAGCCAGCCGTCCGCTGTCCCCGTGTTGCCGACTCTTGTCGGTCTCGGTTGGTCTTCGAGTCGTCTCCAGCCGGTAGCGGCACGAGACGGGTCAGTCGCGCGATTCCCTCTTCGTCGACATCGATCAACATCTCGAGCCCGCTGTCCGACCAGTCAATCTCCAGCCGGGACAATGTCCTAGAGCCAGCCACGTGCATCCTCCTCGGGCACGGCCGCCAATTTCACTCGTGCGGCCCCGGTTTCTTGGCGGATTCGATGACTATCACGTCGCCTTGGCGGCCATTGCGTCGCTGGACGTCGTTCGGGGCGTGCGGTTGTCCTTGTTCTCCGTGAGCCACTCGTTGTCGCAGGTCTCGACGCACGGCGCGAGCCCTCGACGCGGTTCGTCGACGTCCTCGAAAAGATGCGAGTACAAGCACTGCTCTTACAGCGTGCGCATAATGCGCCCGACCATGCTGTCGCCCGGCGGCTCGGCGACCGAGACGTCGTCATTGATGATGCCGAGCCATTTGATCGATCTCGGGCCGTGCCGCACCCGACATCGGCCTCCGGTCGCGGCGGGACTTGATACCTCGCGTGACATTCGCGACAGCGAGCCAACGCCATTGATGAAAACATCGTAGAAGGGCCAGAGCGCGTCGAAGCGGATGCCGGAGCTGGCGACATGCGCCGAAGCCTTGTTGCCGCAGTGGTCGAGACGGGCGATGGTTCACCTTCGGCCGCCACTCCGTGTCCCGGCTGATGTGGCGTCCGATTCCCGGTGCAGGTACGGCATTGTGGTAACGATCGCGGTGCCGTCGGTCCGCTGCTGGCAGAGCTTGCAGGTGTGTGTCGACGGGTACACGATCGCAGGGCCGATGAGGCGCGGCACGCGGTTCTTGTCGGCGCCCAACCGTGGGGCGCCGCGCCTGAAGTCAGACGAAGCACCACGTCCATCTCCCTGCTTGCTGACCGGTGAGGTTTGGAACCGAAGTCCCCGTTGACGTCGCTGGATGTCTTCATGAGCGGAATCTTGATTCTTGACCGATCGGTGTCCAACTCAACCGGACCTGCGCTACTCCCCACTTGCTGGGGGTTGACAGCGTCTGTGTGACCGGTCACAATAGCGCGTGGTGTGACCGGTCACACAACCTCGGATAGGACCGGAAGGGTGGCGAACGGGTGGGTCAGGTGCCCCCAGTAAGCGACCGAACGCCCTCAGTGAGCATTCGCGACGTCGCCAGTGCTGCGGGAGTCTCTCGTCAGACGATCTCGCGCGTAATCAATGGCAGCCACAGAGTCAAGCCGTCGACTCGTGCGGCGGTTCTCGACACGATCGCACGACTCGGTTACCGCCCGAACCGAGCGGCGCGAGCCCTGGCCGGCGGTCCCGTTCAGTCGGTCACCGTGCTGACCTCCAATACGCGCCAGTACGGCTTCGCAGCGGCGCTGGAGGGCATCGAGGAGGCAACACGCACGGCTGGTTTCGCCATGGGTGTCCGAGTTGTGGAGTCGGGTACTCCGGCGGATGTGCGGGACGCGGTGGAGCGGGCCATCGAGCCGGCAGGCGCGCTCATCATCATCGCCTACGACGCGCCAGGTATCGCGGCCCTCAACACGGTGCCGCCGGATGTCCCGGTGGCAGCGATGGTTGAAACGCCATCCGGCGACGAGGCGCTGGGAAAGCCTTGGGTGTGGATCGACGACCGCAAAGCTGCGGGTGATGCCACGAAGTTCTTGTTGGGCCTGGGGCACACGACCGTGCATTACGTTGCAATTCCAACCTCTAGGCGAGTTGCGCAGCGGACGCTGGGGTGGCGCGCTGCCCTCAAAGCCGCCGGTGTCCCCGTGCCCGAACCGGTGCAAGCCGGGTGGGACCCTCAGTCGGGTTGCGAAGTGGCCCGCGACCTCGCACGGAATCCGAAAGTGACGGCGGTGCTCTGCGGTAATGATGAACTCGCATTCGGTGTCATGCGTGCATTGCACCAAGCGGGCCGTGCGATTCCTCGGGATGTCAGCGTTGTTGGTTTCGACGATATGCCCGCCTCGGCGTTCCACATTCCGGCGCTCACGACGGTCCGCCAGGACTTCAAGACGCTCGGCAAGGCGTGCTTTGCCAAGCTGCTCGCCGTCATCGAGCCGAGAGGCTCCGGTGACGTGATCGAGTCGCCCCGAGCCGAGCTCGTCGTGCGCGAGAGCGCCGGTCCGCCGCCGGGCAGCCGATCCCGCGCGCCAACGAAGAAGACCCCCGCCCGCTCGCCGGCTCCGCTCGAAGGTAAGCGGGTCGCGGGTTTTCGTGCGGCAACCGAATCTATAGGCGAGTGACCAACGGAGGGGTGAGCACTACCCCACACACAAAAGGAGCAACAAGCATGAACGATAGTGGAGGCATCCACGACGCCTGGAAAAGGCGCATCAGGTCCAAGTTTGCCGTTGTGCTCGCCGGGGTGACCCTCCTCGGCGTGGTCAGCGTCGGCGCGGCGGGCGCTGGCAGCGCTGGAGCGACGAGCTCGTCGAGGGTCAACAAGCACCAGGCGGTGGTCAATCTCACGTGGTGGACGATGTGGTCCGGCACGACGCTGACGCTGCTCAACAAGATGGTGACCGCGTTCAACGCGACGCATCCCGGCATCCACGTGACCGAGACGAACATCCCGAGTGACGCGACGACGAGCACGGCCAAGCTGCTCTCGACCATCGCGGCGGGGGATCCGCCCGATGTCTTCACCGAGTGGTGGCCCGAGATCGGCTCCTTCGCTGCTGATGGCGACCTCGTGAACATGAACCAGTTCCTCACCGGCACCTACGCCGGCTTCGAGGCTTACGAGTATCCCGTCGCTGTCCAGGCCGGCACCTACCAGGGAGGGCTCTACGCCGTCCCGATGTCGCTTAACTCCTGGGCGCTGTACTACAACAAGTCCTTGCTCACCGAGTTCGGCATCAAGCACCTGCCGAAGACCCTCGCCCAGCTCGACGCCGACCAGGCCAAGATGTGGACCTTTAGCGGCAAAAAGATCGTGACGATGGGCTTTTACCCGGACACGGACGGAAACGGCTTCCAGTTCTACACGACCTTCTTTGGCGCCACGAACTGCATCACCGCGGCCGGTAAGTATGACTTCGCGAGCTGCCCGGGCGCCGTGGCGGAGATGAAGTGGATCGCCAGCTTCGACAAGTACCCCTACGCCCAGGTGATGGCGCTGCAGACGGCTCTCGGCGAGGTGGCCGGCGGTCAGACGGACATTTGGACGAACGGCAAGTCCGGCTTCGAACTGTCGGGGCCGTGGGTGGGAGCGCAGAACGTCCCGACCTCCAACCCCGACCTCGAAGGCCACTTTGGTGTCATAGCCTTCCCCGGGATCGTGGGCGGACCGAGCACACTTGGCCAGGGCAACTTCAACATCATCCCCAAGGGCTCCGCGCACCCGGCCGAAGCCTTCGAGTTCATCTCGTGGCTCGCCGGCTACAACAACGAGAGCTTTGTCGGCTCGATCGACCCACTGGGCGGCTGGGTGCCCGCCGGCCCCTCGGTGACCAAGACCGCGCCGTACCAGAAGTGGCTGAAGGCCAACTCCTGGCTGTCGGGTTTCCTGCCCGAGATGACCAGCAAGTACACCCAGGCGCCGGTCCTCACCCCGACGCAGGCGCAGCTGTTCACCGCGGAGAACACCGCGACGGCTGACGTGCTGCAGAAGATCATGACGCCGATGCAGGCGCTTAACTACATCGACACACAGGCGAACGCCTCGAGCTAGAAGCGATCGTCCCGCACATTGGGGGCAGCCCGGTCTCGCGACCGGCTGCCCCCAATTGCGTGTGCGCGCCGCCGGAGGAGCAGACTGCTGATATGCAGGCGTTTACGCGGGAGACGACGATGCCGCCCGCCAGTGTGCCGAATGCGACACCCCGGCGTCGCCGGCAGCGTTCTCCGCAGCGGCGGGCGATAAGGTTTGGCCTGCTTTTCATCAGCCCGTGGATTATCGGCTTCCTCCTCTTCTTCGCGTATCCCTTCTTCGCCACCATCTACTACGGCTTCACGAACTTCAACGGTGTTGGCGCCGCGCACTGGATCGGATTCGGCAATTACGTGAGCCTGTTCCACGACCCGTTGTTCAAGACGTCGCTGTTCAACACCTTCTACTACACGGCGATTGAGCTGCCCCTGTCTACTGTCGCTGCGCTCAGCCTGGCGCTGCTGCTCAACATGAACGTCAAGGGCCGCGCAGTCTACCGGACGATCTTCTACATCCCCTCGATCGTGCCGCTCGTCGCAGGCTGCATGATCTTCGTCTGGCTGTTCAACCCGGCTACGGGGATCGTGAACGACCTCCTTACCGACGTGCACCTGCCGTCCCCGGACTGGTTTTTCTCGGTTGCCTGGTCCAAGCCGTCGTTCATCCTGCTTGGACTATGGGGACTCGGCCAGCCGATGGTGATCTACCTGGCGGGACTGCAAGGAGTGCCGAAGGAGATGTACGAGGCCGCCGCGCTCGACGGAGCCGGCCCGTGGCAGCGGTTGCGCTCCATCACTCTGCCGATGATCAGCCCGGTCATCTTCTTCAACATCATCCTGCAACTCGTGCTGTGCATCTCGTACTTCACCCAGGTGCAGGTGATCGAGGCCAACGATATCGGCGGCCCCGGCACCTCGACGTGGTTCTACGTGCAGTACCTCTACGAACAGGCCTTCGTGTACCTCAAGCTCGGCTACTCGTCGGCGATGGCGTTCTTCTTGTTCGTGATCAGCGCCCTCATCATGGTGGTCCTGTTCCGCTCCTCGGCGCGTTGGGTCTACTATGCGAACGAATAGGAGAACTGATAGGAGTTGGTCGACGCGCGCCGCGGGGCGCAGCGCCGCCAAGCACGCGGTGCTGATCGTCGTCAGCGTGCTGCTTGGTTTCCCGCTCTTCTGGATGGTCCTCACCTCGTTGAAGACCAACCCGCAGTCGCTCGCCGTGCCGCCCCTCTGGTGGCCGCACCCCTTCGTGTGGCGCAACTACCCGGAAATGCTCTCAGCCGTGCCTTTCTGGCGATTCGTGCTGAATACGCTCCTGTACGCCGGGGTGACGATCGTCGGGGTGTGTTTCTCGAGCAGCCTGGTCGCGTACGGCTTCTCACGCATCCGCTGGCGGGGACGCGACGTCCTGTTCCAGGTGATGGTCAGCACGCTGCTGATCCCCTTCTTCGCCACGCTCATCCCGCTTTTCACCATGTACAAGCAGTTCCACATGGTGGGCTGGTACCTGCCGCTGATGATCCCGACCTTCCTCGGCAGCTCGGTCTTCAGCACCTTCCTGCTGCGCCAGTTCTTCATGACGATCCCGGAGGAGCTCTCCGACGCCGCCCGGGTGGACGGGGCGAGCGAGCTGACGATCTACAGCCGGATCATCATGCCGATGGCGAAGCCCGCGCTGGCGACGGTCATCCTCTTCCAGTTCATCTACTGCTGGAACGACTTCATCGGACCGCTCATCTACATCAACAGCACGGTTTGGTACCCGCTTTCAATGGGACTGAACTTCATCCTCGGCACCTACACGACCGACTGGCCCTGGGTGATGGCGGCCGCGACGGCGGCCACAGCGCCGATCATCATCCTGTTCTTCTTCACGCAACGCACTTTCATCCGGGGCATCGCCATCCAGGGTACGGGGCTGAAGGGATGAGGCCGACCCCGCTCCGAGCCGACGCGGCCCGGGTGGCGCCCGGTCCGCCCGCTGCCGCGATGAAAAGGAGGATCGTGGCGGCGCTGTGCGCCGTGTTCAACTTCCTCGTGCTCAACCTCGTGCTCGTGCTGGCCTGCCTGCCGGTCGTCACGGTGCCCCTTGCCTGCCAGGCCGCTACGGTCAGCCTTGAGCGGTGGCGGGCGACGGGGGAGGACCGTGTCGTGCGGGAATTCATCGCCGCTTTACGATCGCGCCCGCCGCTGCGGACGACGCTCAGCGCCGGCATGCCCTTCGCGGTGGCGGCGATCGCTGCCGAGGAGGTGCACTTCTTCTTCCATGGCGGCACGGCCGGTGACTGGGTGAGCCTCGGTTTCGGCGTCGCCGCGCTGCTCGGCGCGCTTGCCAGCATCGGCTACGTCCTCCTACTCGGGGCGCGTCACCCTCTCCTGGCGTCGACCGACCTCTGGTACTTGTCAGTGCAACTGGTGGTACGGAACGTTCTGCTCACCGGCCCCCTCTTCGTGGGGGCGTTCGCGGCGGCGGCGTTGCTGCTGCTGCTCAACCCGGCGCTGGCGCTCGTTGGGGTGCCGCTCGGCCTGTTGTGTCTCGTCAGGTCGACCGCCGATCTCGGGGTGCGCCGGAGCGGCCTCGACCGGTTGCAAGGAAGCTGAGATGACGCTGCGGCGCAGGGTGCCTCCCGCACGCGCGATCGCGCTCGACGACGGCGCCCTGGAGTTGCGAGTCGAGATCGGCACCGACGGTGTCGCCCGTCTCGCCCGTCTCGCCGCCGCGCCGGGCGACGGAGCACCGGGCGGTCGACCCGGCTGGGCCGAGGTGGAACCGACCGGCGTCGCCACGGGCCTCCCCCTTCTCGACGTCGTGACGACGGGCAGCGGCCGGGCACGCACGGGCCGGCGCTATGTCGAGTCGGCGACTGGCGGCCGGATGCGCTATCTGGACCACGAGCAGCGCGAGGACGGCCCGTGGTGGGAGCTGCGCGTGCTGCTCGAGGATCCCGAGACGTCGTTACGTGCCGAGTGCTCGTACCGGGTCCTCGCCGGGGGTGGGACGGTGCGGGCGACGACCAGGCTGAGCAACGCCGGTCGCACGACGGTGAGCGTCGAATCGGTGACCTCCTTTGTCGCGTCCGGCATCGAAGGTCCGGCGGGGGCGCTCGGCGAGGTCGACCTGTGGTGGGCGGAGAACGACTGGCTTGGCGAGGGCCGCTGGCAGCACCGACTCTTTCGGGACGCCCTGCCGGACCTCAACCGCGGCGTGCACGGGGGCGATTCGCGGGCGATGTTCGGGTTAACGAGCGAGGGCAGCTGGTCCTCTGGCGGTTTCCTGCCGATGGGCGCGGCGGTGAACCGGCGGACCGGCCACGCCTGGCTGTGGCAGATCGAGCACAACGGCGCCTGGCACTGGCAGGTCGGCGAACACAGCTCGACCGGCGGCGAACACGCGGGCCGTCAGGCACGCGCCGACCGCGCGCCCCGCGGCTACGTCGCGCTGCTCGGCCCGACCGACGCCGAACACCACTGGCGCCTCGTGCTCGAACCGGGTGAGTCGTTCGAGACGGTCCCGGCAGCGGTCGCCCTGAGCGGAGACGGGCTCGAGGGCGCCGTCGCACGGCTGACGCGGTACCGGCGGGTGGCGCGACGCGCGCATCCCGAGCACGAGCGCCTCCCCGTGATCTTCAACGACTACATGAACACCTTGATGGGCGAGCCGACCACGGACCGCCTACTGCCTCTTGTCTCCGCCGCGTCGAGCGTCGGGGCTGAGGTGTTCTGCATCGACTCCGGGTGGTACGCGGAGCTCGGGCAGTCGTGGTGGGAGACCGTCGGTGCTTGGCGGCCGTCGGCCAGCCGTTTCCCGAACGGCATCGTCGAGGTGCTCGACGCTATCCGCGCCCACGGCATGGTCCCCGGGCTGTGGCTCGAGCCCGAGGTGGTCGGCGCACGCAGCGCCGTGGCGAGCTCGCTTCCCGAGGAGGCGTTCTTCGTACGCAGCGGCGAACGCGTGATCGAACAGGGCCGCTACCACCTCGACCTCCGCCACCCGGCCGCGCGCCGACACCTCGACGGGGTGGTGGACTTCCTCGTCGCCGACCTCGGGGTCGGCTACCTGAAGCTCGACTACAACCTCGACGTCGGACCGGGGACGGACGCCGGCGGCGTGAGCGAGGGAGTTGGGCTGCTCGGGCACAACCGGGCGTTGCTCGATTGGCTCGACGCGATCCTCGACCGGTACCCCGGCCTCGTGATCGAGAACTGCGCCTCGGGAGCTATGCGCGCCGACTTCGCCATGCTGTCGCGCCTGCAGCTGCAATCGACGAGCGATCAGCAGGACTTCCTGCGCTACGCGCCGATCTCGGTCGCCGCGCCGATGGCGATCACGCCCGAGCAGGCGGCCAATTGGGCCTACCCGCAGCCGGAGTGGAGCGACGACGAGATCACCTTCGCCCTCTGCAACGCCCTCCTCGGTCGCGTCCACCTTTCCGGCCACCTTGACAAGATGAGCGGGTCGCAACTGGCGCTCGTCGCCGCGGCGCTCGAGGTCTACAAACGGATCCGGCCGGCGCTCTCGCGTGCCGTACCGTTCTGGCCGCTCGGCCTGCCGCGTTGGACCGATGCCTGGCTCGCGCTCGGCATGCGCGCCCGGGAGGCGACGTACGTCCTGGCCTGGCGGCGCGGGCATCTCGCCGGCGGGTGGCCGCCCGACGAACGGACGAGCCCGGAGCGGATGGTGCTGCCGGTGCCGCACCTGCGCAACGCGGACGTGGCCAGCGAGCTGCTCTACCCTGTACTTGACGGCGCGGCTGTGCGCTGGTGTCACGTGCTCGGAGAACTCACCGTCGAGCTGTCGCGCGTACCCTTGGCCTGCCTCGTCGAGCTGCGCCCCCGCTGAGTGGCGGCGAAGGGTGCCGGTTTCGCCGGTGAGCAGAACCAAGGGCGTAATCGCGCTCGACCACCTGAGCCGTGAACCGCCGGACATGGTCTCCGAGTTGGAAGCCCTGTCCTCCGCGATTCGCCGTCGGATCACTTTGCCGCGATGACCCGCTTCGCCTAGATCGTCGCTGGCCTGGTCTCCGGCTATCCTGCCGCCAAGAGGCATGGATGATCATCGACAGCCGCAGCCACCTGCGTTGGGACTTACTGGGCGGGCGGCGCGGGTAGGCCGGTCGATGACCGGCGTGACCTTTCTGGCTTCGATGAGGGGAAGCTCATGGCAGCCCGGGCTTGTGCGAGAGATACCAGGCACTCTCGCCCTCGACATCGAAGGCGCGCGCGAAACTGACCGACAACTCGCCAGGTTTGGTGTTCGTTAGGCGCCAAGCAGCAGTCAGCCACGTGCGGACTGGCAAGTGTGTGCGCTCCAGGCGCGTCCCGTTCGTGACGAAGGAGCGATGGCGGCACGAGCCATACCTGAAGGCGCCATCCGCCCTCGCCGAGGGCTCGTCGTCAAGTCTCCTGCTCGTTCGTCGATGCCGAGCGTCGTGTCGAGGTACCGCTTCACTTCCACTTCTCGCCATTTTCTTGCGGCAGGCCCTTGTGATGATCGGGACCTTGCGGTCCAGCTGAGAAGGACGCTTGTCGGCCGCTTGGCCCGGCAGAGCCACTCACCGTATGGCAACACCGCTCAGCCCCGCGCTCACTGGCGGCGCAAGAGGAGATTGAGCACGATGAACGGTGTCGCCGACAGCAGCGCGGCAGTCGTTTAGCGCTTCGTCAGTTCCAGATTGCGGACCCCCTGTCGGGGTCGAAGAAGTGCAGCTGCTCGGTGTCGACGGTGAAGGTGACACGTGAGCCGGCTTTGAGCTCGGAGCGGGGCGCTATCCGCGCCACCCCTTCGGACTTCGTCCCCCCGGGCTGGAGCTTCGATGCCTCGCCGAGCTCCGTGGCCCCGCTGGCTGCGGCGGTGTCCTCGGAACGGGCGCGCGTGGCGTCGATCAGGAAGTGCACTTGCAACTCGTTGCCGAGCGACTCCACCAGCTCCACGTCGGCAACCAGCGTGGACCCTGGTGCGGGCGGTGGTCCCAGGGCGGCATCGGCGAGCTCCTCGGGGCGGACACCGACGACGACCTTGCGGTCCCGGTAGCCGCGCAGCGCCGGATGAGCCGCCAAGACATGCTCGGAGAGGGCCAGGGACTGCGCCCCGAGCCGCACCTCGTCGGCCTCGGGGGAGACGACGGCCTCGTAGAGGTTCATGGCCGGAGAGCCGATGAAGGCCGCCACGAACAGGTTGTCGGGGTGGTCGTAGAGCGACTTGGGCGCGCCGCACTGCTGGAGCTTTCCCAGGTGCAGTACCGCCACCCGATCGCCCATCGTCATCGCCTCCACCTGGTCGTGGGTGACGTACAGCGTCGCGACCCCGACCCGGCGTTGGATGCGGGAGATCTCGGCGCGCATCTGGACGCGCATCTTGGCGTCGAGGTTGGACAGCGGCTCGTCCATCAAGAACACCGAGGGCTCGCGCACGATCGCCCGGCCCATGGCCACGCGCTGGCGCTGGCCGCCGGAGAGCTGGGCGGGCTTTCTTCTCAGGTATTCCATGAGACCCAACAGGTCAGCGGCGGCGCGGACTTTGACCCGGATCTCCTTCTTGGGGACCTTGCGGAGCTTCAGGGCGAAGCCGATGTTCTCTTCCACGGTCATGTGGGGATAGAGGGCGTAGTTCTGAAACACCATGGCCACGTTGCGGTCCTTGGGGGACATGTCGTTCACCACTTCGCCCCCCAGGCGCAGGGTCCCCGAGGTGATGTCCTCCAGGCCCGCGACCATCCTCAACGCGGTCGTCTTGCCGGAGCCAGACGGTCCGACCAGGACCACGAGCTCCCCCTCGGCCACGTCCAAATCCAGATCGGTCACCGCAGGGAAACCATTGGGGTAGACCTTGCCTACCTTCTCCAGGCTCACCTCTGCCATGAAACCTCCTCGGTGCTCATCGACTGTCCTTCCCGAGCGACTGGCACGCCTTCCGGCCCTCCACCTTCTCGGCGGAGCGCTGGGCCGCCGAAACGCTTGCCTTGTCCCGGTTGCCGCCACACCTGGCGCAATTCTTGTCGCTTCTGTCGAGCATGCCAAGCGCTGGCCAACGTGGCTCGCATCGACTGTGGGCCGAGACACCGGATTTAAGCGAGACAGGTGCATGTCGCACGGACGACACTGAGCGTCTCAAGTCCGAACAGGAACGCCCCTGCAGCACGGTGCGAGTCATCCGTCGCGTCTGATGAAACGTCGTTGCGCAGAATGCTCCTGCCGTTGGCGGCCTTGGGAATACCTTTCATGTGCGAGCCGACGAGAAGACGCTAGTAATTCCATCCGAATCCCAAGTACAGCAAAGCAAGAAGAAACGTACGAACTCCTCCGTTGCTAGGAAGGATCGTTACCGAGAACTGGGATCATCCCCCCAGGTGGTGCCGTGCTCTCGCGCACGACGAGGTCGGTGGCGAGCTCGACGCGATGCCTGAGCATCCCGCCGCTGTTGGCGCTCTCGAGCAGGGTGCGCACGGCCACCGCAGCCATCTCCGTCAGCGGTTGGCGCACTGTCGTCAGCGACGGAGTGCTCCACGCGCTGGGCGGGCTGTCGTCGAATCCGACGACGCTCAGGTCCTCGGGGACACGGAGACCGGCTTCGCGCGCGGCACGTAGGACGCCAAGAGCCGACAGGTCGTTCCCCGCGAAGATCGCGGTCGGGCGCGCGTCCAGACCGAACAGCGCCTTCGCCTGCTCGTACCCACCTCTGACGCGGAAGTCGCCCGGCCTTACGAGTTCGTCGTCAACGGTGAGGCCGGCCCTTTCCAGGGCGGCGCGGTAACCGTCGAGGCGCGCTCGGCTGCACAGAAGCTCCGGAGGGCCGGTGATGATCCCGATCCGCCGGTGTCCCAGGTCGATCAAGTGCTTGGTCGCCGCCAGGCCGCCCGACCAGTTTGTGGCGCCGACCGAGCTCACCTCCGGACCGGGCTCTGCCGTCGGGTCGATCACGACGAACGGCAGGCCGCGGGCAACGAGCACTGCCTTCTGACGCTCCGTGAGCTGGGAGAGCAAGAGGATGATCCCCCGGGTGCCGCGAGACGTGATGTGGTCGAACCAGACCCGGCGCTCGTCCCCCTCCGAGAGCGCCGTGAACGCGACCGTGAGCCCCTCCGCTTGAGCGGCGGCGGCGGCCCCCCGGATGATCTCGGTCGCCCATGGGCTGTCGAAGTCGTTGAACACGACGTCGATGAGCGGCGGCGCGTCATCGTTCGCCCGCTTGCGGTAGCCGGCGGTCAAGAGCGCTTGTCGGACGAGGGTGCGGGTCCGGGCAGAAACGTCGGGCTTGCCGTTCAGGACCTTGGAAACCGTCGCCGTGGACAAGCCGGTCTCGTGGGCGATCTGAGCAAGGGTGACCCGCCGACGGGCGTGGGTTCGAAATTGCCGCGCCGGTCGTCGGGTCCGCGCAGGCTCAGACGCGGCGAGGGCGGCCTCGCCTGGCGTCTCAGCGAGCGTATCACTTCCCGTCATGCTCCTGTAGATGATAGTGGTAGCTTGCGGGCTTTTCACGGGAATCTTCGGACTCTATGCGTAAACCTAAATTGACAATTCCGGACTCGGCCGGCAAGTTGGCGGCATATTCTCACGAAATGGACCTGCACCGGAAAAGTCACTATAAGGGTTTTTCGCGACACCGATTACGACTAGGGGCATACGCCGCTATCGAGGGTTGACCCGCGCGGCGCCGCGCTGGAGCCTTATCTTCGTAACATTTCGGCGGAACATTTGGATGTCTGGTGATGCCTCCAGATAGCGCACCCACGAATCGCGAATTCAGAGGTTGACTCGGGACATCTGCTCAGCGGCGTACCGGTCGCCCACCGCTGCTCCCCTCGGAACGGCCGCGTCGATGGCTACGAGATCCTCCGGCGTGAGCTCGAGGTCGCCAGCCTTGACGTTCTGTTCCAGGTACGCGCGCCGCTTCGTCCCTGGAATCGGTACCACGTCGTCGCCTTGAGCGAGCACCCAGGCGAGCGCGAGCTGGGCGGGGGTGACGCCCTTTTTTTTGGCCAACGGCGCGATTCTGTTGACGAGCGCCAGGTTGGCCGTGAAGTTCTCCCCCTGGAAACGCGGGTTGTGGCGTCGGAAGTCATCCTCGCCGAACTGGCTGGGATCGTTGAGCTGCCCAGAGGTAAAACCTCGCGCCAGGGGGCTGTAGGCGACCAGCCCGATGCCGAGCTCGCGCAAGGTGTCGAGAAGCTCTTCCTCCACGTACCGGGTGAGGAGCGAATACTCATTCTGCGAGGCGGCTATCGGATGGACGGCGTGGGCGCGTCGCACGGTCGCGGGCGCCGCCTCGGAGATGCCGAGATACCTCACCTTGCCGGCTTGGACCAATTCATGCATCGCGCCCCAGGTTTCTTCGATCGGGAGGGTGGTGTCGACGCGATGCTGGTAGTACAGGTCGATGTGCTCGACGCCAAGGCGCTCCAAAGAGGCGTCGCAGGCCCATCGCACGTACTCGGGCTTGCCGTTGACGCTGACGAAGCTGCCGTCCGGCCGACGCTCGTTGCCGAACTTCGTGGCGAGCACGACCTCGTCCTTCCGGCCGGCGATTGCCCGTCCGACGAGCCGCTCGTTCGTAAACGGGCCGTACATGTCTGCGGTGTCGAGAAGTGTCACTCCGAGCTCGAGGGCCCGGCGGATCGTCGCGATCGACTCCTCATCGTCGGCCGGGCCGTAGGACTGGCTCATGCCCATGCAACCGAGCCCGAGAGCTGAGACCCGCAGCCCTTGCCCCAACATCCTCTGTTTCATTTCCGTCTCCCGACTTTGACTACCTTCGGGGCCAGACTACGGGGAGCGGCTGGGTGCCGCAGAACCTGGCCGGTCATGGCGCGGCGCGTCCAGCTCGTGACGTTCCGCACGGAGGTCGACAGGTGGCATCGGCACCCGTTGGCGGTGCTCGGTGCGCAGAGGTCTTGCAGGTCAGCCGTCGCGGGCGATTCCTTGTCGGGAAGTGGCGTGACGGCCATGGGATCGCTGCGCGCAAGCCCTGCGGCAGGGTCTTTTCCGCGGCTCTAAGACTTTTTGCGACATGCTGCGAGGCGTGACGGCCTGATGAAGCTCCGAAGGGTGTGCGCCGACGGAGGGGTCATGAGGCCGCGACGACTGCGGTCCACGTCACGCGGAAGATGGAAAGGCCGTCCTCGGCCGTCGTTGTGATCGGCGCCCCCAGCTACGTTGGCAGGGGCTAAGTTCGCCTCGGCAGGGTGCGACGGAGGATCGCACGCCCCGTTGAGGAGAGAGAGATGGCAGACGTTGGCGATCGGATCGCAGTGACCTCCAAGGGCGCGCCGCGCTCTGGAGTTGTGACTGCTATCAGCGGTGACATGATCACCGTGCGGTGGGACACGGGCGGTGAGTCGAGTCTTATCCCCGGACCGGGCGTCCTCAGCGTGGTGGCCAGCAGGCGACGGGTGCCGGCCGGGTCCCCTGTTCGGAAGATTACGGACACGAAGAGCCCCGCTAAGCGGGGAACCGCGGTCAACTCGCGAAGTGACGCGGTCATAAAGGCCGCCGCTGGCAAGAAGGCTTCGCCGGTCAAGAAGGCTTCCCCGGTCAAGAAGGCTTCGCCGGTCAAAAAGGGTGTGGCCACGAGGGCTTCGGCCGCTCGATCGGTCGGCAAGAAGACAAGGTAGAGCGACTCTCACGTCGGCGAGAATGCGCTGGTGGAGGAGCCTTTTCTCGGGGGCGCCGTCGCGGCTCAGAAAACTAATCTGGAAGCGTGCGATTCGTCGCGCTACGTGAGTTCATTGTCGTTGGGGCTCTCGCGGGATTCAGCATCGCGTTAGGAGCTCAATCCGCAGCAAGACCCAGCGGCGCCCCGAGCGAAAGCTTCCCCACGATCGTGAGCGTCGCCGCGGGTGGCTATACGGGGTACGCCGTCCTTTCCAACGGCCACGTGTGGGCGTGGGGCGACGACCTGGAAGGTCAGATTGGGGACTCAGGGCCTTGGTCGTCACGCCCAGTCCCGGTCGAGGTCCCGCGTCTTTCGGCAGTGATCGTGATGGCGGGCAGTGGGAACAGCGCGTTCGCCCTCCGGAGCGACGGCAAAGTGTGGGCCTGGGGTGACGACAGCCAGGGTGAACTCGCCGATAAGAGTTTCACGGCCCGGCAGACTCCTCGACCCATACCGAGGCTGACCGCGATCAAGGACATTGCTGCCGGAGCCTTCAGCGCTTACGCGATCCGGGACGACGGAACGGCCTGGGCTTGGGGAGACAACGGTTTTGGACAACTTGGGACGGGGTCAAAAGGAGCTGTCTCGACCATTCCACAAGAGCTCGCGCGTTTGACCGATGTTGTCTCAGTCAGGTCAGGCTCGGCGGACGGCTACGCGCTGCTCCGCGACGGAACCGTCTGGGCGTGGGGTGACGACAGCCTCAAGCAGCTCGGGGGCGCGCGGTGCGGTGCGTCACGATCCGATCGTCCTAGTGTCTGCCTGGGCTCGAGTGTCCCCCAGCAGGTCCTCGGTCTTGCCGGGGTCGTGGCGATCGCGGCTGGCGGAGACTCGGGCTACGCGCTACGCCGCGACGGCACGGTTTGGGCGTGGGGTGACGACGAGTTCGGCGAACTCGGCAACGGCGTTCGTCGTCTCGACGAGGCCACGCCAGTCCGCGTGGAGGGCCTGATCCATGTCGTCGCTATCGCCGCGGGATCGTGCTCGGCCTATGCCCTACTGAGGAACGGCACCGTGTGGGCCTGGGGTCGCGGCGACTACGGACAACTTGGAAACGGGAGCACCGCGGACCGCACTATCCCGGTGCGAGTGAAGGGTTTGACCGGTGTCCTGCAGGTGGTTGCCGGGGGAGACATGACCTTCGCTCTCACGCGGGATCGAACCCTGTGGTCGTGGGGTGCAAACACGCTCGGGCAGCTCGGCGACGGCTCCGAGTTCAACCGAGATCTCCCTGTTCGTGTGCATCTCCTTCCGGGATCGGCGCGTTCAAATTAGAAGCAGGGGTGCTCGTCCGTCGGGCACGGGTCGGAGCACTGCGGTTTGCTGATCTGGATTGCACCCGTGGGTCATGAGCTCTCGGCCGGGTCACTCCCGCCGGAACGTCAGTGATCTCGCGGATTCAGGTACGAGGCTTCCGTCGGCCGCTCTCAACCGACAATCTTGGCATACGCGATCGTCGCGTCGGCCGGCGGCGCTTTGACGACGATGTGCTCACCCCATTTGGAGAATGTGATCGTCTCCCTACCACCGCCCGCAGCGGTCATCGTCTCCTCGACCGGCAGGGTCGGCCCGACGGCCGAGACGGTCAGCGTATGTACCAACTTTGGCGAGGTGCTCGTAGCCGCGACAGTCCATTTGAGGACGTACAACTTGACGCCATGGGCCTCCTCGGTGGACAACTTCGTCCCCTTCGCCTTGGGAAGTGCGTCCGCGACCGAGGAGATCGTGAGGCTCGACTTGACGCCGGAGTACTCACTCGAGCCAGCTTTCACGAATGCCCAGTCCTTGCCTAGCTTCTTGGCTTGCGCGGCAGTCAGCCCGAAGATCGAGGTCAACCCCGAGGAGTTGCCACTCACGAAGGCGTAGGTGGGGGTCGCCTTGATCGTCACAGTCGCCTTGCCCAGCGACAAGGATTCGATGCCGCTCTTCTTTCCCCAGTCGCCGACGATCCTCTCCGTACTCGAGGTCGAGCTGGGCTTCACCGTGACAACGAGGTGGACGCTCGACTGCTGGGCGATCGCCGCTTTTGTGGCTGTGAGAACCGAACTTGTTGTCGCGACCGCGGCGGGTGCCGCCGCGCCGGGTACGACGAACAGGACGAGTGCGCCCGCTCCGGATACGAGCATGCAGACAGAGCGGGGAACGGCCCTGCGGACGGATAGACCCACGCCCTCACCGTAGCCGCCTGGTGGGAGCGATGGAGTTCGCAATTTCGGGTGAGAAGCCGCGAGGGCGAGTTGGGGGATCGTTGCAGTGTCACGGCGGGCTGGTGACGGGTGTCGCTCCGACGCTTGTCCTCACGCTCTCGGGCGGCGTCCATCTGGAGGCTCACCTGTCCCGAGATCCGCCGCTGCGGCCGGTCATCGGGTTGCGCGGGTGGAGCTGCGCTGACCGCTGGTCCCTGACGTCGCTCAATCGCCTTCGACCCGTTGCATGGGCCACGTTCTCTCTCGTTGCCCGGTCGGCACTGCTCGCTTATGTCCTTTTCACAGGGGCCGGGACGTTCATCTTCATCCACGACCGTACGGGCGAGAGCAAGTTGGCCGTACTCGTCTTGTCGTCGCTCGTCTCCGCGATCGACGTTCCGGCCGTGATCGTCTTCATGGCGGCGCGCCGCGGGCATTTCACCGGACGATCGGGCAGTTGGGCTCGGCTCCCAGTCGCGAGTCGGCGGTCAGGTCGCCCGTTTCGTCTCGATTGGCGTAGGGCAGGGGAACGCTCTCGGCAGACGAACGGGGTCTCCAGGCCTACGGGCCATTGGCGGTCAACGGGGCCAGGTGACGGCAAAGCGTCATGGCCCCACATCTTCGACGCGAACAGGCATGTTCCGCCGGGAGGACTCGCGCGCTGCCGTCAGGAATTGCATAACCGCGCGCGCTTCATTGGCGGACCAAAGGAGTTCCGCGGCGGGGTCGCCGCGCAGCCAGCGGAGGAACTGACGGCTGGAGTCGCGGAACGACGATCCCCAGTCGTCGTCGAGCGCGTGATACGCCCGGGATTCACCATCGACGTAGACCTCGACGGAAGGCTCTTGGCGGACGCGGGCAGTACACCGATTGACTCGGGCAAAGCCCTTTTGTCCTTGGACTTCAAACCGCTCGTCGCTCGAGTAATACCTCGATGGGGTGAGCATGTCGATCCCGAACGTGACGTCCCAGACTCCTCGCAGACCGTTCTCGTGGTTCCACATCACCGTGGTCGGCGCGTCGATCGTGAAACCGGGACCGATCTCGGTCTCCCCGATCCACGCCATGACCTCGCGTACCGGGCCGAACAGCCAGAGGGCGACCGAGAACTTGTGCCAGCCGTCGTCGTACACGAGGATCCCGCCGACATCCTTCGCCTGCTCGAACTGCCACATCCAGGTCTCGAAGGGAACGTCCCAGCCGCCCTTGCCCGTGGCCACCATCTTCATGTGGAACCCGGTAGGTTCCCCGATCTCGCCGGACTCGACGACTCTGCGGAGCACGCGCAGCGGCTCGTAGAAGACGTAGTTTTCCATCACCCGCAGGACGCGCCTGGCGCTTGTCGCGGCTCGGATCATCTCGTCGGCCTCGGCGAGGTTCGCCGCCATCGGCTTTTGCAGATTGACGTGGAAACCGGCGCCGAGGGCCGCGCAGGCGATCTCGCAGTGGAGCGGCGAAGGCACCAAGATCTCTACGACGTCCATCTCGTGGGCGAGGAAGCTCGCAAGGTCCGTGTAGCGGCCGGCATCGGGAAACTCCGCCCCGCGGGCGGCGACCTTCGCCTCGTCGAGGTCGCACAGCGCGACGATCTCGGCTTCGGGGAAGCCGCGGTAAGCGGTGATGTTGAGGTCGTAGATCCGACCAAGGCCGATGATCCCGACTCGTGTCGGTCGATCCGTTGGTACTACGGCCTGACTCATCGTCCTGACGCTACCTGAATGCGGTCGACGTCTCTCGCCTGAAGCGGGCCGAAACCCGTGGCTTGCCTGAGACGTCGTCTGGAAGGTCGAAAGCCCCACGACGACCGGTGTGCCCCGCGTCGTGGGGAACTGGTGGTGACGAGTACTTGGAGCGAGAGCGGCCCTTCAGGAGATGGCCGGCAGGACCTACCAGACAGCCTCCGTGACGGTGTCGGCGGTTGGGAACCTGCGGATGAGACGCAGGCGCGAGCCGTTGAATACCTCGATCCCATAGGTCGGATGGTTCGTTCCCGTGGCCGCGTTGAGCTCCACGCTGTACTCGCCGATGAGGACTAGTCGCCCATCAGGGCTGGCTGAGAGGCTGATTCCGTCCCAGTTGGGCCCAAGTCCCCACTGCCCGAGCACCTTGGAGTGGTCGGTCAGCTGGACAAGACTGGTGCGACTGTCAACTATCCCACCGCACGACTGCAAGGCGAGAGTCCCCCACGCGTCCGTCACCGCGTCGACGTACTGACAGCCCTTCGGTGCTGCCGTCAGGGAGACGGATCTGATGGAGGCCGTGTGCAGTGCCGACACGATCGCCAGCTCGTCCGGGTTCGCCATGGGGCACGAGCCGTATCCCCAGTCCGCGCTCGCACCGACTCCGACGGTGGACGATCCGTAGGTAAAGACGAGCTCGTCGCTATCGACCGTCCATGCTGCCGCGGAGAGATCGTGGCAGACCCGGGCATCTTCACCGATGGTCCACTGACGGCCGGTTGCAAGGTCACGGACCGCGAAATGTGAATTGTTGAAATACTGATCGCAGGGTGCCGCTTGGTACACCACGTAACGTCCATTCGGGCTTGGCACCGCCGCGTCGAGCAAGACCGAGCGCGGCATCCGAAAGACCGTTTTCACCTGTCCTGTCTCGGGGTTGAGCCGGACGACTCTGCCGGAGCAGCTGTTCGGAACGGGCACGAAGGGCCCGTAGCCCGTGTACTTGTCGGCCGGGCCGCTCGTCTTTGTGAACCAGATCCATCCGTCACTCGCTTGTACGAGGTCATTGGCGGTGTCCTCGAGCAGTGTGGTGCCGACCGGGCGCGGCAGGTCCAGCACATCCCGGGCCGGCTGGCCGGTGACGGCGGAGAACTCTTCGATGACTTGCTTTTCCGAGGGCGAGACCGACCAGACGGCGTAGAAGTGTGATGTCGTGACGGGAAGCGGAGGGACAGCCGTTGGCGCTCGGAGCGCCGCGACCGCCGTGTCTCCGGCGAGGAGCATCGTCAGGACGGTGCCCGTGGCTGCCGCTGCCCGTGCCCGGCTCTTGAGTGAACGATGACCCATGCGCGCACGATATTCCGCTCGTCCCCGGTGGAGGAGTCGGCGTCTTCGATTTTCCTCAGGGAATCAGTGCTTGGACCAGTCGGCGACGAGCCCTGGATCTGCACCGTGGCGGTTCAGGCGAGTTGTCTTGCAGGATCAGACCAGTTTCGGTGCGAGAGCGGTCCATTGCCACGTGACTAGGGCGTGGATCGTGTCATGTCCGTCATCACGGAGCGATTCCCCATTCTCCGGTGGTCCGCGACGCGAAACCCGCCCAAAATGCATCGGGACTGTCGCCACGGCGACGGTGATGTCACACGCGGGGCGGAATTCGTGACGACGGTGGACCCGGCGCCGCGTCCCGGACAACGGGGGGGTTTAGGCCCGCGGAGCCAGCAGTCGGTTGACGCGGAAGGCTCGTTCGGGTGCCGCCGGGTCGTCCGTCGGGTTCGGCCCGGCCGTAGCCCGATCGTGGTGCGACTACTGTCGTAGTTGCGTCGCGTGGGGCGGCGGGAGTGCCGGGAAGCCTGGTCGGCAGAGGGTCGCGAAGAAGGGACCGATCGAGTGGCCATGACCGGCTCGCAGATGCACCTGCATGGTGTCGCAGGAAACGTGGCATCAGGAGTACCCCGTCGATCCGAGTCCGATGAGCGGGCCTGAGTCCGCGATCGCGCCGTCCGACCCCGTGCGCGGGCGCAGTGGCCGACAGCCGCTGCCGAGCTGGCGCTGGGAGGCGCTGCGCACGACTTTCTGGCTCGTGCCGACCGTCCTCGTGCTGGTCGCCGTGCTGCTTTTCATTGTCACCTTCGAGATCGACTGGGCTGTCTACCACGGGCACCTGAGCCTCCCGTTCTGGATCGTGTCGGGTAGTGCGGAGGCGGGTCGCGAAGTGCTCATCGGGATCGCCGCAGCCAACATCACTGTCGTCGGCGTGGTCTTCTCGGTCACGATCGTGGCGCTGACGCTCGCTTCCCAGCAGTTCGGGCCGCGCATGATGCGGAACTTCGTCCGGGATGTCGGCAATCAGGTCACGCTCGGCGTCTTCGTCTCCACGTTCGTCTACTCGATCTTGACGCTCGTCGCGATCACGACCGCCTCCCGCGGCTCCTTCGTTCCGCATCTCTCGATTACCGTCACCGAGGCGCTCGTGCTGGTCGACCTCGCGGTGCTCATCTACTTCATTCACCACATCGCGAAGTCCATCCAGTTGCCGGAGGTCATCGCCGGCATCGCCCGGGACCTGTCGCGCGCGATCGACGCGGAATTCCCCGAGATCGCAGCGGACGATCGACGCGTGCCGCAGGGGAGCGGGGAGTCGCTGTCGGAGCTTTTGCACGTGATCGATGGTCAAGGGGCGCCAGTCGCGGCGAACGTGAGCGGCTACCTGCAGTTCGTCGGCTACGCGCAGCTCGTGGAGATCGCGACCCGGACCGATTCGGTCATCCGCCTGGAGCACCGTCCCGGTCACTTCATCGTGGCTGGCCGGCCGCTTGCCGTGGTCTTGCCCCCGGCGGCAGCCGGTCGAGTCGCGGTCGCGCTCACCAAGGCGCACGTAACCGGGCCGCACCGCACGCTGATGCAGGATCCCGTCTTCGCCATCGACCAGCTCGTCGAGATCGCGATCCGCGCGCTGTCACCCGCGGTGAACGACACCTTTACCGCCCTCACCTGCATCGACTGGATTGCCGCGGGGCTCACTCGCGTTTCGACCCGAACGCTCGTGGAAGGCGTTTACCGAGACCGGGAGGGTCGTATCCGGCTGATCGAGAGCAATCCGTCGTACGCCCGCATGGTCGACCGAGCGTTCGACAAGATCCGGCAATCGGCAGCGGGCATTCCCGCGGTGATCATCCGCCTCATTGACGCGTTGTCCACGATCGCCGGCGAGACCTACTCGACCGATCAGCGTCGCGTCCTCCTCCGTCAGGCGGAGGCGATCCTGCGCGGTGCGGAGGAGTCCGTGTCGGAGCCGAACGACCGGGACGAGATCCGGGCTCACTACCGACGGTTCATGGGCAGAATCGCTTCGAGCGACGCTTCGTTCCGTCCGTCGCCGGATTCCTAGGAGATCGACAGGTTCACCGAGGTTGTGCGGAGGCGGGCGATCGTCTATCGCACTTAGCGGTCGGCGTAGACGAGGATCTCACCCGTGTAGACCGCCACCCAGACGTCTCCGGTCGTGGCGTCGTAGGTGACTCCGACCGGGTTCACGCCGGTCGGCACTGTTTGGAGCACGGCAAGATCTGACGCGCGCAACTTGGTCATCGTGTCGGACAGGTAGTTCACGACGTAGAGCGACAAGCCATCAGTCGAAATCGCCAGTGATCGACAATCTGCCCCGGTGTGCACCTCGGCGACAACCCGGTCGTCGCGGAGATCGACCTTTACGACGTCGCCGGGCTGGTTCAACGAGACATAGAGGTAACGTCCGTCGGGGCTGATCACGACGTGTCGGGGATTGTCCCCGACGTAGAAAGAACCTTCGACCGACAGTGTTCTCAGGTTGACCTTGACGATGATGTCGCTCCCCATGATCGCGACGTAGGCGGTCGAGGAGTCGGGCGAGATCGCGATGCCGCGGGGATACGCCCCCATGGGGAGCACGCGAACTTCGCGATGGGTCGCCACGCCGACGATGCTCAGATTGAACGAGCACCAGTTGGAGACGAGGAGGTAGCGGTCGTTCGGCGTCACGGCGAGGAACTTCGGTACCAGACCGACCTCGATCACCTGGTCGATCGCCAGCGCCCGGGTGTCGATGCGGTACACGTAGCTGTTCGTGTCGCCGGCGGCCTCCGCTGAGGCCGGAGTGCAGGTGTCGCTCCCCTCCGGGCCGAACCCGACTCCGTACATCGAGTAGTTCGAGACGTACACGTAGCGCGCGTTCGGGGAGAACGCGGCCTCGACCGGGGCCCCGTGGGTGAGGCCGGGATGACCCGGGAAGCCGAATTGCGCCATGTCGACAGTGTCAGGGATCGTGCGCACGAGGTGTCCGTTGCTGTCGTAGACGGTGATCGTGTGCCGGTACATCATGTTCTGGGCGAAAACAAGTCCGGTGTCGGAGGCGTCCACGGACTTCGGCGAGATATCGCCGCCAATCGTGTCGATGAGCGTCAGCCGTCGCAGGTCCGAAGGCCTTCCGGGCGGCACATGACGGAAGGGCGGTGTCGTAGTCGTGACACCGGACCTCGTCCTGCGATCGAGCACCGGTGCCACGGACCTGCTGACCCCGGCGCGCGCAGATTTGAGAAGTGCTGGCGAGGCGGGCAAGTGCCAAGAGGACGGTGCGGCAATCGGCGCTGTGACAGCGACGAGAACTGCCGTGATCGACCGCGCGATCCACGTTGAGCGCAGGCGCAGACCAGATCGTTCCGATCGTTGGCAAGTGGTCATGCCCTTCCCGCCTTCCGGGTCGATGTCTCAATGTTCGCAGATGCGCGAAAGGGAACGCGCAAGCCACACCCCGGCTTCGGGCTTTGCCAGCGCGTAGCGCGTCGCGATTCTCGGCAAAGCGGCAAACGAAGCAGCCCGCCCGCCACAGCACGACCCCGCTTCCCGCCAGGAAGAAGGCGGACCTTCGTGGCTATATTCACTTCTAGACGCCCGGGAACCGGGCCGCGTCCGCGACGCGGAGACTGCATCGAGTCGGACTGCCGGCGGCCATCGAGCCGCCGCCTGGGAGCTGCCGCCGAAGTCGTGCACCTGTGCGTGTGCATTCCTGCATGACCATTCTCAGCGTGGTGCTTCGGGTATTGGGACGCGAACTAATCACGCGGAACAGGTGCGACTGTGCGACAACTTCCCGGAGTGACATCGCGCCTGATCGCGCCGACCGGGATCCCGTCGGAGACAGCCGGGTGCGATCGTCTCAGGGCGTGAAGTAGCGCCGGGCTTCGGAGCGCGACGGTTCGTCGCGAACCCGGCGGCGACGCCGCGGGGTTCTTGCTGTGGCAATGGGCCATTATGGGGAATGCGCACGCCGCGACTGGTTGTGCTCTGTTGGACGCTGACGCTGTCCGCCACGTTCAGTCCGACGGCACGCGGAGCCGTTCTTCCTGCATCGACAGCCGCTGCGTGGGTCCAGGTGTCGGTCGCGACCGTCTGGTATCAGCCGTCGAGCCCACGACCGATCGACGCAGCGGCGCTCGGGGACCCGGCGCGGATCGCGCTTTGGCTGGGTCGGCTCAGCATCACTGAGCGGCGCAGCCTCGACAGCCGCATCATGACGCAGCTGCTGCTCGGGCAACGTGTCGTCGTTCTCAGTCACCGGGGGCAATGGAGCCGCGTCGAGGTCCCAGATCAGCGTGGCTCCGGCTACCCACAGGGCATAACCGGTTGGGTGCCGAGCATTCAGCTGAGTGCCATCGCACCACAGCAAGGTCCACGCGAGGAGATCGTTGAGGTGCCGCGAGCGTGGTTGCATGCCATCGTGCACGGGGCCGTCGGCCCCCGGCGCTTTCAGGTGAGTTACGACACGGAATTGCCGCTTGTCGGCAGGGCACCCGGTTACCTCGTTCTCGGGCTTCCCGGGGGTCAGGCGGGTGCGATCGCCGATATCGACTTGCGCCCCGTGCACATCGGCGCGGTGTCGGGCGCGGCGATTGCCGCCGAGGCGCGACGATTCCTCGGGCTTCCCTATCTGTGGGGTGGGACGAGCGCGTTCGGTTACGACTGTTCCGGCCTCGTCTATTCGCTTTACGAGCACTTCGGTCGCATCCTGCCTCGCGACGCGCGTGATCAGCGGCGCGCCGGGATACGAGTCGTGCTTGCCAAGCTGCGACCGGGCAACCTCCTCTTTTTTGCCGGAATAGGTGGCGTCGGCCGAGTCCACCACGTTGCGATCTACGTCGGCGACGGACTCATGATCGATGCGCCATACACCGGGGCGTCGATCGAGATGATCCCGATGACTTCCTCCCCGATGTGGGACGAGTTCGCCGGCGCAATCCGCGTTTACGGCGCTTCCTGACGTCTCGCCCACCGACGACGACGGGCGTGGCCTCCATCTGGAGATCAACGGGTGGCGCGAGCGGTTCGGGGAAGCCGGCGTCTGGCGTTGGGCCGAGGACAGCTCGTGCCGACCTGATCAGAACAGCTGCGCCGCTCCCCGAATGGGAGATCGGCGCGTCTGCGTGACGATCTCAGCTCGGTTCCGGATCTCCGCTCAGCCTGAACACCGGATGGCGGGTCGCCTCGTCGGCGAAACGATGCACCGGGTCGGAATCCTTGGCGTCGAAGTATCGAGCCGTCACCCGGACTTTGTGCAGATACCGCTTCAGAACCGGCCCCGCGTCCTCAGGCCCGAGCTCCTCGACGACCACCGGCTCGGGGGCAAGCCGATCCGGGGGTGTTGGTCGGCCCATTCCGCAAGGCCGGTTGGACAGCTGTTGAGCCGATGGCATCTGACCGACGGCGTCACATCTTCGCGAGCGGCGAAGGGCTGACCAGGCCGGGAATCCGCCGCTGTCGCCGGCGATGCTGCGCCGAACCGGGGTCGAGCGACCGCGGCTGCGTCTCGTGCCGACAGCCGACAAAACGGATCCGAGTTTCATTGAAGAGCGCAAGATATCTTCGCGAACCCATTCGTCGCGGTGTCCCATCTGCGTCTGTTCTCCATGCTGAACGTGGACGATCCTTCGGAGTTGCTCCTGAATCCAGACGTCATCGTCGTGTTTGGCGGCAGTACCGCGAACATGGTGGCGATCTGGCGGGTGCACGGGATCGGCCACGCCCTTCGGCGAGCGCGGGAAGACGGAGCAGTCCTCAGCGGGTGGAGCACCGGAGCGCTGTGCTGGTTCGAAGGTGGATTGACCGACTCGTGTCGTCCCGCTCTTGCTGCGCTTCCCGACGGTCTCGGCATCCTGTTCGGCAGCTACTGCCCGGACCACGGCGAAGAGCCCCGTCGTTCCTGGTTTCACGAGGAGATCGGGAGCGGAGCCCTCCCGCCCGGGCTTACCTTTGAAAATGGCGTCGCCGCCCACTTCGTGGAGACGGATCTCGCCGAGATCCTCAGTGAAGACGAGGACGCCCGCGCCTGGCGCGTGAGGCGGGATGTCGCCGGTGGCGCGCTCGCGGAATCCCTCGCGACCCGTCCGTTCGGCGGGCAGGGCCTCGGGCGCGTCCCGCCGGTCGGTGTCGCACGATACGGCCGATCCTGACGGGTGGTTCTTTTGGTGCCGACTCCCGTCGGTAAGACTGCGAACGTGGCCGTGACAGCACGCGCGCGCGACGCGGAATTGGAGTTGACCGAGGCGGCCGAGCTCTCCTGCGATGAGGTGCTCTCGCGTCTCGGTAGCAGCCCGAACGGGCTCTCGTCGGACGAGGCCGCGCGGCGATTGCTGCAGTTCGGGGCGAATACCTTTGGCACGCATCAAGTGCGCCCGTCGGCCGTTCTTGTTCGTCAGATCCGGAACCCGATCCTCCTTCTCCTGCTCGCGGCCGCGTTGGTCTCCGGGTTGACCGGTGGTGGCACGAACGCGGTGATCATCGCGGTGATCGTCGCCCTGAGCATCGGCCTGGGATTTTTCAACGAGTACCGGGCGGAAATGGCGATGGCGGCTCTGCGGGCCCAGATTCGCCAGGAGGCCGAGGTCCGCAGGGACGGTCAGACGAGCCGGGTGCCGGTGGCCGAACTCGTGCCGGGCGACGTCGTATCGCTCCGTATCGGGGGCCTCGTACCGGCGGACCTGCGCCTGCTCGAGGTCGACGAGCTCGAGTGCGACGAAGGCGTGTTGACGGGTGAGTCGATGCCGGTGACGAAGTCCGCGGCCGCCGTCCGGGGTCGCGAACCGCAGGACCAGCCGGGGTGCGCCTTCATGGGGACGATCGTCCACGAGGGGTCGGGCCTCGGCGTCGTCGTCCGTACCGGGAATCGCACCGCCTTCGGGCAGATCGCCGCGGGACTGACCGAGGGACACGGTCAGACCGCCTTCGAGGTGGGCCTGTCGCGTTTCTCGCGCTTCTTGTTCATCGTGGCGGCGGTGCTGACGGGCTGCATCTTCGTCATCAATGTGGCGCTCGCCCGTCCCCTCATCGACGCGCTGCTCTTTTCACTTGCCATCGCCGTCGGAATCGCGCCCGAGATGATGCCGGCGATCGTGACGGTCAGCCTCGCCGCGGGCTCCAAGGCGCTCACGGCGAAGAAGGTCCTCGTGAAGCGGCTCGTCGCGATCGAGGATCTCGGTAACATCGAGATCCTTTTCACCGACAAGACCGGCACCCTCACCGAGGGGGCGATCACCTTCGCGCGGGCACTCGACGCCGCGGGTAAGGAGAGCGATCGCTCGTTACTTCTCGGGCTCGTCTGCAACGAAGCGGCCGTCACCGCCGAAGGACCGGTCGGGGGAAATGCGCTCGACCAGGCCGTGTGGTCGGCCCCCGGGGCGGTGGGGAATGGTCCAGTCGCCGTTGAGGCGGCTACCTACAAACGACTCGGCGTCCTTCCTTTCGATCACGAGCGGCAGCTCGCCTCGGTGCTGGTGCAGGACCCGGGTGGCAAGCCGCTCCTCGTCACCAAGGGCGCCCCCGAGGTTGTGCTCGGAAGATGCGTGAACGTTCCCGGCTCGGCTAGGCCGACGCTCGAGGCCCTCTTCAACGAAGGGGCCCGGGTGGTCGCCGTCGCCTCCCGCCCCGCCGATTCCGCCCAAGCGCCCCGCGCCTCGGACGAGCAGGGTTTGGCGCTAGCGGGCTACCTCACCTTCGCCGACCGGCCGAAGGCCGATGCCGGCAGCTCCATCGCCCAGCTTGAACGGCTGGCGGTGGAGGTCAAGGTCATCACCGGCGACAATGGCCTGGTCGCGGCCAAGGTGTGCTCAGAGATCGGGCTGGCGTGCACGGGGGTGCTCAGTGGCGCGGAGGTCGCGGCGCTCGACGACGCTCGCCTCGAAGCGGCGATTCCGACGACGACGGTCTTTGCCCGGATCGGTCCCGAGCAGAAGTCGCGGATCATCAAGGCGGCGCGCCGCACCGGCAAGGACGTGGCGTTTCTCGGCGACGGGGTGAACGACGCCGTGGCGCTGCACCACGCCGACGTCGGCATATCGGTGGACTCGGGAACCGACGTGGCCAAGGAGGCCGCCGACGTGGTCCTGCTCGACAAGGACCTCGGCGTACTGGCGGAGGGCGTCATGGAAGGCCGCCGCATCTTTGCCAACACGATGAAGTACGTGCTCATGGCGACGTCCTCGAACTTTGGCAACATGTTCAGCGCGGCGGGAGCGTCGATCTTCCTCACCTTCCTGCCCATGCTGCCGTCGCAGATCCTCCTCAACAACCTTCTTTACAACGCCGGACAACTCGTGATCCCGACCGACCGCGTCGATCCCGAGGCGCTCGCCCGACCGGCGGCGTGGGACATGAAGTTCATCCGGCGCTTCATGTCCGTGTTCGGTCCGGTGAGCTCCATCTTCGACTACGTCACCTTCGGGGTGATGCTCTGGTTGCTCCACGCCGGCCACGTCGAGTTCCGGTCCGGCTGGTTTGTGGAGTCGATCGCCACCCAGACCCTCGTCATCTACGTGATCCGCACCCGGAGGATTCCTTTCCTCAAGAGCCGGCCCAGTCTCGCGATGCTCGCGGTCCCGACCGGCGCGGCCCTCGTCGGGGCGATCCTGCCGTTCACCGGTCTTGCCAGGCTGCTGGGCTTTAAGCCGCTACCGGCGGTGTTCTTCCTGTGGTTGTTCGCGATGGTCGTCGTCTACCTGGTGCTCGTCGAGCTGGCCAAGACGCGCTTTTATCGGGCTCCTCACGCGCGCAGTCCCCGACCGGCCTTGGCCCACGTTGAAAGAATGGAGCGGAGTGTCCGTCGCCGGGCGTCCCGCTACGTTCGCTTCCACAGTCCGCAGTGGGGGAGCGGCAGATGAACGGGGCCTCGGCGAGGCGGACCTAGGGCGGTCTTGCGACCCCAGCGGACCGGTTCCCGAGACACGGGCGCCGTCTCGCACCCGGTGCGGGCTTGGGCGCAGTGTCGGGACGTGGGCTTTACCCCGACAAGGGGTCGTGGGGGGCCGCGACGTCCCCGCCCGGGCGGGGGGCACGGTTTCCGGCTAGCCGCGAGAGGCTCGCGCGAGCACCGACCCGTTCGGCGAGGTGAGCGTCGCGCCGCGCAACTCGCTCGCCGGGAAGGGAAGCGGGGCCGTCCAGGAGCCGGACCCGTGGTAAAGCCAGAAGACGCCGACCGTCGTCGCGCGGGCGTGCGGGCCGACGACGCGACAGGTGACCGGCCCGTTCGTGCCGAGCCCGGAGATCTGCACCTCGAGCCGCGGGTTTCGTCCCTGCGTCACGGACAGTTCGCCGACAGGGCGCGAGGCCGTGTGGAAGACCGCGAAGACCGTACTCGCGGATTTCGCCGGCCGTGCGGAGCCGAAGTCGTGTCCGACGAGGAACCCGACGACGCCGGCGACGAGCGCGGCAGCGGCGACGAGCGCTGCCGTCTGGCGCCTCCACGCGCTGAGCCGCGCCCGTCGCGCCTCGCGGATCCTCGTGAGCACTCGGACCTCGAAACCGAAGGGTGGTTCCCTTGCGGGAACGAGTCGGAGCAGGCGGTCGGTTGTTCCCGAGAGCGCCTCGAGCTCGCCCGTGCAGTGCGGGCAGGCGTCGACGTGGGCGATCACGTCGGCGCGGGCGCGACCGGTGATCGTCCCGAGCGCCAGGGCGACGAGGTCGTCTGCGAAGCCCTCGCATTCAGGACGGGATTCGGTCACGGCAGGTCACCGGTTGCGACGAACGAGTCGCGCAGCTTCATGAGGGCGCTTCTGATACGGGTCTTCGCCGTCCCGAGCGGGATCTGCTCAGCCTGGGCGACCTCGGCCGCGGTGTAGCCGTAGAGCGCGGCGAGGGTGATGGCTCGCCGTTGTTCGAGCGGCAAGGCCGCGAGGGCGCGGCGGACCTCGGTCGTCGTGTCGACGGCCGCGAGGGGATCGGGCCGGAGATCGAGCTGCGGGAGGTCCGTGAGCTCGTCGGCGCTCATCGTGAGTGATCGCCGAACCCGGAGCGAGTCGATCGCCAGGTTGCGCGTGATTGTGAGAACCCAGGTCGCGACCGAACCTCGGCGCGCGTCGAAGACCGGCGCGTGCCGCCAGACACGGGTGAGGGCCTCCTGGGCGACGTCCTCGGCGGCTCCGGCATCGCCGAGCATGGCGTGGGCCAGACCGAAGACGCGGCGTTGGTAGCGGCGGACAAAGGTGACCACGGCCGATTCGTCGCCGTGCGCCATGCCGGCGAGGAGCGCCTCGTCGGAAGGATCATCGGAGTCCACTGGCCCGCGCGACATCGTCATCGAACGCTAGGTCGGAGCGGTCCGCCGTCGGCGCTTACCGTCACCACCCGGCGCGCGATGACGTCTTCGCGGAGGCCTTGACGACGTAGAACCCTCCGACACCCTGGCCTTTCGTCTCCCCCGCGGCGCCGTCGCCCACGTAGCGGTAGAGCGGATGACCGGCGAAGGTCACCTGGAGGGTTCCGTCCGGCCGGCGCACGTCCCCGAGGTCGCTCTGGGAGACGCCCGGCCCCGCCTTGGCAGTGCGAACGCCTCTCGGCAGCACGAGCGGCGGCCAGATCTGGGCGCATCCCCCCGTACAGGCGATCGTGGTCGCGGTGTCGGACTTGTCGTAGTAGAGGGTGTAGCCGTTCTGGGTGACGAGGATCGCGCCGAACGGACCGCGCTTGGCCGAGTCGATGACGACCGGGGCTTTGCCGTGGCGCATCGGGTGGCGGGCCAACGCGGATCCCCGTGCCGCCGCTCCCGCGCTTCCCGCGACGAGAATGAGAGTTGCCGCGGCAACGACCCCGGCCGAGCCCGCCAAAGCGTGTCGATGGCGTGGCGGAACCAAGCCGACATCCCCCCGCAGCTTCGTCTTCGTGGAACCTCCCATCGAGCCTCCCCTCGGGCACGTCTATCGCGACCGGACAGAGGGGATACGTCCGAGGTCCGTCCGGGGATTGCCCTTCGGGGCCCGCGCGGGGAGGAGTTGGCGATTCCGGGTCGTCGACGGAGGGGAAACCCGCGTGCCCTGGGCGCGCGCG
>Ga0187771_10000164_pt1 | contig 35497 bp, 29 predicted proteins | sample 0116_SJ02_MP15_1_FD_133139 | JGI IMG/M metagenome (GOLD analysis project Ga0187771, IMG submission 133139) | Tropical peat soil microbial communities from peatlands in Department of Meta, Colombia - 0116_SJ02_MP15_10_MG | ecosystem: Environmental > Terrestrial > Soil > Wetlands > Peat | place...
AGCCTTCCTCGGTTCTTAAGCTTAATTAGTCAAACAAACCTCACACTATTCTGGCATGACAATCGAGCGTGAAGTTCATGCATCACACACCAAAGGATGCTCAGTACCACATAAACTGCAGACATAGCGACCTAGCACAGTACCTACTCGTAGCCGGCGACCCCGAAAGAGTACCAAAAATAGCCAAACTCTGGAGTAACGCAAAGCAAGTGTCTTCCCATCGCGAGTTTAGAGCTTTCACAGGAATCTTCAAGAACGTAGACGTCTCAGCAATATCCAGCGGCATCGGTCCCGCGGCAATGTCTATCGTAGTGAACGAAGCAGCAAACATTGGAGTGCACACGTTTATTCGCGTAGGCAGTTGTGGCGCGTTGCAGAAAAACATCAACTGTGGCGACCTGATTATCTCTTCAGCTGCAGTACGCCTGGACGGCACCAGTAACTGTTACGTCACACCAGAGTATCCGGCAGTGGCTGACTATGAAGTTTTAATGGCGCTCATCGAAGCCGCGGAATCCTTGGGCGTAAAGTATCATGTGGGCATCACCGCAACTGTATCAGATTTTTACGCTGGACAAGCGAGAGTTTCCGATAACAACTTTAGCTCGTCTAAATGTGAAAGCCTAATACAAGCACTGCAGAAGGCTAACGTCTTGAATTTTGAAATGGAAACGGCCACGCTTTTTGCACTGTGCAGCTTGTTTGGCCTAAGGGCAGGAGCTGTATGCGCGGTTTACGCAAATCGTGTCACAGGCAAGTTCAAGCCATATGCAGGCGAAGAAGACTGCATAAAAGTCGCGAACGAGACGGTCAAAATCTTGGATTCTTGGAACAAAAAGAAGAAAACCCAAAAGAAGAAATGGTTGTTTCCTAGTCTGCTTTACTGAAAAAAACTTATAATAATCACAACGCAATCTCGTATTGAAAACGTGCTAATGCGAGGGCCGGTAGCTCAGCATGGTTAGAGCGTTCGGCTGATAACCGAAAGGTCGAGAGTCCAAATCTCTCCCGGCCCACTCCCATTTGGGTACAGAACCGACACTTTTATAAGTTCAGAAAAGCCATTTTGATGTATGAAACTGGCTCGCGCGAGGAAGAGTACATACGCTGTTCTTCTTGAGGATGAAGGTGTCAGGCGATGGTATGAAAACGTGGCGAGAGGTTCGGGGATCACGGCTGACGTGTACCTTCGGCGGCTAGGCAGCTTGTGTCGCGAGCTTGGGCGTACGCCGCAAGATTTGCTTAAAATGAGTGAGACCGAGCTTTACAACATGCTTTTGGACGCGGTTTCCAAGAGAGAGCGTGAGGGCTTTGCCGGAAGCTACATTGAATCGACCATGAAAGCAGTAAAGTCTTGGCTTCTGCACAACCGTATTGAGATTAGGGGCAGGATAAGGATCAAGGGGACACAGGATACTCCGTCGCTCAAGGACGAACGAGTTCCGACTAAGAAAGAGCTTAAACGCATATTTCTCGCTGGAAATGAAAAGACAAGGATCGCGTCAGTTCTGGTTGCACACAGTGGATTGAGGATAGAGGCGTTGGGCAACTATCACGGAGACGACGGATTGATGATAAGAGACCTGCCTGAAATGGTTGTCAGAGGGGGAACTGTGGAGTTCAGACAGATTCCCACATTTGTCATTGTCAGGCGGAAGTTGAGCAAAGCAGGACATCAGTACTTCACTTTTCTGACTGAAGAGGGATGCGGATACCTGAAAGATTACTTAGAGTTGAGGATTAGGGAAGGCGAGAACATCGAGGCTGATTCCGCGATTGTCACCCCCAAACAGAGGATGAAACCATTCATTACTGCGAACAATATAGGCGATACAATAAGAGAAAGCATACGAAACGCAGGTTTTGAATGGAGACCTTACGTGTTGAGATCTTACTTTGACACTCAGCTGATGCTGGCTGAATCAAAGGGTCTAGTGCTTAGGGACTATAGGCAGTTCTGGATGGGTCACAAAGGAGACATTGAGAACCGTTACACTACCAACAAGCAAAGGCTCCCAGAATCTGTGATCGAAGACATGAGAGAAGCTTATAAAAAGAGCCAAGATTTCTTGCAGACAATGGAACCACAGGAAACAAGTGAAGAGAAACTCGCTCAAGCTTTCAGAAAGCAGCTTCTGTTAGTAGCGGGGTTCAAGCAAGAAGAAGTAGACAAGATCGATTTACCATCAATGAGCGATGAGGAACTTCAAGAAATTGTGAGAAAGAAACTCTTGGGTGCGGAGACGACGAACGGTGTCAAACAGAAAGTGGTCAGGGTTGACGAGGCAAATGGCTACTTGGCTAAAGGCTGGGAATATGTCGCGAAAATCTCAGGCAACAAAGTCGTCATCAAAACGAACTCTGCAGATCCCTAGTTCAAACATGTGCGAAAAGTCCATCACTCAGAAATCGTCGGTTCAAATCCATCCCCAGAATTGTCCGTTCTCATCGACTCCTCTTCTGGCTCTGAATTGCAGTTTCGCTTCTAGGTTTTTTCAGTCACACTGTGAAGCCAACAGAGGTAATCCTTACTTCCAGCAACGACTAGGATTGCTAAAATCTCTGGAGCCTTGTACGGATGAATCTTACGGATTGTAGCTTTAAGACCTCGTACATGGCTCTAGTTGTCTTTATCAAGCAAAGCCATTCATTTGTTTTTTCTATTTTTCCTTCACACCAATAGATGCTTGAGATGGGCCTGATTATCTGAACGCATCTTGCCAGTTTTTCCTTGACCAAGGTCTCTGCTATTTTTTCAGCATCGGCCCCAGCCTAAGAATATCTTTAAGATTTGAAACCAGACCAACTCTTAATGACCAAGTCCAGAAAATCCTCGAATTTTTTTGCGTTTTCTCTAACAATTTCACATTCAAGTGGAGAGCCATATGGGCACGCGATCTTTTTGTCCTTACATATTCCGTCATATTCACGTTTGAAACAGGTAGGCATGCAAGAAAACTGCAATTTTGTGGGAATTTCCATCAAATATTGACCTAGGCCGCTTTGATTACCTTGCGAAACAAGGGCTGCAACTTTCTTATGCATTTGGAACCACGACTGGTAGTTTGGCACTTCCGTCATTTTTTTGAACTCGGATGGTGACCAGAACACTCGGATGGCGAAATCTGGGAGTATCTCAATGCAGTCAGCAAGCCATGGTGTTGGAGCTACGCCACTGCCGTACGCTAGGGTCCTTTTTCCGAGCTCTACCTTCGCAGGTAGTCGAAATGTAAGCACGGTTGAAACGAACATATTCAAGATTTTGTACTCTTCCTCCGTGATGCCTAACTGTTCTCTGAACTCAGATGCAGGTGGCAACTCCAATCTCTTACTTTGAATCGTGTGTGCCCCATGCCCCATCTCTTTCCAAGCCGCAAGCGTCTCTATGATCGACTGAAAAATGGATTCCGGGTCAACCTTTCCACGTTCCGATTTAGAAACCCTAGACTCGCAATAAGCCCATATGGAAACTACAGGCTTTACAGCTTTCTCGTATGTTTTCGGAATATGTAATTCCGTTCCCAACCACTTAACCAAGGAATCATCCAAAGACACCTTTTCAGTAGCAAGAGCCGCCAACAACCCTTTAAGAGTCAACTCATGAAATTGTCTAAAGCGGTTATCCCGTTTGTCCTTCAAATCCTCTTTTTTGGTCTTGACAATATGCTTAGTCTCAACAAGCTTCTCTATCTTTCCATAAACTGTTCTTTGATGTACAGGTTCACCCACTTTAATGGTTTTTTTCCAAATGTCGTACGGGAACATCTTGCGCCTTTCCCTAGCCATTATTCCCAGAATCGTCAAGTCTTCTGCATCGAGTTCTTCAAAGATTTTCCTAACGTCCTGAGTCAGTCCCATGAATTCCACCGCATCAGATATTGCTTGTCTGTATATTGCAAGGTTGCAATATACTGCTTTTCAGATAGCAATATGTTTCGACCGACTCTATAAGATTTAGGCTTCCGACAAAAGGACAGAAGAGGCAAACAGTCCCGTGTCAACTCACTCCCAAAAAGCTCGAGAACAGGAACCGAAACTGAAATGCGAGGTAGACATCTCACCGTTGAAGAGATTGGTCCTTAAAGAGTTTCCAAGAGACAATCTTCTGCGCAACGCTGTGCTTGCAGAGAGAGACATACTCAAAGCCTCCGAGTTCGTAGCAAAAATGGAAACATGGCAAATTTTGCTGAGGATGACCTAGATGCTAGATGAAAGTTCATCCCGCGAGATAGCTGAAACCAGAAATGGTGTGACAGTCATATTCTTTCAGACGAATCGACAAGAAACTGAAGCAGTAGTTCGCAGTAGGTTCAGGAATAAAACAGTTGCAGCCTTTCTCGGAAAAATCTGGAATCTGAAACAGAAGCCTATTAGCCGGTTAGCCCCAAAAACATGTAGACGCATCTATCATACTTTTATAAACGCCTCGCGGGAAGCAATTAAGAATGGTAGCATAACGCCTACCTTGGCAGAGTTCATACTACCTTTTATAAATCCCCATGCATCGGCATATATATTATCCTACTTTTCTCATTTTACATCTGTCTTGTCATACTTTTTTCCGGGAATTATTTTTCGAGGAGCGGTTTCGTCACACTTTTACTTGGTCGCTCTACTCGGCATTCGAATAGCAAATAAAGCCACGGGTGATTCGCACGATACTGATTCAGAAGTTTATGTTCAAGACTTGGGCGGCAGTGGACCAAGGGTGGCGGCCTATGAGAGACAGAGCAGGAAGGGAGACAGCGACCTTAGTATGGAATCTCAGGAGGACCGGTTAAATGAGATGATAGAGAAATTCAAACCTTCAAAAATTTACTGGTTTAAGGATCCGGGAAGGTCAAGCAAGTCTGCCGAGGCTTTTGACAAGCTTCATTTGAAGGATATTCTCAAACTTCGAAAAGAGAAAAAAATTGATGAATTCTGGGCCGTCCGCGTGGATAGAATGGGACGATTTTCTCGAAGAACGGTTCGATTCTACCTTGAATTTTCAGAAGAAGGCGGAATTATACGAACACCCGAGAAGACATTTACCGAGGATGACCTGAACGAGTTCCAACGAGAGGCGGACATAGCACAAAAAGCGAACGAAATGCGAGCCAAAGCTGTCAAGGACGCAAAAGAAAGATCGTTTAAGCAAAGAAGATGGAATAAGAGTACTGGAAAAAACAAGTTACCCCCGATAGGTTACCGAGACCGCACTGGCTGGCTGGAGAAGCTTCCAAATTTTGAACCGTTAATAACGAAGATATACGCTCTTTTCTTAAGCGGTGAAGGCTTCAAATCTATCGCGAGGACGATCGGGACTTTCAACGGTTTGCTGGACAAACCCATAACGTGGACTCAGGTTAGGCGGATACTATCAGACCCGCTCTATGTAGGCAGACCTCAACATATGGGCGCAACCGTAATCGACCCTGCACTCGCATTTGTCGATGAAGCAACGTATCAAATGAGCCTTCAGATTCTCAAGAAAAGGAAGAAGCCGAAATCAAAAAAATTTTTGGAGAATCAAATCAAAGAGAAACCTACCCTATTACAGGAATTATTCAGTGAGTTCGAAATTCACCACATAGGTTGTGGAGGGAAGATTTGGCTGAACGGCACAATTCATGACGAAGGTATTGAGCAGCAGATTTTCCGTTGCTCGCGTGGCGATGGGTACTGGAGGTTTCCTCTGAAAAAAGCTGGAAAAAGCGAACTGCAGTCAATGGGCGGTCTAAATTTTGACACGGGACAACAAAAGCTCGAGAACGATCATAAGAACATAGATGCCAGCAGATTAATGCATGAGGTGTGTCGACGAACAAGTGCCAAACCCAATTGTTTCAAGAATGACAAAACTCATGGCACCAATCTGAATGGAAATCCTATCGACGATATTTCCAAAAATGCCAATAATAATGAAACAAGAAATGTGAAAACATCTAATAAGAACGAACAAACAAAACCGAGAGCTAATGATGCTCAGAAAAACAAAACTTTAGACAACTTCCAACCTGGGGGAAAAGCTCCAGATTAATCATAGGCACATCTCGAAATCTATACTGTTTTCGATTTCTCTATATCTAGCTCGGATAGTTTGTTCCGTAATCCTTGCTACCTCGGCTATCTCACGTTGTGTTCTTTTTTCTCCGTTTAAAACTGCTGCCACATAGATAGCGGCACATGCAATCCCTGTTGGGTCCTTTCCCACAAAAAGCTTGGAACGCTGCAAAACTTCACAAAGTTTCTCCATTGTGGCCATCGTGCGCTCTGAAATCTGAAGCCCCTTTGAAAGGTCTTTGGCATATATGCTGATACTAGTCTGTTCGACTGTAATGTCAATTTGGTTTGCAATCAATCTGTAAAAACGAGTGATCTTTCTTTGACTAGTTTTTGAAACACTGGCGACTCTCTTTGTAGTTATCGCAATACCGCATTGCTTGCATCCAATGTATACCGCAGTGGCGGCTAAAGCCCTCATTGATCTGCCCTTTACGAGCTTCTTTTCGACTATTTTTTTGTAGACTATGGCCGCCTTTTCAAGAACCACTTTCGGAAGAGAAAGATCAATTGCGTTTTTTGTCATATGCTTTAAAGCGAGTACCAGATTCTTCTCTGTGGCACCTCCGATTGTCACCTGATTCCACTGCTCCAAAATATCTGCAAGATGTTCGCAAGCGGTATCCTTCTCTCTGACTAATAATCGACTCCGAGTATGGCGTGATACTGATCTCTGGCGTTTTTGCAGTTCCGTGATTTTTACTTTAGCAGTCTCTGCTGATATAACAAAGCCACAGTCCAAACATACCGAGCATCCTTCTTGAGGACGATCTGCCAAATGTGTACTTGTGCATTCTGGACAGTTCACGGGTTGGTTCGACTCTTGCACATTCTTGATTGAGTTCGTCATTTCTTACCTCACTTTAGAAGGGTCATATACTTGCCAAAAATCTTCTCGACTTTTGCGCTCTTTCTACTCGCGGGCATCGGTTTCAACGTCCCTTTTCTCTTATGCCTGAGTCTCACCTCTTTTGCCCTCATGAAGGTGCTGTCTTCGAGTACCCTATATTCGCTGACATAATCTTTGACCCCGGCAACATTGTATATGCCGATGTAAATTTCGTCAGTTAGCACGTTCGAAACGGCCACAGATGACCAGCTCTTACTCTTTTTTGTTAAGAGACCTTTGTTATCTAGCAGAAATGCGACCTGATCCATTGACTTTTCTCGTAGGTAAAGGGCAAATATTTTCCGAACAATCTTTACCTCCTTCTCATCAATCTTGAGCCGACCGTCATCTAGACGATTAAAGCCGAGCGGTGGGTGCGGATTTGGCCATTTATGCAATTTTGCTAGCGCATGCAATCCCATCCGAGCTCTTTCTCCGATGAGTTCTGCCTCAAGCTCTGCCACGCTTCCTATAGACCTGAAGTTGAATCTGCCCACTGAAGTGGAGGTGTCGATGTATTCGGTGACGCTGCATAGTCCGACCTTGTATTCTCTGAGCGTTCTCTCCACACTTACCAAGTCCACGAGGCTGCGGCAGAATCGGTCTATTCTCCAGAAGATGATGACATCAAAGTATCCTGACTTGGCTTTTTGAAGCATCAGCTGAAACTTTGGTCTATCGATAGTTTCGGCTCTTTCACTTTCGTCAAAGAATATGTGAGTTACTATCCAGCCTCTTTGTTCAGCGTATTTTCTGCCGCAGGCGATTTGTTCGTCAATACTGTAATTGAACCTCTGGTTGGGAGAACTCGTGCGAGCGTACAAGGCCGCACGTACCAAAGGCATTTGATCATAATCCGTCTTCTGGGAAGTAGCGGAACTGCTTGAGATCTTCAACATTGGTTATTTTTCTCTCCATTTAGTATTGATATGATTGTGTCAACAACGTTTGGAAGGCTTCTTACAACTGCTTCCGCGAAGTCTGAAAACGCCTCTTGGAGCTGTTGTTGGGTCGGAGACCAATTTCCATCCCAAAAATTATGGTCACAGGAAGCTTCTGTGCTCGCCAGAAGCCTATTTGCTCTCTGAATAAACATTTTCATGAATTGAGTTAGCAACGGCCTAAGTTTGGCTCCTCCAAAGATCAAAACCTGTTTGTTTCGAATTCGCCACAGAATTAGATCTCTGTCAGGTTTATCAAGCAAGTATCTCAGCAACTGAGTCATTGACATACTTAACCCTGTTTTAATCTCAACAGCGACTTCCTTTTGGTCTTTAAGTAGGTCGACATTATGACCATTGAAAAAGATGAAAACGTCTGCCTTGCAGTATTGAATCTGCTTTTCGGTTGATATCGCGACGATCAAACCCAGTTTGTTGAATCGGTTGTATAATTCCTCAACCAAGATATTGCAAGCCTGTTGATGGAATTCTTTATATAAAGCATCAACATGATTTGATTCATTCTTTTTCAGTTTCCTATCTATACAAGCGCTACATGCAGTTCTTGCGATGACTTCGATTATACCTGCCCTACGCGGTTTTCCGTTTGAATAGTAGAGATTGTAGCGTTTGGCTATTTCAAGGCAGAGACTGTCAAAGACAGTTCTAACCTTCTCGTAATCCATGTCCTCAGAGCTCTTTTGGGAATTTTCTGAACCGCTCTTCGGGGTACAACAAACCTGTTCCACAGTCATCTTAAACACGCCTTTAGACAACTACAGATATTCTACGTCATCTAAACCTTATATTTAAAGATTGCTCAGATTATCTAAAGGTGAGCCTTTGATGGGCAAGATAATCGTGACTCTGACGGACAATGTTGAAAATAAGCTTCGTAACATTGTGAAGAACAAGTATGGCAATAAGAAAGGTGCTCTCAGCATCATAGTCGAAGAAGCCCTGAAGCAATACCTATCTGAACTAAAATAGGATACTATGAGCTCATGCTTGAGTTATTCGCTACAAATATACCCTAGAAGGGTCTACGCAAGGTCTCGCGAATAGCTTGCGGGGTTAGGTTTTGAAAGCCTAAACGTGCACTGCCTTGCCACGAAAATCGTCTAAAATGCTAATTACAAATTCCTGCAAAGTTCCTTCAATTTTTCATTCTCTTGGAACAAAATCTTAAGGTCAGCTAAAAGATGCAGAGCCTCATCTTTCGTTAGGCCACAAGATTTGACGAATTCCTCCTCCCCTTCCGAGAAGATTTTAGAGAACATATCTAACAAAGTTTTATAGCCATGGTTATGAAGGATTCTTGCTTTTCTTCGTCCTATGCTTTCTAGTCGAAATAGGTCAACGTCGGGGTTATTATTCATCAGATCTAATTTTATTCCCTTATTGAGTCTTGTGACCAAGTCCTCAGCCAGCTTTGTCACTTTTTCTAGTCGCAAAATCTTGGCTAGTGACACGATTTTCCGCATTTCCATTGATGCATAGTGTCCCAATCGAGGAATGTCATCATCATATACTATTCTCCTTAATGCCGGCTCGGATGTGATGTACGACAGAGACTTCTCTGACATCCAGTCGCTTAGAATCCAAGCTTTGGCTTCACATTTTAGCTGAAAAATCGAAAGAGGAGGGATTTTCTTGTGAGTTTTGCAGTAGAGTCGGTAGGCCGTAACGATCGACTCTATTCGAATACCGTCAAAATTGCGTAGCAGGCCTATGCCACATACAACAGCGACCAGATGTCTTGTTGGATCATCAATCCTATCATACAACTTCTCGATCACTTGCAGATTCTTAATTACAAACAACGAGTCGTGCGGAGTCATGTTAACTTCTGCGACTTTCAGTCCCAAATCTGTGATATTTTCTAGTTTCTTCGATACTTTCAAGAAACCGTATTTATCGAGTCTTTCAATTGATTGTTCAATCCTTTTTTCCCAATTATCAGGATTTTTCGCTTTCTTTTCTAATGTTTGGAAGTACAATAGTTTTCGGATAAAATCAAAAGATGCCGAAGTCAATTTTTCTTTGGAAGTGGGGCACATATTCTTGCTTACTGATAGCACAATCCAATCGATATTTTCTTCAGTTAGTGTTGATGGTCGCAAGCCTTCGACTTTCTTCCCAAGAAAATTCCTTCTGATTTGGTCGATAGTTCTCGTTGGTATTTCATCAGACACGACGTATACGTCACCTTTCTTGCTCTTCCCAAACCTCGCTGCTCTTCCGCTATACTGCAAATACTCTAGCTTGCTGAGTCCAGGGAAAGCTATCAAACGATCATCAATTCTTTTCTTGAATTCAAATGTGTCAAGGAAAATGACTACATAGTCTATTGGAAAATCAACTCCATGGCTTAATGTTGTTGTAGCCACTACGGTATGGATAATTCGTTTGTTTAGGAGATCTTCGATGAAATCTCTTATTTCCATTCTGATACCTGCATGGTGGAAAACGACACCTTTCTCCAGCACCTTTGACAGACGCTTCACTAAAGGTGTTACTTCATCGCTTACCAATTGCACCTCTCGTGCCAAATCTCCATGCGAAGAATTGACGTGTCTTGAAACTTCCAGCGACAAGCTCTCTGCTTTTGCTCTAGGACCGACCAAGATAAGAACAGTCTCGTCAGGTTTTCGATTCATGTGTTCAAAAATCAGTTCAATGGTTGAGGTTTGCTTATCAGAATGCATCGTACCATTTTTGTCTTCAATCACAACATGGTTCATGACTTGCTTTACGATGAACTCTCTAATGTACTCATCTTGAGGGTATTCGAATATATCTCCACCGTGCCAGTTACGTAGGGCATCAGGATTTCCAACGTTCGATGAAAGGGTAATGACCTGCATTTTTTCCTTGAGAAGAGAAAGTAGGATGTCAAGATTTGCACCTCTTTCTTGGTCATTGAGCAGGGTTATTTCATCCGCTATCGTGAGTGAAGCGTTGTTAATCCATTCCTCATTTTTCAGAATTCCGCCCAATGCCCGCTCGTAAGTGGATACAACGATGTCAGATTTCGAAAGAATTCTTGGAGGCGTTAGCGTATCTCCATCCGTTCTTGAGACTTTAAATTTTAGGTGTTTCCCGAAAATAGTTTCAAATAACTCGTGTTTCTGGCGGTTTAGAGCTTTGTAGGGTGTTATGTAAATAACCTTATGATTGCCTTTCAGTTTTTCAGAAATGCAACATTCAGCCATGAACGTTTTCCCTGCGCTTGGAGGTGCAAGTATCGATAGATTATTCTTGGGAGGGAAGTGTTTCTCAATAAATTCTCTTTGGGCTGGCAAAAGAGTATTCCATCCATGAGTAGCCATCAGATTTTGAACCAACTCAGGAATCGTTTCCAGCTGTGGCCCCTTTAGTATTTTTTCATATTGACCTAAGACCCAGCAACCTTTCAGAGTTATAGTATACTCGGCGGCGTTCAGCTTAACTAACCCATCATCTACTAACTTTTCAAGAGTTTCTTTGATTGTCCCTTCACTTTTCGAAATACCTGTCTGGCAAGCATAGCCAAAAATTTCTTTCCACCTCGTGCCTTTTGCTTGTTCTTCAGTTTTTTGGCGTATCAAACTCAAAATAGGAGCCGCTGTCTTATGGTTCAACAAAACGTAGAAACCTTCAAGGATGCTGTATTTCTCATTTTTCTGCATGCCAATACCCCTTATAGCGTCTCCTCCATCTGACTATAGCAAGACATGTTTCGAGTAGCAAGCATGCCTCGTTATGATTCATTATGAGACATAAATGATGCTTATCGTGGCTCGTAATATAATTATTCCAAGCATCAACGACTTTATAGCCCAGTCCATCAAATGGGTCATGCAGCCCCATTATTTTTATTGCTTCTCTTTTCTTCTCGAATTCTTCAGCCTGAAGCTCTCTATCAATTTCGATGCCAAGCATTTGTTCTTCGAACACCTTGTTGAAGGCGTAAAATGGTCTAGGGAGCCCTCTAATTAGTTCTCTTACATGCGCCTCAAAGTTTTCTTCAACAGTTCGTTGAACTATCTTCAGTTCATTTCCCGAGACTATTCCTAGAGTGACCACCTCTGAATTCTGCTGGTTCGGTAGTCCAGTTGTTTCAAGGTCGATTAGTGTTCCGTGAAAGAACACAGGCAGCTTACGACGTCTCACAATCATTTCTACCACAAATAATCATTCCCCATTGGAAGCCAAGTCTGTGTTGTTCGGAGGTTCCGAACTAGGCCAACGCCGCCTTTAATACCATAGGCTATTTTCTTTCAGCTGCGTTTTCAAAGCTTTGAAGGCTGCAAGTATTTCACGTCTGTTTTGGGCGCCAGTGCAGATAATCTTTCCATTTTCGAATATGTGGAAAAGAACCTTGGGTTTTTCTGATTCGTAAATCAACCATGGGAGTCGGTGACAGTTATATTTGCTGCCCTTTAGAAAGTATGCAGCTTTCCACATTCTTATTCTCTTACCAAAGTTCAAAGTCGCGACGTAGTTGCTGATTTCGACTTTAACGTCAGTTGAAATGATGTAGTTTTTTTGTTTTAGTTTCTCTAAAAATGTCCGAATGCCGGATCTAACTTCATTCTCAGACTTTCCACCCAAACACGTCACTTGTCCTGTATTGAAAACACGAAAAACTATCCCATGCTCATCATCTCGGATCTCTAGAGACGGTGAGAGCTGAGGATCATAAATCGACTTCGTGAATTCTTTTGACAGATTCTCAACATCTATGGTCGAATCAAGCGAAAAGCTTGCGAATATATTTTGGATATCAAATCTTTGCATGTTTGGCGTCAAGAATACTATTGGATTGGCAAGACTTAAAACAACTTGGTACCACTATCTCGGTTGCATGGCAAGCACGCGCAAAAGACTTAACAGTACCGCAGGCTGGCAAAAGAGATTAAGCGCCTACTAATTCGCAATACTTCTTTCGAACCATTTGCGCATGGGAACCAGCCCGCAAGTGATTGCGAGAACTCCGACAAACCAAAATAATAGTCCAAAGCCCCAAAAGGCAGGGTTGATGCTTGGAAAACTGAACCCCGAGACTGAAGTCGTTTGAGCTGATATCATGGTGAATCCCTTGGCAAGAACAAAAACCGCAAATGCCAAGAGAAACCAGCCCAGAACCTCCAGCACTATGACCGCACCTCTTGACGTCGACTTCACCCAGCGGTAGGCTATTCCCACCGAAAACAGGATTGCTGCAACCATCATAATTGCAACCCCCAGAGGAGAGAACGGATAACCGACCGTCCCATACGATGAGAGTGAACTCTCATAACCGCTAACAGAGCCTGATACAGCGAGGATCCATCCTACCAATACGAGTAGCGGAGAGATAAATAGGAGATAATCTGTCCGCACCAGTCGAAAGCCCTTGACCTGCTGACCCTTCGCTAAATCCTGGTCCTCTATTGATGAGGATGCTTCTAATTTTGTCACCGTTTCGAGATACTGATCAAGTTCTATCTTGTTTTCCTGAAGAAGTCGCTCAAGCTCTTTTTTCTCTGACTCTGTGTCTGTAGGCACAACCATACCTCTAGAACTTCTGTCGAGCGCTAGACGTTTAAGGGTTATGAATTGCGAGTAAGGATTTCAAAATGAATTCTTAGCACACAATTGGTATGCTTACATCTTATCATGGCTCCTATTCAAATTGAAGTATGGGCTAAAAATGGTTCAGGACGAGCACAACGTCTTGCGTTACCTCTTGAGAATGATGTCCAAAAAGGGCTTCTATGAAACGCTAGAGTTCATTCGCGACAGGGAATCAGTTCATTATGCGGAAGTTTTGAGGTATGACCTAGAAAACCATATTATCAAAAGCCGTGCAACGATGACCCTGATCGTCCGAACTCTGTCAAAGATGAATCTGATCCAGCGTACGGTATTGGACTCTCGACCCATAAGAACTGTTTACAAGCCCACCGAGAAAGGCCTAAAATTGCTGCGACACTTGCAGGAAATTGAGAGCTTATGAACTCGTCTTGCCCGAGAACTGGATTTGGCGACCATGGTGCGAAAAGATTGGTCCAAGAGAGCTGCTAGGGGATTTCTCCTGTGCTTGTGGTGACTTCTATTTCGATCTGGATCGGTGTCTCGTCGAATCTTCCTTGAAGTGTAATGGCATAACCAGCACCTAGATCGGCTATTGCCTTCTCGAGGTGTGTTTTGAAAATCTTGGCTATGTGCTTCCTTTCAGGCGACCAGGAATCGATATTTGTAGGCTTTAGTGGTTCCTTGTGGCTTTCTCCTTTCTTTTGCCTTTTCATCGTGTTAATGTCGATCAAGGCTCCGGTTGCGATTGCGTTTATTGCCGCTGCAAAAGCAACGACAACTAGTAAGAAGTCATTTAGGTCTTGCGTCCAGCCCCTCCAGCCAACTATGCTGTAGATAGTTGCACCGAATATGAAGATGCTAAACCCCCACAAAAACGACGCAGTAATGCTAGGTCTAGGTATTTCAGTCCCATTAGTCAACTCTGCACTCCTCCTATACAACCATTACTTTCAGTTTTTGAATGTTTAAGGTTTGACTTTCACTCTCCTCTCTCCTCTTTATACTGTGACGTTGGGCCGCCAGTCTGTTATAACCCAAGCAAACGCATGAAACAGAGAGGATACCATCTTGGAACAGAAATCAGTAACTCAAGAACGTGGCAAAGTCGATCTGCTTTTCACACTCACTCCGCACGAAGCCGATAGAGCAAAACGCAAAAGAGAATTGATTAGAAGGCTCACTCGCATCGAACGCCTAGCCAAGCAAAAAGACTATGCTGAGATAGAGGAACTGCTAAACAGAACTACGTTTGACACCGCCTCACTGTCCTCTGTTCTTAAAGGGTAGATGTTTCTCCGTGCTGAAACATCCCCAGATATCGATCTTGATTCAGCTTCTCTCGCGCGCGCCGAGATGGGATGGTTCAGGTCAATGGCGCGCATATTCTGGGCACATGACAACACTTATTTCGCCACATTTGGCTAAATATAAAATTGAACTTGCGGAACGAAAATGGATGAATACCTGACGTTATTAGGCACTCTCCTAGGAGCTATTATTGGTGCCGCTATAGGTGCCATCTTAACGTATGTGGGCGCTTCTCATATTGAGAGGCAGCATAGAAAAAGAGAATTGACGGACAGAGTCTATGGTCCAATGTTCAAGGAGACAAGTAGGACACTGGACGCTGTGAAATCGTTCCGACCCGTCCAAGGTGCTTACTCCAGCAGTTCAGGGACTCTGGGAAGCCTGACGGATGACTACCTATTTTTCACTATCAGACAAGGCTTGAAGGGCAACTGGTCCGAAGTCATGGATAGAGTCGGAAAGTATTACAAAGTTCAGTTTGCTGCTGAACTCATTCTTGATGATATTACCAGAAATGAAATTGAGAAAAACCTTGGAATCAATATAACAGGCAGTAGCGGTGGTGCAAAACATGTTTGGCTTGCTTTGAAAATAGGAAAAACGATGGCAAGTTCACTTGACTTTGAATCTGCAATCTTTCTGAAATCGGCTCCTCAAAATTTCATCAAAAGAGAAAAGGAAAAGTGGGGTGAAGATGTGCAAGTCGATGTAACCATCCTTGGACAAGAAAAGACACTGAAAGAGTTTGAGTCATTATATACGACTGTATTGGCTAAAATGGAAAAAGAACCCCTTTATCGGATGGAAAGAGAACAACGAACGCGTCTTATAGAAGAACTTGAGAACCTCCTAAGGCAACTGGAACCCTATGTAAAACCTAAGTAGAGCACACTCCGAGAATGCTATGTCGAAATATTCTGCCCACACATGCAGTCTTTTTTTCGCAGAGAATATGAACACAAGGCTTAGAATTGTTCTTAAGAATGTCCATCAGAAGTTGTCGCGATATATGTAGAACGTACTGGCAATCTGCGGTATTAAGAATTATATAGCTGTAACTCACAGATGACTTGGAGGGATATTACCATGAGTGAAAAGGATTCTGTCAAATTTGAAGAGGCTCACACTCGAGGCGAAGACAACTCTTCCCCAACCGCACAATATAAAATCAACTTCTATGGCGCTGACTTTACGCTGGAAGTCCTAAATAACAAGTTGAATAGTGAAGAAATCATAATTCCAAAGTTCCAACGAAAGTTTGTTTGGCCTCTGAAAAGAGCCAGCAAACTTATTGAGTCATTTTTATTGGGTCTGCCTGTACCGCAGATATTTCTTTACCGAGAAGAGAAGACGCAGGATTTACTTGTAGTAGATGGACATCAAAGGCTGAGGTCTATACAATGCTTCTTTAGTGGGACATTCGATGATGGAAGACCTTTTCGATTGAGAGGAGTGAAGGCAAGTTGGGAAGGAAAAGACTTCGAACATCTGAAAGGAACGGAACAAAGGTACTTGAAAAACAGTGTTCTTAGAGCGACTATATTCGAACAGACGGACCCAAAAGATAGAACGAGCATGTTTGAGATTTTTAATCGTTTGAACACGGGTGGAATGCCACTGTCAAGTCAAGAAATCAGAAATTGCCTCTCTGGTGGAAAACTAAGTGAGTTACTTCATAACCTTAACTTGAATCCAAAATGGAGAATTTTATTGAATACTCCCCTTCCGGATAGACGGATGCGGGACGTAGAAATGATTCTGCGGTTCTTTGCATTGACAGAGAGTTGGGAGAGCTATACTAAGACAATGCGGGATTTTCTAACAAACTACATGGCGGATAATAGGTATATAGATGATGAAAAAACGCAGAGGTTCATCGCACTTTTCAATGAGATTATTGACAAGCTAAGCGCTGAAATTGGGCCACCTGCCTTTAGATTACAGAAGGTCGTTAACGTATCCGTCTTCGATTCTGTGATGGTTTCATTGGCCGAAGTGGGACCTACCAATGTTACAGACCTACCGAGGAAATTCCGCGAACTGCTTCAAGATGAGACATATCGCGACTACGTGTCAAGTTCGACTACTGATACTGATAGAGTCAAAGGCAGAATCAAAATAGCCATCGGTAAATTTTCATGATAAAGTGTTCTCGAGCGAAAAGTCTTCTTGATGATGTGAACAGGTCTATAAAAGAGATTAAAAGTTTTAAATCGGTCTCTATTGAGGAAGAATCATATCTTGCAAAATTCCTTGTCGTCTATATTTGTGGTGTATATGAAGAAGCCATCGAATGTATAGTGAATGAACGAATTGGCACTCTTAACTCAACAATGATGGAGAGATTTTTTGTCTGGTATATAGACAACCGTTTCAGAAACCCCGATATATCAAAGGTAAATGGATTACTTGGACAGTTTAATGAATTATGGAAAACAAAAATCAACGCACTACCTTTGTCAACAAGAACAGCATTTAATAATTTTCTTTCTAATAAAAATAAAATAGCTCATGGAAAACCCTGCAGTGTTACTTTACGGGAGGTTCTGGATGATTATAAACGGTCGAAAAGAGTCATTACGACTATCGACCGCATTGTAAAATTTGTTTGAGTAAAGAGTCAACAGTCTGTGAGCGCTGGACAACTCGTTTATACTATCTCGCCATTCTGACGTACGCAAAGTCATTTATCATTTCCGAGCCTTCATATCCTCTGAGATGCACTTCGCCTTGGTTTCTGCTTCTGGTTCTTCTTTTTAGCGCGCGCGCTAAACAAACAATATATCTATTCTCGCAAAATCATCAGCAATGAAGATTGAGCTTTATGAGTATCAAGAGCGGCCTTCCAAATGCAACTTGGAAAGAAGAAGAAATAGTTTCACTGCTGAAGACTGTTATTAGTTCCTCAACAGTTGATGCAAGCCACAAAAGAGTAAAATGTTTAGATGAACTTAGTAGACGAACCATTAAAGACATAGAAAACATAAAAGATGCCTTAATTGAAGCGATAAAAACGCATGGATGGTCAGACCCAGAATCTTCGATGCTAATTGAAATTCTGTCAAAACTAGCTGACACTCATGATGTTTTCTTCCAAGAATTGATGGACGAGTTGGTGAAAAAAGAACAGACACAACCCTTCCTGGTTTGTATTTCAAGATTGATCGGGAAGTTAAATCAGGAAAAGAAGCGCAAATCCGTTAGGTTTCTTGTCGAGGCTCTGACGAACAAGGATTCTTTTACCTCAGCCACGAATGCGCTGTACAAAACCCTAATCAGCATGGATGATACAGAAACCAGAAAGGAAACCGTAGAGTCAATATTGCCTTACTTGGATTCTGCCGACGTGTATCAAGTTGTCTATGCAGTTAGAATTGCTTCAGAGCTAGGAAATAGAGATCTTATTCCCCAACTATGTGTCGTACTAGATAGGTCAATTGCTGGTTGGTATGATGGGCATAGAAACGACATCGAGAAAAATATATGCCATTTTCTTGCGAGAGTTAAAGATATTAGGAGCTTACCATGCGTCCTAAAACTGATCGAGAGTAATCCAAGCAAGGAGACGTATATAGCATTAGCTAGCTTAGCTGATGAATATCCTCAAGTAGCGCATGAAATCGAAAGACTTCTTCTTGATGAAAAAAGATACCTTGTTGCGTTACACGTATTGAACCAAATGAGCAAACCCAGAATAGACCCCGATCAGCTTTTCGCCATTTCATCCAAGAACCTAGGCATCGCTTCCGTAAGAGAGATTTTGAAAGGTATAATCCTCAAAATCGGTAAACCTGCTAAACAAAAACTGCTTGAAATGGCCAAGAGTGACGAAGAGGAGGAATACGCGTTTGCTATGGAGTGCCTTACCGAAATTGGAGTCTTAGTAGATGAAATCTCAAGTGTTCTGGGAAAGAATCTAGTTCTGCAACTTCATGATTTCTTCTATGAGAAGATTGAATTGGAGCAATTGTGGCAGGATAGAGGAAAGCTTGGCGAGACAATCAAGAAAAGTGAAATCCAGAAGTTTGATCACTTCATTCTAAATTTGTTCAATTGTTTCGGCTTGATTACACTGTTTGTGGACCCCGCTGGAAAAGAAGGTGTTGATATCATTGCTTTTTCGCCTTCCACTCCACATCTAATCATCGCTGGAGTAACGACAGGAGTATTGCATGACGACTTGCCAAAACTGAATCAGACTCTAATCGAAATGCGCCGAAAATTACAACAGGTGGCCAAGAGATATGATTTTATTCCCATCATATTCACATCAATGGATACACAGCCACATGAGAGCGATACCGAATTCGCAAAGAAGAACGGAATTACAATTCTAACAGCAAATGAAATTGGAAAGTTGTTAGAAATGATGAAGACCGGTCGCAGGGCTTCGGACTTGATTCATTTTCTATTGGAAAGAAAAAGAGCATATCTGAACGAAGCGGGAGGAGCGAGGGATTCCGTTTAAGAACACTGAGATACAATTATTGATTATGAATGTTCCGACACAAACAGAGTTTCTTCGTAGCTGCGAGGAATTCGAAAAACAGAAAAGCGCAGTTATTAGGCATATGATGAGTTGATTTAGATGGATTTGCCTACTCACGCAACGTTCGGCTTTGCTATCGGTTTGCTCTTTTTCGGTCAACCTGTAGCAGCTTTCTTGGTTTTTATTGGTGCAATGTCGCCTGATCTCGATAGAGATTGGTTTGTCAATTTTACTGCTAGTCCCGAAGAGCAGCGGCATAGAGCTCTTTTCCACAACGTATTCTTCATGGGTTTAGCCTTCTTAGCCAGCCCGTTTCTGGCAATCGGAATATTCCTACATATGCTACAAGACTCTTTCACCACCACTAAAGATAGAGGATGCGAGTGGTTCTATCCCCTTTCCCGAAAAGTGAAACGCGGATTATATGATGAAGACAAGCAACCCCAGAAACCTGACCCTAAAGAACACGTTTACTTTTATCAAGAGGACCCCACAGATGATCAGACTGGTAAGCCAGCGGTCCCTTGGCGCAGAGTATATGGCCCAGCATTAAACAGCCAAGTTTTGGACCGAATGTTTCTCTTCGGGTCCATAATCGCCATCGGAGTGCTACTCACTAGAATAGCCGTCACAGACTGGTCATTGTTGTCAAACTTTGCGAAAATTGTGCCACATCTGTTACTGCTTTTTTCCGTGGCGATATTACTGGGTGCTGGAGCAAAGCTTGGAGGAGAAAATCAGAGCACCCTCAGACGGATCACCAAAATTTCATTAGCTGTGGTTGGGTTAGCGCTTGCAATAGCTTGGGTTGTTTGGTATTGGACGGAGGTGCTGGCTAACTTGGAGTCAATTGCTTCAAACTGGGTTCCAATAGTGTCCGGCGGTTTGTTGATAGCCCTCGCAAGTTGGGCAATCGTGAAGTGGCACGAAAGAAAGTACAAGAATGAAGCAGTAGTTTGAGATTACTAGAGGCTTGGATAAAAATATTGGAATTTCGAGGGGAACGAAATTAACAAGTGCAGTGTAATGTCATACACTTGAACCCTTTTAGGTTCAAATCCCACCATCCGCACCATACTTTTTTTAAAGCGCGCAGATAAAAGTTTCAAGATGGGATTCGCCAAAGATGATTTTTTTCAAAACATTGAATTAAAGTGTCTTCGAGTTTTCTCATTTAGGTCGTAAAAACAGGTTTTACCAAGTATTCTCTTCTTTTTTAGATAGTTCTTTCCAACAAGGTCGTTTAATGTATCTTTTTCATCCTCATTAAATTCGTCTTCACAAATCATATGAATATGGTCGCATCTAAGAAGTTTACGCACTAATTCTCTAGGGAGATATCTGTAAACTTTTTGTGTTCCGTATAGATCCCATTTATCATAGTCCATGTAAATTGGGATAAGGTCACCGCCTAGATCTGCTTCTTCTAGTTAATGTCCGCCCACGCACAGTTCATTACGCGCGCGCTTGAAGAATTCCTCATGTGTAAAACTTAAGAACAGCGCGCGCTGACAAATCAAAAGTTAATTTCCCAACATAATCTGCGGGGGATAATTGGTTGGCAGTTCGGATATTCAAAGCGGGATATCTTTCCAGCGAGCGGGAAAGAATTCAAATGAATAAACTAGTTGGGTATCTTCTTTCAACATTTTCTTTAAGAGAAAACGAAAAGTGTGACCTAATCATTGAACCAAAGATTCCAGAGCTGCTGGATGGTCGTGAAATACCTAGGCATCCGGATGCTCTAATTCTGAAAGACAATGTGTTTGTATTAGTAGAAATGAAGGGTTTCAAAGGACGAATAACTGCGGACTGCTCTTCAGAAGGCGTTTGGAGGAACGAGAATGGAAAAAGTTTTCAGCCACCAAATGGTCAGAATCCCTTTGAACAATCAGCTTTCTATCGAGACGTGCTTGTGAATTTCTTGCAAGAACGCTTTGTTGATCTCGATTGCGCGGAAAACTGGGCAAAAATCAGCCATGAAAAGACTCTTGAATGGATACGAGAACATGTTTTTTCACTCGTTGTTACAGATGAAGCATCAAGACCATCTATAATAGGTTTCATGTACGGACCACCAAGTTTTTTTGACGTAGTTCCGCTTGACAAACTTCCTCAAAAGTTGGCTTTCCTAAGAGCCAATACGCAAATATTCAAGCCCTCAGAGCTGGCGAGATTTATTGAATCCATTGGTGCAGAACCAGCTGGCGATGAATGGTACCTCGGGAAACTCACCGAGCAGTCGTCATTTGTGGGACTAATCCCAAAAATTACAAGTTGGATGGAATCTGAAAAGTACGAAAATCTTTCAAAAGCTTTGACGTATACAAAAGAATTGGAATTGAAACAACATGTCCCACATATACTTAATTGCTGGCATAATAGAAAATATCCCAACTTGCGAAAAGAATGCCTTTTTCTGCTCATAGAATGGCAGTACGGTCAAATTGGCAGCGTTCTCGATGAAGCTCTAAATGATGAAAACCCAGAGATATTTCGCCTATCCCTTGAGTATCTCTCCAAACACGGTTACATCGAAACGCTCCCAACTTTGAAACACTTACTCAAAGCGGGTTCAATAGAATTGCAAAATTTAGCTCTGAAAGCAATTGCGGCGACTCCAGGCAAATCTGGATCAACCTCATCAGTTATTCTAAACTTTGCCAAAGATAACTTATTCAGCAGACCGTTTAATGAATTCCAGTTTTTGGATCAACGTAACGATAATCATGATCAAACTATGCACGGTGTTAGAGACGAGAGGCTTATCACTTTGAACCACAAGCGAGCTTCATACGTCCGCCTATTTTGCACAGTTATCGATTCGCTTGGTAGTCTCGACTGCAAAGCCAGCGTCCCTTGGATAATGGAGATTGTTGATGAACCCACATCAATAGGCTTTGAAACGAATGACTACAATCAACTTAACTCTTTATCTTCAAGCTATTACCGCATCTTTGAATCAGCATGCAAGTCATTGGGAAAACTGGGAATTGGAGACAAAAACGTTACACTCCTTCTCATAAAAAAGTTAAAGGTTTCACCAATGGAATATCAACAATGCATTATTCATGCACTCGGCGATTTGAGGGACTTGGAAGCGGAATCTGCGTTAATGCCTTTTGTCTATGATAGCAACAACACTCTTTTCCAAGATGCCATGGTGGCTTTGTCCAGAATGAAATCGAATAAGGCTTTTGGACCGCTTGTAAGAGTATTCCTCTCTGACATCCACGGTCAACTAGGCCATTGGGTTGAGGAAGCCCTTCGCGACATAAATCCACCAGCGCTCGAAAAGATACTGCTTGACCAGATAGGATCAAAAAGGAACAATAACGAAACGAAGAACTATCTGCTCAGTTTACTTGTTCCCATAGCTTCCATTCGAAGTGCCAACATCCTTTTTCCATTGTTGACAGATACGGAACTCTGGAACAATGCATCTTGGGTCCTCTGGAAACTGGCAGAAAATAAACCAGTACACGATAGAGCAATGACTCTTCTGCGGTCGGAGAACCCACTTGAGAGAGCATCCGGAATTTCCATACTCGCGGATTATTTCAAGAAGAAGTTGAATGCCCTCGAAGAATTCAAAACGGATTCATCCGTCGAAGTTCGTCAAGCAGTGCTGGGCATATTCTATGAATGCAAACTTGAAAGCAAAGTCAAGCAATTTGCAGAAGACCCCAATAAGCACATTAGAGATTCAGTATTTCTTTTCTTTGCCTCAGAGGCCACACTTATAAGTAACTGTCTGATGGCGTCTGACTTCGAAGACATCGCAAAATGCGAAGCGCTAATTACTAACGAGCTGATAGTTTTGCAGCTGCCCCAAAAAATCCTGTTTATCCAAAGAAAAAATGTCAAGAAGTCACAGATCACTACTAATGGGACTGGTCGATTCGGTGTTCATATCGAAATCGCAGAACCATCATCAACGCTTCGGCACATGCTTCTAGTTCCACTTGACAGATACCGTGGGCTGCCTGAAACTCTGAGTTCTGAAAGAATGGCTCAGTGGCTATTGTCTGTGATAAATCGTTCAGATGAATCGGTTGAATACCCTAAAACAACGTTTATGGACAAGTTGTGGAAGAAAATTCCTGAAGAGTTCTTTGCGAGGAATGCGTGGGAATAATTTTCTATTACCTTTCAGGTTCTAAGATCTACGACCTCTAGAAAGGTTGATATTTCTTGGAAGCGAATGCTGTTTGCCCCTCTGAAGGAACATTTCCCATAGCCCGCGCGGTCAATAGGGCTTATAGGTGCACTTACAATTTTTGAGAATTTCCGCAAGTGAGGCACGGCACTCGGAGATATTTCTGGAACTTATTGAAGATGAAGCTAGAAAAGGAGTTTGATGTACTATCACATCCTCGGTTACTGTTCCAGAGATGCTTAGTGCTCTGAGAAGACGTGGATTCTCACTAGCGAACGATAACTCCTACCACAAAGATTTATAGCGCCAACCAGTGGACGCTATGATTTTTCCAACAGTTCCTAATGTTTAAAAACTTTTGTTGCCAAAAAAGGGAGAATATCAGCGTGCACATATTTGGTACGCATCACTGAAGGTCAACAAAAAATGTTTGCGCGTATAGTCTAATCCTTGTGTCATGAATAAGTATTCTGCCAAGACGTGACTGCTTCAACTGGGATCTGTAGCGCGCTATTTTTTGTAAGAAAGTGGCAGTATGAAGGAGTTTTAGCCTTGCGACTTTATGGAAAATTGTTTTCGTAGTTTGCACTTCTAGGTCTGCGCTACCAATATTTCTTTACGAGAACGGGATCTATTGGAAACTTGTCATTCCGCGATATCATAAACCATGTTTCCTCAGCAGTTATCCATGCGTCAGTTTTTACCTTGATGAGATTGCCTTCCTCGTTGAGAACAGTATCGTACCTAACGCCGAATTCATTTGTCACTTGTTCTTTAAGTCGTATTGCTTGAGGATAGGTTCTGGAGAGCCCGACCCCTGAGATCCATTGTTTTATAAGACAATTTACCCTATTCAAGACTTCGCTTGGTTCACATTTCTTTTCTACATGTTTCTGATGGATTCCAGTGAGTTCAGTCCGGCAACTTGTCACGAAGTCCAATTCTTGCAGACACTGTTCATCGACGATGCCAGCTCGTTCGAACCTCTTGGTTATTATTCCACGAGCCCTATTGTTATTCTGTGAATAACAATTCAAGCTTCTAAGTAAGGCACACAACTCTCCAAGAGTAAGATAGTCAAATTGCTTCTTCAGTTTGAAGGTCTTTCTGAGCCAGCTCTTGATCTCTGCTTCACGCTTCTCTTCTTCAAGTTCTTTCAGTTTCCTTTCATGCAAAACGCTTCCGTAGAACAATATCATGTCTATTAATATTCTCTCCAGAAAACTGAAGACAGCGTTCCATCTGCCTTCTGCAAGTGAAGGGCCACTCTTGACTTCTCTTATCAATTTTTCCAATTCAGTTGATAGGCTGACTATGCTTTCGAGTTTATGAGGCACTAGGAAACCGAGTCTTAGGAGTATCGATTGAAGGAGCATTTCATCGTTTTCCACTTTATGCAGGCCCACCAAACCAATCTGTTTTGCAAGCTTGACCAAATAGTGTTTGGAACCGAAGAACTCGGTTATGACTTTGCTTGGGGGTTCGACTATGCACGCTTGATGCACGCGATCCTGTATCGTGCCATCATCCTTAACAACGGGTCGCAGCTCATCCTCTTTGCAATTGGTGAGAATTAGCTCTGCTAGGTTTTTCTCTCCATTGTACGCACGCTCAAAAACACCGAAGGGCGTACCAATGAAATTCATATACCTCTCAACCGATTGAATCTTGGAGATATTTTTGTCTATGAGTTCGTTGAAAGCGCGAAGGATCTCCTCGTAGCTCAATCTTACCATGAGAAGCTGACATATTTTCTCTTTAAGCAATGGATCGTTTTTCCTCACTTTCAACTCAAGTTTGTCTCCAAACCTCTTTCTCAGCTCTAAATAAGGTGAAGGATAATCGGCGTGGGCTAGCAGGAACTTCACAAGGTCTTCTGTGACCGAGGGCTTTTTTTGGTCGGTCGATTTCAGCAGCCCCAATGGCCCTAAGACCCAACCGAATTTGTTGGATTGAATCTGTGGGATTTCCTTATCTTTGATCCTATGTTGGACGTAGTTCTCGATTTCTTCGTAGGCTGCGTTATTCAGAACAGCTTGAATTAGGAGCCTTCGATTCCTCTTAGTAAATTCCCACTTCGTTTGGTGTTCGCTAAGTTCTTCAGCCATCTGAAACAAGTCTTTTACGCTGAAAAAGCTGAACAAGAATACTGTCTTGTAGAAATCGAATGCTTGCTGCAGGTTTCCTATTTTGACTTCGAGCCCGAAGTAGTCTTCAAAAACAGTTTCGCAAAATGCTTGTTCTCTGTCTTCTTCTAATAAGCGTTTAATCACTTCTTCCTTCTTCATGTTCTTGGGCAATCTGAGATTCATTTTCTTATCCAGAAATGAAATTAGCGCGTCACGACTCAGGAACATGTCGTTGACCATTTGCAGAAGCGCGTTTTCTCTTGAGCTCATAGAAAGAGGTATAGAGAGCGATACCCATAAAATTCTTTCTTCAAGCCTCTTGCGGGTGAGCGGCCAAAGTTTGTGGTGAAGCAACAGTTGCAATAAAGGTAATTGGCAACAAAATTTGAGAAGAAATTCGTATCAGTCGTAATGAACAAAGATCCCTTCTGTTGCGTGCGCGCTTAAGAAGACTAGGCTTTATAACAACTTACCACACAAAAGAAAAAGTCAGAAGCTTTCGCAATTGAATGCGCGGTGTCGTAAGGTCTTAACCTATGCTAACCGACCTAAACTTCTTCCTCAGTTCTTCTGTTTTCTCTTGTTCTTCCTGATCGACCACCTTAACTTCCTTGAGTAGCGCATCTATGAGTCTATTGGTAATCGTAATTCCTTCTTTTTGCCTGTCGGCCAATCTTGCGCATAATTCCTTAACCGCATCATAATTACGAAGACCACTCTTCTCTGCAAGACGTTCTATTAATTTCTCATCGCTCGGTAATTTTCGAAATTGAAATTCTTCTTTTATCACCCTTCTTCTCTCGGCTTGGTTTGGATATCCGACGAACCACGGGGAAAGGCGACGTGGCCGCAAATCGGGGTTACGATTTAAAACACCAATCCCTAAGCGGTCTGGATAATTAGTAGTAGCCAAGAAGTAACCTAAACGAGGCTTCTCCGTGGAATTCGTCTTGCGCTTGAAATCGGCCACCGCGCGCGCCCCAGATAACTTCTCGCCTAGCACAATCTCGGCTTCATCGATTATTACCACTGTTGGTTTTTGAAAGCCTGAATCTAGCATGTCTTGGAATCGATGTTGGAAATGGTCATCAGATTCACGATCACCCTTTAGAAGCGGATTGATATTGAGCTTGGTATAGTTCTTTTGAGCAATCTCTGCAGCGTCCTGAGCCAACTGTGTCTTCCCTGCCCTTGGTGCTCCATACAACACTAAGCCATACTCTCCTCTGTGCAAATTCTTATCAAGACATTCCACTATTCTCTTGGCAATCTTTTCGGGTTCATCAGGCGTTCGTACCATTAATGGGCTGGAAGGCCCAAACCGCTCCTTGGTTATCACGACCTTTGACATATCTGGAATCGGTAGTGGACTTAACTCTGGCTCGATCCGGTTTCTTAGCTTGACAATTCTTTCGACGAATCTCGAGATACAATCCACGTCTTCCTTCCGAATCAAGATGCCAACGTTGTTAATCCCTTTTTGATTCTGCGCATCAAAGGCAATTGTGACTTTTTCGTTGAGACGGTTAATCAATTCTCCGAAATCCTTCTTGTACGTCTCATAATCCTCTTTTCTCGCTAGAAGCACTTGGCCTAGAACCTTCATTCCATGATTTGTGAGGAACTCCTGAGGTTTGGCTATGACCTTGTGCCTGTGATCATCGTAATCCGATAGATGGGGCAAGTAAACGACTGCGGCATCGGCTTCTTTACGGTCCAGCGCTGCTACAGCATCAGCGTGGCACATAAAGTTGACAAATGTGACGTTGCTTGTCTTAACAGGATGGTTGGCATAACGAGCGACTTCCACTTTATCCCCGAACTCATCTATGATATTCGCCGCTGTAATGAGCGTGGGCACCATGCTGATGCCATTGATGGCGATTTTTTTCCCTTTTAGATCATCGAGTGTCTTGATGTCGTCCCGTCCTTTTCGTGCAATGACTTGCACCGACTCTGCATTGGCATCAAACATCGAGCCCACAACTCTGAGATCCTTTCCTTTCTTATGTTGTTCATCTAAGATCTCAATTGCAGATAGCAGCGGCATTGCTGAAACAACTTTGGTATCGCCTTCTTCTGATTGCTCAAAACGGTCTTTCAGTTCATCCAATGATAGTCCCTTGGGATTGACTCGTAGGCCTGGAGGCATCGATCGAATCAAGGAAGGTAGCAGGTCTGGTGACATATCCAAAATCCCGCTCCACAGATTCAATTCGAGCCTAGGCGATTGGTTCCAAGGCAAATTCAAGAAAGGGGAACCATAAAGCGCGAAAGCGAGTCTGCTTTCGTTACCTTTGCCGACTATGGCCATGTCTTCGACGGTTTGGTGAAAAATCTGCCCAATAGACGAATAACTGTTTTCTCGAAGACGCCTAAACAAAAATTTGACGAAGTCCGTTGCTGTGTTATCGTCCACATCCCAGTTTGTAGCCACTACTGCTCTTACGCCCCACTTTAATAGCGAGTCAACCAATTCTAGATGCCCTGCAGCTCCCGCGCTGCATGCCATGAGAAGAACAAGGCAAGGGGATGGATAATGTTGTGCAGCAAGCTCGTCTATGTCTTTAACCGTTAAATGATCATTCTTAATTAATTTGAGCCCCATCTTTTCGTGCGCTGCTCTATGACCTAGATAAAGAACAATCGTGTTTTCTTCTTGGAGCCTTGCACAGACATTATCATTAGATGCCGCCTCAATTCTATCTAGCGCTTTCAGTATACCACGTCTAGCCTTCCGCTCTACCCCGCCACAGCATTGCAGCGTGACCTCAGTTCCAAGCCCCTCAAAATCGCGGATACTACGTCTTATCGTTTCCTTCCATTTCTTAGATTCCAAGCCCCTTGCATCAATAGGAGCGATCTGCTCTCGAGGCTCTATTCCACGCTTTCGTCTCACCAGTGCTTCCAAGGGATCGTAAGTTGGAGCAATAATAAGTAAGCTAACGTGGCTTCCTGCAGCTAGAGGAGGAGGCGAACAAAAAATACCTTCAACAAGATGTGTCCTTCCAACGGAATATATGTTGCCGAGATAATCTGATTTCTGAGGTATTCTGGCCAATTCCCAAGGTATACCCGCTTCACAGAGTATCGTTAGCCCAGATGTTCCACGATAAGTGTTGAAGCACTCCTTTATATTTTCGGGAAGGAGATTCCAAATGAAGTTACCAATTTCTCCAAGCAGCTCTTTACGTTTTTCATCCGTAATATCGAGGTTATTTATTCTTTCAATCTTTTTGAACAAGCCCCGCTTGAGATGCTTTGAAGGGCAAGGTCTTTTGCCATACGCTAAGCTAACTTCTCCGTGTTCTGCGTCCGAGTAGCGCCAAGCAAATTTCAGGTGTGTCATATCACCTTTGACAACTTCTGTTATAACCAGTATGGCTCTTTTTTGAGGCTCAAAACTCTGCGCTGACATACGACATATCGATTTTAGAAGGAAACACTTATAAATGTGTGTAAACTTTACTAACAATAGTAACATTGTTAGCAAGGCGGAGATGCTAGCATTGGTAACAAAAAAAGAAAGACTTGTGAATCTTGGACTTCGAATTCCTGAAAGCAAATATACTGAGGTGCGTCGGCTATCCGCACTTTTGCACGTAAAGCCTTCGGAAGTGGCCAGATGGATTTTTGACGACGGCTGGAAACACAAAAATGCTATAATCCGCTCAAAAGCATCAATTTTGTTATCCGTTCTCGGCGAGAGTCTACCATCAAAGAGCCCTACGGACGAGTCTGCAGAAGAAAAAAAGGAAGGGTAGCTTTGGCACTTTTCAAGTTAGTCACGAGACGATTCCCTCCATTGCAGGCTTTTGCCTATATCGTTGGACACAGAGATTATGTCGATTATGGCTATACCTATACAGCTTCACTTCCAGAAGGAGTGGAGGGAAACTCGATTTGGCTTCGCGAAGAAGAACACTTTGACCATGCAAGAAGACTTGGGGAAATTGCTTCTTCCAACCCCAAATTTGTGCCAAATCTGATAGCCGATTGCTACGAACGCGCAGCCGATTTGATGGACATCTCGAAAACAATCGCCAATTTTCGCATGAGGAATATGTCCAATATTGAGTTGGAACAGGCTCTTTCTAAGTATTTCACCGCATATCTCAAGCTAACGAGACATCTCTTCACTCCGCATTACGTGGAAATTGCGTTCACTAAAGTTATACGCGAATGGCTATACACAGAGCTGAAAAACAAAGCGAGCAAAGTAGATATAACTGCATACTTCGAGAGTGTTGCTGTTGCCACAAAGGAAACTCAAACCACTCAAAGTGAAGAGCACCTACTTACGATTGCTGACAAAATCGTCGCAGACGCCGCCTCCTCTGATCCGCCTTTGCAAAAATCAGAGGTCTTATTGACTGGCTTGAGCACAGCACAGCCTGAAATCGACCACGACATCGATGGAGTTGTGCAGATGTACGGTTGGCTTCCAATGATTAACTTGGGAAACCAGCCAATGGAACGAAAAGATGTTGTAGCATTGATCCAGAAGATACTTGCGGATTCTGCCAGGCCTCTTGAAAAACTAAAGGCAATGCGTGAGAATTCATCACGCCAAAAAGCGAGAATGGAGAGAGTTTTGCGTGAACTTGCTCCTCCTTCCAAGATTCTGGAGCAGATAAGACAACTCCAAGAATTCATATACCTGAGAACTTACAGAATGGAGGTATACGGAAAAAGTCACTTTATGATTCTCCCCTTATTAGAAGAGATTGCGCAACGGGCAAGGCTTCATGTTTCAAAGCTCAAATTTATGACCCATGAGGAGGTTCTTACCTTTCTCCGATGTGGGGAGAGACCTACGAACGCGGAACTCGAACAGCGATTGAAGACCTATGCTATATTAATGGAGAATAATTACATTCATCCTGTCTTCTCTGGAGCCGCCGCTGAAGAAATCAAAAAGCAGCAATTACGAGAAAGTGACCTGTTAGAATCTGCGACCGAAGTAAGGGGAATGCCTGCTTGTATTGGAGTTGCAGTTGGTCCAGCCAGAATCATCAAGTCTCTACAAGATCTCAACAAGATTCAATCTGGGGACGTACTCGTGACGATAATGACTACGACTGAATACACTCCTGTGCTTCCTAAGGTTGCAGCGGTAGTCACTGATGAAGGAGGAATTACTTCTCATGCTGCCATCGTAAGCAGGGAGCTCGGAATACCCTGTGTTGTTGGAACCAAGAATGCCACCAGGCTTTTGCGTGATGGCGAACTTGTCAGAGTGGAGGCGACAAAGGGTATGATTTACAAGGCTGGGAGAAAATGAAGCGAGAGAAATTCGAGATTTCCAGTAACGGGAAAATGATAAGAGGCATTCTAGACATTCCAAACGTTCCTCATCCTGTACCTGGCATGATTCTCTGTCATGGAACAACTAATGATAAATTTACATGCCCACTTATTGAGTGCGCATCAAGATTCTTCGTTGCAAGAGGATCCGCCGTTTTGAGGTTTGATTTCTTCGGATCTGGCGAAAGCGATGGCATTTTTAGGGATAAGACAATATCTGAAATGATTCGAAATTTAAACGACGCAATCAACTATTTTAGGTCGCGGTCAGAAATTGACAAACAAAAAATAGGATTGTGGGGCAGAAGCGTGGGCGGTACTGTGGTAGCTGCTTGCTCAAACCCAGACAAGATTGAGACTAACATACTTGTGTCTCCTCCGGTTTTGCTCTATAAGACATTCTTTCCTTTCTTTGAGAGATTCGGAAAAAAAGAGATGACACCAATTGGTCTGTCTTCACAAGCTCAAGATGCGGCAACTGGAAAAGTAAAGGGAGAGCTAGAGCTTCCTAAGAGATTCTTTGAAGAGCTCGAGTCCCTAGATAGGCAAATAGCGATAAACCTTGCTAGAATGAGGTCTGTATTGATAGTTCAGGGCGATAATGACAAAAAAGTCTCTGTGGAGAACGCGCGCTACGCTTACAGCTTAGTTCAGGAGCCGAAGCGATTGATCATCGTGAAGGGCGCTGACCATGCATATTCAGGAAAGGAAAATGAGGTGATGAACCTCATAAAGGACTGGATTGAGAGTTTAGGGCACCACCGCACTATCTCAGCATAACAAGGCGGGTTGAGTACTTCGACTCACCTAATTTCATTCTGCAACTAGAACAAAAGAGTCGCCACGCTGTTAAGGGTTCAAATTCCACCTGCAAGCACTCATGGGTGGTATTTTTACCAGTAAAGTCGGGTGGGGGTCCTACACCCCGCACTATACTGTTTGTTCGTGGAAGTGCCATAATTCTAGCTTGTTTTTGATAAAGGAGTTATCAAGTCGGTTACAGGGTTTTATCAAACTTGTAGCCACATAGCGATGGAAAGCTATAAACAAAACTTGAGACGAATTGCTAAACAACGATAAACTTAGGGGTACTAGAATGTCAGGCGAAGAACATGGACAGAAACAAGATGTAGTCTTCTTTTTTGGGGCTGGTGCATCTGTTGACGCTGGGATTCCCGACACTTACAAGTTCGTCACTGACTTTGAGATGCACATCAAAGAACAGCATAGCAGTCTGATTGGGACACTAAAGAGAATTATAGACATCAGGCAACGTTTCAATGAAAATACTCTTGGCCCCGAAAGACGGCAGATAGACGTGGAACAGCTATTGGACACATTGCGTCGTCTCATCGACAGGCAAAGGGAACCCCTCTTAAATTTCTACGAAAAGAAAATCTTTTGTCTAGGTTCTCGCAAGGGCAGCTTCGAAGAACTAAAAACTCTTCTTGAGAGTTATATCAGGAAGACGATGATAATTGAGGAAGAATTGAAGATAGCATACCTAAGAAATCTGCTCCAATTTGAAACGCCCATCGAGGTATATACAACTAACTATGACACGTGCATAGAACAACTAAGCTATTTGAATCACAGAAGTTATACTGATGGATTTGATGTCAATTGGAACAAGAAGAATTTTGACGCGAGATTCGACATCAAGCATTACAAGATCCATGGCTCGGCGATTTGGTATCAAAATGCCAAGACGAAAGAATGCATGAAAGTTCCAGTTTACCCTCCCGCAGAAGGGCCCCTGAGGTCAATATATGGAGAGTTTGTTGAACCTTTACTGATTTATCCAGCTCAGAAATCCGAGTATATAGAACCTCTAACAGAGCTGCAGCTGATGTTCAAGGAAAGAATTTTTAGCAAGGAAACAAAGTTTCTTGTAGTAGTCGGTTATTCGTTTAGGGATGACTATGTTATTCACATGTTATGGGATGCAGCCAGGGTTAATGAAGATTTGGTTGCGATCATAATCTCTCCTGACAGCCAGCAGATTTTTGAGGAAAGACTGAAGTTTGTAAACAAAGACGCAGGCGACCTGTCACGAATATCTGAGAGAATCATTTGTCTCCCATATCCCTTCGCCACTATCATCAGACAACTCAAGAACAATTATCTCCGGGTTCTTCGCCAAGTTAGATCGCAAGAAAACCAAAACTTGGGGCAGGAGAGAGATGGTCAATCCCCTATTCCCTGGCAGTTCTTGGTTAGACTATGTATCGATACAGAATTCTCGACGAAAGTTGAATTCTTACTCGAGGAAAAAATCAGCAAACAGTGGCATGAATTATCAGACTTCGGCTCACCGCAAGACCTTACAATCTACGCCATAAAAGGACTCTTGCACTCGGTTATCGCGCATGATGGTCTCGAGGAAAAATGGTTAAGCAGAGTTAACGACTCCTTCGAGCCTATCAGCATCGAAAACTTGAAACTGAAAGATGTTAGTATTGCGTCCTTCAAGTTGGAATTTATGGATCGGGGTACCGCATATTCTCTCGGCACGGTCGCAGAGAAGTGGATCGTTCCAATCCTCAATGAGAGAACCAACAAAATCAATTTGCTCAGCAAGAAGTACGTAAACTCGTTGAAGTCAACTGAGGAGTCTTTCAAAAGACTTGAGGAACTCAGAAGATACCTAGAAGCTTTCAAAGGAGACGTCGAGTGGGAAAGATACGGTCAATATAAAAAAGGAAATCCTCCTGACACCAGAGCGATACCGGTTAAGTCTCCCGTAATTGCGTCGGTTGAATTAGATAACTCGGGAAGACTTGTTTTGAATTGGGCGAAGATGGAACTGGAGAGAATCTATGGTGGCAAGAGTTTTCAGTTCGGGCTCGGAAATTAATGAATGGCACACCATAGCCTGACCTTCGCGCTGTTTCGTATAACAAAAACTTTTGATGCTACTCACGCTCTGAATCTTGAAGCTGTCCGTCCCCATACCCAAACTGGTTGAAGCCCTTACACACTGTGAACCCTCCTATTTTTAGGCATATTTTGCGTGCCCTAAAGTGGGACCTGTACCCATTTGGGTTCGAATCTCTAGAAGACTAGAACCTAAAACCAAGCAAGTCTGTCAGTATTTGACAACTGAAGTGCGCGCTGTGCCCCTAAAAGAACTATGCCCCCCAAAGTATTTAGCTATTTCAGTTTCTTAAGCTAATGCGTCTCTTTTTTACTTGCGCATCTAACGGTTTCGTCGCATCCAAAATGTTGACCCTTTTCGATCAAGGCCAATCAAACTCTACTGCCGAGTATATATCGCGTTCACTTTAGGCGTTTTGCCGCTTCATTGTACACGGGGTCAGTAATCGAGTAACGACCATTCTCTTCAGTCATTATAAACGAGTCTTTTAGGCGCTTGAGAAGGTCGCTTAATCCTTTCGGGGGCGCATCGGCGCCAAGATCCTTCCATCTCGCACTGTATGAAGCCATGGTTCTTATGACCCGCGGAGCCCATGCCCCCCTCCCTGCAAGTAGGTGTTGAAATTCTGTACTCGCTACCGCTACAGATTCTGTTCTCGCTTCAGCCAAACTCTTGTCATGAGACTGGCCCGAACAACGACGCAGACCATAGAAATTTAGCCAGCCAGGAAGAGTTCCGAGCGTGTCAACAACCTCATCTATTTCTTTTTCATCGAAGATAACGCCACAGTGATTCAGGCCCTCGCGAAGAAAGCTGTCAGCAATTTTCTTTTCCCAATGAACGATATCCACCTTGACTGGAGTTCTGCCCGCGAGCGCCGTCTTTTCAGGATTCAGAATTACCTTCATCAGGTTTATCTCAGAGCCGGTAAAGATGAAGTTGACCCTTTTGCTCGTGTTTCGGATCCTAGACAACATGTTAAGAAAATGATTCGTGCCACCACCAACATCCTGTACCTCATCCAGCACCAGCAACAGTTTCCTGTCTTTGGATAACAGACCGAAAAGAGTCTCCAAAACGTCGGTAGCATCCTCGCTTTTTCTGAGCTTTATCCCAAACGGTTCGGCCTGTACCTGTTCTACATGGTCGGCGATGAATTTGCCGATCCGTTGTAAGACGTCTTTTGGCAGGGCATTTATTATTCTCTCAGCGGCCGTTCTTACGCCGCGTGCCCCCCGAAGATCAACGTACGCAGAAGAGAACTCTCTCTGAAGTTCTGACTGAACGACCTGAGCGACACTCGTTTTGCCTGCCATTCGCAGTCCCATCAACGCAACCCAAGTATTCTGTCGGATTAAGCGAATTACTTGGTCCATCTCCTTCTTTCTATCGTACAATTCTTCGCGGCTTTTGCACGGCCCTTGTTGGAAACCAATCGCCAACTACTATGCCCCGCAAAGAACTATGCCCCCCAAAGTATTTAAACTTTACAAAGCCGCTGCGAACAAAGACCAGACGTCAATCTTATTTCAATTCAAGCCTCACTGCCGTATAGACCGAGAACAATTGCATTAATCGCGATCAAGCGTGCCGAGGATTCGTTTTTCCATCTCAAGTCTTTTGGGAACCGTTATTCTGAACTCGTAGAAGGTTGAGATGCTCCAGAGTACCAGATAGACTAGAGTAGCAATGATCCATCCGGAGAGTGAATAGAATGTGGAAAGAAAGGGCGAAATTGCTATGACTGCAACCGTGGATAATGCCTGTGCGCTCCATTCCTGTCTTGACGC
>Ga0187771_10000165_pt1 | contig 35417 bp, 31 predicted proteins | sample 0116_SJ02_MP15_1_FD_133139 | JGI IMG/M metagenome (GOLD analysis project Ga0187771, IMG submission 133139) | Tropical peat soil microbial communities from peatlands in Department of Meta, Colombia - 0116_SJ02_MP15_10_MG | ecosystem: Environmental > Terrestrial > Soil > Wetlands > Peat | place...
ACCTTCGACGCCAAGACCAATCTCTTCGCCCATGCCAGCGGCATTCTGGTGCTGACGCCCCAGGGACGCATCTCGCGCTACTTCTTCGGCATAGAGTACCCGCCTCGCGACCTCCGCCTGGCCCTCGTGGAGGCATCGGCGGGGAGGATCGGCTCGCCGGTGGACCATCTGCTGCTGTTCTGCTATCAATACGACCCGTCCGCGGCCAGGTATAGCGCCACGATTCTTGGACTGATCCGCCTGGGCGGAATTCTCACCATCCTGGCGCTTGTCGCCGGGGCCGTGCTCTACCGTTGGCGTGGAAGCCGCGCCGCGCGCAGGAGGGAGCTAACAGCCTAAGTGTTCGCCCAAGCAGAATTGCCGCTATTTCCCAAGGAAGCGTCGGGTTTTGCTCCCAACGTGGACGCCCTGATCGGCTACTTGATTGCCGTGTCGCTCTTCTTTGTGCTGCTGATCGCCGTTGTGACTGCCTACAGCTTCGTGAAGTTCCGCCGCCGCAGGGACAAAGAAATCGGCGTCCCCATCCGGGGCAACTTGAAGCTGGAAGTGGCCTGGATTGCCATTCCCACGCTGCTGGCCCTGGTCATGTTCGGCTGGGGAGCGGTGATTTACCTGCACGAGCGCCAGGCCCCGCGGGACACCCTGGACATCTACGTCGTGGCCAAGCAGTGGATGTGGAAACTGCAGCAACCGAACGGCCGGCGCGAAATCAACGAGTTGCACATCCCCGCGGGACGCAATGTGCGCCTGATCATGGCCAGCGAAGATGTGATTCACGACTTTTACGTGCCCGCCTTTCGCGTCAAGCAGGACGTGGTTCCCGGGCGCTATACCACCATGTGGTTTCGGGCTACGGAGCCCGGCCGCTACCACTTCTTCTGCTCGCAGTACTGCGGCACAAACCATGCCCTGATGGGCGGCTGGGTCATTGTCATGCAACCCGCGGAATACGAGGCCTGGCTGGGTGGCGCCTCTGGGGAGTCCAACCCGGTCGCCGCCGGCGAGCAGCTCTTTCATCAGTTGGCTTGCATCTCGTGCCACACTGGCCTACGCTCCGGGCGCGGGCCGGTGCTCAACGGCCTTTACGGTTCCAAGGTTTCGCTCGCGGACGGCCGGCAAGTCGTCGCCGATGACGCCTACATCCGCCAATGCATTCTGGACGCCCGGGTAAATGTTCCCGTAGGGTACCAGCCCATAATGCCCGTCTTCCAAGGCGTGGTCACCGAAGAGCAAATCCTCAGCCTCACGGCTTACATCAAGTCTTTGCCCAAGCCGGGCGGCGAAGAAGCGCAAGCGGGCCCGGCCTCGCCGTCAAGGAGGGGGAAACCATGAACGCCAGCGCGCCAGCGCCGGCCCTGCCGGCCAACAGCTATCTCAATGCCGGATACGGAATTCGTTCCTGGCTGCTCACGACGGACCACAAGCGCATCGCTTTGTTGTACCTGGCTTCCGTCACCTTCTTCTTCCTGATCGGCGGCGCCTTCGCCGGCCTGATTCGCATTCACCTGCTGACCCCCAAAGGCTTACTCGTCTCCGCCGAAACATACAACAAGCTCTTCACCATGCACGGCATCATCATGATTTTCTTTTTCCTGATCCCTTCCATCCCCGCCGTGCTCGGGAATTTCCTCATCCCCATGATGATCGGGGCGAAAGACCTGGCATTTCCCAAGCTGAACCTGCTGAGCTGGTACGTGTACATCATCGGCGCGTCCTTTGCCTTGTTCGCCATCGTCAGCGGAGGAGTGGATACCGGCTGGACCTTCTACACGCCTTTCAGCAGCTTGTATTCCAACACCGCGGTCGCTCCCGCGGCCATAGGCATTTTCATCACCGGCTTCAGCTCCATCCTGACCGGGTTGAACTTCATCGTCACCGTGCACACTATGCGCGCTCCGGGCATGACCTGGTTCCGTTTGCCGCTCTTCGTCTGGTCGCACTACGCCACGAGCGTAATCTTCGTCTTGGGCACGCCGGTCATCGCCATCACCCTTCTGCTCGTGGCCCTCGAGCGCCTCTTTCATTTCGGCTTTTTCAATCCCGCGCTGGGTGGCGACCCCATCCTCTTTCAACACCTGTTCTGGTTCTACTCCCACCCCGCCGTGTACATCATGATCCTGCCGGCCATGGGCGTGGTCAGCGAGATTGTCCCTACCTTCGCGCGCAAGCCCCTCTTCGGGTATCACTTCGTGGCCGCGGCCAGCATGGCCATCGCCGCCATCGGTTTCTTCGTCTGGGCCCACCACATGTTCGTGGCCGGCCAGTCGCCTTATGCGGCCCTGGTCTTTTCACTCCTGAGCTTCCTCGTGGCTATCCCCTCAGCGGTGAAGGTGTTCAATTGGGTGGCCACCCTCTACAAAGGCTCCATTTCTTACGACACGCCCATGCTCTACGCCTTCGGTTTCATCGGCCTGTTTCTCATCGGCGGCCTGACCGGACTGTTCCTGGCCACCCTCGGCGTGGATGTCCACGTTCACGACACCTACTTCGTCATCGCCCATTTCCACTACATCATGGTCGGCGGCGCGGTCATGGGGTACCTGGGCGGCATGCACTACTGGTGGCCGAAAATCACCGGGCGCATGTACCCGGAACTTGTGGCCCGCTTGGCCGCGGTCATCCTCTTCGTGGGCTTCAATTTGACCTTCTTCCCCCAATTCATTCTCGGCTTCCTGGGCATGCCGCGCCGTTATCACAGCTACCCGCCCGAATTCCAGGTGTACAACGTGATGTCCACCGCGGGCGCCTCCATCCTGGCCATCGGCTACCTCCTGCCTATGATCTATCTCATCTGGTCGCTGCGCTACGGCAAGATTGCCGGACGCAACCCCTGGCCGGCAACCGGCCTGGAGTGGCAGACGGACTCGCCTCCGCCAACGGAAAATTTCGAGAAAACGCCGGTAGTCACCTGGGAGCCTTACGACTTCCAGAACCGCCCGGACCTCGGTCTGAGCGGGCCGGAGCCGTATGCGCCGCAGGGCGCTGCCGTAGCGCCGTCCCCGCCCGCACAGGACTGAAGGGCGGTTCAGCAAGGAGCGCGCAGTGGAACGATCGGGCGAGCTGTTCGGACAATTTCAGAACCTGGACCAGCAGCGCGAGGCCGCTTCGCTGGGCATGTGGGTCTTCTTGGTGACCGAGGTGATGTTCTTCGGCGGCCTCTTCCTGGCTTATGCCATCAACCGCTTCACCTATCCCGCCGTCTTTGCCATGGCCAGCCGCCAGCTCGATGTTCATCTCGGCGCATTGAACACCTGCGTCCTGATCGTCAGCAGCTTCACCATGGCCATGGCCGTGCGGTCCTCGCAGACCGGCAAGAAAAAGCAGCTCATCGTTTTCCTGATCCTCACCCTGCTTCTCGGCGGCGTCTTCCTGGGGATCAAGTACGCGGAATACGCCGCGAAGTTCCATCACCATTTGGTTCCCGGCCGCGCCTTCAGGTTTCCCGAAGCGAATGGCGATGTGGGTATCGTGGCCCATGCTCAACTCTACTTCTCGCTGTATTTTGGACTCACCGGCCTGCATGCCCTGCACATGATCGTCGGCGCTGGCTTGCTCATCTGGCTTCTCACCCAGGCCTTGCGCGGCCGCTTCACTCCCGCGTACAACACGCCCGTAGAAATCTGCGGTCTGTACTGGCATTTCGTGGACATCATCTGGATTTTTCTGTTTCCTTTGCTCTATTTGATTGACCTGCACCGCTAGGGAGGCGCCCATGAGCGACCACGTCATTCCGCGAAGAGTTTACGCCGCCATCCTCTTCGCCCTGCTCTTTCTCACAATCACCACGTATTGGGTCGCCACCATTAACCTCGGCCCCCTGAACGTGGTCATCGCTCTCACCATTGCCACCTGCAAGGCCACCCTGGTCGTGCTCTTTTTCATGCACGCGCGTTATAGCCCGCGGCGCACTCGCCTGGTCATCCTCGCTGGCCTGTTCTGGCTGTTGATCCTGCTGGGCCTCACTCTGAGCGATTACCTGACCCGCCCGTTCACCGGCCACTTGTAGCCCTAGTCCTCCCCCGGCGCCTGCCGCTTCGTCTCGGGCCGGCAGGCTCTGGCGCGTTCAGCAACATTGCGGTGGGTATTTCAGAAAATGACATTCGGGGGTGTTTCAGAAAAAAGAAGAGGGAAGGTCGAACCGGCCCAGCCCTCAATCCCCTAAAGGGATCCTCGGCTCGCCTCCCCCGAAACGGTCCTTGCAACCTGAAAACCAATGCTATGTAGTTTATAATGAGCAAGTTGAAAATCACAAACCGGGTAAAAACGCCAAGCACCGGCCCAAAATTACAGGCGCACATCTCCATTCAGTTGCTCGCCTTTAACAACTAGTTTCGCTGCACGTTCGTCATAAACCTCGCCCGCTTGACCCTCCCCGAACCCTCTTGCTATGGTGAAGAGTTATTCTGGGATCACTGTGCCCACCGGGCGCCGGGGTTCCCTATTAGAGGCAGGCGCGGGCTTTATGGCTCTCACCAAGATCGCTGTTCGCGGGGCTCGCCAGCACAATCTCAAGAACATCAGCCTCGAGATTCCCCGCAATGCCCTGACGGTGATTACCGGCTTGTCCGGCTCGGGCAAGTCCTCTTTGGCCTTCGACACCATCTACGCCGAGGGCCAGCGCCGCTACATGGAGTCGCTTTCCGCCTACGCCCGCCAGTTCATGGACCAGGTCGAGCGCCCCGACGTGGACAGCATCGAAGGCCTTTCCCCCTCCATCGCCATCGAACAAAAAACGACCACGCGCTCTCCCCGCTCAACCGTCGGCACCATCACCGAGATCTATGATTACCTGCGCGTCGTTTATAGCTCTGTGGGCGTGCCCCACTGCCCCAACTGCGGCCAGGCCATCACCCGCCAATCCACCGAGCAAATCCTCCGAACCATTCTCGGCGGCGAATTCTCCAAGCCCGGCGACCGCATCATGCTCCTGGCGCCTTTCGTCCGCGGCCGCAAAGGGGCCTATCGTAAGGAGCTTGAGAAATTTGCCCAGGACGGATTCCTGCGCGCCCGCGTGGACGGCGAACTCGTCTCCCTGGACGATCCCCCGCGCCTCGACAAGCGCAAGAACCACACCATCGAAGTTGTCGTGGATCGCCTGCTGCTCAAGCCGGGCGTCACTCCCCGCCTGGAACAATCCATCGCCACGGCCCTCAAGCTGGCCCAGGGACTCCTCACCGTAGCCGTCGTGGGCGGCGCCGAGCGCGTTTTCTCGGAAAAACTGGCCTGCGCCCGGTGCGGGCTGTCGGTGCCGCAGCTCGAGCCTCGCTCCTTCAGCTTCAATTCCGCTTACGGCGCCTGCCCCGAGTGCAACGGCCTCGGCTCGAAGTACGACCTAGACCCCGGCAAAGTGATTGCCGACTGGTCCCGCCCCTTGTTCGAGGGCGGCCTGGGACCGGGCTCGGGCTCGGCCATCCTCAAGCGCACCCTGGAACTCGCCGCCTATGCGTTTCACTTTGATCTGGGCGCCCCTTTCGAGCGCCTCCCCCGCCGCGTCCAGAATCTTCTCCTTTACGGCAATCCCCCGATGGGCGCTCCTTCCGCCAACGGAAAGCGCCTCTCTCCTCGCAACGCACTCGAAAAAGGCTTCCGCTTCCAGGGCATCCTCAGCTTCCTCCAGCGCAGTTTCGAGGAATCCGCCTCCGACGACTATCGCCAGTGGATGACCCAATTCATGTCCGCCATAATCTGCCAGGTCTGCGCCGGCCGCCGCCTGCGTCCGGAAAGCCTGGCGGTGAAGCTCTCCGGGCTGTCCATTGCCGATTTCACCGCCCTTTCCGCGGAGGCGGCGCGCGCCGCCATCGAGAGAATCCTCGGCCAGCTCACCCCGCGGCAGCTCGAAATCGCCGCGCGCCCCTTGCGCGAAATCGGCGAGCGCCTCGATTTCCTCCTCGCCGTCGGCCTGGGCTACCTCAGCTTGGACCGTTCCGCCGCCACTCTCTCCGGCGGCGAAGCTCAGCGCATCCGGCTGGCCACCCAGATCGGCTCACGCCTCCGCGGCGTCCTCTACGTTCTCGACGAGCCTTCCATCGGCCTCCACGCCCGAGACAATGACCGCCTGCTCCGGTCCCTCGAACAGCTTCGCGACCTCGGCAACACGGTCCTTGTCGTCGAGCACGACGAGGAAACCATTCGCCGCGCCGACTTTGTGGTGGACCTGGGGCCCGGCGCGGGCAATTCCGGCGGGCATCTGGTCGCCCAGGGCCGCCCCGCAGATATTGCCGCCAACGATCTCTCCCTCACCGGACGCTATCTCTCTGGGGCCGTCTCCATTCCCGTGCCTGCAAAGCGTCGCAGCCCCAACGGCAAGCTCCTGCGCATCTTCGGCGCCGCCGAGCACAACTTGAAGAACCTGGACGTGAACATTCCCCTCGGGCTTTTCAACGCCGTCACTGGAGTCTCCGGCTCCGGCAAGTCCACCCTGGTCAACGACATTCTCTACCGCGCCTTGGCACAGAAACTCTATCGCTCCGTCGAGGCCCCCGGAGCCCACCGCCACCTTCTCGGCCTCGAACACATTGACAAGGTCATCGAGATTGACCAAGCCCCCATTGGTCGCACCCCGCGCTCCAATCCCGCCACTTACACCGGACTCTTCGCTCCCATCCGCGAGCTCTTCGCCATGCTTCCCGAATCTCGCGAGCGCGGCTACCGCCCCGGACGCTTCAGCTTCAACGTCAAGGGCGGGCGCTGCGAGGCTTGCCAGGGTGGCGGCCTCCGGCGCATCGAAATGAGCTTCCTGCCCGACGTGTACGTCACCTGCGAACTTTGCCGCGGCCGCCGCTACAATTCCGAAACCCTGGCCGTACGCTACAAGGGCCTCTCCATTTCCGACTTGCTCTCCTTGGCCGCCGCACAGGCCCTCCCGCTCCTCGAAAACATTCCCCCTATCCGCCAGAAGCTCGAAACGCTTGTCGAAGTGGGCCTCGGCTACCTCCAGCTCGGCCAGTCCGCTACCACCCTCTCCGGCGGTGAAGCGCAGCGCATCAAGCTCGCCCGCGAGCTCTCCCGCCGCCAGACCGGCCGCACGCTCTATATCCTCGATGAACCCACCACCGGTCTGCACTTCGACGACGTGCGCAAGCTTCTCGAAGTCCTCCAGCGCCTCGTGGACTTCGGCAACACGGTCATCATCATCGAGCACCACCTCGACGTCATCAAGCAAGCCGATTGGATTCTCGACCTCGGTCCCGAAGGCGGCGAAGCCGGCGGCCGCATCGTCGCCCAAGGCGCCCCTGAACAAGTCGCCCGCAACAAGAAGTCCTATACCGGCCAGGCCCTCTCCCGCATCCTCGCTAACGGCGGCTTCCGCTCCTCTTTGTAGCGCCGCTTCCCGTCATTCCCCGCGCAGCGAGGAATGAGCACCAGGAGATAAGATCGCGGCTACTACCGCCTACAGTTCAACCTCGGCAAGGCGGGTCCTGCCGGCCAGGATGGAAAGCAATTCCGTCACTAGGAGCCGAGGCTCGCGGCAGACGACTTCAGGCGGGTCTTGCGTGCCTTGCGGGACTTCTCCAAGTACAGGTTGCGGTCGGCCTCGGAGAGCAGTCTCTCGAGCCGCTCTCCTTCGCCTCGGTATACGGCCACACCGATGCTTGCGGAAAGCTCGGGCTTTTCACGGTCCTCTTCCAGACGCAGCTTGATACGCGCGGCGACGCGCAGGGCTGTAGCCTCCGCCGTTTCGGGCAGCACCAGGGCGAACTCATCACCACCGTAGCGCGCCGCGGTGTCAATGGCGCGGCAGTGGAAGCGGAGAATATTGGCCAGGCGGCAGAGGGCGCGGCTCCCGGCAAGGTGGCCGTGGCTGTCGTTGATCCGCTTCAGTCCGTCGAGGTCCAACAGGAGCAGAGCAAATGGCCGCGAGGTCCGGCCCGTGCGTTCCATTTCGTTTTCGAGAACGTCGAGCAAGCGGCGGTAGTTGGCCAAGCCGGTCAGGGGGTCGGTAACGGCGAGGTGCCGCACTTGCTCGAACAGGCGCGCGTTATCGAGCAAAGCGCCGCCGAGGACCACAGCAAAGCTGGCCACGGTCAGGAGCTGCGCCAGAGTGAACGGAGCATCCAGGAATCGAGCAGACTGGCTGGCAGCCAGCTGCACGGCCAGGCTCAGCCACACCGTCGCATACAGGGCGCGATCGAAGGCCGAATACGCTACCACCAGCCGCCGCCGGTAGGCATAGAGCGCAAGCAGAAACAGCATGGCAGGGACGATTTGAGAGGGGCTGGGAAGCAACGTGCTGGACAAGCCCCAGGCCTTGGGCGGGAAACGGCGCAGTGCCGCGGTGATCAGATACGTCAGCCCGACCACAGCGAGCAGGGCGCCTGCAATTTCGCTGCGCGGATGGCGCGACCTGGGGAGAAACCTCTCCACAAGAATGGCCACAACCAGCAAGAGCCCCAGCAATGTGCGACTCACCCACCAAGCCACTGGAACCCACAGGGGCCGCGCGGGCACCTCCGGCAAGATATGGAAGAAGAACAGGCTGGCTCCGGTCAGGATTGTCCCGGACAGCAGAAAGCCTGATCCCAGGATCAAGGTAATGCGGTCCTGGTTGCCGCGGAAGCGCACCATGGCTACGGCGGTGAAAACGAAAGCCAGCAAACCGGTTACGGCTTGCAGGTAGCCGTGCAAAACCATATCGGGCGCGATAGGAACATTCCTCAGCCACGCCGCAGCGATAAGAATCGTGGCGAACCCGCCTGCCTGAAGAAGGAGTGCGTACTTCGATCGAAAAAGATAGTTACGCGCCACGCCGGCCAATCACGCGCCTCGGGCCAGTTCGCGTGCGCCGCAACAGCGCGGCGTCGCAGTCCTGGCGATATTGTCCCCTGGATAGAATGAGCCAAGTGCCGCTACCAGGTAACTGTACGAAGGTACAGGTACCCCCGAGGCTGTGGATTTTCGGCCAAGGCCGCTTGCTCCAAAGGGACCTCGTCGCGGATCCTCGAGGATTTAGATGATGCCGGTGAGCCGCAGGTGGCCAGGAACCGTCGCCGTGGAGCGAAACGCCACCCCCGCAGGGTCACATCAAACGGCGCGGGTCCCATTTTCGGTTCACGACCATCTCCGGGTGCGTGCGACGGAAGGTTTCCACAATATGGCAGTTCCAGCACACGGGACGGCACTTGGAAAGGACCTCGGGAAGTTGCTCGGGTTTGACTTCGCTCCACTCGAACGTATTCTGATCGGGTCCCATGAGAGCCGGCGCATGGTCCACATGGCGAAGTGCGCCAAAGGGCTTCTTGCAATAGGCGCATTCCTGTCCTTCATACCATTCGGAGACGACGTTCCACAACAAGCAGTGCTCCGGGTCCGCCTGAACCTGGGCGAGGCATGCTTGGCCGCAGTCATGCATCTCGGGCCACCGCGAGCAGTGATTGAGGGAAATGTCCACCTTGCCCGCAAAGGCCCCTGCCGCCGCTCTGCCCGCAGCCACATCCACCGCGGCCGCCTTGTGGTTCTCGGGACAAGTGACCAAGCGCTTGCCACGGTAAAGGAGATACGCCCGGAGCGCAGGAACGGCCCGGTAAATCAGCAGGGCCAATGCCAGGAGACCCAAGAGGACGGCAATTAGGTAGGTAGTCATGGGACACCTCAAAGCACGGCAAAACCATGCTGCGTCTGAAGAGAACAGATTGCCGTGACGTGCGTCACTCTGCGGTGTGATTAATCAGCGATGGCGGGATGCAGGCGGCCCCCGATTGTAAGCAATTGATTCCATGCGAATTATAGCCGGCTGCGGGGCCGGACCTCCCTGACACTGGCCAGGGATTGCCGTGGCCACGAAGCATCCAACTTTGGCTTGACTGGGCAAGAATCCCGGCCGGGCGGGGCCAAGTCGAACCGAATGCCACGCGCGCTGAATGCCGCGTCCATTCGGTACCTCCGAATGCGAAATACAGGGTTTTTCGGATACCCGCCGAAACGAAGTCAGCTAAGGTAGTGCATACGCTGTATGAATGACCAAGATTTGGTTGACCCACAGTTTCCGGCGAGCACGAGCGCGGAGCAAAGCGCCGGCGAGAGAGCGCTAGGAGAGAGCGCGGAACGTTTCCGGTCCTTCGTCGAACAAGTCACCGATTACGCCATGTTCTTGCTGGACACGCAGGGCCATGTGCGCACTTGGAACAAGGGAGCGGAGCGCATCAAGGGCTACAAGGCGGCTGAGATTATCGGCAAGCACTTTTCTTGTTTTTACTTGCCTGAAGACGCGCGCTCGGGGCAACCGGAGCGTGCGTTGGAGTTGGCAGCCCGCGAGGGCTTTTTTGAGGAGGAGTGCTGGCGTATGCGCAAGGATGGCTCAAGGTTCTGGGGCAGCGTGAGCATCACTGCCTTGAGGGATGAAGACGGGACCTTACAGGGGTTCGCAAAGGTTACGCGGGACATTACGGCGCGCATCCAGACACAGGAAGCCCTCCGCGAACTCACAGACCGGCTGTTGCAGATGCAGGATGACGAGAGACAGAGAATCTCGCGCAACTTTCACGATGCCACGGGACCTGTGCTTAGCGCCATGATGATGAACTTGTCGGTCGTGGAAAAGGAATCGGCGGCTCTCAGCGCGCGGGCAAGAGCGGCCTTGGAAGAGTCCAGAAACCTGGCCTGCCAATGCGTGCGGGAAGTGCGCACGATGTCCTATCTTCTTGACCCGCCTTTGCTGAGCGAGTCGGGACTCGGCCCCGCCCTGCAGTGGCTTATCGAGGGGTTTTCAGAGCGCAGCGGCGTCCAGACCACGCTAAAGCTCCCCGCCAAAATGGGCCGTCTGACAAACGAAAAGGAAATCTCGCTGTTCCGAATCGTACAGGAATGCCTCACCAATGTTCATCGCCATGCCCAGAGCCTCACGGCCCGGGTGCGCCTGGCGGCCGACAGGGAGTGGTTCACCGTCGAGGTAGCGGATGATGGGAAAGGGTTCCCGCCGGGGAGCCGTGAAGGAGTGGGGATTCGAGGGATGCGCCAGAGGCTAAACCAGGCGAGGGGCCGGTTGGAAATTTCTTCGGGCGCCGCGGGGACCATCGTGCGCGCTATCGTTCCCAGGGATAAGCGGGAGGCCCACAAGGCGATTCGCGGGGAGGCGGTTGCGTCCAGGGCGGATCGGCGAAGCGCCGGGGAAGGCGACAGGCCGTTTCCGCCAGCCCTTGCGGAAGCCAAGAAGGCGGCTCAGCCGTGAACAAGACGCGCATACTGGTGGTGGATGACCACGAGGTTGTGCGCCAGGGTGTAGTGAGAATCCTGGAGGGGGAAGAGACGTTCGAAATCTGCGGCGAAGCGGTAACCGGGGAAGAAGCCGTGCACAAGGCGAAGCGGCTGACGCCGGACATCATCATCATGGACGTACGCCTGCCGGGCATGGACGGACTAGAGGCCACGCGAAGGATTCTCCGGACGCATCCCGGAATCTCCGTGCTCGTCTTCACGGTCAACGAATCCAAACAGATGGCCCTGGAGGCGGTGAAGGCGGGAGCGAAGGCCTGCCTGACTAAGACGGAGGGGGGCACGCGCCTGGTAGACACGCTGAAGTCGCTGGCGGAACAGCGCGGTTCGCCTCAATCCGGCCCCGGGAGGGGCCCCGGCGGGCTTCCTTTCGGCCTGGGCTCCGGATTGGGTTTCGTGCTCGCATAGCGCCTGCCTTCAGGCCCCCACGCCTTCCGCCTTCTCCACGCGGATATCGGCGAGCGCAGTGAGCAGATTGCCGGCCCAGCGGTACACGTTGTTCTCCTTGACCACTTGGCGCATGTGACGCATGCGCGACGCCCTCTGTTCCGTGGGCATCTCCAAAGCGGCGGCTATGGCCGCGGCGACCTGGGCGACATCGTAGGGATTGACGATCAATGCGTCGGGAAGCTCCCGGGCGGCGCCGGTGAAGTCGCTCAGGATGAGGACGCCTTGATCGTCGTCGCGCGCGGCGACGAATTCCTTGGCCACCAAGTTCATGCCGTCGTGAAGAGAGGTGACCAGGCACAGATCGGCGGCCCGATAGAAGCGGTTGATCTCCGCGTGACCGTGGTGGCGCCGGCGCAACACGATGGGCCTCCAATGGTTTGACTGAAACTTTCCATTGATGCGCGCAGCCTCCGCTTCCACCTCCTCGAGGAGGTCGTGGTACCGCTGAATGCCGGTGCGGCTCGGCGCGGCAATCTGCACGAAGCTGAATTGGCCGCGATAGGCGGAGTATTCCTCGAAGAAGTGTTCCACGGCGCGAAAGCGTTCCAGGATGCCCTTGGTGTAGTCCACGCGGTCTACGCCCACTCCCAGGAAGGGAACCTCGAAGCCTATCTCCTTGAGGACGTAACGCCGGTCGGCATCGCGGTCACTCTGCTCCGCGGCGGGGATCGCTTCCGGGCCCGCGACGCTGATCGGAAACGGACGAACCAGGGTCAAGTGCCCTTGGCGATTGACGGAGAAGCGGTCCCATTCCGTCAGCGCCTCCAGTGCGCGGTCCACAGTTTCCAGGAAATTATTGCAATGGGCCTGGACGTGAAAACCAATAAGGTCCGCGCCCAGCAAGCCTTCCAGGAGGTCACGCTGCCAGGGACAAATGCGAAAGGCTTCCGGGTTCGGCCAGGGAATGTGCCAGAAGATGGCCACGCGCGCGTCAGGGCGCTGCTCTTTGATGAGGCGGGGAAGGAGGGCAAAGTGGTAGTCCTGCAAGAGAAGAAGGGGCGATTCGATGCCGGCCATTTCTTCGAGAGCCGCCTCGGCGAACTTGTGATTGGCCAGGCGGTAGTGGTTCCAATCTTCCGGACGGAAGATCGGCCGGGTGTGGGCGATGTGACAAAGCGGCCAAAGACCTTCATTGGCGAATCCCAGGTAATACCCCTGGAATTCTTCGGGCGTGAGCCACACCCGGCGCAGGGTGTACTGGGGATGTTCCGGCGGAACGCGAAGGCAATCCCTGGCGTCCACAACCTCGCGATCGGCATCGCCGGATCCGAGGGCGATCCAGGTGCCGTCGCAAGCGATGAGGATAGGCTCAAGGGCGGTCACTAGCCCGCTCGCCGGCACGACGACTTGGATGGAATTCTGATTGCGCATGTGCTCGTAGGGCTCGCGGTTGGAGACCACAAAGAGGGGGCTGTTCGCCAGTTTGCCCCGGATGCCGACTCGCAAGCGCTCCGCGGTCCACAGGGACGCGCCGGCCTCGCGCAATCGCGCTTCCTCCTCGGCGGCGGCCCGGGCCGCGCCTAGGCTTTTGGCCAGGTGCGTGACTTCGTGAGCCAGCGGCTCCATCAGACCATTGCTCGCAGGAGGTGGCGGAGCAAAGACATCGCCGGTGCGCAGCGATCTTACCCAACTGGAGATGCGGGCGATGGGCGCGGTGAACGTCCAGCGAATGATCAGCACGGCGATGACGGCGATGAAAAACGTCTGCACCAGGGCGCGCAGTAGCTCGTCACTCCACAATTGGCGGATTTCCGCGGAGATGTAGGCTGCATTGTGAACCAGGACGAGTGTGCCCGCGGCGCCACCATCCGGGGCAGTCAAAGGGACGGCATAAATGTATAGGGGAGTGCGCTCCGCTTCGGAAAATTGTCCCTGGCCGGAACCCTCCTCGACGGCCTTCTGCGCTGCGCGGGGCCATTCCGGAAGCAATTTCTCCAATTCGGGACTCGCGGCCAGAAGCCGCCCCCCATCGTCGTAGACCGCCGTGCCCATCAAGTGTTCCCGGTGGCCGAAGCGATTGACGATGTGACGCAGATTGCCGTAGGAATGGTTCTCCAGATTGTATTCGATCGTTTCCTGAAGGCTTTCTGCAAGCACCTCAGCACGGTGCTGCAAGTCGGCACGCAGATGACGTTGCTCCGTGCGCACCTGGTAGGCGGCGAAGAGCGTGGAAACGATGGCAACGCTTACGACCAGCGGTACGACCAGCCGCAAGCGCAAGCCCATAGCCGAAGGGCTATTTGAAGCCATCCCCACATTATGAGGGCCAGGGGCGGCATAGGACCATCCGGTGCGGACTGTATGCGGCCCGGGCAGGGCTTGGGCAACCGAATTGCCCCATAAGACGAGACCAGGCCCTATTTCACCAAGCCCGGGCTGCTAAGCGAATCTTCGCGCAGCGCAGTCACTACGTATCGCCGCGGCGCCGGACCGACGTAGCGGAAGGGATAGCAGGTGACCAGCGTGAGAGTAGGCTCATGCATAGGGAGCAGCACGGAAACATTTTCCGGATTGACTATGGCAGAGCCGATGATGCGGTACCGGTAGGTATCGCCCGGGAGCCTGAGGACGATGACGTCGTTCTGGCGCAAGCGCCCCAGGTTACGGAACCAAGTGTCGCGATGCCCCGCCAGGCCCACGTTGCCAGCACCGCTGGGTAGCGCAGTACCGGGAATATGCCCTACGGCGCGCAAGAGGTCGCGGTCATCCGTGCCTTCCACGACCACCGTCGAGAGCCCTATGCGCGGAATCTCCAGCACGCCGAGCAAGTCGCCGGGATGGGGGCGCGCTACAGCTTCCTTGGCCCCGCCGCTGCGGATGAGGGTTTCGAGACGCTTTGCGGCCCTGAATTGGAATTGCCAGGCGCTGGCATAAGACAGACCCACCCACAGCAGCGCAGCCGTTCCGGCAATCCAGCAGACCGAGGCGACATGATCCCAGAGTGTTCTTCGCTTCGCGCGCGCTTGCCCCCAGGAGCGCACGTAGCGCGCTGCAGATGGAACCCTACCGCCGTGCATGGCCGGTCCTTCGGAAGCGAGTGCCGGATTCCGCCGCGGTCCGCTCTCCGCAGCCGAATCCGGCGTCGAGAATCGTCACAAGTCAAGCGGAACGCCAGCGGCGCCGCGTCGAAAGCAGGGTCCCAGCAGCCAGGAAGAACACGCCGGCCAAGGCCACGGCGGGAAGATCGCTGGCTGTCTTGGGCAGGTTCTTCGATTCCCCGGAGGGATTCGTCGCCGGCGGATTCGACTCCGCGGGAGCAGAGGACTGCTCCGTGCTCGAAGGCGCCGGGGGGGCCTCCTCGGGCTGTTTGGCGGCGGGCTGCTCCTCAGCGGGTTGTGGAGTGGCAGCCGAAGCAACTTGAGTCGGTGCCGGGGTGTTGTTCGTCTTGGACATCAGTTGATAACCGTTTGGATAAAGGAACAGCATCCCGTAAGTGTCACCGGGATAGAACAATTCCTTGACCGCGGGGGGTTGGCCGTTGGGCCGCTCGGCGAACCAAACCACAGGATCCTGGCGAGGGGTGGTAACCAGGTCGCCGTTGCGCACAAAGAACGTAGCGAATAGCTGCCTGCGGTCGCCACTCCAGATCTGGGCGGGGCTCAGTTCCAGCCTTTGGTCGCGCAGCGAGAAGAAGTACGTTCCCGGGCTCAAAACGGCGCCGGGAACCTGGGTTTCCTCGTTGAAGGTTAACTTTGTGGCTTTGAGCCAACTATCCGCGCGTGCCACGCCGGTAGTCAAGCCGCAAGGTAATGCCGCAACGAATAGTCCCACGAGCAGAATTGCCACAATCCGGATCGCTTTCATAAGAAGCACTCTCCTCCTCAAATTGCCTCGATATGCAAACACTCCACCCTCCAAGTGCCTACTGGGCTGTGCTCCTGGCGGGCCAATCCAGCTAATCACGCCAGGCGTCCCGGGGAAATGGGGCAAAACATGTAAGCAAGCCCGAGCATCGCTGTAGGGAATTTGGGGGCATGCGCGCCAGAGATGGGAGGGACAGCAACCTTGGAAGTTGCCAGGCAACGCTAACAAGAAAACGACTATCCTGAAGACGAATATGCCCCGCGGAAGGCGGGCGCTGAGACCCGCCTTCCATCCGAGGCATTTTCCCGAGCTCGTCAGCCCTTCCGTTCGGGCGAAGCCCGCTCGAGCACGTGCCTCAGCTCGCTGGCTGCGGGAGGCGCTTCCACCTTCGATTCGGAGATAATCTCCTCGGCGCTTTCCGGGTGGCCGTAAAGCTTACGGTTGGCATCCCCGTCCGGCCTCAGCGACGAGCCGCTGAGCGACACGCCGGCGAACGCACCGCGGGCCCTGGAGTAGGTCAGGATCTCGGAGCGCATATAGGCGTCCGTGTCCGCTGCGGCAGACCGCCCCACCGGCCCGGCAGCAGCGGAGATGTCCGCACCCAGCTTTACCTTGCTGTGCATCAAGCTGTCCGCCCCGCGATTGTTCATGATCAGCAGAACGTAATCGGTGGCCTCGCCGCCGATCTGTAGACCGAAGCTGCCGCCCTCCAGTGCGTACATAGCTGGAGCGCCCCAGGGGCCGTGGTAATCCTTGCCGGTACGGCACACCATTACGCCGTGGCCGTAGCTGCCCCCTACAATGAAGGCCGCTTTGACCACCGACGGCAACACCACGACGCAGCGGGCCTTGTTCAACAGATCCCGGGGAATGTCGTCGGGGACGTTGAGTATCTCCTTCATGACTTCACCCGCGTTTTGCAAGCGGTCCGTTTCCTGCTTGCTGACGGGGTCCTTGGAAAAAGCAAGCGGGGCAAGCAGTAAGAAACCTGCAAGCCCGGCAAACCAGCATTTCATAGGGAACCTCCTTGGATGCATGTTTTGCGAAGAACTTTCGTCGGTGAGGCCACGAACAGGCGAGCGAGACCTTCACCGTTCAACACCCGCACATGCGGGCTCACCCACGATTGTGTGTTGGTCGTCTCGGCCCAGACCATACCCTCGGTCCCCTAGGCCAAGACGCGGAGTCGTGTAGCTGCCGCTGGCATTGCGAGGACGACACGAAATGGAACGCCATCGCCTTTCCAAACCCCAAGCGCTTGGGAAGCGAGTGGCGGCAACCGCAGTACAGGGGTTCGTGTAAAAAAGACGCGTCCTAGTACTTGCCCTGGGGCATGCTCATTGCGGCAAATCCGGCGAGCCCGCATGTGGGAACTGCCTTCATTTCCAAAACCTTAGGGACTCCGACTGCCGAAGCAAGACCAGCTGGCCTGTAAGCTGCTACAAACCTAGGTGAAACAATGGACAGTGGCTTCGGGACGCACTTAAGATGGAATGGGGGATTTGCCGACAACACAAAACCATATTCGCCATTTGCCTCCGTTGCGACGAGCAAATGGCGAGTGAGTCAGAAGCTTTTGTAGCGCCCTCAATTCTCTTGAAGCTTTCGCGGTTGTGCCGGTTTTTCCCAGGGGAAACAACTAGCTAGAAGTACAAGAAACGTCGGTCGTCTCACTCGAAAGGATGGCGACTCTTGCTTCCAGAGGCAACGGATTTGCGAACGTGCCCGCAAGTGGCTGCGTCTCCGCACGACGTCCCATCGAGGACGAACCGATCGGTCGCAGCGGGGGGCATACCCTTCGAAGCTGTGTTTCAAAACGCGCTCGGCGCAATGATTGTCGCCGATGACGCCCTGTGCATTGTGGACGCCAATCCGTCGGCGGCGCGGCTTCTCGGGCACGAGAGGGAAAGTCTTCTTGGCCGAAACGCCGGTGATTTCCTGCCGCGTGTTTCTGCCGAGACGGCCGCCGGGAGGGGCGCCCAGCCCGGCGCCATGAGCGATGACGGGGAGGAATGCGAGATCGTTCATCCGGATGGCAGCCGGAGAACCGCGGAGTTCGTCCTTAAGCCGGATTTTGTCCCTGGTCGCCATCTCCTGTGTTTTCGAGATGTCACCCCCAGGAAATGCGCGGAAGAATCCTTGCGGCGCTTCTGCTTGCAGTTGATGAAGTTGCGGGACGAAGAACGGCGGCGCATCGGGCGCGAGCTGCATGACGGCATTGCGCAGTGTGTTGCGGCCATGAAGATGAATCTGGAACTCGCCAGCAAGGAGGGGCAACCGCTCGCTCCCCGGGCTCAGAAGGCCATCGAGGAAACCCGGATGCTTGCCGACCAATGCACGGCGGACTTGCGCACCACCTGTCATCTATTGCATCCGCCGCTGCTGGACGAAGCGGGCCTGCTGGCTGCCTTGCGCTGGTTTGTGGAAGGCTTTGCCGAGCGCAGCGGGGTTCAGGTGGAACTGGAACTGGATGACGAGCCAGCGAAACACTTGCCCGCGGAGGTCAGCATGGCGCTCTTCCGCGTTGTGCAGGAAGGTTTGACGAACGTGCACCGCCACTCTCAGAGCGCGACGGCCAAGGTCCGCCTGGCCAGAGAGGGGCGCGAGGTTTGTCTCGAAATCCGTGACCGCGGGCGCGGCATGCCCGCTCACGTGGATCGGGAGGGGAGCAAGGGAGTAGGAGTAGGCATAGCAGGCATGCGCGAACGGCTGCGCGAGTTCGGCGGCACGCTGGAGATCGCCCCCGGACAACCCGGCACCGTTATCCGCGCTAAATTGCCGGCGGAGGTGCAGACATGGGAACCCTGCGGTTGCTAGTTGCGGATGACCACGAGCTTGTGCGCAAGGGTCTTTGCGCGGTGATCCAATCACATTCCGGCTGGGTGGTTGCCGGTGAGGCCAGCGACGGCCGCGAGGCCGTGGAAAAGGCCCAACAGCTCCGGCCGGATGTAATCGTGATGGACATCAGCATGCCTTCTCTCAACGGCCTGGAGGCCACCCGGCAGATCCTCAAGCGTGTTTCCACGAAGGTTCTGATCCTCACCATGTATGAATCGGATCCACTGATCCGCGAGGTGCTGGATGCCGGGGCCCAAGGCTACCTGCTGAAAACGGACGCAGGATCGGACCTGGTGACCGCGGTCGAAGCGCTGCAGCGCAACAAGACGTACTTTACGCCCAAGGTGGCGCAAATGGTCTTGGACGGATACTTGAAACGGCGCGCCAAGCTCGAAGAAAGCGGGGAGGAGGGCAGCCGGCTGACGCCGCGGCAGCGGGAAATCGTGCAACTGCTGGCCGAGGGCAAGAGCAGCAAGGAAGTGGCCGTAGCGCTCGGCTTGAGCGTGAAGACGGCGGAAACACATCGCGCGAATATCATGCAGCGTTTGAATTGCCATTCCGTGGCGGACCTGGTTCGCTACGCCATCCGCAATAACATCGTCGCTCCTTAGCGGATAAGTTCGGATTCAACGGGCGCTCACTGTTCGGCGCGGCGCGGCCGCACAATGCCCGCCACGGACGCTCTCCTGCGTGCAAGAGCTTCCGAAAAACCTTGCGCGTGCCGGCCGGACCCAAGCCTCTACAGGCGCTCTGTTGCGCGCACGGATTTCCTCGCAGACACCCATCCTGATGCGTACTAAATCCTCCATTTCCGGTTAGGTAGTTCGGTGTATTTGCGTTGCGGGCCGGCCATGTTTTCCTTTTGGCAGGCGCCGCGCCGCGTCTGCATTTTGGGCCAAGCTGAACAGGTAAAGTTGAAACCGGCTGCGCAACAAAAACGCACGCGAAGCATGTGCTTTGGGGGGAGGACACATGGCGACCAGCATCGGCAGCATCCAGGCGCGACCCACACTCAACGAGCGGCAGCGGCGTGATGTCTTCGGGCCGCGAGCCCCTAGACATCACCGGTCCCGTACGTGCTCGCCCAAATCCACGGCGCGCCTCAACCTTGAAAGCACGACAAAAGACCCGTCTGGCCGGCTGCCGTCAGAGACCGCCGTGCCTTCTGCGAAATCGCCAGAGGATGCTGCCGTCAATTCTCGCGTGGAGACCGATTCCGCCTACTTCCCGGAGCTGATCCAGCAATGCAACCAGCGGATGTACCTGCTGGCCTTGCGCATCACGCGCAACCAGGAGGATGCCGAGGACGCGCATCAAGAGGCTATGCTGAAGGCCCATCGCCATTGGCGCCAGTTTGAAGGCCGCTCGCGTTTCACCACTTGGATTTCGAGGATTGCCATCAACGAGGCGCTGATGACCTTGCGCAAGCGGAGGCGCTCGAGACAGGTGCCTCTCGAAAACCTGCCCGAGCAAAGCGAGCCCGTGGTTCCCTCTTTCGGGCTTGTCGCTCACGTGGAAGACCCGGAAAGCTATTACTCGCGCGGGCAGTTGCGGGAGTCGCTGCTGCGCGCAGTTCGCAATCTCCGGGCGGATTACCGCCAGGTGTTCATCTTGCGCGCAATCGAGGAGCGCTCCACGCGGGACACCGCGCGGGCGTTGAAACTGTCCATCAGCACGGTGAAGACGCGGCTGCGCCGCGCCCGGAGGGAGCTACGCGGAATGCTGCTCGCGGACCGGGCCCAGGAAGCCGCGTAGCAATCGCCGCGCGCATGACCGCCCTCGGTCCGCACCTGGACAAAACAAAGTTCGTGCGCTGGACGGTCAAGGGATCCGACCTGCCGTTGCGTTGGGATCATGCATTGGCCCGAATCCCTCTCTAGCGCGAGGCTTCTGGTCACCGTTGACCTTGTGCGTTCCGGTGAAGCGCCGCGGCTAGACCCATCATATTCCCGCACAGACAACAACGGCTGCTCAATGACGGTCCACTCCGGCAGATCGGGATGGACAACGGTATCGGCGAGCCGCACTGAGCACTTTTTGTGGCTCCGTCAGCGCACGGACTCCCATTTCATTTCCGCGGCTTTCAGTCTCGGGTGGGTGACGAGCAGGTGCCAAACCATGGCCTGGAAGGATTCCGTGTGCGGCGTTACCGTCGCCGGGTTCACCACCGGGACGACCACGCAAGCGTCCGCCGCTTTGGCGGTGAAGCCGCCGTCGCGGCCGACCACGCCGCAGATTCTGGCGCCCACTTCCTTGGCATATTCCAGGGCGCGAACCAGATTCGGGCTGATGTTGCGTTCCGCATCTCCCCCGCCCACGGAGAATACAAACACCATATCCCGTGAATCGAGGTGGCTGCCGCGGAGCCATTCGGCATAAGCCGTTTCCCAGCCTTCGTCGTTTATGCGCGCGGTGAGCTCGCTCACGTTGTCGGAGACGCTGTAGGCTTCGATCCCGGCAATCTTTCGGAAATCGCACGCGGCGTGGGAGGCATGGCCCGCTCCCCCGCCGGAGCCGAGGAGAAAGAGCCGGCCTTTGCGTTCGCGCAGTTCGGCAAGAAAATCGGCTATCTGCTCGAGGGGCCGCGGGTCTAGCCGCCGGAGAACTTCCCCGGCCTCCTCGAAGAATTGCTTTGGGTAGCTCGAAGGAGTTCCCGTAACGGCGTAGGCGCTGCGGGAATCCTCCCCGGGCACGGCGCGGGAGCCTTCCTTTTCCATACGGCCAATCGTCTCCACGGCCTCCGCGAGGTCGGACACGAAGAAGTCCGGCCAAGCGCCCTGGCGCGTCAGCTCGTCGTACAGGTAGGATCGGCGCGCGCTGATGAGCAGGGTCTTGGTTCCCGCGGCTTGCCCGGCGAGGATATCGGTAATGCCATCTCCCACCATGTAGGATCGGTTGAGGTTGATGCCCCAATCCTGGGCGGCCTGGAACAGCAAGCCAGGCTTCGGTTTGCGGCACGCGCACTCCTCCCGGTACCCCGCCACTGCGCCCTCGGGGTGGTGCAGGCAGTAGTACACTCCGTCCAACTTTGCGCCCGCTTCCGCGACCTGCGCCTCCATTTTGCGCGTGATTTCTTGAAGCAGTTCGGGGGTGAACTTTCCCTTGGCCACCCCCGGCTGGTTGGAAACGATAATGGCCAGCAGACCGGCCTTGTTCAGCTCTGCGATGGCCCGGCCCGCTCCTGACTTCAGCATGAACTCCTCAGGGCGCGCGGGCGAGTCCACCGTTCCAAACTGCGCGTTGTAGACGTACGGATTGATCACGCCGTCGCGATCGAGAAATGCTGCTCGGTGTGACATCGCGCAAGCCGCCTCCCCAGCCCTCAGCGCGAAGCTGCGACCAGGCGCCGCTGGGTCTCGTCCGGAAACGTTTCCTCGGCCAAGTGGTGATTGTTTTGCAGGCGGGTGATATGAGCCAAGCGCTGATCCCGCGAGAGAATGTCGAAAACGACCTTGCTGCCTTCGAATTCGAAACGGAAACATAATTCCCGGAGCCCCGCCCGGCGCATGGCTTGGCGCAATTGGTCCTTTCTCTCCTCGCAGTACAGCAGCAGGAAACCGCCGCCGCCCGCCCCCGAGATCTTCCCGCCGATTGCGCCGTTGCCCTTGGCGAGTTCGTACCACTGATCAATCTGAGCGTTGGTGATGCCCTGGGAAAGCCGCTTCTTGACTTGCCAATGAACGTCCATCAGTTCTCCGAACCGGCGCAGGTTCCCGCGCGTGATGGCTTGGCCGATCTCCAGTCCGATGTCCTTGATCTCGGCCATGGCCTCTACGACGTCCAGATCGCTTTTCCGCATGGCCTGGTCCTGACGAGAAAGGATGGAGGTGGCGTCGCGTGTTTCCTGGGTGTAGAAGAGCAGCAGATTGTTCTCCAGCTCTTCCACCAGCTCTGCATGCAGCGCCACCCGCTGAACATTCACGGCGCCGCCGGGCTCGATTTCCAGCGATGTCAAGCCGCCGAATGCGGCCATGTACTGGTCCTGCTTGCCGATCGGCTTTTGCAGCACTTCCAGTTCGATGTGGCAAGCTTCCTCGGCAAGTTCCTGGGGAGGGACCGGCTGCTGCATGAGCGCGTGCAGGGCGTTCAGCAACCCAACCAGGTAGCAGCTCGAGGAGCCCAGCCCCGTTCCCGCGGGGATGTCGGCTACGGAAACGATTTCTATGCCGTTCGCCAATCCAAAATGCTTCAGCGCCTCGCGCGCCAGCGTGTGCTGGACTTCCTGCACATGGTCCACCAGTTCCGACTTGGCATAGCGCACGCGAATCTTGTCGTCCACGATCGGCGTGTTCACGTTGATGTACATATACTTGTCTATGCCGATGGCCAGGATGAACCCGCCATGTTTCTCGTAGAACGAGGGGAGGTCCGTTCCTCCTCCTCCCAGGGTCAGGCGGAACGGCGTTCGTGTGATGATCATGGACCTTCCTCCGAAACGGCTAAATCGCCAATTTCCACGCTGCGGCGTTCTCTGGCGCTTTCGTAGGCCGCCTCGACGAGCTGCTGCGTGCGCAAGCCTTCCCAGGCGGCCGCGTGGCGCAACTCGGCATGGTCAATCAACTCCAAGAAGGCGTGCCATTCGCGTCCCCAGGAGTCGTCCGAGGCGCCGAACACAAAGGTTTGCTCCGCGGGCTTGCCGTGATCGGGCCGGCGCTTGCTCCATAGGAGGCGCTGGGGGCCGTAGTGGCCGTCACGCCCTTCCAGTTGCAGGCACCCGTCGCGTCCAAAGATTTCCAGGTGCAGGAGATTGCGCCACTGGGTCCAGCTGGCGTGAAGCTGGGCAAGCTGCCCCGAGCGGCTTTCCAGGACGCAGAAGCAGTTGTCTTCCACCTGCGGGAAGTTCCAGAAGTACCGCCGGGTTTGGGCCCAAACCCTGGACGGCTCATCCAGGAAGAAACGCGCCAGGTCCAACACGTGGATGCCCTGCTCTTGGAGGACGCCTCCTCCCGACAACTCGGCATCCGTGCACCACTCTTTTTCGTAACCGGGGCGTCCCCCGTGTCCAAACCGGCAGCGCAGGAAATAGACCGGCCCGATGGCTCCGGAAGCCAGTAGCTGCCTGGCCTTTCGAACGTGGGCCATATGGCGGTAGTTGAAGCCCGTTTTCAGCGCGTGGCCCGAGCGCATGGCGGCTTGGACGGTGCGCCGCGCTTCCTCAAGCGTCCGCGCCAGGGGTTTTTCGCACAACACGTGTTTGCCCGCCTGGAGCGCGGCGACAGCGATCTCCTCATGGAACTTGGTGGGAGTGGAAATGACCACGGCGTCCACGCCGGCCCGGGAGACGGCCATCCGGTAGTCTGGGACCGCAGCCGCGGAGAATTCCCTTGCTGCCTCCTCGGCCCGAGATGGTTCGATGTCGCAAAATACCGACACGCGCCCTTCGCCTGAGTCCCGGATGGACCGGGCCCGAATTGCGCCCATGCGCCCTGCACCGATGACGGCAACGGAAAGCATCACTGTGGCATCGGCATCCTTCGCAAGGTCCAGGCGTCTGAACCGGCAATCTGCCCCATGCGGTTTTCCAGGTTTTCCCAGTCGTCGTAGATGGCGCTGATCAGCCGGCCCGTGAGGCTATTGGATTCTTCGGAGGCCAGAAAAAGGGCCAAGGCCGCGGCGCGGTCCGGCGCTACACCGCCCGTTTCCTCCATGTGCTTCAGTTCCGCGGCCAGTCGCGGTCCCCCGGCGGCTCCGGCGGCGCGCATCTGCCGCCACATGCGGCTCATCACCGGGCCGGGAGCGATGGCATTGACTTGGATGTTGGCCGCCAGCAGCTCTTCCGCAAGGCTCTCGGTGAATCTGACCAGGGCTGCCTTCGACGCGCTGTAGGCGGTAAAGTACGGCCGGCCGTAAGCCGCCCCGCCGCCGGAAATGAAGATGATCTTCCCCCCGCCGCGTGCTTGCATGAAGGGAACAACGGCGCGGGCCAAGTGGAAGGAGCCGAAGAGGTTGACTTCCACGGTGCGGATCCAATCCCGGGTTTGGAGTGTCGTGAGTGGCCCGATCGGCCCCAGCACCCCCGTGCAGTTCACCAGGACATCAATTTGCCCGAATGTCTGATGGGCATGCCGCGCGAAGGCGCGCACTTCCCTCTCGTCAGTCACGTCCATCCGAAAGCGGCGGACGCGGGCTGCACCTTTGGAAATCGCGTCCAAAAAGCCATTGGGTTTCGCCGCATGGCAGGAAAGCGCCAAGCTAGCTCCTGCGCGAGCGAATCGCCGAGCCACGGCCTGGCCGATGGCCCCTGAGGCGCCAGCGATCAGGCAGACTTTCTCTTTGAGTTCCAACGTATTGCTCTTGGCACCCGACATTCGAGCAGGAATCAGCTTCTCAGGGCGTGCACGCCGCTCTGGACGCGTCCGCAGCCTTGCCAGCCGCCTGGTTGGATTTGTCCGTTTCTTGGAAGTAGCGCACCGTGTCGCGCGCGCCCTCGAGAAGGGAAACTCGTGGTTCCCAACCAAGCACGCGGCGGGCCTTCGCAATGTCCAGGCAGATCTTGTCAATCTCGCCCGGGCGTTTGGGCGCGTACCCCGGCTGCAAGCCCGTTCGGCCAAGGAGGTCCCGGACAAGACAGAACACCTCGTAGTCGGTCGTGGCCGACCCCGAGCCGATGTTAAAGATTTCTCCGCTTCCGTTGGACAGGGCAAGCACGTTCGCGCGCGCCACGTCACCTACGTGCACGTAGTCCCGCACCTTGCTGCCGTCGCCATAGATGACCGGACGGATCCCAGCCAGCATTTGCTCGCAAAAGATGGCGAACACTCCGGCCTCTCCCTGAGAGCTTTGGCGTGGTCCGTAAACGTTCCCGTAGCGCAGAACCACGTAGGGCATCTGATAGAGGACAGCGTAGGTGAATAGATAATGCTCCACCGTGTGTTTGCTGATTCCGTAGGGAGTGATCGGATCGACGGAATGCTCCTCGGGTACCGGCAGTTTCCTCGGCTCGCCATAGGCGGCCCCGGCTGTGGAGGCGTAAACAAAACGGCGGATTCCGTGGGCCACGGCGGCGTTCAACAGATTCAGAGACCCAAGAATGTTCACCTCCGCGTCGAAAACCGGTTCGCGCACGCCCCGGCGTACGTCCATCTGCGCTGCGTGGTGGTTCACTACCTCAGGCTTCTCCTGCGCAAAGACGTGTTCTACCCTCTCGCGGTCCCGAATGTCCACCCGGTGAAATCGGGCCTGTGGATTCAAGTTCTTCTCCGAGCCGCGGGATAGATCGTCCAGGACAGCCACGGCGTGCCCGGCCTGCACGTAGGCATCCACGACGTGCGAACCAATGAAACCCGCTCCCCCCGTCACAAGGACTCTCATGGTTTGCGCTCCCTCGTTGCTAAAGTTTTCAGTGAGCTCCTTCGGCGCTGAACACTTTCCAGGCTGTCTTGGCGATGATGACCAGGTCCAGCCAAATCGACCAATGGTCTACATAGAACATGTCCATCCATACGCGTTCTTCGTAGGTGGTCGTCTGGCGGCCCGAGGTCTGCCAGAAACCCGTCAAACCCGGCTTGACCGACAGCAGTTTGGCAAGATGTTCCCCGTAAAACTCCCGCTCTTCCCAGGAAATCATCCGCGGGCCAACCAGCGTAAGCTGGCCGCGCAATACACTGAAGAACTGGGGAAACTCATCGAGACTATATCTGCGCAGGAAACGGCCGATCCGGAGCACCCGGGGATCGTTTGCCAGCTTGAACTTCTTGGCGAATTCCCTTTTGAGGGCCGGGGTATTCCGCAAGACTTCATCGGCGTCTTCCCGCATGGTCCGAAACTTGCGGTAGTAATGCACCTGCCCGTCGGGGCCCACAAATTCGCGCCAATGAAAAACCGCCCCTCCGTCCTCCAGCTTGACCAGCAAGGCAACGATTGGGGCAATGAGCAGCGTGGTCGCCGAACCCGCAAAGCCGATCAAGTAGTCCAACGCGTGCTTGACTCCACGTTGCAAGGCCGTGGACCAACTCGGCCGCGCCTGGAAACAGAGGCAGCCAGAGAATTCGTCGAGCGCGCAATGCCAGCCCAGAGTGGCCAGAGCATCAAAGTACAGCTCCACCTCAAGCCCTAGCTCCCTGGCTCGCTGCACGACTTGCTGGAAATGCTCGTGCCCATTGGCGAACGCCGGAAAGGCAATCACGAGTACCCCAGCCCCTGTGCGGTTGACGATCTCCTCCCACTCGCTGACCTCTCCGAGCCTGGGCAAGGGGAGCGCTCCATTGTCCCGGGTCGCAGCAAGCGGCGCTTCGGCGAGCCATCCGAGCAATCGGTACTCCTGGCAGCGCTGGAGGGAGAGCAACCGCCAGCAGCCCGCGAGTCCGCTGGCCGAACCGACGAGTAACACCCGTCTTTGCGCTAGCCCGGCTTTCCACAAACGCGCACGTACGGCGCGCTGCGCGAAACGCACGAAGAGCAGCAGCACGACGGCCAGCCCGAACCAAAACGCCAGCAGGTAGCGCGAGATCGGCTGAGACTTGAAAACCACGAAGTTGAACACCAGGAGTCCCAGAAAAACCAGGGCTGCGGCTTTGCATCCTTGTTCCAGTTCGCGCTCAGGTCGAAGTAGCGCTGCGCTCCTGGACCCGTTAAAGAAGTAAAGCATCAAAGCGAAAAACGGAATGAAATAGAGCTGATACCCCTGCGGATTCAGATGCCCGGCAGGAACGTCCAAGAAGTGCTGTACCAAGTGCATGGCAAACACATGAGCCAAGACGAGTGCGAGCAAGTCCGCGCCAACGCGCACGGGCTTTCCGAGCAATGCCTGGCGCATCCAACTGGGCCGTCTGGACGATCTGGGAAGTAGGCCGCCGCAAATGGCCAGAATTTCCGCTTCTCGGCTGGTCACGAGGTCACCCCGGGGGATTTTGAGAGCGGAATGTCCAATGTCAGTCCAGGCTGGCCGCAGCTACCTTGGCTGCTTCAGCCAGGGTCTTTTCGGCGTCTTGCACAAACTGCCTCACGGTTTCACGGGAGTACTTGTGATCCACCATTTTGGGCAGGAATTGGGGAGGAACGGTAACGATGTGCGCCCCGGCCAAGGCTGCGTTCTGCACGTCCAGGACGGCGCGGATGCTTCCCACCACGATCTGCGCGGGATGGCCCCATTGCTCCAGCCACCAACGAACATTGCGGATCACCACGGCAGGGTCGTTCCCTTCGTCGGCCACGCGCCCTGCAAAGATGCTGACGTAAGTGGCTCCCGCCTTGGCGGCCAGGATGGCTTGATTGAACGAGAGAATGGCGGTGGCGTTGATGGCGATGCCTTCCTGAGAGAGTCCATGCATCACCCCGAGGCACGACTCGCCCTGTTCGTTAACGATGGGAATCTTGACCACGATGTTGCGGGCCCAGGCGGCAAACTGCCGCGCTTGCTCCAGCATCCTGCCATGATCGTTGGAAGTGACTTCGACGCTCAGAGGCCGGTCGCCCAACAGCGCCGTAAGCCTCCGCGCGCCTTCTTCGATGTCCGCGACGCCGTCTTTGAACATAATGCTCGGATTGGTGGTGACGCCGTCCACCACCCCCTGCTTCAGCCAGTGTTCAACCTGCTTCAAATCCGCCGTGTCCAAAAAGATGCGCATGATTCCATTCCCCCCTGTCGAAAATGTTGAGACCTAACAGTCGAAATCTGCCGATGCACGGCACTTTGAGTGGTCCTTGCCCCGCAGGAAGACACGGAACCCAGCCGGTCTTGACAATGCCGTGCCGATATGTCAAGCGGCTCAGGACGAAGTAGCCGCCACGAAGTTCTCGGCTCCCGCGGCACGCCAAGCACCTCGGAGCTGCTCCTGCCATGACGGCAGTGAGATTCCGAAGGTACGTTTCACCTTTTCGTTGGATAGAACGGAATAGAGCGGCCGTCGTGCACTTACAGCACTTTCTTCCGTGCGTATCGGTACGATCCGTTGAACTCTTAGGGGCGTTTCTGGGGCAAAGCCGGGCAGCCTTTGTTCCGCCCACAGACTCAAGATTTCTTCCGCGAAACCATACCAACTCGTCTGGCCGGAGGCCGAAATGTTGTAGATGCCCACGACGTCACGGATGGACGCAGAACCATCCGCGATCTGGGCAAGAATCTGGAAGGTCGCTTGCGCAATGCGGCGGCTCCAGGTCGGCGCTCCTATTTGGTCGTTTACCACCCTCAATTCTTCGCGCTCATGAGCCAAACGAAGAATGGTCAGGAGGAAATTTCTGCCGCGGGTTGCGTACACCCAGGAGGACCGGAGAATAAGATGGGCCGCGGCAGTTCCCTGAATCGCCTTTTCACCGCGGCATTTCGTGGCCCCATACACGTTTAGGGGATTGGGCACGTCTGTCTCGAGGTACGGTCTCCTTTTTAGGCCGTCAAATACATAGTCCGTTGAGTAGTGAACCAGCAAGGCGCCGACGCGGGCAGCCTCCTCTGCCATGATGCGGGGAGCCTCGGCGTTCACGGATTGGGCGAGTTGCCACTCGGATTCGGCTTCGTCGACCGCCGTATACGCCGCAGCGTTTACGACTACATCTGGGCGAGTCCTGCGGATTTCATCTCGGATGGCGGCTTCGTTTGTTAAATCGAGCGCCCTCCTGTCCAGCGAGCGGACTTCCCCGAGTTCAGCGAGAGATCGCTGTAGCTCGAAGCCGACCTGACCGCTCTTCCCGGTGAGTAGGATTTTCATCTATTCGTGGGCATGTACGGCGGGAGTTCTTCCGGCGGAATTTTCGCCAGTGTTGGCCACCCCGCGTCCTTGTCGGAGATCAGCGGGTTGGAGACGGCCCAGGAAACAGCCAGATCGGGATCGTTCCAAGCGATTCCGCGCTCGTCTTCCGGGTGGTACACTTCACTACACTTGTAAAGAAAATCTGCTGTTTCCGAAAGCACCAGGAATCCGTGAGCAAATCCAACCGGAACATAAATCATCAGCTTGTTCTTCTCGGAAAGTTTCGCGCATGTCCACTTGCCGAATCTGGCGGAGCCCCGACGAATGTCAACGACCACATCAAGCACTTCACCGTGGACCACGCGGCACAACTTCGCCTGGGGAAAGCTGAGCTGGTAGTGCAAACCCCGCAGAGTGCCTCGAATCGACTGCGAATGATTATCTTGACGGAAGACCTCTCGGATACCCGCTTCGGCGAATTCTTCTTGATGATAGCTCTCAAAGAAAAAACCGCGGGCGTCCATAAACACTCGGGGCTGCACGAGCAGGACCTCCGGCAACCGTCCTTTCCTTCGCAGGAAATGCCACTTCCGGTGTTGGAGGATAGCTTCCGTCATTTCAAATGCATTTTCATCGAACGAGAGAGCTCGAACGAGGCTCGATGATTCAGACTTCATGTTGCCAAGGTGCCGCGTGCCGTTGCGATTCGGGCTAACGACTGGTCTCGTTTCAAATAGTACTTTTCGTAATAGTTGCGGTAGTCGCCGTCGCGGACGGATTTCAGCCATGCGGAACTTTGCTGGTACCAAGCGACCGTTCGACGCAGGCCATCTTCCAGAGGAATCCGCGGCCGCCACCCGAGTTCGCGGCGGATCTTGGCGCAGTCGAGAGAGTAGCGCCGGTCGTGTCCTGGCCGGTCCTGAACGTAGGTGAGTGGCGAATCGAGCTTCCCCAGCAGCTCCAAGATTGCCCGGACCATGACCACATTCTTCCGCACATTTCCAGCGCCGATGTTGTAGACCTCGCCAACCTGCCCGCGTTCGAGAACCTCCATGATGGCCCGGCAGTGGTCTTCTACGTAAATCCAGTCTCGCTCCTGCTGTCCATCCCCATAGATGGGCAGCGGCTGATTTTCCATGATGTTGGAGATCAGCAGCGGAAGGAACTTCTCGGGGAACTGATACGGCCCGTAATTGTTCGAACTGCGCGTGATGACCCCAGGAAAGCCGTAGGTCTGCACAAATGAACGCACTAACAAATCAGCCGCGGCCTTGCTGGCCGAATAGGGATTGTTGGGGCAGAGCGGACAGTCCTCGCGCGCGCTCTCCCCCGGTGCCATGTCTCCGTAGACCTCATCGGTAGAGACGTGGACGAACTTCCCCATGTGCAGCTCGTGGGCGACCTCCAAAAGCGTAAAGGTTCCTGTTACGTTCGTCTTGATAACCGGCGCCGGCTCATAGATGCTTCGGTCTACGTGCGATTCCGCCGCGAAATGGACCACGGCGTCGCATCCGTGCATGGATGCGCGCACCTTTTTCGCGTCGCAGATATCTCCGTGCACGAACTGATAATCGGAGCGGTCGGCAATGCCCTCTAAGTTGGCTAGGTTCCCCGCGTAGGTGAGTTTGTCGTAGTTGACCACCCGGTAGCTCTTGCCGAGAGAAAGCGCACAATGAATGAAATTCGAGCCTATGAATCCGGCGCCGCCAGTCACGAAGATCTTCATTGTCTTTAGCTCCTGGCTCCGCTGTGCGCGGTCACACCGGCCGCCATGCTATTCGCGCCTGTCTTCGCCACGAGATTGTTGGCGTGGAGAAGAGATTCAAAGGTGCCCGCATCCGTCCACCAGCCGTCGAGAATCTCGTAGGTCAGCGTGCCCTCTTGGATATAGAAGTTGTTGACGTCGGTGATCTCCAATTCCCCTCGTTGCGATGGCTTCAGTTTTCGGATCTTGTCGAAAACGCTGGCATCGTAAAAGTAGAACCCGGTCACAGCGTAGGGAGACTTGGGAACCTTCGGCTTCTCCTCGATGCGCACGATCTGTTGGCCGCGAATCTCGGGGACGCCGAAACGCTCCGGATCCGGAACCTCCTTGAGAATAACCTTGGCGCCTCGCGGCTGCCTTCGGAAGCTCTCCACGGCGCTGCACAGATTGTGTTCGATCAGGTTATCGCCTAAGATGACGCACAACTTGTGGCCGTCGGTGAAAGGTTCGGCGAGAGAGAGAGCTTCGGCGATGCCACCCTCGCCCTCCTGATAGGCGTAGTGTAGGCGCTGGAGCCCGAATTCGCGGCCGTTGCCTAACAGGCGGAGAAAGTCTCCCGCGTTTCGACCGCCGGTGACGATAAGGATTTCCGTGACTCCTGCGTTGACGAGAGTTTGGATCGGGTAGTAAACCATCGGCTTGTCGTAAACGGGCAATAGATGCTTGTTGGTGATCTTCGTAAGCGGAAAAAGGCGGCTACCCGTTCCGCCAGCTAGGACCGCGCCTTTCATGCAGTTCCCTCCTTTTGAAGCAAGTGGGTTTGGCAGTGGCCAAATGACAGGAAAACCACTTCTCTTCGGGATCGTCTTCTTGTCTAGTTCGTAGAGGGAAGCAGCGGACCTGCCAAGGTGCTCATCTCCGACTGGGCACTCGTTTTTCGCGGCGAAGAAAATTGGCTGCCAGCGACGTGGCGCACATCACTTGCAGGCCGCTCCATACCAGTGCATTCACTGCCGCGGAATAGTTGGGGCCGATTCGCCTCCGGTAAAATTTCCAAGTCGATTCATACCAGAGATGAATCATGCGATAGCTGTATCTCCGCGTGCTTTCGCCTTTGTGGTGCAGGACGGTGGCAGTGGGAACGTAGAAGACCTTCCAGCCTGCCTCTTTGGCCCGATAGCAGAGGTCAATGTCCTCACCGTACATGAAATAGGAATCGTCCAGAAGCCCCACGGCCTGCAGACATTCGTGGCGGATCATCATGAAGGCCCCAACCACGGAATCCACTTCGTGGATCTGGTTTTCATCGAGATAGGTCAACTGGTAACGCCCAAAGCGCGGACTCTTCGGAAGAAGCTTATCCAAGCGCAAGGCCTTATAGAACATCAACGACGGTGTGAGGAATGCACGTTTGCAGGCCCAGTCCAGGGTGCCTCGCGGGGTCACGATCCTGCATCCTACGATCCCGGCCCGGCTGTTTGCCTCTAGGAAATCGAGCATCCTTCGAAATGTGTCGGGCGCAACCACCGTGTCAGGATTCAGTAACAGCACAAAGCGCGCGGAATCCGCATACCGCTTCAGGACTTGATTGTTTGCGCGCGCGTAACCCAAGTTCTCCCTGCTGCGCATGACCTCGAGATCGGGAAACGTTCCTTCGACCATCTCGCAACTGCCGTCCGTGGAGGCGTTGTCCAACACGACGACACGCACAGTCAAACCCTCCCCTGCCGATGGTATGGAACGTAGACAAGACGCTAGCTTGTCTCCGGCATTCCAATTCACAATGACGATCAGTAAGTCGACGAGCGATTTGTCTGCAGGCCGGTTCGCGGGGGCGATGATTGGCTCCGCGGGCTTCCGAGGAACCTCTTCCTTTGACATGGGCGGATCAGCAAAAACGGCGCGGTCCATTGAACAATTCCTGCTCGACGATCTCGCAGAGAACGTGCCCGGCCAGAATGTGTGCTTCCTGAATGCGCGCCGTGTCGCTGGAAGGGATGCAAAGCAAGTAATCGGCCAGGGGTCTTAGGGCATCGCCATTGCACCCTGTCAAGACGACCGTGACGAGGCCCCGGGTTCGCGCCACTTCGAGAGCCCGCGCTACATTGGGGGACCGCCCGCTGGTTGTGATTCCGACCGCGGCATCGCCGGGAATGCCCAAAGACTCCATTGGGCGGGCAAAAACCTGCTCGAACGAGTAGTCATTTCCAATCGCCGTTAGTGAAGAGGTATTTGCCGTAAGCGCCAAGCCAGCAAGGGCCGGCCGGTCTAGTTGGAATCTACCTACCAACTCCGCGGCCAGATGCTGTGCGTCCGCCGCGCTGCCGCCATTGCCGAAGAAAAGTACCTTGTGACCCTCTCGCAACACTCGCGCGAGTGCCAGGCCGATCTCTAGGACCATTTGCTGAAATGCAAAATCGCGCAGCAACGCTTGCTGCAGGTTGAGACTTTCTTGAATCCGCTGAGCGACTAGCGTTTCAAAACCGACTGCGAGCTTCATTGACTCTCCATTGCTGCATTCCATGAGACTCAAAGGCGAATTCTGTCGGCACCGCCCCCATCCTCTTCAGCTCTGCCGCCACCTCGTGTCTCTTCTCAAATTCGCAGTAGAGCAGCATGTAGCCGCCGCCGCCTGCGCCGATCACTTTGCCCCCCAGGGTCCCGCGCGACCGTGCCCGTTCATACATCTCGTCAATCGCTGGATTTGTGATCCGCGGCGAAAACTTCTTCTTTGATTCCCAGGCAACGTGAAGCAGTTCGCCGAAATTGTCCAGTTCTCCGCGCAGGAGCAAATTCTTCATCTCTACGGCCAATTCTTTTTGCTGGCACAACCCTTCCACGGTCCTGGCGTCGTTGGCCACGTAGCGATCCGTCTGGTCCGCGATGATCTGGTCCGACTGGTGCGTGGTGCCAGTGAAACACAATAGGAAATTGTGTTCGAGTTCGTTGACGATGTCCTGTCTGACTCGTAACGGGTTGACGATTACCCGATCTCTGTGGAACTCGGTGAAGTTGAATCCGCCGAACGTGGATGCATACTGGTCCTGCAGCCCGCCCTGGATCCCCAGTTCCTTCCGCTCGATCAAGTAAGCCAGGTCTGCAATCTCGTAATCGGTGAGTGGAAGATTCTTGAACTCCTTCACGAGACCGACTAAAGCCACGATCAAAGCTGAAGAGGAGCCCAGCCCGGATCCGGGAGGCGCGTCGCTGTGAAGGAACACATCGAAGCCGTGTGAGTTGTGCGCACCCATCTTGAGCAGTGCCGCCTTAACCAGATCGAGCTGCCCATCGAGCACAAGTTGATTCCCGTTCTTGTAGCTCAGCGAGATGTCCAGGTCCACGGATCGAATATGAATCTCCCCATCCTCCCGCGGGCGCAGGCTTCCCCAAGCGAAGCTGTTGATCGTGGCGTTCAGGACGCATCCTCCTTCGCGCTCCGGGAAAGGCGGAACGTCGGTGCCGCCGCCGGCGAAGGTGATGCGCAATGGCGCTTTGGCGCGAATCATCATGGTGCGAAACGGTCGTGGAATTCCTTCTGCGCGCGCGCGAAATCTTCCGGCATCCCGATGTCGATGAAGTACCCCCGTGCCGGGTACCCGTAGAACCTTTCCCCGATCAGTCTGGGAAAGACTTCGCGCTCAAGGGAAACCTCGCGGCCGGCGGGTATCCGCGACACCACGCTGCGGTCGAAAACGTAGACACCAGCATTGATCCAGGAATGGCGGGAACGCGCAGTTTCTTTTTCGACAAATTTGAGAATTTTTCCGGAGTGCGCTGCGCGCACGGTCCCATAGCGCGCCCCGCCCGGCGCTGGTGCCAATGCCATTGTCACCAGCGCGCGACGCCGCCGGTGAAACGCGATAAGCGCCGCTGGATCCACGTCAAAAAACGAATCGCCGTTTACCACTAGAAAAGTCCCATGCCGAATCAGCCGAGCAGCGTGGCGCACGGCTCCCGCAGTCCCGAGCGTCCGCTTCTCGATCGAATAGACAATGCGCAGGCCCGAGTTATGACCTCGTGCGTAGCGTCGCCGGATCTGACGGCGCTTGTGCCCGACGCACAGTATCACCTCGTGGAATCCAGTGGCACGCAGCCAGGCGAGCAAGTAATCAAGAAATGGCCGCCCGGCTACCGGAGCCAGGCTCTTGGGCCGGCCATCAAGCTCGGCGCGCAGCCGCTTCCCCAGCCCGCCCGCCAGGATGGCCACAGGTGTGCTAGATGGGGTCTCGTGTACGAATGACATGGTTGAGCAGGCTCCCTCATCCGGCCAGGTTCTCGCCTGGAACAGTGGCACACCGAAGAAAAGCCTCAGCAGAAGGCGCAGCGTCTGGCCGAGTGTCGAGGAGTGGCCCGGTGCCGGTGGCCGGCGACTTTCCGTGGATCCTCAGACGGCAGCGCCGGTCCGTACGGCACGAATCGACGCGCCCGTCTGGATTCGCCAGTATTCGAGCAGGTCCTGCATCGTTTTTTCGAAAGGAATCGTGGGTTTCCAGCCGGACTGGTTCATGAATTTGCTGACGTCCGGAATTTGCAGCGTGACGTCGGAAGGGCGCAATCTGGCCGGATCCTGAACGATCTGAATCTTCTTTGGGGACAGCGACAACAGATGGTTCAGCATCTCGCCAACGCTCATCGTGCGCGATCCACCAATATTGTAGACTTCGCCAGGGACGCCCTTATCGGTGGCCAGATAGTAGGCTTCGCAGATGTCGCGCACGTCCAGAAATGTTCGAATCGAATTGAGATTCCCCACGAACACAACCGGCGGATTCTTGCCTTCTTCGATC